>ONZU01000067.1_pt1 | contig 114299 bp, 86 predicted proteins | sample 1671161 | NCBI WGS metagenome assembly ONZU01 (sample SAMN06348128, study PRJEB24527) | human gut metagenome | biome: human gut; feature: ankylosing spondylitis patient; material: feces | host: Homo sapiens | place: China | collected 2015-10
TGAAGCGCGTCGCCCGCGAGCATCGCGGTCGCTTCGCCGTACTGCACGTGCACCGTGGGCTTGCCGCGGCGAAGCGTGTCGTTGTCCATCGAGGGCATGTCGTCGTGCACGAGCGAATAGGCGTGCACGAGCTCAAGCGCAAGCGCCGCGCGGTCAAGCGCCTCGGGACTCGCGCCCGAAACGGCGCCTGCGGCGTAGGCCAGAAGCGCGCGCACGCGCTTGCCGCCGCCGAGGACCGCATAGCGCATGGCACCGATCAGCCGTCTGGGCTCGCGGCCCGGCTTGGGCAGCGCGCTGTCCGCATACCACTCGAAATGTCTGGCCGTCTCGGTCATCCAGACCTTGAAGTCGTTCTCGGAAGCTTCCGTCATTGAGTTCACCTCTCTTTCTTTTGTCGTGCGCCGCAACCGCAGGGGATCAGAAGGGCGCCACCTCGTCGTCGGATTCGGCGCGCAGCGTCTCGATCGTCCTGCGCGCCTCCTCGAGCTCTCGCCTGCAGCGCTTCAGAAGCGCCGTGCCGCGGGCATACCCCGCCACGCTTTCCTTGAGCGTCGCTTCGCCGGAGGCCATGCTGCTCGTGAGCTCCTCGAGCTCTTCAAGCGCCTCTTCAAAGGTGAGTTCCTCAACAGGTTTAAGATCTGTCATCGAAGTCATTCTTCCAAAAATGCCGTCCGGCCCGAAAAGGCCGAAAACGCGCCGCCCGCATTGTCCGGGCATATCCTTGCATTGTACCTAAAGCCCGAGCGTTTCTCTGACGGACTCCGCCAGCGCCCCCGCACGCAAGCCGTCCAAACGCCGCAATCGTCCGCCGATCATGATCAAAAGCCTCTGGATGCTCGTCGCATCGTTACTCTTCGCCCTGATGGCCGCCTTCGCCCGCATGGGCGCCTCCGACTTCTCCGCGCTTGAGCTCGTCTTCTACCGCTCGGCCTTCGGCGCCGCCGTCATCGCACTCTGGGTATGGGCGAAGGGCTTCACGCTGAGGACGCCGCTCGTGCGTGCGCACTTCATGCGCAGCTTCCTCGGTACGTTCGCACTCACGATCTGGTTCTACGCAATCTCGAAGCTGCCGCTCGGCACCGCCATGACGCTCAACTACACGAGCCCGCTCTACATGGCCCTCATCGTCATCTTCCTCGCCGTAAAGAACGGCGAGTCCTTCAGCCGTGCGAGCGCCGCAGCCGTCGTGCTGGGTTTCTTCGGCGTCACGCTCGTGCTCAAGCCCGAACTTTCTCCCGGCCAGACCTTCCCCGCGCTCGTCGGTCTCACGTCCGGCTTCTTCGCCGCCCTCGCCTACTTCCAGATCCGCCAGCTCAGCCGCATGCAGGAGCCCGAATGGCGAATCGTCTTCTACTTCACGCTCTTCGGCACGGTCTGGGGACTCGGCGGACACCTGCTGCTTGCGGGCGGCATGACGCCCGTCACCTGGGACAACGCGCCCGCTCTCCTCTGCATGGCGCTCACCGCTACGGGCGCCCAGCTTGCGATGACCCGCTCCTGGGGCAGCGCCAACACGCTTCTCACCGCCGTCTTCCAGTACTCGGCCATCGTCTTCGCCGCAGGCTTCGGACTCGCCTTCTTCGACGAACCCGTCGGTCTCATGAGCGCCGCAGGCATCGCCGTCATTCTGGTTTCGGGCGTCTGGGCCGCCGTCATCGCCAAGAAGAAGTCCTGATGAAAACGAAAAACGAAAGGGCCGCACGCTAGGACTCATGGCCCCGCCGTACGGCCCCTTCTTGCATTCAGGTCTTTCAGGATCAGTGCCCGTGAGGATCCGCCTGCAGCTCGACGCCGGGCTCCTCATGCTCATGTCCCTCGTGGCCGTGGTCATGCCCGATGCCGAGGATGACAGTGCTCAGCAGCACGCCCGCAATGAAGAGAACGAGCTGCCTGAAGCCGTCTCGCCTTGTCCTGCAGTCCCTGAAGACCTCGGGCAGCAGGGCATGAAGCGTGATGAAGAGAAAGGAGGCGGCGGAGGCGGCAAGCGCAAAGGGCAGCGCCTCACGCGAGAAGCTCACGGCGGCCCAACCCGCGACGCCGCCCGCCAGAGTCGGTAGCGCCGCGGCCACGCACCAGAGCACGGCGCGGCGAGCATCGAGTCCGCAGTTCTTCAGAATCACCATGTAGCCCGTCGACTGGGGAATCTCGTGGCAGCAGACGGCAAGCGCCACCAGCCAGCCCGCACGCTCGTCCATGAGGAAGGTGCTAGCGATCAACACGCCGTCGACGAAGTTGTGCAGTCCCGCTCCCGTCATCACGGCCGTCGCGGCCGCGCGCCCCGGATGAGCCTCGCCGCATCCCTCGTGCCCGTGATGCGTGAAGATCCGCTCCAGAAACAGAAAGAGCAGGACCGTGCCGAGCATGACAAGTCCCAGATCATGCGCCTCGACCCCGGGCATCTCAAAGGCCTCGGGAATGAGGTGCGTGAGCGCAACTGCGGCAAGCAGCCCGCAGGCGACCGCGAGGAGCTGCTCGGAGAGGCCCGCAAGCCATCGGCAGGAAAGCAGCGCGGCAACGGAAATCGAAAGGACTCTCGTCAAAACGCCTGCGGCAAGGATGTGTAGAAGAGTATCCATGTTGTTTTCTATTGACTGTCAAAGAGGCGGAGGGCAGCCTTGAAACCCTGTTTTCGGGCGTTGGCTATTTTACGACAGAGCGCCGAGCCCGACCATCATGCATGCTCCCTATAAGAGCACCCATGCCAATAGGTAAATAATCATTAACTATCTTTTGATCGAAATCAATATCGCGCCGCAATCCACATACATTGGGCGCCCCCTTCGGAAACTCCCGCAAAAGCAGACTGAAGCACGCACCGATGAATCCGCGTTTACCCTAGGTCTTATATATGAGCTAGGTGAATAGAATCGAGTCAAGGCGGGAGCAAACATTCCGTCAGCGTCGTTGCACCCTCTTTCCAACCGTGCGGCGGCTATATAAGAGTAACAACAGCTAGGGGTGGAGATTATGTCCTCCAAAATAAAAATCAGTCTGGCCTGGCAGATGATGATCGGTCTCGCGCTCGGTATCGTAGTCGGCGCGCTCGTTGATTCCTCCTTCGCCCAGACGTGGCTTCAGCCGCTCGGCGACCTCTTCATTCGTCTGATCCGAATGGTGGTCGTTCCTCTCGTTCTGGCAACGATCATTGCCGGCGCCGCCGGCATCTCCGACACGTCCAAGCTCGGTCGTGTCGCCGTCAAGGTTCTTCTCGTCTATGCCGTGACGACCGGCATCGCCGTGGCCTGCGGCCTGCTCTTTGCAGGCATCATCCAGCCGGGCATGGGCCTTGACCTCTCCACCGAAGGCCTTCAGGCCAAGGAAGTCGTGGCGCCCCCGCTCGTCAAGACGCTGCTCGCCATCGTCCCGATCAACCCCATGCAGGCCATGGCCGAAGGCTCCATGCTTCAGATCATCTTCTTCGCGGTGATCTTCGGCTTCGCCCTCTCCGGCCTTGGTGAACGCGGCAAGCCCGTGCTTCACTTCTTCGAAATCGTCGGCGACGTGATGATCCGCGTCACCCACATGGTCATGCTCTACGCCCCGATCGGCGTCTTCGGCCTCATCTCGTTCACGGTCAGCCGTCACGGCCTCGCCGTCCTGCTTCCGCTCGGCGCCCTCATTCTCACGGCCTTCCTCGCGACCGTCGTGTTCGTCGGTTTGATCCTGCTGCCGCTCGTGCGCATCGTGACAGGCATGCCGATCATGACCTTCCTCAAGGGCATCTTCGAACCGTGGCTCGTCGCCTTCACGACCTGCTCGTCCGCGGCCGCCCTTCCGGCCAACCTGAACGCCGCCCGCAAGCTCGGCTCCACGAAGGCGATCTCCTCCTTCTCGATCCCGCTCGGCAATACGATCAACATGAACGGTACGGCCATCTACATGGGCGTCTGCTCGATCTTCGCGGCTGAAGTCTACGGTCTTCCGCTCACGATGGCCGACCAGCTCACCATCGTTCTGATGGGCGTTCTCGCCGCCGTCGGCACCGCCGGCGTTCCGGGCGCAGGTCTGATCATGACGACGATCATCTTCACGCAGGTCGGCATTCCGCTCGAAGCCGTTGCGCTCATCGCCGGCGTCGACCGTATTCTCGACATGATCCGCACGTCCATCAACGTGGTCGGCGACGTGGCCGCCGCCGTCATCGTCACCAAGATGGAGGGCGACCTCAATTCCGAACCCTATGTCGAGGGAGCGGACTAAGGTTCGCTGAACCGCTCTGACAAACTAGCAAAACGCCCCTGCAGCCTTGACTGCAGGGGCGTTTTCCTTTCGGAATCGGATCGTCGGACTACTTGCCCGAAATCGGCGTCAGAGTCTCGGCCTGAACGCGCAACTCCTCAAAGGGCAGGCGCAGGGCCCTGCCGAAAACCTCGTAACGGACGTCCCTTCTCAGAGTGACGCCCGTGCGGGCCTCGTTCGGAATCTCGACGCGCACGTTGCCCGTGCCGTCTTCGAAGACGTAGACGCCGTCCTCAGGCTCGGCCGTGATGTGGCCCCTGAAGTAGACGAGCTCGTCGGCCCGGGCATTCTTCTGAGCGGCGGCCACCGTGTCAAAGCTGACGTAGGCGTGGCGCGCCGTGACCTCGGCCTGAGCGCCGCCGAGTGCGAGGGCAAGCGCAAGGCCTGCCAGACAGGACTTGAACATTTCTTCTTCTCCTTTGCAGGCACGCTCCCAGAGGAACGCCTGCGTGGATGCGTGATTGATGAACGAACGGGCGCCGGCGCGGAGGATTCACCTGAAGCCCCGTGAGGGTTGCCTGCGCCACATTCTCATGGGCCATCATTTTGCGCCTTTGCGGCGTGTGAAGCATGCGCCGATGCTTGCCCTAGGGCAAGAGATGCCGTGAAATCCCGTGAATCACACGCGAATTGAATGACACGCTCTGATACAGATGCAAACGTCGGTTCATATCTCCAATATGGTATGTTTTGCCTGTTGCGGTCAAGTCCCGGCCGCATCAAAAAAAAGGAGAAAAACTGCCATGAAGCTGCGCCACGCCGCCGCGATCGTCCCGTGCGCCATCGCACTCACCGCCTGCACCGCCGTCACCAGCCCCCAGAACGCCGACCTCGCGGGCCGCTCCCTAATGTGGGCCGACGGTGCCACCGAGGAATGTGAAGTCCCGCCGTCCATCAAGTTCGGCGCCGACGGCAAGGTCTCCGGCAACGCAGGCTGCAATCTTCTCGTCGGCGGCTGGGCGCTCCAGGGCGACAAGCTCGACCTCTCTCAGCTCGGCTCCACCCGCCGCATGTGCGGTCCCGAACTCATGAAGATGGAGGACGCCTTCCTCTCCAACCTTGGAAAGACCGTCTACGTCGAGACCGAGGGCGACAAGGTCAGGCTCCTTGACGCCGAGCGCAAGCTCGTCATGACGCTCGTGCCCGAAGCCCCCGGCGTCTGCAAATAAGATCCGGATTCACCATTCCAAAAAGGGAGGCCCGTTTTCACGGCCTCCCTTTTCTTTTGCATCAACTCTCGGGGAAGAGGATCGAAAGCCGTCAGTGCGCGCCCCCCCAGCTGTCCCCCATGCCGACCTCGGCGACGAGCGGAACGGAGAGCGAGGCGACGGCGGCCATCAGTTCGGGCACCTTCCTGCGCACGAGTTCGGCCTCTTCGGCAGGCGCCTCGAGAATCAGTTCGTCGTGCACCTGGAGGACGAGCCTGGTGCGAAGACCTTCGGCTCTCAGCCAGGCGTCGACCGCAATCATGGCCTTCTTGATGAGGTCCGCCGCAGTGCCCTGCATGGGCGCATTGATGGCCGCGCGCTCGGCGGCCGCCTGAACGGGCTTGCGCGAGCTCGCGATTTCGGGAATCCAGAGACGGCGGCCGAACGCCGTCTCGACGTAGCCGCGCTCATGCGCCTCTGCGCGCTTGGCGTCCATGTAGACGCGCACGCCGGGATAGCGCGCGAAATACTCGTCGATGTAATGGGCGGCCATGCGGCGCTCGATGCCCAGGTTCTGGGCAAGACCGAAGGCGCTCATGCCGTAGATGAGGCCGAAGTTGATGACCTTGGCCATTCGACGCTCGTCGGACGTCACCTCCTCGGGCTGGCGACCGAAGACCTCCGCTGCGGTCGCACGGTGAATGTCCTCGCCGCGCGCGAAGGCGTCCAGAAGCCCCTTGTCCTGCGAGAGGTGGGCCATGATGCGAAGCTCGATCTGCGAGTAGTCGGCGGAGATGATCACGTTGCCCGACTCGGCGACGAATGCCTCCCTCACCGCACGGCCCTCGTCGGTTCGCACGGGAATGTTCTGCAGGTTCGGATCCGAACTCGCCAGACGCCCCGTCACGGCGACGGCCTGACTGAAGGTCGTGTGCACGCGGCCGTCCTTCGGGTCGACCATGCGCGGGAGCTTGTCGAGATAGGTGCTCTTGAGCTTCGTGAGACGACGGTGCTCGAGAATGAGCTTCGGCAGCGGATAGTCGAGAGCGAGCTCCGTCAGCACCTCCTCGTCCGTCGACGGCGTGCCGGTACTCGTCTTCTTGCTCGAGGGAAGCCCGAGCTCGGTGAAGAGCACCTGCGCGAGCTGCTTGGGACTCGACAGATTGAACTCATGCCCCGCCGCCGTGTAGGCGTCGGCCACAAGGTCGTCGATGCGAACGGTGAGGGCTTCGGACTGTTGCGAGAGCCTGAAGTCGTCGAGCGCAACCCCCGCCTCCTCCATGCGGCCGAGCACGCCGATGAGGGGCTGCTCAAGCGTTTCGTAGATCGCCATCAGCCCATCCTCAAGATCGAGCCTCGTCATCAGCACGGCATGAAGCGCACGGATTGCGGCGGCCTCCTCGCCGAGGAGCTCCACGACGGCCTTCGGATCGGCATCCTTCGCCGCAATGGCCTTCGCGCCCTTGCCGATGACGCTCTCGCGAGTGGGAATCGAACGCGCAAGCGAGCGGGCGGCTAGAAGCGGCAGCTCGTGCTTCAGATGAGCCTCGAGCACGTAGCTCATCAGCATCGTGTCGTGTAGCGTGCCGCCAAGCCTCACGCCCTGAGCGAGGAAGACATGCGCGAGCGTCTTCGAGTCATGTGCGACCTTGGCCGCAGGCCCCTCGAGCCAGAGGCGCATCACGTCCATGACGTGCGCGACGGGGAGCTCCTCCGTGAACCGGATCACGAAGACGTCCTTGATGGAAAACGCAACGCCGAGCGCGGCGGGCTCTGCATGACGTGCGTCGCCGTCCCAGAGCATCGTGAGCGCGACGGGCATGGCGCGGCTCTCGTCGAGAAGCCTCCCTGCAAACAGCTCGAGCGTCATGCGGTCGGCGATTTCGGTCACGGGCAGCTCGTCGGGACGCTCGGCCAGCGCGGGCGAAAAGCTCACCTGCATCACGGGTGCAGCGGGCGCCGCCTTTCTGGCGGGAGCGGGCTTCGGAGCAGGCTTGGCGGCAAGCGCCTCAGCCGCAAAGGCCTCTCTGGAAAAGAGTCCGCCTAGATCTTCGGGCTCGGCCGTCCCTGTCGCCGCAGTCGCCTCGGCGGAGGCGCCGATGCCGGAAGGCGCGGCGCGCTTGAGGGTCGAGACCGACATCTCCCAGCGACGACAGAAGGCGGAGACGGCATCGGGATCGGCGGGCTTCACGACGAGGGTCTCGGGCACGCATCCCTCGGGAAGCTCGACCGTGCGGCAGATCGTGGTGAGGCGGCGTGCGTCGTCAAGGAACGCGAGACCCGCGCGCAGATATTCGCCCGCCTTGCCCTTCACTTCGTCCGCATGGGCCTTGACGCCCTCTAGGTCACCGTACTCGGCGATCCACTTGGCGGCGGTCTTCGGACCACACTTCTCGATGCCGGGCACGTTGTCGACCTTGTCGCCCATGAGGGAGAGGTAGTCGACGATGCGCTCTGGCGGAACGCCGTACTTTTCAATGACGCCATCGCGGTCGTAGAACTTCACGTTCATCGTGTTGATGAGCACGATGTCGTCGTCGACGAGCTGGGCCATGTCCTTGTCGCCCGTGGCGATGATGCTCTTCATGCCCGCGGCGCGCGCCTTTTCGGCGATCGTCGCGATCACGTCGTCGGCCTCGACGCCGGGCACCGAAACGACGGGCCAGCCGAGGTCCTTCAGAATGCCGTGAAGCGGTTCGATCTGCACGCGCAGGTCGTCGGGCATCGGCGGACGATTGCTCTTGTACTCGGGGAACATCTCGTGGCGGAAGTTCTTCCCCGGCGCGTCGAAGATGATGACGGCGTGATCGGGCTTGGCAAGCGCCCAGACCTTGCCGAGCATGCCCAGAAAGCCCCGGACGGCCCCCGTCGGCTCGCCCGAGCTCGTGCGAAGGTCGGGAAGGCCGTGAAAGGCGCGGAAAAGATAGTTGGAGCCGTCAATGAGAAGAATCTTGGACATGTCGGAAGCCGTTGCTGCAAATGTATGAATGGGCCGAAATAACCGGCTGCCGTAAGAATAGCCGAAAAAGCCGTCCGCCACGGCGAAGCACGGAACGCATCCATACATGCGGACACACTTCGCCTGTCGCCTCTGAACGCCGCGTCGTGGCACAATTGGACTGACAGGGCCGCGATGTGCCGCAGGAGGTCTCGCAGGCGCATTCCGACCATTCACGGGCCTGACGCCCGCCGGCCCTGCCTCCCTTCACCGCGCCGCCGCTTCCGCGAAGCCCATGACGAGCGGCGCAAAGGATTAGCCATGACAAAAACCAGAAACTGCCTGTCCGCCCTCTGTCTCATCGCCTTTTCGGCCGCCGTCTGCGCGGCTCCTTCGGCTCCGAACGACGCGCCGCCCCCGTATGCGGGCGACGTAAAGGTCGAGAAGCCCGCTCCGCAGCCCGGGCCCGCAGCCCGCAAGCCGTCCGCCGAGGAAGCCAATCCGCTCCTTCCGAGCAAGGCCGACATGGAGAAGGCCCGCGAGGAGCGCGCCCACGGCCACCTGCCGCCCAAGTTCGACCGCCAGACCAAGATCGAGGAGGTCCGTGACGAAACCAACCGCGTCACCGAATACGTCGTGACGCCGGGCACCACCCAGATCCCCTATCGCATCGAGAACAGGGCCGAACGTCCGATCGACTCCTCGCCCGCGGGCAACTCCAAGAGCACGCTCGGTACGACCAAGTTCATCGAACTCGGCTGGTAACCGCATCCCTTTATGGCACAAGCATTCAATTACGCCGACGGCCTGCGCTGGTTCGGCGAGGGCGTCCGCGCCCTCAGGAACCGGCCGCTCGGGCTCGTCGGCATCGTCGTCTTCTACGTCCTCATAAGCGGCCTGCTCTCGGGCCTGCCCGTCGTGGGCACGATCCTCGCAGGCATCTGGATGCCATTCGGAGCCGTGCTCACGGGTTTTGCCGCCCGCGAGGCGCTCGCAGACAGGCTCCCAGGATACGCACCGCTTCTCGCCGCCTTCAGAAAGCAGGGCATGCGCCTGCACCTCATCGCCGTGGGCCTCATCAGCGCGGGCGTGCTTGAGCTCGTCATGCTCGTCTTCCAGCTGCTTTCCGCCGACCAGATCGCGCAGTGGAAGATGGTCGAGGGGGCGATCGACCCCGAAAGCGTCGCAGCACACTTCCCGGCCGCAGGCGTTGCGGCGGCGCTCGTCCTCTACATTCCGCTCTTCATGGCGACGCTCTTCGCGCCGCTTCTCATTGCAGACGCGGGCCAGGGCGCGGGCAAGAGCTTCTTCTACTCCTTCTTCGGCATCCTGAGGAACTTCTCGGCCTGCTTCACGACGGCCGTCCTTCTCGTGCTGATGACGAGCGCGGCGGTCTTCCTCACCGTCGGTGCGGGCCTTGCCGCCGGGCTCGGCGGCGCCACGACCTACATCACGCCAATCATCGCGATCCTCGTCACGACGATCGCTCAGGCCTGCGTCTGGCCGATGTACCGCGACCTCTTCGGTCCGAAAAACCTCTTCGAGCGTCTCGCCTGAGTCCGCCCGAGCTCATTGTCGACCCTGTCGACATCATCAATCAAGGAAGGCCGCGTCACCGCGGCCTTCTTCACATCCTCACGCCTCGAGCCCCTCAAAAAGCGAAGGCTGTCCGTCGTCCCTCTGCGCGGGCGATCCCACGGCAAGCCCCAGCAGCCTGACGCCGCCCTTCGGAATCTCCATGCCCGCCAGAAGCCTGCAGGCATCCTCCGCCAACCTCGTCATGGCGTTCGCATCATAGGGAACCTCGGCCGCCACCGAGCGCGTGCGCGTCGTGAAGTCGTGGCTTCTCACCTTGAGTGAAAGCGTGCGTCCCGCAAAGTCCGCGCGGCCGAGCCTGACGACAAGCTCGGCGGCCAGCTCTCCGATGATCCCCCTCAGGCGCACGGGATCCCTGACGTCCCGCTCAAAGGTCCTCTCGCACCCGACGCTCTTGCGAACGCGGCTCGACCTCACGGGCCTGTCGTCGATCCCGCGCACGAAGCGGTAGAAGTCGTAGCCAGACTGTCCGAAGTGGCGCATCAGATCGGAGAGCGGCACGGCCCGGAGTTCAGGCGCCGTTCTGATGCCGAGCGCATGGAGTCTGGCGGCCGTGGCGGGGCCCACGCCCCAGAAGGCCTCTACGGGCAGGCGGTCTATGAAGTCGATCGCCCTTTCGGGATGGATCGTGCAGAGACCGTCGGGCTTTCGCCAGTCGGAAGCGACCTTGGCGAGGAACTTGTTGTAGGAGACGCCGGCGCTCGCCACAAGGCCGAGCTCCTCGCGGATCGCCCGCTTGATGGCGACCGCCACCTCGACGCCGAGGGCGAGTCCCTGCTTGTTGACGGTCACGTCGAGAAAGGCCTCGTCCAGACTGATGGGCTCGATCACGTCGGTGTAGCGCCTGAAGATCTCGTGGATCTGACGGGAGACGGCCTTGTAGTGGCTCATTCGTCCCTCGACGAAGATCAGTTCGGGACAGAGCTCGCGCGCCCTCGAACTCGGCATGGCGCTGTGCACGCCGAAGCGCCTCGCCTCGTAGCTTGCCGTCGCAACGACGCCGCGCCCCTGAGCGTGTCCGACCGCGATCGGGCGTCCCCGAAGCTCGGGGCGGTCACGCTGCTCGACCGAGGCATAGAAGGCATCCATGTCGACGTGCACGATCCTGCGCGAGACGTCGCGCACAAGCGTGAGGCCTTCGGCCCCGTTTCCTGCGGAAACGCATGCGAGAACTGACTGTGAAGCGGGAGGACGTGTCGCCATGGTCATCATTGTCGGGAAAGGGGGATTTCGAACGACAGGATAAATCAGATCGCAGGGCCTCGAGGCGCCGTCTACCTCCAAATTCCGTCTTTCGGACATGGTCTGCGGGTTGCAAAAGGACTACAATCTCTTTCTTACATTTCGTACCCTCAAATCCAAGGAGATTCCTTCAATGCCTCATGTTGTCTGCGAAGCCTGCATCGGCTGCAAGCGCACCGACTGCGTCGACGTCTGCCCTGTCGACTGCTTCCGCGAAGGCCCGAACTTTCTCGTGATCGACCCCGACGAATGCATCGACTGCGCCGTGTGCATCCCCGAATGCCCGGAAGCCGCGATCTTCGCCGAAGAGGACGTCCCTGAGGATCAGCAAGAATTCATCGCGCTCAACGCCGAGCTCGCCCGCGAATGGCCTTCCATTACGCGCCGCAAGCCCTACCCTGACGACGCCGACCAGTACCACGGCGTCAAGGGCAAGCTGAAGTTCCTCAAGCGCTGACAAGCGCTGGCAATGGCGGCTCTTGCGAAGGGCCGCCATTTTTTTCATCATCTTCCACCCGGAGGCTGCCGCCATGCAGACCGTCAAGCTCACGAGCCGCCGCGAAGTCGCGCCCGCCGTATACGAACTCCTCTTCACCCGTCCCGAGGGCTGGACCTTCGAGGCGGGGCAGTTCGCCCGCATCGGCCTTGCCGCCGACGGCGACGAGCCCGTCTTCCGCGCCTACTCGATCGCAGGCTCGCCCAAAGCCGAAGGCCTGCGCTTTCTCGTGAAAACCGTCGAAGGCGGCACACTCTCACCCCACCTGTGCGCCCTCAATCCGGGCGACGAAGTCCTGCTCGACGGCGAAGCCCAGGGGAACCTTCTCCCCGCCCGCATTCCAGGCGGCGACACGGTCTGGATGCTCGCGACGGGCTCCGGCCTTGCGCCCTTCATCGCCATGACGGGCGACGAAGGCACGCTTGGCGCCTGGAAAAAGCACATCCTCGTCATTGGTGCTCGCACCCGTGAGGAGGTCGACCGCCTGGCCGCCTACGCCGAGAGCGAGGCTCGGATTCCGCTCACGATCCTCACAGCCACCTCCCGCGAAGCGGGCGAACTCACGGGGCGCATTCCCGCGCTCATCGAATCGGGTACCCTTGAAGCGAAGGCCGGTGCCGCTTTCACGCCCGAATCTGCCCGTCTGCTCCTGTGCGGCAACCCCGACTTCATCCGCGAGACCCGGGCCCTCATGAAGGCCCGCGGCATCGTATCGCCGCGTCTGGGCAAGCCGGGCCAGCTTCTCGTTGAATCCCTTTGGTAAGCAACCATTCCCCCGTCAGACCCATGACTACGCTTGAGGAAATCGACGACCTGCTCCCGCAGACGCAGTGCCGCCAGTGCGGCTGCGACGGGTGCCTCGCCTACGCCCGCGCCATTCTTGAGGAAGGCGCGGCCATCAACCGATGCGCGCCCGGCGGTGCGGAGGGCATCGCCCGTCTTGCCGCCGCCACAGGCCGCCCCGTCGTGCCGCTCGATCCCGAATACGGACGCGAAGTGCCCTTCGCCGTCGCACGCATCCGCGCGCGTGACTGCATCGGTTGCGCCTGGTGCATCCGCGTCTGTCCGACCGACGCCATTGCAGGCTCTCCCAAGCACCTGCACGGCATCGTGGAGGAGCGTTGCACGGGCTGCGCGCTCTGCCTGCCAGCCTGTCCCATGGACGCGATCGACATGGTCGAAAACGGAAGGACGTGGACGCTGGAGGATGCGCACAGGGCGAGAGAGCACCATCGGAATGCCGCAGCCCGCCGCGAGCGCCTCGAGGCCGAGGACCGCGCCCGACTCGACGCACTCCGAAAGCCTGCGGCTGAAAAGACCGCCGGCGGCCCCTCCGCGCTTATCGCGGACATCATGGCTCGAGCCCGCCGTGCAAACGCCGGCGACAACAGAGGAGGACTGAAATGATCAAGGCTGCAGACCGCGGCGCATTCATGGCTGCGCTCGCCGCCGCGCACCCGAATCCCGAGAGCGAGCTCAACTGGACGACGCCCTTCGAGCTTCTCGTCGCCGTCGTGCTCTCCGCACAGGCGACCGACAAGGGCGTCAACATCGCGACGGCCAGACTCTTTCCTGTTGCGAACACGGCCGAGCAGATCGCCGCACTCGGCATCGAGGGCCTCACGCCCTTCATTCAGACGATCGGCCTCTACCGCAACAAGGCCAAGAACGTCGTGAGACTCTCCGAAATCCTTCGCGACGAATACGCGGGCGAGGTGCCCGAGGACTTCGACAAGCTCGTCGCCCTGCCCGGCGTGGGCCGAAAGACGGCCAACGTCGTCCTCAACGTCGCCTTCGGACACCCGACGATCCCCGTCGACACGCACATCTTCCGCGTCTCAAACCGCACGGGACTCGCCAAGGGCAAGACACCCGACGAAATCGAAACCAAGCTCGAGAAGATCATTCCCGACGCCTACAAGCACGAGGCTCACCACTGGCTTCTTCTTCACGGCCGATACTGCTGCAAGGCCCGCTCGCCCGAATGCGAACGCTGCCCCGTCGCGCAGTGGTGCAACGCCCCCGAGAAGAAGAAGCGCCTTGCCAACTTCGGATCCCCCTCAAAGTCAGAGTGATTCCCGTTTTCCAGCGCCTATGCAGTTTGTCCTAGCGGCTTTTCCCTAGACGGCATGACATAGACGCAGAGAGGTCGAAATAACCCCTTCGGATGACGCCCGGACGATGTCCGGGCGTTTTTTGTCTGCCTAAAATCACATGAAGGCGACAGGCCCTCGGACGGCCGCCCCCGAACAGAAAACCTCGAATTCGAACATTCAGTTGAAAACAGGAAAAGCATCATGACAAAGAGCTGCACATGCCACCAAACCCCGACGCCCTCCTACAGCCAGATCGGCAAGCCCAAGGAAAGCTCGGTGATCGGCGAGATCCTCGCCCTCGCCGCCCGTCCTGAAGTGATCAGCTTCGCCGGCGGCCTTCCCTCCGCCGAAGGCTTCCCGGTCAAGACCATCAAGGATGCGGCCGATTGGGTTCTGGAGACGTGTCCGCAGGTGGCTCTGCAGTACTCCGCCGTGGGCGGCATGCCCGCACTTCTCGAAGCCATCGCCAAAATCGAGACCGACCACGGCGTGCCCACGACGCCCGACGAAGTCATGATCGTCTCCGGCTCCCAGCAGGCCCTCGACATGATCGCCCGCGTCTTCACCGACGAGGGTGACAAGGTCCTCGTCGAAACGCCGACCTACATGGGCGCTCTCTATGCATTCGAGCTCTGCAAGCCGAAGTTCGTCAGCCTGCCGACCGACGATGAGGGCCTCAACCCCGACCTGATCGACGACCGCGTCGCGGGCGCCAAGTTTGCCTACGTGATGCCCACCTACCAGAACCCGACCGGCCGCACGATCAGCGAGGAACGCCGCCGCAAGCTCGCCGCAAAGGCCCGTCAGTACGACTTCTGGCTCATCGAGGACAATCCCTACGGCGAGCTCTACTACGCAGAGCGTCCGCCTGTCTCCCTGCGAGCCTTCGCGCCCGAGCGCACGCTGCGCCTCGGCACGATGTCCAAGGTACTCGCCCCCGGCTTCCGCCTCGGCTACATCTGCGGTCCCAAGCACGTCCTCAACGCCCTCAAGCAGATGAAGACCTCCATGGACCTGCACACGAGCACCTACACCCAGCTCATCACCGCCCGCGTGCTCGACCAGGACCTCTTCAGCGAACACCTCCCCGCCGTCCGACGCCTCTACGCCGAAAAGGCCAAGGTCATGCTCGACAGCCTCGAGGAGTTCATGCCCAAGCATCCCGAAGTCAGCTGGACGAAGCCCACGGGCGGCATGTTCATCTGGCTCAACCTCCCGAAGAACGTCGACTCCGCCGACCTGATGAAGAAGGTCCTCGCGTCCGACGTGCCCGTCGGCTTCGTGCCCGGCGTGGCCTTCTACACGGACAATCCCGAGGTCAACCACTGCCGACTCTCCTTCGTGACGGTCCCGCCCGAGAAGATCGTGGCGGGCATCAAGTCCGTCGCCGAAGCGCTCAAGACCTTCCTCTGAGATTTTCCCGATCTTTCTCCCCGACACAGGCGGCGCACGCTCAAGACGTGCGCCCGCTCCGCCGCCAAGGGCCTGACAGGCATCGACCGTCAGGCCCTTTCACATACTTCACATCCGCCCTCCGGCCCGCAGGCCTCCCTGCGGGCTTTGTTTTTGTCGAGCAGAGACAGAACCGACAGCGACCCGAAAGGCTATTTTGTCGACAATACATACACCGTTGAAAGACCTCTTGTTCAATCGAAAAGGCCAAAACTAAGGTCTTTGGATGAGGTGTTTTCGCATCAAGCAACAAAGGCTCGATTAGTCCGTTCTTCATTGCGAAATCCGCCGTTCAACTCATTACGATTGCACAGCGCACTTCCGGAAAAGCCCCCTCGAGGCCCGCCGGAATCCCACTGGCAAGACAAAGGAAAACACCAATGACCACCATCTTCATCGACGGCGAAAGCGGCACGACGGGCCTGAGGCTCCGCGAGCGGATTGCCGACAGGGCCGACCTCAAGCTCATTTCGCTTCCCGCAGACGAGCGCCGCTCCCCCGACGCCCGTCTTGAGGCGATGAAGGCGGCAGACGTGACGGTGCTCTGCCTGCCTGACGACGCCGCACGAGAGGCGATGAAGCTGGCAGACGAAGCCAGCACCCGCGTGCTTGACGCCTCGAGCGCTCACAGGACCGCTCCCGAGTGGGTCTACGGCATGCCGGAACTCATGAACAGCCGCGCCGCCGAAATCGCGCGCGCATCCAGAGTCTCGGTGCCGGGCTGCCACGCCTCAGGCTTCATCCTGCTTGTGGCTCCGCTTGTTTCCGCAGGCATCATTGCGCCGGACGCCTTCCTTTCGGCCACATCGGTGACGGGTTATTCGGGCGGCGGCAAGAAGATGATCTCCGCCTACGAGACGGCAGGCCGCACGGCCTTCGACAGCCTGGCCATGCCGCTTCCCTACGCCCATTCGCAGACGCACAAGCACCTTCCCGAAATGACGACCGCCGCAGGTCTGGCTCGTCCGCCCGTCTTCCAGCCCATCGTGGGGAGCTTCCGCTGCGGCATGCTCGTGACGGTTCCGCTCGATCTTGGACTTCTCGGCACGACGAAGGATGCCGTTCAGTCTGTCTGGGCAACGCACTACGCGGGTTCCCCCGTCGTGCGCCCCGTCGAATTCGAGTCCCTTCTTGAGGACGGCGCCCTGCGCCCCGACGCGATGGCGGGACACGACGGCATGAAGATCGCGGTGTCGGGCGGTCCCCACCGCGTCCTTCTCACCGCGCTTTACGACAACCTCGGCAAAGGCTCCTCCGGAGCCGCGCTCGAATGCCTAAACCTCATGACGGACTCCAATCCCGCCCGAGGGCTCAGCCTTTCCTAACCCGGCTTCTTCCAGCCACTCCGTCGACACGCTCGACTCCAAACGCACCACGACAAGAAGAACACCATGACTGACAGCAACACCGCCGTGACCTTTCTCCCCGATGGCAACGTATGCACCCCGAAGGGCTTCCGGGCCTCGGGCATTCACTGCGGCCTTCGCCGCAACAAGACGAAGAAGGACCTCGCCCTCATCGTCTCCGACGTGCCCGCCGCCGCAGCCGCCGTCTACACGCTCAACGCCGTCAAGGGCGCGCCCATCGCCGTCACCAAGGCCAACATCGCCGACGGACGCGCGCAGGCAATGCTCTGCAACTCCGGCAACGCCAACACCTGCGCCCCTAACGGCGAGGCTATCGCCCGCAAGATGTGCATGCTGCTCGCCGAAGCGTCCGGCCTCAGCGCAGACGACGTCATCATCGCCTCGACAGGCGTCATCGGCCAGCCGCTCCCGATCGAGCCGATCGCCACCGGCATGAAGCCTCTTGTCGACGCACTTTCCTACGAAGGCGGCGAAGACTGCGCAGCCGCGATCATGACGACCGACCTCGTGGCCAAGCACTGCGCGGTCACGGTCGACATCGGCGGCAAAACCGTCACCGTCGGCGGCATCGCCAAGGGCTCCGGGATGATTCACCCGAACATGGCCACGATGCTCGTCTTCATCACCACGGACGCAGCGATCTCTTCCGAGATGCTTCAGAAGGCCGTGAGCACCGACGTTCAGAACACCTTCAACATGATCAGCGTCGACGGCGACACGTCGACGAACGACATGCTGAGCGTCATGGCCAACGGCCTTGCGGGCAACGCCGAAATCACGGCGGCAGGCGCAGACTTCGACGCGTTTGCCGCCGCGCTCCACACGGTCACTTCTCACCTGAGCCGCGCCATTGCCAGAGACGGCGAAGGCGCGACCAAGCTCCTCACCTGCACGGTGACGGGCGCGACTGATGATGCGACGGCTCGCGTGCTCGCCAAGAGCGTCATCTCCTCGAGCCTCGTGAAGACCGCCATGTTCGGTTCCGACGCCAACTGGGGCCGCGTGCTCTGCGCGCTCGGCTACAGCGGAGCACCGTTCAACCCCGAGGCGGCCGACGTGTCGTTCGCCTCCTCCGCGGGCATCGTCGACGTCTGCAGCGCAGGCCGCGCGCTCGACTTCTCCGAGGAGCTTGCCAAGAAGGTGCTCCTTGAAAAGGAGGTCTCCATCATCGTGACGCTCCACGACGGCGATGCCGATGCAACTGCCTGGGGGTGCGACCTCTCCTATGAATACGTGCGCATCAACGGCGACTACCGTAGCTGAGGTCAAGACCATGAACGAACTCACCGACTTCGACATCGCGAGGCTCCTGAGCGACTCGCTCAAGTACGTCAGGCTCTACCGCGGCCACACCGTCGTGGTGAAGTACGGCGGAAACGCCATGAAGAACCCCGAGTTGCAGCAGCAGGTGATGCACGACTTGGTGCTCCTCTCGATGATCGGCATCCGCATCGTACTCGTTCACGGCGGCGGTCCCTCCATCAACAAGTCGCTCGCCGCCCTTGGGATCGAATCGAAGTTCGTGCGCGGACTCCGCGTCACTGACGAGGAGACGATGCGCGTCGTGCAGCGCGTGCTCGCAGGCGAGACGAACAAGGACCTCGTCAAGCTCCTGTGCGCCGAGGGCGCGAAGGCCGTGGGACTGTGCGGACTTGACGCAGGTCTCATCACCGCACGGCCCGAAGCGGAGGATCTCGGTCTCGTGGGGCACATCACGGGCGTCGACGTCTCGATTGTCGAGACGCTTCTCGAAAAGGGATGCATTCCCGTCATCGCGTCCGTAGCCGGTGACGGCGAGGGCCGAAGCTACAACGTCAACGCCGACACGGCGGCCGCAGCGATTGCCGGCGCGCTCGGCGCGCGCCGCCTCGTGCTGATGACCGACATCAATGGACTCATGCGCGACGTGAAGGACCCCGATTCGCTCATCTCCGTCCTCACGACGGAGGACATCGGTCCGCTCAAGGAACAGGGCGTCATTTCGGACGGCATGATCCCGAAAATCGACTGCGCACTTCACGCCATCGAATCAGGGGTTGAGCGCGTCGCCATGATCAACGGCATGCTTCCCCACAGCATCCTCGTCGAAATGCTCACCAAGGGCGGCATCGGTACCCTCGTCAAGACCGGACCCCGCACTGCTGCGTCCGCCTGAGCGGCCGCACCACGAACAGAATTCTCTGAAGGACATTCATCATGAAGGACATCAAGACCATCGACAGCCTTTACCACGCCTGCACCTACGGGCGCGCGCCCGTCGTCTTCGAGCGCGGCCGCGGAGTCCGTCTCTGGGACGACAAGGGCCGCGACTACATCGACTTCGGCAGCGGCATCGGCGTCATTAGCCTCGGCTATGCCAACCCCGAATGGGTGAAGGCCGTCTCCGAACAGGCCGCAGTTCTTCCGCACACCTCGAACCTCTTCTACAACGAGAAGACCGCCATGCTCGCGGGACGCCTTGCGCTTCGCACGCACTTCGAGCGCGTCTTTCTTTCCAACTCAGGCGCCGAGGCCAACGAGTGCCTGATCAAGACCGCCCGAAAGTGGGCCTCCGACACCAAGGGAGAAGGCGAGCATCCCTTCGTCACGCTCGTCAACAGCTTCCACGGCCGCACGCTCACGACCGTCACCGCCACGGGGCAGGACACGTTCCACAAGTTCTTCGGGCCCTTCACGCCGGGATTCCGCTACGTGCCCGCGGGCGACCTTGCCGCACTCGAAAGGCAGCTTGACGCCGAGGACTGCTCCGCCGTTCTCGTCGAGATCGTTCAGGGCGAAGGCGGCGTGCGCGCGCTCGACGCGGACTACCTGAAGGCCGTAGAGGCGCTCTGCCACGAAAAGAACGTGCTCTTCTGCGTCGACGAAGTGCAGACGGGCAACGGCCGAACGGGCACCTGGTTCGCCTACGAGCAGTTCGGCCTTTCACCCGACCTCGTCTCCACCGCCAAGGGCCTCGGCAACGGCCTTCCCATCGGCGCGACGCTCATGGGCCCGAAGACTGCCGAGGTTCTGACGCCCGGCACGCATGGCTCCACCTTCGGCGGCAACCCCGTCGCCTGTGCAGGCGCACTCAGCGTGCTTGAGCAGATCGACGACGCCTTCCTTGAGGCTGTCAAACAGAAGGGTGCCTGGCTCACCGCCGAACTGGAAAAAATCCCCGGCGTGAAGGACGTCTCCGGGCTCGGTCTCATGCTCGGCTTCTCGGTCGAGGGCTGCAAGTCTGCCGACATCAAGGCAAAGGCCCTCGACAACGGTCTCGTCGTCCTCACCGCCAAGGACCGCGTGCGCCTGCTCCCGCCACTCGCCATCACCGAGGAGGAGCTTTCCGACGGCCTGCTGAGGCTTGCAGCCGCCATTCGCGAGGTTCAGGAAGCCGCACACTAAGCCGCCTCCGACCTGTCTTGCAACACACCATCGAAAACGGGGAATCCTGCCGCTGTGCAAGGCTCCCCGTTTTGTGAGGCGTACAGGTGAACAACAAAAAATGAGCGGCGGGTGCGCATTGCACGCATCCGCCGCTCTCTCAGCCCCCCAACAGCGCCGGGCGGAGATGTACCCGTCAGGAGAGAACCAAGGAGTCCCTCCATCGCCTGCCTCTCGGACGCCCCTCCGTTGTCCTTTGGTGAGAGGCCTGCGTTAGCTGTCGTTGAACGTATCTTGCCGCATTTGAGAATGATTCTCAATGCCGTTTAAGAGGATTTGCGGAAAAACGCGTACTCCAGATCCATCCGTACAAATCCTTAGGCTCCCCTGTCCTGCTGTCGTTTCCATCGAATACCTTGAAGGTGTCGGGACGGAGAACCGACAGGATTCCCGGGCTGCCCGCCTGCCGCCATGCGGGCAACCGTTCGGAGCTACTGCTGCTCGTGTCTGGCCTCCTCGGAGAGGATGAGCACGACTCGGGTGCCGCCTGCGGGCGAGACGCGCTCGACGTCGACGAAGGCGCCGATGCGGGATGCGCGCTCGGCCATGATCGAGAGGCCCACGTGCTGGCCCTTTCGCTCGGTGACGAGCGCATCATCGATGCCGACGCCGTCGTCGGTAATCGTCACCTTGAGGTCGGCATCGTTCTCGATGCGGATGTCGACGTTTTCGGCATGAGAATGCTTGCGGACGTTGGAGAGCGCCTCCTGAATGATGAAGATCACCTGAAGCTTCTGGCGCGGCGTAAGCTGCGGGCCACGCCCCGAGACTCGAAGACGCGCGTTCATGCGGGACTGTCCCTCGAAGCGATCAATCACGGTCCGTACGCCCTCGATGAAGCCTTCCTTGTGCAGACGCTCGCGGAAGTTGAGAAGGAGTTCGCGCACGTCCTCGTAGCACTCCTGAACGCCCGTGCGAATGGCGGAAAGGGATTCGTCACGCAGCGCAACGTCGTTAGTACGGATGGCGTCCGACAGGAACTGCACCTGCAGGTTGAGGAAGGAGAGCGCCTGAGCGATCGAGTCGTGCAGGCCCTGTGCAAGGAGCTGACGTTCCTGCACCACGGCGAACTGGCGGTCGCGCTCGATGAGGCGGTTGCTCGCCACGGCGACGCCGAAGTGGGTCACAAAGTTCTCGAGCAGGCGGATGACCTGCGTCGTGAGCTGCGGGCTTTCCTTGAAGAAGAGCGTGAAGATGCCGAGGTCGCCCGGCGTCGAACGGATCTGGAAGCTGTAGGCCGTCTTGAAACCCGCGTCGGCAAAGCGTCTGGAGAACTCGTCCTCAAGCTCGGTGAGTTGGAAGCAGACGGGATAGGTCTTCGAGAGCACCGAGGGCACGATGCCCGCGTCGCCAGGCAGATCGTTGACTGCCTTGACGAGGTCGACGGAAAGTCCCTCGGCCGTGAGGAGCTGCATCGAGTCGTCACGGCCCGAGAGCAGCTGGAGCGTACACGCATCGGCCTCGGTCTGGCGCATGATTCGCGAGACGAAGCCGTCGGCAAGGTCGTCAAGGCTGCGACGCTGCGTGAAATAGGAGGTCATCTCGTAGAGCTGCGCGAGATGGCTGTTCTTTTCTTCGACGCTGGCCGTCTTCTCGGCCACCTTCTGCTCGAGATTGTCGTGAGAATCCTTGAGTCTGGCGGCCATCTCGTTGAAGCCTGCGGCGATCTCTCCGATTTCGTCCTCACTCCTCACTTCGGTGCGGGCCGTCAGGTCGCCCGAGGAAAGCCGTCCGATGGCACCGCCGAGCTGCTCGAGGGGACGGATCACCCAGCGGAGCAGAAGCGCCATGATCGCGAAGAGACTGCCGATCGCAAGCACGATGAGGAGACCCTGCAGATAGCGGAGCTGCCACAGGAAGTGCGCGCGATATTCGTCGATATCGTTCGTCAGCGCGGCAAGCTTCTCGACATAAAGGTTGACGTCGCCCATCATCGGTTCGCGGGCGCCGCCGCGGGCGGCCGTAAGGTGCGGAAGCACCGACTCTTTCCACTCAGAGTCGATGCTCTGAAGCGACGAACGGATGGCCTGCGTCTCAGGCACGAGAAGCGGACGCCACTGATCACCCTTCTGGAGAAGATCAAGCCCTGCGTTGACCGTACGGACTTCGTTGTCGAAGTCCCTGTTGTCATACTGCGGAAGCACATAAAGCGCGGTGCGGAAGACATGGAACCTGATGTCCCCGATGATGTTCGTCGCAGCCGACGAACTCTCAAGCTTCCAGTTGAGCATCATCGTATACCCGATCGTGGTCACGATGAAGCTCACCCAGATGAGCGTGAGAAGCAGAAGCCTCGCCGAGAGGCTCTTGAAAAAGCGGAGCGGATTGAGTTTCACGACGTGGATCCTTCCTGTGTTCCGTTTGCGCGTCAGATGAGGCGCGGATTTTCGTCCTCAAGCTGGATCGTGAGGCCTCCTGCGGAGCCGGCACCCGACGAGCCGCCGCCTTCGTTTTCAGGCTTGACGGGCGTGATAGGGGCGATCGACTCGACCGTCCAGGTGACGCCGATCTGGCGGCCCTTGCGGGCGCGCTGCATGCGGAACTCCTCAAAGGACTTGCGGGTGATCTGCACCTCTCTGGGCTTGCCGCCTCGTCCCGTGCCGGAGGCGGTGAGACCGCGCTCATCGACGAGCGTCATGCCGATCATCCTTTCACCGGACTCAAGCTTCACGAGCGAAACGCCCATGCCGCCGTTGGAGAGTCTGCGGATCTCGTCGTGTGCGAAGATCACGAGACGGCCCTTCTCGGTAAGACAGGCGATCAGCGGCATCTCGGCGCAGCCCTCGGCGGGCGGCATCAGCGTGACGCCGTCGCCCATGCGCACGAAAGTGCGGCCGATGCGCTGCGAGGCCTTGAGGTCGCCGATCGTGCACTTGAGCCCGAGGCCGTCCGACGTGCCGAGCACGACATCCTCCTTCTCACGGCCGGCAAAGACACCGACGAATCGCTTCATGCCCTTGTCAAGATCGAAGAAGGACGTGACGGGCAGGCCGTCGCCCCTGCCGCCGGGAATGGCGGAGACCTTGCAGGTGTAGACACGGCCCGTGTCGGTGACAAAGCTGATGTCGTCGACCGTGCGACACTCGACCGCACGCTCGAAGCCGTCGCCCACCTTGTAGCTGAGCAGCGTGCAGTCGTGCCCGTGGCCCTGACGGGTTCTCAGGAAGCCCTTCTGCGAGAGCACGACCGTAACGGGTTCGTCGACCACGTGCTGTTCGGCCTGAACGACGCTCGCCTCCTCGATGAGGGTGCGGCGGTCGTCGCCGAAGGTCTTTGCGGCCTGCTCGATCTCCCTGGCCACTGTGCGGCGCAGAACGCCGTCACTGCCGAGAATGCGTTCGAGCGAACTCTTTTCCTTGTTGAGTTCGGAGAGCTCCTTCTCGATCGCAATGGCGGCCAGACGAGCAAGCTGGCGGAGCCTGATTTCAAGAATGTCGTCCGCCTGACGATCAGTGAGACCGAACTCCTTAATCAGAGCGGGTTTCGGCTCATCGCTGTTGCGGATGATCTCGATGACGCGGTCGATGTTGAGAAGGACGAGCGCACGACCCTCAAGCACGTGAATCCTGTCGTTGACCTTGTCGAGCCTTGCCTGAGTGCGGCGGCGAACGGCCAGCAGGCGGAAGGCGATCCACTCGCGGATGATCTCGAGCAGGTTCTTCTGCTTGGGCTTGCCGTCATTGCCGAGCATGACGAGGTTGACGGAGACGTTGGACTCCATCGACGTCTGCGAAAGGAGCGCCGCCACGAACTCCTCGCGGTCGATGCGGCTGCTCTTGGGTTCGAAGACGAGGCGCACGGGCTTTTCCTCAGTCGACTCGTCTCGAACCCTGTCGAGGATGGCAAGCATGGCGCTCTTGGCCTGCTGCTGTTTCGACGAAACCGTCTTCTTGTCCTTTCTGGCCTTCGGGTTCGTGATGGCTTCAATCTGGTTGAGCACGTCCTGCGAGGACGAGGCGGGCGGGAGTTCGTCGATCACGAGCTGCCACTGGGCGCGGGCAAGATCCTCGAAGTGGTAGCGCGCACGCACGGTGAGCTTGCCCCTGCCCGTATGGTATATGTCGCGAATTGTGCTTCTCGGGCTGATGATCTGGCCGCCGCACGGGAAGTCCGGCGCAGGCAGAACCTCAAGCACCTCGTCAAGCGTTGCCTCGGGCTTGTCAATCAGCAGCGTGCAGGCGGCCGCGACCTCCCGCAGGTTGTGCGAGGGAATGTCGGTCGCCATGCCGACGGCAATGCCGGACGAGCCGTTGAGCAGCACGAAGGGCAGCTTCGCGGGCAGAACCACGGGCTCCTGGAAGTTGCCGTCATAGTTGGGCGTGAAGTCGATTGCCCCCGTGTCCACCTCTTCAAGAAGCAGACTTGCGATCGGCATGAGGCGCGCTTCGGTGTAACGCATGGCGGCCTGAGAGTCGCCGTCCCTGCTGCCGAAGTTGCCCTCGCCGTCGATGAGCGGATAGCGGAGCGAGAAGCTCTGCGCCATGCGCACGAGCGCATCGTAGACCGACTGGTCGCCGTGGGGATGGTACTTGCCGAGCACGTCGCCCACGACGCGCGCAGACTTGACGGCCTTCGTGCCCGCCTTGACGCCCATGCGCTCCATGTCGATCAGAATGCGGCGCTGCACGGGCTTCTGGCCGTCGGAGACGTCGGGAAGCGCACGGCTCTTGACGACCGACATCGCGTATTCAAGATAGGCCCGGCTTGCATAGCGCGCGAGCGTGAGCTGACCGTCGGATTCGACACCGCCCGTCATCACCTCGTCAACGCGTGCACCAAGAGGCGACGCGCCCTCATCTTCGGAAGCCTCTGCAGCATCCTCCTCAATGCGAGCCTCCTCCGTCACGTCCTCTTCGATCTCGCGAGCGGAGGACTCCTCAGGAGCCGTCTCCTGAACAGGTTCGTCAGCCGGCACCTCGACGCTCTCCTCAACCTCGGGAAGCAGAGGCGTCTGAACGGGTGCTTCGGTAGATGCCTTTGCCACCCTGCCGCCAGCGGATTTTTTCCTTGCCGGCGTTTCTTCCGCCTTCTTCAAATCGTCTTCATAAACGAGCATCTGGTCGCCGAAGAGACCGCCGTCGTCCTGGACCTCGGGATTAAGGCCGCCTTTCTTTCTTGCCATATCGTCTCTCTCCAGCTCAGACGTCCGCCTCGACGCGGTCGCCGTATTCTTCCATCCAGAGCTTGCGGCTGCCCGCGCTCTTCGTCGCCATCAGGAGGTTCATCACCTCACCCGTCACGGCCTCGTCGACGTCGCCCATCCCCACGGGCAGCAGCCTGCGGGTGTCGGGATGAAGCGTAGTCTCAGCGAGCTGCTGAGCCTTCATTTCACCCAGACCCTTGAATCGGGAGATCGAGATCTTGTCTTCCTCAAATCCCTCCTTCCTGAGGGCCGTCAGAGTGCGGGAAAGCTCTCGGTCATCGAGACAGTAGAACTTGCGCTCGGGCTTGCGGCCCTTCTTCGGCACGTCGACGCGATAGAGGGGCGGCATGGCCACGTACACATGCCCGAGTTCGATAAGCTTCGGGAAGTGACGGTAAAAGAGCGTGAGAAGCAGCACCTGAATGTGACTGCCGTCCACGTCGGCATCGGACAGAATGCAGATCTTGCCGTAGCGCAGCCCCTTGAGGTCGGGATCTCCGTCCGCAGGGTGCGGATCAACGCCGATCGCCACGGCGATGTCGTGCACGGTGTCGCTGCCGAAGATCTTGTCGGCGTCGACCTCCCACGTGTTGAGGATCTTGCCTCGCAGCGGCAGCACGGCCTGAAACTCCTTGTTGCGGCCCGACTTGGCGGAGCCGCCTGCAGAGTCGCCCTCCACGATGAAGAGCTCGTTCATGGAGATGTCATCGGACTCGCAGTCCGTGAGCTTGCCGGGGAGCACCGCAACGCTCGAGGACTTCTTCTTCTCGTACTTCGTCGACTGGCGCTGGCGCGCCTGTGCCTGAGAGACGATGAGCTCCGCGAGCTTCTTGCCTTCCTCGATGTGGTCGTTGAGCCAGAACTCGAACTGCGGACGCACGAAGCCGCTCACGAGCTTCATCGTCTCGCGGCTCGTGAGCTTCTCCTTTGTCTGCCCTTGGAACTGAGGATCAAGCGCCTTCGTGGACAGCACGAAGTTGGCACGGCTGAAGACGTCCTCGGAGAGGATCTTCACGTTCTTCGCCTGCAGGCCGTGCGCCTGCATGAAGGCGAGCATGGCCTGATACAGGCCGTCCTTGAGCCCCGCCTCATGCGTGCCGCCCTGCGGCGTCGGGATGAGGTTCACATAGCTCTCGCGCTCAAGCCCTCCCTCGGTCGTCCAGATGACGACCCAGGCCGCGCCCTCGCCCACTGCATAGCCGTCACCGGCATCCTCAACGTAACCATGCGCCTCGAAGGGAGCAACAAGCGGTTCAGCTGCAATCTCGGAGAGAAGGTATTCGCGAAGGCCGCCCTCATACTTCCAGCATTCCTCCCTGCCAGTCTTCTCATTCTTGTAGACCACTTCGCAGCCGGGAAGCAGCACGGCCTTAGAGCGAAGCAGGCGAATGAGCGCACCCTCGGGAATCGCGGGGCTGTCGAAGTACTTCGGATCAGGATGAGCAGTCACACGCGTGCCCGTCTGGGACTTCGGACGCGGAGAACGGCGGGACTTGAGGGGGCTGACGACCTCGCCGTCGGCAAAACCGATCGTCGACTCCTCGCCGTCGCGCCAGACGGTGACGTCGAGCGTAGTCGAAAGTGCGTTCGTCACCGAGACGCCGACGCCGTGCAGACCGCCCGCAAAGGAATACGGACCCGAGCCGTCGGACTTGGCGAACTTGCCGCCTGCGTGCAGCCTCGTGAAGACAAGCTCGACAACAGGCACCTTCTCCTCAGGATGAAGCCCCGTCGGGATGCCTCGGCCGTTGTCCTCGACCGTGATGCCCCCGTCGGCATGAAGCGTCACCGATATGCGTGATCCGAAGCCTGCAAGGACCTCGTCCGTCGCATTGTCAACTACTTCCTGAATGATGTGGAGAGGATTGTCCGTAAGCGTGTACATCCCCGGGCGCTGCTTGACGGGTTCGAGCCCCTTGAGCACCTTGATTGAGGAGACGCCGTAGTCCTCCGCTCTGCCGTTTGTCTTCGCCATGATTACTGATTCACCCGACCGATTTTCAACACATCCAACAAAGAGGCGGATCCGTTCTGCATCCGCCTCAAAACTGTGCAAGGATTGTAACCCATGTTTTCAAAAAGGCCGTCCCCTCCCCTCCGTCTGATGAAAAGGCGTCGCAGGCAGGTGGCTTCGCATAAAATTAACCGATCGACCCTTACAAGAAAAGGCCACCCTATGAGCAAACTTTACATGGGCTTTGACGCAGGCACCCAAAGCGTCAAGGTCGCCGTCTATGATGAGCAGTTCAACTGCCTCACGAGCCACAGCCTGCCCACGCACCTGCACTATCCGCAGCCCGGCTGGGTCGAGATGAGCGCCGACGAGTTCCTCGAGATCACCGTAAAGTCAATGGCCGCCTGTGCTCAGTCCCTCAGGGAAATGGGCAGGGATCCGAAGGACGTCTGCGCCGTCATGGGCGACGGCATCATCTGCGGCATCGTCGGCGTCAACCCCGATGGCGATGCCGTGACGCCCTACATCAACTATCTTGACAGCCGCACAACACCCGACGTCGAGGCCCTCAACGCCCGAGGACTCGAGATCTGGGGCCGCGAGACGGGCAACCCCGTTGCCTCCCCGATGTTCCCCGCGATGTTCGCCCGCTGGTTCCTGAAGAACAATGAGGCCTTCAATCGCGACGGCGTGAAGTTCGTGCACAACGCCCCCTACATTCTCATGCATCTCGCGGGCCTCAAGGGCGAGGACGCCTTCATCGACTGGGGCGCCATGTCCGGCTGGGGCCTGGGCTACGACGTCCAGAAAAAGTGCTGGTCCGACGAACAGCTCGAAATTCTCGGCATCGACAGGAAGTACATGCCCGAAATCGTGAAGCCCTGGGACAAAGTCGGCGGCCTTTCCGAGGCAATGGCCGAACGCACGGGCCTCAGGGCGGGCATTCCCATTCTGGGCGGCGCAGGCGACACGATGCAGTCCATGCTTGGCTCCGGCATCTTCGAGGCAGGCCAGGGCGTCGACGTGGCGGGCACCTGCGCTATGTTCTGCGTCTCGACGAAGGGCATCATCCCCGAGCTCTCCAAACCGGGCACGGGGCTCATCTTCAATTCGGGCACGCTCCCCGACACCTACTTCTACTGGGGCTTCGTCCGCACGGGCGGTCTCGCCCTGCGCTGGTTCAAGGACAACGTCTGCAAGAAGGCGGACGATGCTGCCTACTACGGCCCGATGACGGAAGGCGCGGAGAAAGTGCCCGCAGGCTGCCGCGGCGTGATGTTCCTGCCCTACCTTACGGGCGGTTCGGGCGAAGAGAAGGAAGCGAGCGGATGCTTTCTCAACATGACCATGGACGACGACCAGTTCGTCATGTGGCGTGCCGTGCTTGAAGCCATCGGCTACGACTACATGGGCCTTGCCGACAGCTATCGCGCGGCTGGCGTCGACCTCAACCGCATCACCGTGACGGAAGGCGGCTCGCGCAACGAGCTCTGGAACAGAATCAAGAGCCATATGCTCGGCGCGGACGTCGTGCGCTTTCGCAATGCGGGCGGTGCTGTCCTCACGAACTGCATCATCGCGGCCCACGCCGTGGGCGACGCGCCCGACGTCAGGAAGGTGCTCTCCGACAACATCGAGCGCGACGCCGAGTATGCACCCGTTCCCGCGCTCACGAGCCGCTACCGCACGCTTTACGACATGCGTCAGAAGCTCGTGCGAGAGGACATGAAGGCCGCCTTCAGCCGCCTCGTCGCCATGCGAACCATCGAATAACAAATAACGCCTCGATCCCGTTCAGCTCGAGAACGGGCGCCCGTTCCGGTCAGGAGGGGCGCCCTCTTCTTTTGAAGAATGGGAAAGGGGCACCGTCCGTCGGACATGCGCCCCTTTGCGGGATCAGGCAAAGCCGGAATTACTCGGCGTCCTCACCCTTGTTCTCGCCCTTGATGAAGTCGGGGCGGAGGATCTCTTCGCCGAGCTCCAGGCGGAGGGCGGAGAGATAGCCGCGGCGATCGGCTTCGCCGTAGATCGTGGCGAACTCGCGCGAGAGGGACTTCAGCTCGTTTTCGGTCGGAGCCTTCACCTTGGCGGCGTTCACGAACGCGACGAAGTAGGCGCCGCCGTCAACCTGCATGCCCGTGTAGGCGGGGAGCTTGTCGGCGGGAAGCGCCACCATGCGGTCAACGAGCTGGGCGGGATGACCGAGCAGATTCTGGCGGGAGACCCAGACGGCCTTGCTGAAGCCGTCAAGAGACTTCGACTGGCGGACCTCGGCGAGCCTCTTCTCGCCGGCGGCCTTGGCGAGCTCACCCGCCTTGCGCAGCTTCAGACCGTCCTCGATCTGCCCCTTGACCTCGTCAAACGGACGAACGGCCTTCGGGAAGTGCTTCTCGACGCGGGCGGCGACAAGCTGATTGGAGCCCACTTCGACGGCAGCGGAATTGCGCTTTTCCTGCAGGCATTCGGAGCCGTAGAGATTTTCAAGCACGTGTTCGTTGAAGAACGGAGCCAGTTCGGGATCGGCAGGACCCTGACGCGTAACGTCCTCGGCGGTCATGAGCTTGAGACCGAACTTCTGGGCGGCGGGCTCGAGGCTGTCGGCCTGCTCGTAGACGATGTTCGTGAACTCTTCTGCCTTTTCGGAGAATTCGCGCAGAGCCATCTGGTCGATGTATTCGGCCTCGATGTCGGCGCGGACTTCGTTGAAGTCACGCACGCGGGCCGGATGGATGTCGGTCACGTAGATGACGTGCCAGCCGAAGTTGCTCTCGACGGGGCCGACGATGTCACCCTTCTTGGCGGAGAAGACGGCGTCCTCGAAGGGCTTGACCATCATGCCGCGGCCGAAGAAGGAGAGATCGCCGCCCTCAACGGCGGAGCCCGTGTCGGCGGAATTTTCCTTGGCCAGTTTGGCGAAGGAGGACGGATCGGCCTTGGCCTTGGCGAGGATTTCTTCGGCCTTCTTCTTGGAAGCGGCCTTGTCGTCGCCGAAGCTGATCAGGATGTGGCTGGCACGACGCTCCTCAGCCGTGGCGTAGTGCTGCTTGTTCTGTTCGTAATAGCTGCGAACGTCCTCTTCATTGAGCTTGATGGAGGCCTTGAAGCTTTCGGGCGAGAGGACGACGTACTGGGCCGTGACGTGCTCGTCGGCCATGAACTCGGACTGATGGCCGTCATAGTAGGCCTTGACCTCATCGGGCGTCACCTTCACGTCGCCCATGTACTGGTCGATGTTGAAGATGAGCGTCTGGACTTCACGCTCTTCGGTGATGATCTTGTGCAGATGCTCAACGACGGCGGACGGCACGGGATAGGTGGCGGTCACGCCCGTGAGAAGAGCCTCCTTGGCGAGGTCGCGGCGGACTTCAGCCACAAACTGCTGGTCGCTCTTGCCCTGGCTCTGGAGGAAGCGCTCGTAGAGCGCGGGAGAAAACTGACCGTTCTCCTTGAGCGCATCGGCGTTCTTGATGAGCGCAACGGCTTCCTGCTCGCTCACGCCGACATGCTCTCTGGCAACCGTCTGGGTGACGGCGGCCTCGTCCATCAGATTGCGCACGAGGGCTTCGCGGGCCTCAGGCGTGTCGAGCATGCCTGCACGGAACTGGTCGCCCATCTGCTGGCGAAGGCGCTCGAGCTGCTGGCGCTTAGCCTGGTCGAAGAGTTCCGGCGTAATGGAGCTGTCGCCGACCTTGGCGATGGAGTTGTCAGCCTGGGTCATGCGGTTGTAGCTGTAGATGCCCGTCACGACGAAGCTCGGAATAATCAGCACCATGGCGATGAACATCAGCCAGCGCTTGTGATCGCGAAATGCCTGAAGCATGAACGTTTCCTTGTTGTCTTGGCCAACTGTCGCCCGACGGACGCAGAGAGGCCTCGTTCCCGATGATCTTTTAGAGCAAAAAAAAGGCGAACCGCAAGGTTCGCCTCTTTTCAGAATCTGTTGGCGGAGTGGACGGGACTCGAACCCGCGACCCCCGGCGTGACAGGCCGGTATTCTAACCAACTGAACTACCACTCCGCACATGCCGTGCTTTCGCACGCGGCTCAAACCTAAGTCCGATATTTTAGCGAACTTCTGATTTTTCGGTTTTCGCCTTTTTCGAAAAACCCGGTACTTTTGTATCGAATTCTTCTTAAAATTTGTTGGCGGAGTGGACGGGACTCGAACCCGCGACCCCCGGCGTGACAAGCCGGTATTCTAACCAACTGAACTACCACTCCGCACATCATGTGCTTGTCGCAATCTGTCGACGTATGCTCGGAAACGTTGGCGGAGTGGACGGGACTCGAACCCGCGACCCCCGGCGTGACAGGCCGGTATTCTAACCAACTGAACTACCACTCCGTTTTCAGAGCTTTTGCATCAACAGAGAAGCGTATTATACAGAACTTTTCCAATCTGTCAAGAAGTTTTTTTTTCAACTCCTCAACTTTTTTGACTGGTGGGTGCTGAGAGGGTCGAACTCCCGACCATCGCCGTGTAAAGGCGGTGCTCTACCAACTGAGCTAAGCACCCCCACGGTAAAAGTCCTGCATGACGCCTCGTTGCGCGCTGCAGAACTCGGATTGTACACGATGCCCCAGGCAAAACCATACCGCAAACACGGTATACCTTGCTCGCCTCAGCCATTCCTCAAACGTGTTCGGCCCGGCCGCTTACGCGGACGGGCCGAACATCATTTCATGCGAGGAACCTCCTTCTCAGAAGGCCCTCTTCCCGCAAGGTCAGGCATGGACCTCAAGCGCGGGAGCCTTGCCCGCACTGCCGGCCTTGGAGGGCTTTTCCTCTGCGGCGGACGCAGCGGCTTCGCCGTTCGCGGCCCCTGCTGCAGCTCCAGCCGTTTCAGCTTCGGCCGGGAGAGGCTCGGGCAGGCGGACGAGCGCCTGTGCGATCACCTCATCGATGGTCTTCACGGGGATGACCTCGATCTGAGTCTTGGCGGTCTCGGGCACGTCCTCAAGATCGCGCCTGTTGACGTCGGGGATCAGGATCTTCGTGCAGCCCGCACGGACGGCGGCGAGGAGCTTTTCCTTGAGGCCCCCGATTTCGAGCACTTCGCCGTGAAGCGTGATCTCGCCCGTCATGGCGACGTCGGAACGCACGGGAATTCCCGTCATGGCCGAGATGATGGCCGTGGTCGTGGCGATGCCTGCCGACGGACCGTCCTTGGGCGTCGCACCCTCAGGATAGTGGACGTGAAGGTCGGTTTCGTAGAAGCGCTTCGTGTCGATGCCGAGGTTGGCCGCACGGGCGCGCACGACGGAGCGGGCCGTCTCGACGCTTTCCTTCATCACGTCGCCGAGACTGCCCGTGCGCTGCACGCCCCCCTTGCCGGGGAAGATCTGAGCTTCGATAACGAGCATTTCACCCCCCACGGACGTCCAGGCCAAGCCGTTGACGACGCCCACGCGAGGCTCCTTGCTGGCAAGGCCGATCGTGTACTTGGCGGGCCCAAGATAGGTGCTGAGGCTTTCGGGCTTGATCACCACCTTTTCAGGCATGCTGCCGCCCTTCTTGTCGGCGGCGAACACAACCTTGCGGAAGATCTTGCCGATGAGGCGCTCAAGTCCGCGCACGCCCGCCTCGCGGGTCCAGTAGCGGATGATGTCGACGATGGCCTCTCGGGTGAGGTCGACCTCTTCAGCCTTGAGCCCCGTGGCGCGAAGCTGCTTGGGAATCAGGTGGTGCTCGGAGATGTGGATCTTCTCCTCCTCGGTATAGCCCGAAAGAGAAATCACCTCCATGCGGTCCAGCAGGGCCGGCGGAATGTCGTAGCTGTTCGAGGTCGCCACAAACATCACGTCGGAGAGATCTACCGGAATCTCCATGTAGTGGTCGGCAAACGCGTTGTTCTGCTCGGGATCAAGCACCTCGAGCATGGCCGAAGCGGGATCCCCGCGATGATCCGTGCCCATCTTGTCGATTTCGTCAAGCAGGAAGAGCGGGTTGCGCACACCGGCACGAACCATGCTCTTGATGATCTGACCGGGCATCGAGCCCACGTAGGTGCGACGGTGGCCGCGAATCTCGCTTTCGTCATGCACGCCGCCCAGAGCCACGCGCACATACTTGCGGCCCGTGGCGCGGGCGATGGACTCGCCGAGCGAGGTCTTGCCGACGCCGGGCGCACCCACGAAGCAGAGGATCGGAGACTTCACCTTACCCACGCGCTTCTGAACGGCGAGATACTCGAGAATCCTCTCCTTCACCTTTTCGAGACCGGAGTGGTCCTCGTCAAGAATGCGGGCGGCGGCCTCAAGGTCGCGCGAAACGCGGGACTTCTTCGTCCACGGATAGTCCGTGAGCGTTTCGATGTAGCTGCGCACGACGACGGACTCGGAGCTCATCGCCGGCATCTGGCGCAGGCGGCGAAGCTCGTTGCGCACGGTCTCCTCGGCGTACTTGGGCATCTTCGCCGAGGCGATGCGGGCTTCAAGATCGGCGTATTCTTCATCAGTGCCCTCATCCGTGTCGCCGAGCTCCTTGCGGATGGCCTTGAGCTGCTCGTGGAGATAGTAGTCGCGCTGGTTCTTGTCCATCTGGCGCTTGACGCGGCCGTCGATGCGAACATTGAGCTTCTGAAGATCAATCTGAGTCAGCAGGAAGTCGATCCCGTGACGGAAGCGCGCCGCAAGGTCGGCCTCGGCAAGCATCTCCATCTTGGCGGCAGCAAGGCCGGACATCTGGCCACAGACAAGGTCAAGCAGACGCTCGGGATCAGTCTCCGCGTCGAAACGGCCCGCAGGCTCGCTCTTTCCAGTGCCGAAGGACCCGTATTTCTTCCACTCGCTCATCAACTGGCGGCGCAGCGGCTCAAGCGTGTGCTCAGGGGCGTAGACGGTATGGAGGCGGGTGCAGCGAGCCACAAGCGAGCCGTCACGCTCGAAGAGCGAGTCGACGCGATAGCGGGCGAGGCCCTCGACGAGCATCTTCGAGGTGCCGTCAGCCAAGCCGAAGAACTGCATCACGCTTGCGAGCGTGCCGACCCCGTAGCAGTCGTCCTGCTTGGGCGCATCGGTGTCGGGCTCCTTCTGCGTGACCACGAAAACGTACTTGTTGTCGGATTGAAAGGCCTTCCTGGCGGCGTTGACGGAAGCCTCGCGCGCCATGAAGACGGGCACCAGCGTCGAGGGGAAGATCACCATGTCCCGCACTGCGACAGCAGGCACTTCAATTTGTTCGGGGTAAATCACTTCCCCGTCGGTCATGTTGTCCAAATCTCTAGTCCTAGTGAATGTTCGGTTCGGTCTTGAATATATGGGGGCCAGAGCCCCCGTTTTCAAGTCGTATGCAGATCAGTTTCGTCAGTCGCGCTCGATGAGCTCAACGGGTGCGCCCTTCTCGACCGTCTCACGCGTAACGCGCGCCCGCGCGATGTTTCCACGCGTCGGAATGTCGAACATGGCATCAAGAAGCACGCCCTCGACGATGGAGCGCAGGCCTCGGGCGCCCGTCTTGCGGGCGATGGCCTTTTCGGCGACCGCCTTGAGCGCGTCGGGCGTGAACTCGAGTTCGACGTCCTCCATGCCGAGCAGGGCCTGATACTGGCGGACGATGGCGTTCTTGGGCTTCGTGAGAATGGCGATGAGCGCCTCCTCGTCGAGCTCCTGAAGCGCAGCGATCACGGGCAGACGGCCGACGAGCTCGGGGATCAGGCCGTACTTCACGAGGTCGGCGGGCTCGACCTGGCTGTACACCTTGGTGAGGCTCTTGTCGCCGTCCTTGCTGAAGACGCGGCCTCCAAAGCCCATCTCCGCCCTTTCGGTGCGGCGGCTGATGATGCTCTGCATGCCGTCGAAGGCGCCGCCGCAGATGAAGAGGATCTGCGAGGTGTCGACCTGAATCATGGCCTTGCCGGGATTCTTGCGGCCGCCCTGGGCGGGCATGCTCGCCACGGTGCCCTCGACGAGCTTGAGCAGCGCCTGCTGCACGCCTTCGCCGGACACGTCGCGCGTGATCGACGGGTTCTCGCTCTTGCGGGCGATCTTGTCGATTTCGTCAAGGTAGATGATGCCTCGCTGGGCGCGCTCGATGTCGCCGTCGGCGGCCTGCACGAGCTTGGCGACGATGTTCTCGACGTCCTCGCCCACGTAGCCCGCCTCGGTGAGCGTCGTCGCGTCGGCAATGGCGAACGGCACGTCGAGCGCACGGGCAAGCGTCTGCGCCAGCAGCGTCTTGCCGGAGCCCGTCGGACCGATCAGAAGAATGTTTGACTTCTGAAGCTCGACGGAGCGCGCAGCGTCCGCCTGGTTCTTCAGTCGCTTGTAGTGGTTGTAGACCGCCACGGATAGCGTGCGCTTGGCGCGCTCCTGACCCACGACGTACTGGTCGAGCAGGTCATAGAGCTCCTTGGGCTTGGGCAGGGGCTTCTCAGCCTCGGGCTTCGCCACGGGAGCGCTCTCAGGAGCGGGGCCGCTCCTGAGCTCGTCGTTCATCGAGCGGATGCATTCACCGCAGATCAGTTCGCCGCGAATGCCGGAGAAGAGCTCCTTGCACTCGCTCTCGCTGCGGCCGCAGAAGGAACAGGTTCGCATGTCATTCACCTCGATTCCGCTCAAAGCGCCTTTTCAAGCTCGGCGCGCGTCGTGAAGATGCGGTCGACGAGGCCGTAGTTCATGGCCTCCTCGCCCACGAGCCAGTAGTCACGCTCGGTGTCGAGGGAGACTTCGGAAACAGGCTTGCCGCAGTTGTCGGCAAGAATCTGGTTGAGCTCCTGCTTCGTGCGCAGGATCTGGCGGGCGGTGATCTCGATTTCGGTCGCCTGCCCCTGGATGCCGCCGAGCGGCTGATGGATCATGACGCGGGAGTGCGGCAGCGCATAGCGGCGGCCCTTCTCGCCCGAGCTCAGGAGGAGTGCGCCCATCGAGGCGGCAAGGCCCACGCAGATCGTGCAGACCTTCGGACGAATGAACTTCATCGTGTCGTAGATGCCCATGCCAGCGGAAACGGAGCCGCCGGGGCTGTTGATGTAGAAGTAGATGTCCTTGTCCGGATTCTCGCTCTCGAGGAAGAGCATCTGTGCAATCACGAGGCTCGCGGACTGGTCGTTCACCTCGCCCGTAAGGAAGATGATGCGGTCGCGAAGGAGGCGCGAATAGATGTCGTAGCTGCGTTCGCCGCGGCCGGTGTCTTCAATGACATAAGGGACTAGCATTTTTTTATTCGCCTTGTGGAAAAAGGGGTATCTGCCGATTGTAGCGGAGCGAGCGGAAAAGCTCCCGCCTGCGGACCACGGAAAAGAAAAAAGAGGCATCCGGCGTGTTGTCCGTGATGCCTCTCGAGTCGATCAGGGCCGGCGCGGCAGGCCGCGCCCGCAAGTCTGACGTTGTCCCGTTCGTTAGAACTGGCCGGCCATCAGCTTGTCGAATTCAACCGTTTCCTCAACGGTCTTGGCCTTGGCGAGGATCCATTCGGTCACGTTGTTTTCCGTGGCCTGGGCGCGGAGGTTGCCCACGCGGTTCTGGTCCTTCATGATGTACTCGATGACTTCTTCCGGCTTTTCGTAGCTGGAAGCGATGTCGGCGGCGATTTCACGAACCTGTTCGTCGGAACCGGAGATATTTTCCTGAGAGATCAGGGCTTCGACGAAGAGGCCGAGGCGCACGCGGCGTTCAGCCTGCGGCTTGAAGGCGTCGACGGGCATGGCGGGCATCTTCTTGACGTCGATGCCGCGGCCGGCGAGGTCGCTTTCCATCTGCTGACGGAGGGCTTCGCACTGGTCGTTCACGAGAACGGTCGGAAGGGCGAAGTCGCAGGCGTTGGCGGCGACTTCCATCACTTCGGCCTTGGTCTTCGTTTCGAGGCGGGCCTTGACTTCGCGTTCGAGGTTGGCGCGGATTTCAGCGCGCATGGCTTCGACACCACCCTTGACGCCGAGGCTGGCGGCGAATTCGTCGTCAACTTCCGGGTAGGCGGGTTCGGCGACTTCGACGACTTCAACGTCGAATTCAACGGCCTGACCTTCGAGTTCCTTGATGCCGTAGTCGGCAGGGAAGGTCATCGGGAAGGTCTTCTTTTCACCGGCAGCCATGCCCGTGACGGCAGCTTCGAACTCGGGGAGCATGCGGCCCTGGCCGAGAACGAACACGTAGCCTTCGGCGGAACCGCCCTGGAATTCAACGCCGTCCTTCTTGCCCTTGAAGTTGAGCTTGACGCGGTCGTCGTTGGCGGCGGCGCGTTCCACGACGTTGTACGTGGCGCGCTGGCGGCGCATGACGTCAATCGTCTTTTCGACTTCGGCGTCCGTCACCGGGCAGACGTAGCGCTTGAGTTCGACGGCGGAGAAGTCGGGAACCTGAACATCAGGGAACACTTCGAACTTGGCCGTGAAGTGCATGTTCTCCTTGTCCTCTTCGTTCTTGGCGGCGTCGATGCGCGGATAGCCGGCAATGCGGAGCTCGCTTTCGGAGGCGGCCTTCTGCCAGGCTTCGCCGACGAGCTGGTTGATGGCTTCGTCATAGGCCTGCATGCCGTACATGCGGCGGACCTGAGCGGCCGGAACGTGACCCTTGCGGAAGCCCGGGAGCTTGGCGTTCTTGCCGTAGTTCTTCAGGGCCTTTTCGGTGAGTTCTTCGGCGGAAGCGTAGGAAACGACCAGATCGAGCGTGCGTTCGAGCGGGTTGACCTTGGCGACCTCTTCGGTCTTGACGGTTTCTTGTTCAGTCATCGCAGTAGTCTTTATAAAAGTCCGCCCGCTTGACGCGCGGCGGAATTTGTGGAAGAGATCCGTTCCTTTGCGGAACGGACCGCGTGAAAAATCCTTTCCAGAGCGAAGCGCACCCGCATGCGGCGGACCGTCGTTCGTTCTCTTCTATAAAAAGAGCATCCGCCGGCTTCTGATGTCGGCGGACCTGAATTTTTTGATTATAGCGGAGAAATTCAGCCGTTGTTTCAACGGGTTCCTGCGGGAAACCCACTCCCCGCACTGAATTCGGCCTCGATTCAGGCGCCGTCCTCCTCTTGTGCAGGGGACGCCTCCCTCCGCATCCGCACGGCCAATTGCTTACAATTCCTGCGACGAAGCTCTTTCGAGCTTGCTAGAATTTTTCTCCCGTTCAATGCGGCCTGCGCCGGCCCTCATCTTCCTCCTGCCTTCAGAACCATGCGGTCCCGTCTTTCCCTTCTGACCATCTCCTTCGCCATGCTCTCCCTTCTTGCAGGCTGCGCAACTGCGCCCAAGGGGACGGACACTGATGCGGGGACGCAACAGGAAGTCACGAGTACCCGCCGTCACACGACCGCAGAACGCTTTGCAAAGACCACCGACAACGAACTCTACAACGAGAGGATCGCTCAGGTGTCAAGGGACATACGCGCCATCTGCACCTCGCCAGCAAACCGTCCTTACTATGCGAAGACGCCCTGCCTGCCCTCGGGCATGAGGGAGGCTCACCTCAAGGACGGCTCGCGCATCACCCCGGAGGCGCGACGCGTCGCTGAGCGCGTCTTTGCAAGCCTGCACAAGCTCAACGAGGACACCCGCAGCCTGATGATCTCCTCGGGAGACGCCCACCTCATCAAGCTTGCGCGCCATTCCCGTGAAATGGTCGACCCCAAAATCTCCGCCCTGCAGTCCTCGCTTCTCAAGGGCGCCATGACCTGGGCCGAGTACAACCGCGCCCGTCTCGAGGTCTACGAGGCAAGCAGGACCGGCGCTCCCGCCGAATGACACGCCATCAGGCTCAAGGCCAGGACATCCGCGCCCTGAATTCCTGTAGAATGCGTTGTTCGTGCGGGGATGGCGAAATTGGTAGACGCACCAGGTTTAGGTCCTGACGCCGTTGAGGCGTGTCGGTTCGAGTCCGATTCCCCGCACCAAGGATTAAGAAAGAAAAGGGAGACGCTTCCGAGTGTCTCCCTTTTCTTCATTCAGCCCGCCGCAGGGCAAATGGGGCGCGGCCGTGCGCACCCCTTCACAAGTCAGTGCTTGTGACCGCAACTGCAGCCGCAGGCGCCTTCCTCGTGATGATGGTGATGATGCTCGTCACCGTCATGATGATGGTGGTGCTCGCCGCAACCGCACTCATCTTCATGGTGATGATGTTCGCCACAGCCGCAACCACACGCTTCCTCGTGGTGATGGTCATGACCGCCGCAACCGCAGCCGCATTCCTCTTCGGCATGATGGTGGTGATGGCCGCCACAGCCGCAGCCGCACTCTTCCTCGTCGTGGTGGTGCCCGCCGCAGCCACAGCCGCATTCCTCTTCGCCGTGATGGTGATGATGACCGCCGCAGCCGCAACCGCCGCCACAGCCGCAACCGCCTGCATGACGCTCGATGCGGACGGGTTCGAAGGCCTCTTCGACCTCGGTGACCTCGAGACCGATCATGCCGAGCATCTTGGCGATGTTCGGGAGCGGCAGAACGGCGAAGCCCTCGGGAGCTTCGGCCACTTCGACGCCGCGGTTGATGAGGGCGCCGACGGCCTCCTGCATCGTGCGCAGGTCGCCCGTCACGTGAAGAACCCTTTCAACGGCGGGACGCACGACCCAGAACTGGCCTGCGTCGTCAACGAAGACGTCGTTGACGAAGAGCGGGCGCTTTTCCTCAACGGAGACGGCGATCACGCCTTCGGGCGTTTCAAAGGAGTCCTCCCAGACCATGCGCTGGGCGGACGTGAGAACGAGCTGCTTGGCGCGGGCGAGAATGGGTTGGGCAGGGGCCGCTTCGGGCGGCAGGAGCTTGGTAAAGGTCGTCATTTTGAATTCCTGTGAGGCCGGCGTCTCGCGAAGCGACAGGCTTCGCCCTCAGGCGCCGACAAGTGTTTACCCATTTTAAGCAAAGAGAATCATTCGCGTGTAAGAAAACTTTGCGCTCGGCAAAGGCTATTCGACGGCGGCCGCCAGCGCATCGGAAAGACGGTCGACGGCAATGACCTCGAGGCCCTCGACGGGCGTTCTCGGCGCATTGGCTCGCGGAATCACGGCCTTTGCAAAGCCAAGCTTCGCCGCCTCACGAAGCCTTTCCTGACCTCTAGGCGCAGGCCTGATTTCTCCGGCGAGGCCCACTTCGCCGAAGACGACGAGACCGCGGCGCAGGGGCTTGTTTCGAATGCTCGAATAGATGGCGCACAAAAGCGCGAGGTCGGCCGCTGGCTCCGAGATCTTCACGCCGCCCACGGCGTTGACGAAGACGTCCTGATCAAAGCAGCCCACGCCCGCGTGGCGGTGCAGGACCGCAAGAAGCATGGCAAGGCGCTGCGAGTCCACGCCGAGGGCAAGCCTCCTCGGTGCGGGCAGGTGCGTGGCGTCGACGAGCGCCTGAATCTCAACGAGAAGCGGGCGAGTGCCCTCCTGCGTCACCAGCACGCTCGACCCGGGAATGTCGGACTTGTATTCGGAGAGGAAGATGGCCGACGGGTTCGTCACGCCGCGAAGACCGTGATCCGTCATGGCGAAGACGCCGAGCTCGTTCACGGCGCCGAAGCGGTTCTTGAAGGCGCGCACGAGACGGAAGTTTGAGTGCTGGTCGCCCTCGAAATAGAGCACCGTATCGACGATGTGCTCGAGAATTCGAGGACCGGCAAGAGAGCCGTCCTTCGTGACGTGACCGACGAAGATGAGGGTCGTGCCCACAGTCTTGGCCATGCGCGTGAGTCTTGCGGCGCACTCGCGCACCTGGGAAACGGAGCCCGGCGCGCTGTCAAGCTGGCTCGAGAAGATGGTCTGGATCGAGTCGATCACGACGTACTCGGGCTTGCGGCTAGAAATCACGCTCTCGATGTGCTCGAGCTCAATTTCACTCATGAGGGTGAGGCCGCGGGGCTCAAGCTGAAGGCGCTGCGCCCTGAGCGCGATCTGTGTGGGGCTTTCCTCGCCCGAAACGTAAAGCGCCGAATGGCCGAGCTCGACAAGTCTGGCCATGACTTGCAGCAGAAGCGTCGACTTGCCGATGCCGGGGTCGCCGCCGATCAGGGCGACGCATCCCTTCACAAGCCCGCCGCCCATGACTCGGTCGAATTCTCCGAGTCCCGTCACGGTGCGGGGAATCTCCTCTATCGCCACGTCGGAGAGGTCCTGCAGGGAACCCGTCGTGTCGACGAAGCCGCCTGTGGGGCGCGGCGAGCCCGCGCCGTAGCGGGCGGCGGCGCCCTGCGCCACCTTGAACTCCTGGAGCGTGTTCCAGGCCTTGCAGTGCGGACACTGTCCCTGCCACTTGGCAGTCGTGCCGCCGCACTCATTGCAGACGAATTCGGTTCGGGTCTTGGTCGTGCGGGGTGCCATCGGTTGCCGTATGTCGGTTGTCAGTGCTTGATGTGAAGCGGAACGCGGCGTGCAAGCGCGCAGATGAGCTCATAGCCGATCGTGCCTGCAGCGGCCGCCACTCGGTTGACGGGCAGGTGCCTGCCCCAGAGCTCCACGCGGCTGCCAAGGCCTGCGGACGGGATGTCGGTGATGTCGATCTCGAGCATGTCCATCGAGACGGCGCCCACGAGTGGCGCGACGGCGCCCTCGACCCACGTGGGAGAGCCGTCGGGCATCGAGCGGGGATAACCGTCCGCGTAGCCGCAGGCAACGATGCCCACGCGCGTGGGACGCTTGGCGATCCAGCGCGAGCCGTAGCCCACGGCCTCGCCCGGCGCAATCTCCTGAACGGCGATGATCTTCGCCGAGAGCGTCATGGCGGGAATGAGGCCGAGCTCCTCGGAGGAAATGTGGGAGTCGGGACTCACGCCGTAGAGCGCAACGCCCGCACGCACGCCGTCGCCGCCCACTTCGGGATGCCAGAGGATGGCGGCGGAGTTGGCCATGCAGGCCGCCGTGGCGGAATGCGCGAGCCTGCCCATGCGGGTGAGCTGTCGGGAGACCGATGCGGGCGCATCGCCGAGATAGCTCGGCTCGGCGTTGGCAAAGTGCGTGACGACACCCATCACCTTCACGCCCGGAATGGACGTGAGAAGGTCGTAGATCGTGCCCACCTCGACGGGCAGGAAGCCCAGACGGTTCATGCCCGAGTTCACCTTGATGTGAACCTTCACCTCGCGCAGTTGGAGTCGCTTGAGAATGTCGATCTGCCACATGGAGTGGACGACCGTCTCGACGTCAAGGTCCTGAAGCGGCTCGATGTCCGTTTCATCGAAGAAGCCCTCCAGAAGCAGCACGCGTTTGTGCCAGCCCGCGCGGCGTGCACGTTCGGCGTCGCACAGGTCGATGGTCGCAAAGCCGTCCGCATCGGCGAAGGCCTCGACGGCATTCTCAAGACCGTGGCCGTAGGCATTGGCCTTGACGACCGCCCAGAGGGTGCGATCTCCGACACTCTCACGAAGGCGGGCAAGATTGTGCTTCAGCGCCTGAATATCAATTTCAGCGTATATGGGACGGGGCACTCGAATACTCTTCTTTCATAAGTCAAGGGAACCCGCACGGGGCGTCTCGTGCAGAAACCCGTTAATGTTACTCGCCTGCGCCGCGATTCGTTCGAATTTCACAATTTGAAAGTGACTCGGCCCACCTCCCGCCTCTCCCCGTTCTCGGAAGGAATTTGCACCGAATGTTTACGTACGCCCTCAGGCAAGGTAGACTTAACGGATTGACCTCCAACCATTCAGGCTCATTCACAGGCTTTTATGAACCGCGGCTTCTATACCATCATGTGCGCGCAGTTCCTGTCGTCTCTGGCCGACAACGCACTGCTCATCGCTGCCATCGCCCTTCTGACGAGCATCAACGCTCCTGACTGGATGACGCCGCTCCTCAAGCTCTTCTTCGTGGTGAGCTACGTTTGCCTCGCAGCCTGGGTTGGCATCTTCGCGGACTCGATGCCCAAAGGCCGCGTCATGTTCCTGACGAACTTCGTCAAGGCGATCGGCTGCCTGCTGATGCTCTTCGGCGGCCACCCGCTTCTCGCCTACGCGATCGTGGGCGTGGGCGCTGCGGCCTACTCGCCCGCGAAGTACGGCATTCTCACCGAGCTTCTCCCGCCGCAGAAGCTCGTTGTCGCCAACGGCTGGATCGAGGGCCTCACGGTTGGTTCCATCATTCTCGGCGTTGTGCTCGGCGGTGTTCTCATCAAGCCTGAGATCGCACAGTCCATCCTCGATTTGTTCCATCTTGATGCTCTCGGCCTGTCGAGCTTTGCCGAGGCCGCCATCTTCGCGATCGCGTTCGTCTACCTCGCCGCCTCGGCCGTCAACCTCGCCATTCCCGACACGGGCGTGCGCTATCCCCCGCAGAAGTTCGACCCCGTCGACTCCATCAAGGGCTTCGTCAAGAGCTGCCGTCTTCTCTGGAGCGACCGTCTCGGTCAGATCTCCCTCTCCGTCACGACGCTCTTCTGGGGCGCAGGCGCAGTGCTTCAGTTCCTCGTTCTCAAATGGTGCGACCACGCGCTCGGCATGGATCTCTCTCAGGGTGCCGTCATGCAGGCCGTCGTGAGCCTCGGCATCGCCGTCGGCGCCTTCCTCGCCGCCGCCAAGGTTCCTCTCAAGAAGTCCCTCAACGTTCTGCCCATGGGCATCTGCATGGGCGTGCTCGTCGTGGGCGCCTCCTACTTCACACGCGACATTGCGCCCGCAGGCGGCCTCTCGCTCTTCGGCTTCGAGCTTTCCTGGGCCGTCATGATCGCCGGCCTCATCATGATCCTCGTGGGCATCTGCGCGGGCTTCTTCGTCGTTCCGATGAACGCGCTCCTGCAGCACCGCGGCCATGTCCTCATGAGCGCGGGACGCTCCATCGCCGTGCAGAACTTCAATGAGAACTCCTCCATCCTCGTGATGCTCGGCGTCTACTCCCTGCTCATCAAGACCGACCTCTCGGTTCCCGCCACGATGATGATCTTCGGCGTCTTCGTGAGCATCTCCATGCTGCTCGTCATCCTCAAGCACCGCTGCAATCAGGCCGAGTACGACAGCACCCACCTGATCGGCGAAGGCACCCGCCACGTGACCGAAGAGCACTGATCAGCATCACCAAGGCACCCTCCCGAACGGGCCCTGCACGACAGCACGGGCACGTTTCCGTTCATGGCTCCCAACCATGAGGCGCAAAAAGCCGAACGCCCTCTCCTCGCCAGCAAACAACACAGCAACCACCTGCGCCCCCCGTCGAAAGCCCCGTCAAAGCCTCAGGAAACGCGAGTACAAGAAAAAGCGGACCGTCTCCACGTCGGGAGAACGGTCCGCCTGAAGACGTCAGGAGAAAGTCCCTGTCTTATGCGGCGGCGGGAACCGCCTCGTCATCCTTTTCATCCTTGCCGAGATCATGGTTCACCATGGCTGCGACCGTGGAGTCGGACCAGACGTTGAGCGTCGTTTCGATCATGTCGATGACGGCGTAGAAGGGCAGGATCACGCCCATGAGCATGATGGGCACGTTCATGCTTGCGAGAAGACTCGCCGAAAGGAAGAAGCAACCCATCGGAACGCCTGCGTTGCCCACGGCCGCGAGGGTCGAGATCAGGATCCAGGCGGCGAGCATCGGCAGCGTCACCTCGGCACCTGCATTCTGCATCAGGTAGACGACCGTAACGAGGATGAAGGCGGCGCAGCCGTTCATGTTGATCGTCGTGCAGATCGGCAGCACAAAGCGGGAGACGGGGCGAGCGACGCCCACGTTGTTTTCCGCGCAGGACATCGTGACGGGCAGCGTGCCGGCGGAGGACTTCGAGAAGAAGGCGACGGCAAGCGCAGGCGCCATGCCCTTGGCGACACGGATCGGATTGACGCCGCGGGCAAGCATGAGAAGCGGAAGCACGACGAGCATCTGGACGAAGTTGGCGGCGAGAATGACGCCGAAGTAGGTGCCGAGACCGCCGATCTCAACGCCCTTGTTCATCTCGACGACAAGTGCGGAGATGAAGCCGAAGATGCCGATCGGAAGCACGCGGATGAGCCACTTCACGAGAATGAAGAGGACCTCCTGAGCGCCCGTGAAGAAAGCGAGCAACACCTCCTGCGAGCGGCTGTCGCGCGGCAGGCGGGAGATCGCAATGCCGATGGCGGCGGAGACGAGCAAGACAGAGAGCACGTTCGCGGAGAGGAACGGCGCCAGGAAGTTATCCGGAATCACGGACTGGATGTACTCGAGATAGGAATGCTCCGCCACCTGCGGCGCGATGGCGCCCGCCGTCATGGCGACGTTGGCGGGAGACATGGCGACGTAGAGAACGGCGGCGAGCGTTGCCGCCAGAATCGTCGTGAAGAGCGTGTAGAAGATCGTGTGGCGGAAGATGCGGCCAGACTCGCTCGAACGGGAGATCGAGGCGAGCGTCGCGATGATCGACACGGCGATGATCGGAATGCTGATGAACTTGAAGAGGCGAATGAAGATCGAGCTCACGAAGTCCGCGAATGCATGGATCGTCTCGCCGCCCCAGAGGCCGCTGCAGACGCCGAGCACGATCGCAACGAGATAGGCGGCCGCCATGGCGGTCTGGGAACCCTTGACGCGGGGCCTGGCTTCGTCGGGGGATTGAGTCATCTGGGAGTTTCCTTCTTGTTTTTGAAAAACTGCAGTGCTGCGGACCCGCAGCAGTCTTTTCGAAGTGTATACCCGAGTAACTCGCTCAGGTATATCCGCGCATCCTCATTTTGCGTCAATAAAAGTCAGGCACGTTTTTCCGGCTTGCAGCAGTAGCGAACCGATCCATCTAAGCACAACTGCCTAGTCCGACTCACCATCATCCAAAGGCGTCTGATCCGCAGGGTAACGCCGCCTTATGACGACAACAGACGAAAAAGAGGCGGAAGACCGTGAGACCGGTCCTCCGCCTGTCAAAAGACCTTCCGGAGAAAAAGGAAAAACCGGAAGGCATTCCAAGACAACTTGTACCGTCTTCGCCCTTTTTCTCTCAGAGCCCCATGAGACGCTCGGGGTGGGAGTAAACGTTGGCGCGGCTGCGACGGCAGAAGGCCGCAAGCGTGATGCCGCACTCTCGTGCGAGTTCGACGGCGAGCGCCGTCGGTGCGGAGACGGCGAAGATGATCTCGACGCCGCACATGGCCGCCTTCTGAACCATTTCGTAGGAGGCTCTGGAGCTGATGACGAGCGCGCCGTCACGCCAGCCCCTGCGGGCACGAAGACCGAGCAGCTTGTCAAGCGCGACATGCCTGCCGACGTCTTCGGCGCCGCCCGCAAAGCTTCCGTCGGGACGAACCCAGACGGCGGCATGGGTGCAGCCCGTGATGCCGCCGAGGCGCTCGACGCGCTCAAGATAGCCGAGGGCGTCTGCATAGGCCGCCATCGGGAAGGTCTGCTCGTGCGGCACGACCCGCTTTTCGCGCACGGCCTCTCCAAGGCTTTCGACGCCGCAGATGCCGCAGCCCGTGCGGCCCGTCATCGAGCGGCGGCGGTCCTTGAGCTTCCAGAAGCATTCGGACGAAATCGTGAGGTCAACCTCGATGCCGCCGCGACAGGCCTCCCGCACCTCGCAGGCATAGAGATGCGAGGCGTCGGGAATGATGCCCTCGGCGAGCGAGAAGCCGAGCGCGAATTCCTCAAGCATCGAGGGAGAGGCCATCATGACGGCGTGCGAAATGCCGTTGTAGACGAGCGCAACGGGAACCTCCTCGGCCACCCAGTCGAGCGCAGGCTCGTCTGCATTCATGTGAAAGACCTCGACCTCACGGGCTCCCAGACGCTCGACGCCGCCCATAGAGACGGGTATGCAGGTCCCCGCCTCAATGGCGGTCGCAAGCGCGTGTTCGGCCTTGTTCAAGTAAGCGCATCCCATGTTCGTCTCCCGTGCGTTTCGTGCCAGCGGCGTCTCGTTGCGGAAATATTCGTTCTCAGGCTTCCCTGCCCTCAACGGCGTTCTGATAGAAGAGCTCGAGTCCCGTCATGACGATCTGCTCGACGTCGGCGCAGAAGTTGAGCTCCTCTCCCGCGAAGATCGTCGGGAAGGCGGCATGACAGCCTGCGCAGACGTGCAGGCGGCGCGTTTCGTCGGTCTCATCATGGATGTAGGAGAGGTCCGAGACGGCCTGATCGCCGCAGACGGCGCAACGGATGCGCTCGAAGACCCAGTGTGCGCCGCAACACGTGCACCAGAGTTGCTTGACGTGCCCGTTGAGCGGCGTGTCGGTCACGCTCGCGACGGCGGCGTCGGAGCCGCAGACGGGGCAGTGAAGCGGACGGTTGTGATGCGTCGTGTCGGAGCCCGTTCTGGCGATGCGGCGGCTGCCTTCGTCGGCCGCCTCGTCAAGGAAGACGCGAAGTGCGAGGCCAAGCACGGGAAGAAGGCAGATGTCAAGGAGGTCGTCCTCGCCCGCGTGCACCTCAACGGCATGGAGATAGCCCATCGGATCGCGGCCTGCGATCTCAAGGAGCTCAGCCGACACAAAGCGCGTCCAGTCGACGGCTCGGCAGGCGTCGAGCATGTCGCCCTCGATCTCATCGTTGTCGAGAAGGGCCGCCGCGATGGCGTCGACCGTCTGCAGGAAGCGCTCCGAGTCAATCGTGACGGGACGGAGCGAGAGAAGCGTCTCCTTGCCCAGACGGGCGGCCTCGATCTCTTCGTCAGTCCACTCGGGAGCTTCGGCGGCAAGCTGTGCGCGCAGATCCGCCGCCTTGAGAAGCGCGGGCGCAAAGAGCGCGAGGCGCGCGACGACGCTTTCGTCCTGGTGGCCTGCGGCACGGGCAAGAGCCCTTTCGATCGACTTGCGGTTGAGCATGTGACTTTCCTTTTTTTTCAAGGCACTCCGTGCCGTAAGCCCGGAATGCGCGTTTTCTGATTGTGGATTCGGCGCCTCTTCGGGCGTCCGGAAAGAGGTCTCCTGGTATCTTGAGGCCTCTTTCCGGACGAGCCTCCTGCAGGGGCTGTCCGGGGGCCGCCGGCGTCGCAGAAGCACCGGCGGCTCTTTCGGAGAGTTCGGAAAAGCTTCCCCTTACTTTTCCTTGCCGTCCTTTTCAACGGTCACGTTCTTGCCGAGGGCGATTTCCTCATTCGCCCAGTAGCCCCAGTGGTAGACCGCGTCGGACTCGCTCACCTTGCCGTCGCCGAACATGATGCGAGCGGTGCCGCGGTACGGCTGGAAGATGCCGGCGCCGAGATAGATGTGGGCGATGCCGACAAAGACGGTGAGGAAGAAGAACACGTCATGCACGAGGTGTGCAAGAAGCAACGTTTCAGGGGCGAAGTCGACCTTGAGGCCGGAGCCGGTCGGGAAACCCGTGTTGAGCCAGAGCACGATGCCCGAGAGCGCGAGCATGATGCAGAAGAACAGCAGGGCGCCGTCGGCGAGACGCTGGGCGGACTTCACGTGGTGCTGCGGGGGCATGTGAACCTTGCCCGGCGCAAACAGATAGAACGGGAACTTCATGGCCCAGGTCACGTCGTCCTTGTCCCACTTGCCGAAGATGTCCTCCTTGAAGAGGTGCACGAAGCCGGCGGGCGACTTCAGCACGGCGAAGAGCGGAACGAGGATGAACGGAACCGCGAGGACGCGGTGGAGCATGCGCATGGTCTGGGTGAACTCACCGCCCATGATGCCGCCGCCGAGGCTCGGAACGAACACGAACACGCCGGTGACCGCGAGCAGGATGCAGGCGACGGCGGCAACGCCGTGAGTCACGCGGGTGAGCAGAGAGTGACGCTGAATGTATCTGGTCATTCTGAGTCTCCTATTACTTGCCGGAGGCTTCTTTTTCAAGAAGCTCCTTGACTTCACGATCGGCGGTGGCGCGCTGTTCAGGCGTCCAGTGCTTCTTGGCTTCCTCGACGGTCACCTTTTCACGGCGGTAGCCGGTGGCGGCGACGAAGGAAACGGCGAGACCTGCGAGCACCGCAGCGGTGCCGACACCGGTCACCGTGCGCATGGCGTTCATCATGCCGATCATCTTGTTGGGCTTGGGATCGGTCGGGAGGCCGTAGGCTTCGTGACCGAACTGGCAGACCTGCAGCACGTGCAGACCGCCCATCTCGTTGACGCCGTATAGCTCGGCCTTGTCAAAGCCCTTCTTCTTGAGGAACTCGACTCGCTTCTGACCGAGCGCGATCATTTCGTCGCGCGGGCCGAACTTGAGCGCCTCAGGCTGGCAGGTCTTGACGCAGGCCGGGATGCCGCCCTCTTCGAGACGGTCGATGCAGAGCGTGCACTTGTCCACGCAGCCGTCCGTCGGACGGAAGCGGGGCACGTCGAACGGGCAGGCGGACTGGCAGTACGTGCAGCCGTTGCACTTGTCCGTGTCGTACGCGACGACGCCGTTCTCCTTCTTGTAGAGGGCGCCGGACGAGCAGATCGCAACGCAGGCGGCGTCCGTGCAGTGATAGCACGAGCGGCGGCCGATTGCGAAGTTGATCGGCTGGTACTTGTTGCCGGACTCCTTCTCGTCGAACGTCATCACGAGACGCGTGTCGCCGTTGAGGTCAGGCGGGTTCTGATACGTGCCCGAGAACTTGTTCTCGTTGAGGCCGAGCTTCGAGGGAAGCATGTTCCACTGCTTGCACGCAACCTGGCAGCCCTTGCAGCCGGTGCAGTGCGAAGAGTCGAACAGCATGGCGACTTCTTTAGTGTTTGCCATCATTCATCTCCATTGGCACGCCGTCAGGCTGCCTTCTCAAGGTTGACAAGGAACGCCTTGTATTCCGGAATGTACGAGTTCGGGTCACCGACGTTGGGGGTGAGGTCGTTCACGTTGTCGCCGGTGGCGAGCTTCGTCGCCCAGGAGAAGTGGTGCGGCATGCCGACCACGTGCGTGAGCTTGCCGTCGATCATCATCGGCTTCATGCGGATGGTGATCATGGCGTCGACCACGACGGAGCCTCGGTTGTTCCAGACTCGGACCTTGTCGCCCGGACGAATGCCCTTTTCCTTCGCAAGCTCTTCGGAAAGCTCGATGAAGTTGCTCGGGATGAGTTCGTTGAGCCACGGGATATTGCGGGTCTGCGTGCCGGACTGCCAGTGTTCGACGACGGAGTAGGTCGTGACCACGTACGGATAGTCCTTGATGTTGCCGCGGCGGACCGACGGGTCCTCCGTGAAGCGGGCGCACGGGTTGCCGCCTGCACCGTTGAGGAGGTTCTTCACCGGAGCCTCATGCGGCTCGAAGTGCTCGGGCAACGGACCGTCAGCCATCGAATAGGCGAAGAGACGGGCGTTCTGCTCCCAGGTCATGAAGAAGGCGTTGTCGTCGGGGGCCTTGGCCGTGACGAAGTCGCCCACGTCGTTCTGGAGCCACTTCTTGCCGTCCCATTCGACGAGCACGCGCTTCGGATCCCAGGGCTTGCCCTTCGGGTCGGCGGAGCAGCGGTTGTAGAGGATGCGGCGGTTGGCGGGCCAGGCGAACGACCAGCCGGGGAAGAGACCGAGACCGGTCGGGTCCTCCTTCGAGCGGTTCGTCATCGGCTGCTTCATCGGATCGAGCTTCTGGGCCTCGTTGTTGTAGTAGCCCGAAAAGATCCACATGCCGCAGGCGGTCGTACCGTCGGCCTGAAGCTGGCCGTAGCCCTTGAGGAGCTTGCCGTCACCAACCGTGTAGCCGTTGAGGGCCCAGCAGAGGGCGCGCAGATCGGGCTTGCCGTCGATCGTGTAGTCGAAGTTCGTCTTCAGGATCTGATCCGGACAGGCGCCGCCTTCCTTCTTGTAGAGCTCGACGATGTTCTTCCAGAGAAGCATCATCATCTCGAAGTCGGAACGGCATTCTCCCGGCGGTTCGATGGCCTTTTCACGCCACTGGATCCAGCGGCCGGAGTTGTTGATGGAGCCGATCTTTTCATAGATGAGCGCGGCGGGCAGGAAGTAGACCTCGGTCTTGACGTCCTCGGGCTTCATGTCCGGCGCTTCCCAGAAGGTCGAGGTCTCCGTCTGGAACCAGTCGGCGACGACGAGCCAGTCGAGGTTGGCCATCGAGTGGCGGGCGTGCTTGCCGTTCGGGGTGGAATGCATCGGATTCATGCCCCAGCAGAAGTAGCCCTTGATCTTGTTGTCGCGCATGTCGTTGAACGACATGATCGTGGAGTAGTCGCCGTAGTCGAGCTTCGGGCTGATCTTCGGCAGCAGATCGTAGCAGTAGTCGTTCTCGACCGTGGCGTTGGCGCCGAACCATTCGCGAAGCTGGGAGATCCAGAACTTCGGCTTGTTGGCGTAGTAGCCCGCAGCGTACGTTTCCTTCGAAAGATAGTCGGCGAGCTTCGGGTGAGCCTTGCCGGTCGGCCAGGAGAGATAGGCGGGAGCCTGATGCGAGCTTGCGCCGACGTCGGTCGAACCCTGAACGTTCGGTTCGCCGCGAAGGGCGTTGATGCCGCCGCCGGCGATGCCGACGTTGCCGAGCAGAAGCTGGATGACACACATGGCGCGGCAGTTCTGGGAGCCGTAGGTGTGCTGCGTCTGGCCGAGGGCGTAGAGGATGGAGCCCGCCTTGTCGGGACGGCCGGTGGAGGCAAAGACCTCCCAGACCTTCTTCATGACGTCGGGATCCATGCCGGTGACGCGCGTGACGAGCTCGGGCGTGTAGCGTGCATAGTGACGCTTCATGACGTTGAGGACGCAGTTCGGATCCTGAAGGGTCATGTCGCGCTTGAGGACCTTGAGGTCAGGCGTCTTGAACTTCGGGGTGCCCGGACGGTTGACCCAAGCGAAGGCGGAGCCTTCGGAGGTGTCCCAGACGGCCTTGTGATCGACGTCGTAGCCCCAGGTTTCATTGTCGTAGCGCTTCGTTTCCGGATCCCAGCCGGAGAAGAGGCCGTGATCGACGTCGAACTTGAAGTCGGGGCGCAGCAGGCAGGCGGCGTTCGTGTAGTGCAGGACGTATTCCTTCTGGAAAAGGTCGTTCTGCAGGATGTAGTTGATCAGGCCGCCGTAGAAGGCAAGATCGGAGCCCGGACGGATGCGGGCGTAGATGTCGGCGCGGGCGGCCGAGCGGGAGTAGCGCGGGTCGACCACGATCCACGTGGCGCCCTTGTCCTGGGCGCGCTCGACCCAGCGGGAGGAGAGCGGATGGTTTTCGACGTTGTTCGAACCGATCGACATGATGACGTCGGAGTTGGCGAAGTCGCACCAGTGGCTCGTCATGGAGCCGCGGCCGAACGACGGCGCAAGACCGGCAACGGTCGAGGAGTGGCAGACGCGGGTCTGGTTGTCGATGGCGAGGACGCCGAGGCTGCGCGCGAACTTCTGCACGAGCCAGCCTTCCTCGTTGTTGAGCTGGGCGGCGCCGAGGCTGGCGATGCCGTCGCAGCGATTGACCGTCACGTCGCCTTCCTTTTCGACGAAGGTGGCGTCGCGGGTCTTCTTGACGTGCCTGGCGATTTCAAGAGCGGCCTGATCCCAGGAAAGACGCTCCCAAGTCTTGCTGCCCGGACGGCGAACCATCGGATAGAGCACGCGATCCGGATGAAGCTGGGCGCGGCGATCCTTCGTCACGATGTTGCGAAGGCCCCACATGGCGGCGCCCTTCGGGCACAGGCCGCCAAGGTTGACCGGATGATCCGGGTCGCCTTCAAGATTGATGAGTTCGCCGTTTCGCGTCGAGCAGATCGTGCCGCAGCCGCCTGAGCAGTAGCAGCAGATGTTCGTCGTTTCATTCACGCTGGTGAGCTTGTAGGGCTTCTTGGAGCCGCCGGCCGCATGGGCAGCCGCGCCGGCAAGACCGGACGCAGCACCGCCGCCGAGAAGCAGACCGCGCTTGAGAAAACTTCTGCGAGATACTTCCATGGGGGATCCTTCTTGGAAAGTTGTTGTTCTAGCCGCCGCTTGAGCGATGCACCGAATCAGGGGCGGCGCATCGCGGCGGTGATTTTCGCCATTGACAGAGGGGGACTCCGTCGACATCGAGAGTCTGCTCTCATGTCAAATTCATGACAACCCTACTCTCGCAGTAGTTTTCAACCGCCACCCTCTCCCTTGGCTTTACTACCCCCTACCACCCCGGAGGTACGCCCGACGAAGAATCTTCAACGGGAAACGCATTTTTACAGGAGAGTCACGCTATTCACAGTAGGAATAACGCGTTGTCCAAAGATCACATGGCGAGCATACCGCATTCACGGTATCCTCAGGTTTTCAAGCCTGCCTGCCCGAAGCGTTTGCGGAAAACGCCCACTGCGCCCTTCTCTTTTTTTTGCTATTCTTTTGCCTACGGGTTTACCCGAGACCAGCAAAGGGCGAACGACGCCCAACCTTCAAAGACTGTCTTCAGCTCGAAACCACACCATGCTCAACAGCGGACACGGTCATCAGACCCTCGGCAAACTTCTTTCGCGCTGCCTTCGCGGCGCGGCGGGCATTGCCGCCAGCATCGGCCTTGCAGCGGCAGCCGCATCGGCCCTTGCCGCCGACGCGCACTGCGACGTGGTCGTGATCGGTGCGGGCGGCTCAGGTCTCACGGCGGCGCTCTCCGCAGCCGAAGCGGGCGCGAAGGTAATCGTCGTCGAGAAGATGCCCTTCATCGGCGGCAACACCGTTCTTGCCACGGGCTTCATGCTCGGCGTCCCGAAGGGCGAGCCCCGCGAGCTCGAGCAGCTCGAGAGCGACATGATCCGCAAGGGCGGCCGCACGGCCGATCAGGCCCTTCTCACGCGCATCGTCTCCGGCTCGGGCGAAGCCGTTGAATGGCTTCGCGGCCACGGCGCCGAACTCGAGCCCTTCTGCATCACCCGCGACGACAGCCTTCAGACGGCCTGCAACCTCAATGAGGACGGGACGGTTTCCAAGCGCGGCATCCAGCCCAAGCGCGGCCTCATCGGCCCCGAAGTCATCAATGCCCTTCTGCACGGCATCGAATCCCACGGCGTGCCCATCCGCACGCGCACTGCCGTCAAGAGAATCACAACCGACGCCGAGGGCCGCATCAACGGCGTCGTCGTCCTCAACACGAAGGGCAGGGAGTACAGGATTGAGGCGCCCGCCGTGGTCATCGCAACGGGCGGCTTCAGCGCAAACGAGGCAATGGTCTCCCGTTTCGCACGCCACACGCAGGGCCTGCAGTCCACCAACTCCCCCGCCGCCACGGGCGACGGCATCCTTCTTGCCGAGAACATGGGAGCCAGGACGGTCGACATGCACGCCGTAACGGTTCATCCGACAACACTCCCGTTTTCCGGTCTCATCCTGCCTCATCAGGTGCGCGTCAACGGTGCGATCCTCGTCAACGACAAGGGCGAGCGCTTCGCCGACGAGCTTTCCGAAAAACTGGCGGGACAGATCCGCGACAAGAACAGCGGCCGCGCCTGGCTCATCTTCGATCAGGCGATGATCGACGACATGCCCGTTCTCAAGAGCTACGCCCGCTCGGGTTACTTCATTCGCGGCACGTCCGACCTTGAACTCGCCCGAGGCATCCGCGTACCTCCCGAAAAGTTCCACGAAACCCTCGTGCGCTACCGCAGCATGGTCGACCGTCAGGAGGACACGGACTTCGGCCGTCCCCTGCTCCTGAGCCGCCTCGACAGCTCCCCGCTCTACGCCGTGAGCGTGCGCCCCGGCATTCACACGACGCTCGGCGGCCTCAAGATCGACCCGAATGCCCGCGTCCTTGGTGACAGGGGCCCCATTCCCGGTCTCTATGCTGCGGGGGAAGTGACGGGCGGCGTCCTCGGCGCCAGACGCCTTGAGGGCGCTGGTCTTACCGCAGCCATCGTCTACGGCCGCATCGCAGGCACAGAAGCCGCAGACTGGGCAAAGCTGCGCGCGAAGACGAAGGCTGCGACTGGAACGGGCGGTTGAGAGCCTCTCCGTCGCCAGACGACGCAACCTGACGCGGCCTCCGTCATAATGGTTCCACAGAACCAACGGAGGCCCTTCCTTTGCAAAAGCTTCGCATCTTTCACTCGGCCGACTGGCACATCGGCAAGGGACTCGGAACGATCGACCGCACGGACGACTTCCGGGTCTTCATCCGCGACTTTCTCGAACTCGTCGAGAAGCGCAGGCCCGACGTCATTCTTCTAGCGGGCGACATCTTCGACACGTCCATGCCCGCAAACAGTGCCCAGCGCCTCTATTACGACATGATCCGCGCCCTCTCGGGCACGTCGGTCATGGCCACCGTCATCACAGCGGGCAACCACGACTCACAGCGCTTTCTCGAAGCCCCCAGGGCACTTCTCGAAACGATGAACTGCTTCGTTGCGGGCGAGTCGCCCGAAAGCCAGGCGTTCGTTCTCCGAGACGATGCGGGCGAGCCCCTCCTTGCCGTCGCGGCCGTTCCCTTCCTGCGCGAGGGCGACGTAAGAGGCGGCTCAATCGACGACACGGACGCCACGAGGGCCGCCAGGTTCGAGTCGGGCGTCAGAAAGCACTACAACACCGTGAAGGGCTTTCTGGACGAAGCGCTCGACGGCGCAAGAGTCCCCCGAATCGCCATGGGGCACCTGTTCGTGACGGGATCGCGCCTGCGCCCCGACGGCGACCCGACGACACCGAACGAGAGTGCCTACGTGGGCTCTCTTCGCAACGTCACGGCCGACGCCTTCGGCACGGACTGGGACTACGTCGCCCTCGGACACATCCACAACAGCCAGACGGCCAAGGCACAGGTTCCCATGCGCTACAGCGGCTCTCCCGTCTCGCTTTCCTACTCGCACATCCAGTACCGCCATCACATCGTCGAGCTCACCTTCGATGAAACGGGCGGCATGACCTTCGAGGAACTTCCCGTCAGGCAGCCCCGTGAATTCGTCCGTGTCAGCGGCAAGTTCGAAGAGCTTCGCGCAGGCATTGCCGAGGCCGGCGCAACACATGAAAAGCCCTTCGTCGAAGCGACGCTCACATCGGACGAATGCGTGCCCGACCTTGCGGGCGAACTCACCGCCTGGGGTGAGGCGCACGGCGTCATCGTCACCGCCGTGCGCAACCAGCAGGCCGCGCGCAAATACGAAGAGGACGAGCTCAATGCGCCGTCCCTCGACGACCTGACACCCGAATCCGTCTTCAAGTCCTTCCTTGAGGAGCGCTTTGAAACGCGCGAAGGCGCGGACGACGCCTACCGCAAGCTCATGCCGCTTCTCGACGAAGCGGTCGAGGAGGTGTGCATCGAGACGCGCCCCGCCCTCGAGAGCGCCGACACACCCAACCAAAAGAAGAACACCGCCGAGGAGGTTCCTGCATGAGGCTCCTGCAACTCCGATTCACGAACATCAACTCGCTTGCGGGCACCTGGGAGATCGACTTCACGAACGCCGACTTCAGGCGCAGCCCGCTTTTTGCCATCATCGGCCCGACGGGCAGCGGCAAGTCGACGATTCTCGACGCCGTCTCGCTCGCGCTTTATGCCACAACACCCCGCATGACGGACACGCACGTCAAGTTCGAGGGCCCCGACGCCTGCCCCGTCATGACGAAGGGGGAAGGCACGGCCAGCGCCGCCGTTCGATTCGAGGCGGACGGCCGCGAGTACCTGTCGCGATGGAGCCGGCGCACGAAGCGTACGGGCAGGCTTTCCGAAGACGAAGTCGAGCTTGTGGCCTTCGCAAGCCCCGAAGACAGGACGGGACGCGTCATCGCCAGTCAGAAGCGCCTGTGGGAAAGCGAGATCCAGCGCATCACGCGCATGTCCTTCCCGATCTTCACCCGCTCGGTGCTGCTTGCGCAGGGCGCCTTCTCCAACTTCCTCAAGGCTGCCGACGACGAGCGTGCAAATCTCCTCGAAAAGATCACGGGGACGGATCTTTATTCGGCCGTCAGCATGAAGATCTTCGAGAAAAACCGAAGCGCCCGCGACAGTCTTGACATGGCCGTCGCCAGACTCGAGGGCATGCAGATTCTCTCCGACGAGGATCGTCGGGCGCTGGAACAAACGGTGACCGAGCTCTCGCTCAAGGTGCCCGCCATGGAAAAAGCCTCGAAAGAGCTGGACGAAGCACTGCGCTGGCGCAGGGGACTCGACAGACTGACCTGCGACCTTGCAGACCGCGTCAGGGTCGAAGCCGCCGCGAAGGCGGCCGAGGCTGCCTTCGAACCCGAGCTCAGGAAGGCCGAACGCGCCGAGCGGGCCGCAAAGCCTGTCGAGCGCCATGAAGAGCTTCTCAAGACCGAGGTTCTGTTCACACGCAACAAGTCCGAACTTGCCGAAGCGGAATCTCAGCTTGAAGCGGTTCGCACTGCCCTCCCTGATCTGGAAGCTGCCCTGAAGACCGCCGCGACGGCGGAGCAAGGAGCCGCAGCCACCAGAGACGGCTTCATGCCCGAATACCGCCGCATGCTCGAGGCTGACGAAGGCATCAGACGGCTCTCTCATCAGGCGTCAACCGCACAAAAGACTGCCGAAGCAGCCTTCGAGGCTGAGAAGACCGCATGTGCGGACCTCGAAACAGCAGCCGCCCGACAGAAGAAGGCCGCCGATGAGGCCTCTCGCCTGCAGGAGCGCATGACCGCCACTGCCGCCGACGCACAGCTCGAGGCTCCGCTTGCGCTTCTGAAGCAGTCTGCCGCTGCGATCGAAACGCTCGCCGCCCGCCTGCGGCAGGAGGAGCAGAATGCCGACACCCTCGCGGGACGTCTTGAGCTCGGCCGCGTCAAGACGGCATCATTCGACGCAGAGGCGAAGGCCGCCGTCGAAGCCCATGCCGCGTGTCAGACCACTCTGGAACAGGCTCGCAAGACCCTTGCCGCCATGCAGGCAAAGAGCTCCTACGAAGCCACACTGCTTCGCATGAAGACTCTGACCGAAGAGATGGCACTCGCACGCCACGTCGAGACGCTCCTTCAGCAGAAGGTTTCGATTGAGGCTAGCACGGCCCGCATGGCCGCGACGGCCGCCCCCATCTGGTGGGAGGCTTCAGGCGCTCCCGAAATGCAGGGGCTTCTGCACCGTCTCGAAGAGCGCCTTGATGCCATCGAGAATCGCCATCCGGGACTTTGCACCGTGCTGTCGACACAGGGCAACACGCACCTCAAGTCTCTCAGTGAAGAACGAAACGCACTGGACAAGTGGACGAGCGATCTTGCAGAAGGCGAGCACGCCTGCCGTGCCGCAGAACTCAAGGAACGCGAGGCGCTGGAAAACAAAAGCCTGTCCGCAGAAAGATTCCGGAAGGCGCAGGCTCTTCTCGAAAAGCTCGAGGGAGAACTCAGGCATACCGTCGAGAACCGTGACGCCGCCTCCAAGGCTCTGGAGGCTGAAAAGACGCATGCTCAGGAACTTCGCTCGCAGCTTCCTGACACCGACGCCGAACTCGATCTCCCCGCGCTCTGCACCGCGCTCGAAGCCCGCGTTGCAAACCGAAGGCAACTCGAAGCTCAGGCAAGCCAGGCTGCCGACGCACTCACCCGCGCCGACCGTACGCTTGCCGTTTGTCAGTCCGATGCCGCAAGGGCAACACAAGCGAAGAACACCGCAGAGGCAGCGTACGGCACGGCGAAGAAGGCATGCGCTGACGCTGTCGCTCTGAGAGCGGAAGCCTTCGGAGCACGCAATCCCGAAACAGAGCTCACCTCTCACGATCGGGCCCTCAACGAGGCCCGTGTCCACCTGCACGCCGCGCAAGACGCTCTCTCAAAGGCGCAGGCAAACGAAAGGGAAGGCACTGCCCGTGCCGAAACGCTCAGAAAAGCCTCTGCGGATCTGGACGCTCAGATCACAGAGAGGCGCACTGCTCTCGCCAAGGCACTTGAGGATGCAGGTTTTGAAACGATCGACGAAGCCAGAGGCGCCGCTCTGCCGGCCGAGACGATCAGGGCATGCAGAACGCAAATGCAAAAGCTCGTCGAAGAGCGCGTGCGTCTTTCCGGCGAGGTCGCGCAGCTTGATAGACAGGTGAAGGAAGAATCCGCCAAGGCTCTGACAACAGAGACGGCCGAAGCGCTTGCGCCCAAGGCGGCGAATGCCGCCGCCGAGCTCCTTGCAGGCAGGGATGAACTGAGCGCGGCGAAAAAGTCGATGGCCGAGGATGACCGTCGTAGACTTGAAGCCGACGACACACGCAGGGAAATCGAACGGCTTCGTGAACTTGCCGGTCAGTGGGAGCAGCTCAACATGCTGCTCGGCAGCCATGACGGCAAGAAGTTCAGGGCGGCCGCCCAGAAGATCACGTTCCGCATCCTCCTCAAGCTCGCCAACGAGGCCATGAAGACCATGTCGCCCCGCTACCAGCTCAGGACAGGCGGGCCGTCGGGACTTTCTCTCGACGTCATCGACCACGAGATGGGAAGTCAGGTGCGCACCTCCCAGAACCTCTCAGGCGGCGAAAGCTTCATGGTGAGTCTGGCGCTTGCCCTCGGGCTCTCGCGCATGGGTGGCCGAAATCTGAGGGTCGACACGCTGTTCCTCGACGAAGGCTTCGGCACTCTCGACGAGGACACGCTCAACAAGGCGCTCTACGCTCTCGAGACCCTCCAGAAATCGAGCGGCAAGCTCATCGGCATCATCTCCCACGTCAAGAGCATTCGTGAACGCATTGATGCGCAGATCGTCGTGACGAAGCGTCCCGGAAGCGGCAGGAGCACGCTATCGGGGCATGGTGTTGTTAAAATTGACGCACAGTAACGCTGACTCAGTTGAAAGGGCATCAATGAAAATCTTGTTATTGACAACCTGGCGCCTTATAAACGCCAAGGGGGGAGCAGAAAAAGTCTTTTGCGACATGGCAAACGCCTTAACCAACAGGGGGCATGAGGTCACTGCCGTATGCGTCGACAAGAATCAAGGCTCCCCAGGCTTCCCATTGGACAGGAACGTCAATTTCCTCAACATTTATCAAAATGCCGTTCCCCTTCCTCTGAGGCCTTTGCCCATCAAACTGCAGGCTTTCCTTCATTGGACGCAAGCAAAACGAAAAAGCAAAAAGGAAGAGCTTACCGACCTGTCGATCGCCCATAAACTTCGATCAGCCTTGCTTGCACAAAAATTTGACATTGCCGTAGCTTTTCAAGTCAGGAGTTGTCTGATCCTCAGGACAGTGTTTGACGATACCCTCCCAATAGCAACGATGCTGCACAATGTCCCGAATTCATACTTCAACGAGCAAACCCCTCAACGACACTTTGAAATCGGCCATGCCACAGACATCGTTCAGGTTTTGCGCCCTGAATATACAAGGGAATTAAGGGCCTTCTTGCCGGAAGCAAACATTGCATACATCCCCAACAGCGTCCCGCAAGTTCAGGAAACTGCAGAGTTGGCCGCCAAAACGATCATCAACGTTGCGCGCATCTCACAGGAAAAGCAACAACTTCTTTTAATCGAAGCCTTCGGGCTCCTGAAAAATGAATTCCCCGATTGGACAATTGAGCTATGGGGAGAAACAAACTACAAGCCCAATCTGACAAAAAAGCTGATGCACAAGATAGTTGCCTCCGGCTTGAATGAACGTTTTACGCTTTGCGGCACGACCAACCATATCAAGAAGAAGCTCCTTTCGGCCTCCATCTTCGCCTTTCCGTCAAAACATGAAGGTTTCCCTTTGGCGCTCACCGAAGCCATGTCGCTGGGCCTGCCGGCCGTTGGTTGCAAGGATTGCTCTGGCGTCAATACGCTCATCAAAGACGGCAAGAACGGCCTGTTATGCGATCCAACTGCGGAAAGTCTGGCCGAAGCACTGAGAAAGCTCATGCGTGATCAGGATCTTCGCCGACGTCTCGGAGCACAAGCCAAGGAGGACATGAAGGAATTCGCTCCCGAACGCGTTTGGGATCAATGGGAAGACCTTCTCACCGAACTGGTTGAAAAGCACAGGAAGCACTGACTTCCAATAATGACGAAGCCCTGCGGAGCGATCCGACAGGGCTTCAACATTTCAACCGTGGTGTTTTCAACGCTGGAAGTCAACGTCCTTCACCAGTTCGGACACTCCCAAGTATTCGGCAAGCGCCCTGACGTCAGGGCAAAGCACGGCAGGCTTCGAGGCAATGAGGTCCTGAAGCGTCGATGCGCCGTAAGTCATGGCCGCAGCATCGCAGCCGTAGCGGTGCGCCATGATCACGTCGTGGGTCGTATCGCCGATCATGACCGTTCGTTCGGCAGGAACATCAAGCTCAATGCCGATCTTCTCGAGCATCTCGGCATTAGGTTTGGGAAGACATTCGGACGCCGTCTGCGTCGTCATGAAGAAGCCTTCCAATCCCGTACGCTCGAATACGCGCCGAAGGCCTTCACGACTCTTGCCCGTTGCAACCGCCGTCCTGAGGCCTCTTGCATGAAGTCCAACGATCAACTCGCGCATGCCGGGGAAGAGGATCACGTCCGCCTCGTGCGGGATGTACCACGCGCGATAGATTTCACCGAACCTCATGTGTTCGGACTCGGGACAATCAGGCACGACCTTGAGAATGGCACTTCGCCAGTCGAGGCCGATCACGCCGCAGGCATCCTGAAAGGACGGCGCGGGATAGCCCATCTCGCGCGCGGCATGCTGGATGCCCTTCGCGATGAGAGCCGTCGTGTCCATGACGGTGCCGTCCCAGTCAAAGACAAAAAGATCGTACTTGGGTGCAAAGCCCGTCATGTCAGCGGCCTCCCTTCTCATCAAGAACCTTTAGAAGCGCAGCACAGTCCTCAGGCATCGGCGCCTGAATGTCGAGCTGCTCGCCCGTCACGGGATGCGTGAAGCGCAGGCGGACGGCGTGCAGAAACATGCGCTTGAGAGGCGCACCGAGCAGGCCTCGCGACACCTCCCTGTTGAAGTCGAAGTCCCCGTACTTGTCGTCACCCACGAGCGGGAAGCCCTGGGAAAGCGCATGGACGCGAATCTGGTGCGTGCGCCCCGTCTTGAGCTCCGCATCAAGATAGCTGACGGAGCCGTAGCGCTTCAGAAGCGTGAAGATCGTGTGGGCGGGAACTCCCTCGACCTGATCGACGCGCACGCGACGCTCGCCCGAGGGCAACAGATAGCGCACGAGCGGAAGCTTCACGTGCTGGCGGTCGTTGACCCAGTCGCCCTTGACGAGCAGGCGGTAGTGCTTCTCAATGCCGCCGCTCTCCTTCATCATGTCGTGAAGGCGCACGAGTGCCTTGCGGCTTCGACAGACGATGATGGCGCCGGAGGTCTCGCGGTCGAGCCTGTGGGCAAGCTCAAGAAAGGGTTCGTCGGGACGCGAGGCGCGCAGGCGCTCGATGAGACCGTGCGAAATGCCCGAGCCGCCGTGGGCGGCAATGCCCGAAGGCTTGTTGACGATGAGAAGATGTCTGTCCTCGTACAGGACGGGAACCGTCCCTTCAGCAAGGGGCACGGCCGCAGGCCTGCCTGCGGGCTTCTGAGAAATCCTGATCGGAGGCACGCGCAGCAGGTCGCCCTCGACGAGCTTCGTCTCCGCCTTGACGCGCGCCTTGTTGACGCGCACCTCACCAGCCCTGATGATGCGGTAGATGTGGCTTTTGGGCACGCCCTTGGCGACGCGTGCAAGATAGTTGTCGACACGCTGGCCGTCCGCATCCGGGCCGACCGCAATCCAATTGACGCCGTCAGTACGCAAAGACGTGATCCCGGACGAAGGCAGGATGGAAATTTCCGCTTTGTTTTCTCCACTCATCGTTTATACTTGTCGGCTATGATCGTTTGAACCACCGTCCGCTCGACGGCTTCAGGCGGTCAGTTTTCAGACGTGACGAGGCTTGAAAGCGCCCCGTCAGGCATTGATGCGGCCCGAAGCCGCGTCATGACGCGCATTCTCTCACGTTTTCATCGATTTTTGTGTCCGCCGCCCCACTGGCGAAGCGTCGGGCTAAAACCCATTTTGTTCAACAGGCGTCCCGGTACCCGGCGTACCGAGCCCTCGCCAAGGCGTCCGCGCCGTCCGACAGGACCTCCGCGATGCGCCGCACCGTTCTCGAAACGGCTCCCCGACATTAGGCTCGCAGCCCCGGCAAAGCCGTGAGGCCAGCTTGAGCGCTTGTCCGCCCCCTTTGCGGCGGTCGTGTCCGGAACCGAAGCGAGACGAGCGGAGAAGCATCGCGACCGGTCCGCCGGCCGAGCAGCCCGCGCCTGCGACGGCTCCTGCCGAGAGAGGGATGCAGGCGGCATCAGGGCGACAATCCCCGATGCCGTTGCCTTTGAAGCTGAAATTCACTTGTCTGCCGCTCCGGGCTGTCAGCCCGGCCTGAGCGGACCCCGGACCGGGAAATTCGAGGGAGGTCCCTCTTTCCCGCCGCGCAGCACGCACTGGCGCAGCTCCCCCGTCTTCCCTTCGGGTGTTGAGCGCGCCGCGTAGAGTCATCTGCGCCCGAAGCCTCCGACGGGTCTGAAAAATGCTCCGGCCGCGCTTATCAGCGTATGCACCGGCGGGCTTTTCCTCGTGCTCCGCACGATGGAGAAGGCTCGGAATGCTGTGAGGGATTGAGCCCGTTCGAACGCTCCCGCGTCCGCTCGTGAAGACTCTCCCCAGTTGCCCCGATCGGGGCAGACACAGCGCCGTTGACGCACCCGACAGCAACCAGGATGGCCGGCCGCAGGGCTCCAAAAGGTGCGTCACACGCACCGTGGGGGCACGCGTGCCGTCGGCGCCGAAACGCGCAGAAGACGCCGCCCTTGCCGACCTCAACGAGGTCCTGCATGACGGGCCTGCGTCCTTCGATGCGGCTGAGGCGCGCTTGCCGTTGCCCGCAGCGAATGCAGGGACAGGCGCCGTTTCACTTCAAGGCACGCCAAAGTCCGCCCGCGTCAGTGGCGGCCGGAGTGCAATGCCATGAAGCGCATGCTTTTCAATGCCACGCACGCGGAAGAAACCCGCGTCGGCATCGTCGATGGACAGAAGCTCATCGACATCGACATCGAGACCGTGGGCCGCGAAGCCCGCAAGTCCAACATCTACAAGGGCGTCGTGACCCGCATCGAGCCCAGCCTCGAGGCCTGCTTCGTCAACTACGGCGAAGAGCGCCACGGCTTCCTTCCCTTCAAGGAAATCTCCCGCGCCTACTTCAAGGAAGGCGTCGACGTCCGCTCGGCCTCCATCCGCGAAGCCATCACGGAAGGTCAGGAACTGATCGTTCAGGTCGAGAAGGAGGAGCGCGGCAACAAGGGCGCCGCCCTCACGACCTTCATCAGCCTTGCCGGCCGCTATCTCGTCCTCATGCCGAACAATCCGCGCGGTGGCGGCGTCTCCCGCCGCATTGAAGGCGAGGAACGTCAGGAACTCCGCGAGGCCATGGAAAAGCTCGACCTGCCCGGCGGCATGTCCACCATCGCCCGCACGGCCGGCATCGGCCGCACGACCGAAGAGCTCCAGTGGGACCTCAACTACCTCCTCAAGCTCTGGGAGGCCATCTCCGAAGCCGCCGCGCCGCAGTATGAACTCGTGCGCGAGGAAAACGGCCGCCGCACCACGCAGCTCGTCAAGACGAGCGTCGCCGAAGGCCGCCCGCTTCGCCGCGCCAATCCGCCGCCCTTCCTGATCGTCGAGGAATCCAACCTCGTCGTGCGCGCCATCCGCGACTACTTCCAACCCGACATCGGCGAAGTGCTCGTCGACACGGACGAGATCTATGAACAGGCCCGTCAGTTCATGTCGCACGTCATGCCCGACATGGTCGGCCGCGTCAAGCGCTACCGTGAGGACATTCCGCTCTTCACGCGCTTCCAGATCGAACACCAGATCGAAACGGCCTACTCCCGCACGGTTCCGCTGCCCTCCGGCGGCGCGATCGTGATCGACCATACGGAAGCCCTCGTTGCCGTCGACGTCAACTCCGCACGCGCCACGCGCGGCGCCGACATCGAGGAGACGGCCTTCCGCACCAACTGCGAGGCTGCCGACGAAGTGGCCCGCCAGATGCGCCTGCGCGACCTTGGCGGCCTCATCGTGATCGACTTCATCGACATGGCCGACACGAAGAACCAACGCGCCGTCGAGCAGCGTCTTAAGGACGCCCTCAAGTACGACCGCGCCCGCGTCCAGATGGCCAAGATCAGCCGCTTCGGCCTGATGGAGCTCTCCCGCCAGCGCCTGCGTCCGGCCCTTTCCGAAGGCAGCCACGTCACCTGCCCGCGCTGCAACGGCGTCGGCGTGATCCGCGACACGGAAAGCTGCGCCCTGCAGGTCTTGCGCATCCTTCAGGAAGAAGCCATGAAGGAAGGCACGGGCGCCGTGCACGCTCAGGTTCCCGTCGACGTCGCCACCTTCCTCCTCAACGAGAAGCGCAACGACATCACGAAGCTTGAGGCCCGCCACCGCGTGCCCATCGTGCTCATCCCGAACACCAAGCTCGAGACGCCGCACTACCACATCGAGCGCCTGCGTCAGGACGACGAGCGCCTCGAAGACACGACGCCGAGCTTCAACCGCGCCGAGGACGTCGCCCAGGTGGCCGACGATCCGTACGCCCTGAAGAGCCAGGAGGACAAGCCCCAGCGTCCGAAGCAGGTGCCTGTCATCAAGAACGTGCTCCCGCGCGATCCCGCTCCCGTGCATCCGCAGAAGGCCGAAGAACCCAAGACCGAGGCCGGCAAGTCCGCCCAGCTCCAGCCCGTCACGCAGGAAAAGGGCCTCTTCTCCCGCATCATGAGCTTCCTCTTCGGCAGCAAGGATGAGAAGAAGGAAGAGGAAAAGAAGGGCGAGGAAAACAAGACTGAAGGCAAGGAAAAGTCCAAGGACGCAGGCCGCGAAGACCGCCGACGCCGCGGCGGCCGCCGCGACTCCCGTCGTGACGCCTCCTCCCGCACCCGCCGCACGGAACGCACCGAGGAAAAGGCCGACAAGACTGAAAAGTCCGTCAAGCCCGAAGAGCGCACCGAAGAGAAGAAGCGCCGCGAGCGTCCCGCCCGCCGTCCGGCCGCCGAGGCCGCCCAGCAGGCTCAGGACGCCCGTGACGAGTCCGTCGAAAAGGCCGAGGGCGAACGCACTCAGCGCCGTCGCTCCCGCCGCCGTCGTCCTGCCGAAGCCGAAGCTCAGGCCGCACAGCCCGAAGCCCTTCAGACCATCGTTTCCGAAGCCCAGGAAGTCGCCCCCGCTGCTCAGGCTGAAGCCGCTCCCGAGGTGAAGGAAGAGGTCAAGACCGAAGTCAAGGCCGACCCCGTTGTCGAGACGCCCGCCGAAGCGGTGACCGAGGAATCGAAGGCCGACGAGGCTGAAGCCGCTCGTCCCGAAGGCGAGGAAGCCGTCGACGAAGCTCAGGGCGAAACCCGCCGCCGTCGTCCGCGCCGCCGCCGTCGCAGCGGCAAGGCCGTAGGCGAGACTGCCGAAGGCGCCGCCGAAACGACCGCTGATGCCGCTTCCGAAGCCGCCGTCGAGGCTCCTGGCGAAGTGAAGGCCGAGGAACAGGCGCAGGCCAAGCCCGAAGCTCATGCCGAGTTCCTGCCCGCCGAAGACGTCAAGCCCGCAGAGGATCTCTTCGCAGGCATGGACGTCGGCGCCTCTGAACTCGTTCAGGTCGAAACGACGGCCAAGGCCGAGCCCTCCGACTACGTTGAGGCCCAGCCGCGCGGCCGCAAGCCCGTGCATCAGGCCGTTGAAGCCGCCGAAGAGCCGCTCGTGCAGATCGAAACCCGCTCTGCCGAGGCTGAAGCCCCCAAGACGGAAGCCGACCTGCTGAAGAGTCCCGAGCACATGGCCGACGTGGCCCAGCTCATCACGGAAAGCTTCGAGAAGTCCGACCGCCGTCCTCGCCGCTCCCGTCGCAGCAAGGTCAAGCCGGACGAAACGGTGAAGACCCACCTGAAGCCGATCGCCGAAGCCGTCGCCGGCATCGTCGCCGAGCCCGATCCGCTCGGGAAAATCGCCGTCGCCGCCAAGGCCCTTGAGGCCAAGGAGGAAGAGGCGGAAAAGGTTCAGGCTGAAGCCATCGAACCCAAGGCCGAGACTGTCGAAGCCGCTACGGAATCCGCTGTTGAAGCCGCAGCCGTCGTCGAAGCCGCTCCCGCTGTCGAGACCGAAGCCGTCGTGCACGCGCCGCTCACGGGCGACGTGGCCGAGGGCCTCGAAGCCAACCTCGCCCGCGCAGGCCTCGAGCAGGTGCACACCAAGCCCGAGCTCGTGACCTTCAAGGGCTACGACGTCGTCCGCTACAGCGGCCGCCCGATACCCGTCAAGGCTGAAGGCGAGACCGAGGGCCCGCTCGAACAGGTTCATACCCGTCCCGAGCTCTGCAGCCCCGTCGTCTACGAGGCCGTGCGCTATCCCGGCCGTCCCTATCAGGCTCCCGCTGCTCTCAACGAAGAGCCGCTCGTGCAGGTTCACACCCGCGAGGCCTGATGAGCCCTGATGACTGAAGGGGCGCAATCCCCGGTCAGAGCCCACAAGGGCGCCGAACGCTTCAAGGCGTTCGGCGCCCTTTTTCTTCTACAATCATCTTCATCTCCACCTCTTCCTCCCGCACCATGTCGTCCTACCGAGGCCGTTTCGCCCCCTCTCCCACAGGCGCCCTTCATGCAGGCAGTCTTGTCGCCGCCATGGCGAGCTTTCTCGATGCGCGCGCCCACGACGGCGTCTGGCTCGTTCGCATCGAAGACATTGACCCGCCCAGGGACATTCCGGGCGCAGGCGAACACATCATCCGCACCCTCGCAAGGCTCGGCCTTGCATCGGACGAACCCGTGCTCTGGCAGCACGACAGATACGAGGCATATCAGGAAGCCCTCGACCGCCTGATCGCCCATGGGCGCGTATACGGCTGCGCCTGCTCCCGCAAGGAAGCAGCCCTGCGGGCCGCCGAGCTTGGTCTTCCCGCAGGCGCCTACCCCGGCACATGCCGCTCGGGAACGCACGGGCGCCCTATGCGCGCCATGCGCTTTCTGACGACATCAGGAACCACCACCTTCACCGACCGCCTTTGCGGCGACTTCACACAGGACGTTGAACACGAAATCGGCGACTTCGTGCTCAAACGTGCGGACGGCCTCTGGGCCTATCAGCTCGCCGCCATCGTCGACGACATTCATCAGGGCGTCACCGACGTGGTACGCGGCGCCGACCTGCTCGACAACACGCCTCGTCAGATCCAGCTCATCGAGGCGCTCGGTGCCCAAGCTCCTCGCTACATGCATCTGCCCCTGGTGCTCAACCCCGAGGGGCAGAAGCTCTCTAAGCAGCAGGGGGCAACGCCCCTTGATGAAGACGATCCGCTCGGCGAACTCGAGCGTGCTTGGATGCACCTCGGATTCGACAGACTTGGCGCAGACTCGATCCGTGCCTTCTGGGATGCGGCGCTCCCCCTCTGGAAGTCGAAGCACTCCGTCCCGTAATGCCTCCGAAGAAGGCCCAGATGCGACAAAAGGCGGCGCTCTCGAGAAGAGCAACCGCCTTTTGAAAGGAAACCGTGGTGACAATCAGCGGATGATGCGCGGCGCCGCCGAAGCCATGCGGGCCATGGGCGAGTCGTCCGGGTGCGCATGCTCCTCAAGCATGCGGTCCATCGTCTCGTCGCTTTCGTCCTCTTCATCCTCGCTCACGATGCGGTCTGCGATAGACAGGAAGCCCGGCACGACGACATTGTCGTCGCCCACAGCATCCTCGTCGGAAGGTTCGGCGACTTCCGTCACCTTCACCTCGAACTGAAGCGCCATGCCTGCGAGCGGATGATTGGTTTCGAGCACCGCCATGCCATCGGCAATGTCGGTCACGTGCCAGCGTCGGCCGTCATTGGCCTCGCCGGGCACGCCCTCGAAGACAAGACCACGGACCACGGTCTCGGGGTTGCCCAGACGTTCAACCGGCACCATGACGAGCGAATCGGGATCGTATTCCCCGAAGGCATCCTCGGGCTCAAGCTTGATGAAGAAGCCTTCGCCGGGGAAGCGGCCCTCAAGCGCAGCCTCGAGCTTCGGGAAGATGTCGCCGTGCCCGTGCAGATAGGTGAGCCCCTCGGGGCCCGATTCCTCAAGAATCTTTCCGGACATGTCCGCCATGCGAACGGACAGGGTTACGAGCATGTCTTTCTTGACGGCAAGCGCCATGTTTTCACTCCCAGCCGCACTCGGCAGCCACCTCTTCCAGACGTCTCCAGCCCGTTGGCCGTGAGACGCCGGGACGCAGCAGCAGGTACAGCATCAGAAAAATATTTGCGCCCGGACACATCACGAACAGTGCCCAGGCCCCCGAATGACCGGCATCGTGCAGCCTGCGCGCCGCGGACACGGTCATGAAGATAAGAATGAGATTGATGAGGAGAGGATAGACGAAGCGGCCGATCCAAATCAGCATCTCGTCACTGATGAACTCGGCGTCGGCTATCGGATTGATCATGAGCCAGAGAAAAAGCCCCGCCAGAAGCGCCCCAGTCGTCTCCAGGGCGTAAAGCCTCCTCCCGCTTCGGAACTGCGGGCAGAATCCCATGGCGAGCCTGCTCCAGCGCATGATGCCCCGCCTCAGAGCCCCTCGAGGATCTGCACCCATCGCACGAACGCAGACTGGGTGAGACGCCCCTCGTTGCGCGCGGCAACAAGCCCCGCCCTGACGGCGGCAACCTCACCCTCACGGCTTTCAGGCGAAGCCTCGATGCGCGCCTTCGCTCCTGCGATGAGATCGGAGGCCCAGTCTTCGGCCTCGGCACTCATGCGTTCGCGAATGATCGTGCCCTCCAGATCGGGCCCCGGCTCCACGACCTCGCCCTCAAGCGTCTCGCGCACTTCGCGCGCAGGACACCTGACGGTGTCGCTCCGTTCGGTTCGACGCACGGGCGCGGCATCCCTCACCGTCATCACGGCAAGCGGATCCGGACCGAAGCGGTTGAGCCCCTTCTTGCCCGGCATCAGACCGAGAATGACGAGTACGATGATCTGAAGGCCGGGCACGATCAGAAATACCGCCGCAACTGCCCCATAGCTGATGTCGTGCAGCCGGCGCACGACGGCCGACACCAGAAAGGCGACCAGAAAGAGGAGCCACCCCCATATGAGAAGATCTAGTCCCTTCTGCGCGGCGCCTCCGCCCGCAAGGCCCGAAAGCGAGTCGAGCGCCAGTCCGCCTGCCGCAGCAAGCACGGCCAGTGCCGCAAGCGTGCGCCAGTAGGCGCCGCGGCTCGCACGTCCCTTGAAGGACAGAGAGAGGATCTCATTGACGGCCACACTCATCGTTCATCAATCCCTGAAGGCAAGCGGTCCAAAACTTGAAAAGCCTCGGAGGACCTCTTCGAGAGAGTCCGGATCCGAGGCTTTGAACGCACCTGCGGCAAGCCGCAGGCCGGATGCGCCTTTCGGCGGTCAGCGGAGCTGCTCGGCGAGAAGCGTCAGGATGCTTCCAGCGGAACCCGTCGTATCGGCGCCACCATCGGCACCGAGCACCTGAATGCGGGTCACGGAGCCTTCATCGCCCAGATGGATGCGGAATTCGGGCGCCTCAATGGCCTCGTCGGAACCGAAGACACGCTTGAAGAAGCCGCGTTCGGACTTGACCTTGGCTTCATAGGCGGGGTCAAGGTAGCGGACGATGAAGTTGCCGGCGGCACGGTCGCGGTCGACAAGCTCAAAGCCCATGCGGTCGATGAGGAGACCCGTGGTGCGCCAGGCGCGATCAAACGGCTCCTTGAGGACGACTGCCTCAAGCGTGCCGTCGGCAGCCTTCACGACATCGCTGCGGGACTCGCGCTTGGTGATGTCTTCAACAACGGCCGCATCGGCCTTCTTGATCGGCTGAGCATAGGGATTGAACTCCTCGTCGATGCGGATGGCCAGACGCTGAAGCATCTCGGCCTCCATCGTCGGATCGGAGGGACCGGGCTGCCAGACCGTGGAGTCGCTCTGAGAGCCGGTGACGACCTCGACCATCGAACGATGCGTCAGGAAGATGTCGCTCGTGCCGTCGTCATTGCGTTCGATGCGGCAACGGTACTGATCGCGTTCGCCCGTGGAGTAGGCGAAGTCGAGCACCTTGCCGATCGTGCCGCGGATGATGTCCTGCGGGAGCTTGGCCTTATTTTCGGCCCATTCGGTCTCAAGGTAGCCGGTCTTGGCGTCCTGACGACGAATCGTGAGGCCGACGCTCGGCCAGAAGTCTGTGACGACGGTCCAGAGCGGCTCGGCGTCGGCGTTGACGCGAAGCCAGCGCTCGTTGCCGTCGCGCATGAGCTTGGCAACGACCGTGCGCTGCACGATGGAGCCGCGCTCCTGAGTGGCTTCGCCTGCGACCTGAGCCCTTGCCATCTCGGTGTTGGCACTGACGACGCCCGGACGGGACGGCACCTCGAAGCGGTTTTCATTGGCGACAGGCGCAAGATCAGGCGGCACTTCGAGATTGGCACGCGTATTGGAGGCTTCGTACTGGACCTTGTCGTCCGTAAAGTTGATGCCGAGAGCCGAGCAGCCGCCAAGGACCAGCAGAGCAGGACAGAGAGCGGCGGCACGCAGCGTACGCTTATTCATCGGGGTAATCCTTTGCTAGAGAAACCAATGCGGAACCGTGCGTCGAACACAGGCCGGGAAGGCCCCGTCCGGAATAGCTCCGCGAAAAAACGTCTCCGCCGTGCGAAGACCTCCGGCCGCAGGGCGGCCGACAATATCCTGAAGAGTTTAGCAAACTTGACCGCCTCAAGGCGCTTTTGAAAGCGTGCGATTGCGGTAATTACGGAGGTCCGCCCTCAGATACCGAGCCCCGCCTCAAGCGGTGCGGCGTAGCACTCCGCAGGCGCATGCTTCATGAGGACGATTCTCGCGACGCACGTGTCGGCGGGAGTGAGTCCCTCCTCGTAGGCGACGACTCGCGCATCGGCAGGAGCCAGGCGAATGAGCTCCCCCTCCGTCAGATAGTGGTCGGGATTGCGCGGATGCTCCCAGATCATCATGTTGGCTTCCGTGAAGGTCTCCATGATGAGGACGCCGCCCGGCATCAGGCTATCCCAGTAATGCGGAAAGTGCGGCCTGTGCAGGTAGTTTGTCACGACGATGCCCGCAAACCGCTCCGCCTCCCAAGGCCAGGGCTCACCCTCGAGATCCCTGCACTCGAGCGTCACATTCGGGAGCTCCGCAAGGGCCTCGACGCCCGTCAGGTCGATGTCGCAGGCAAGAACCCTGCGGCCCTCAAGAGCCAGAAGCGCCGTATGCCTTCCGGCCCCGCAAGCCACGTCCAGCACCTCGCCCTGACGGGGCAGCAGGTGCTTCCAGCTAAGCACCCAAGGCGAAGGCCTCGTGAAACATTCGGAATAGTCGTTGCGCGCCATGGCACCTCCCATCAAAGCACGAGTTCGACGAGCCAGCGTCCCGCCTCGAGGAAGGGACGGGCGAAGAACCCGAGGCCGCCGCCCGCCATTAGCACGACGAGGATCACCATGCCGTATGGCTCGATCCTGTCCATAAGGCTCCTGCCGCTCGAGGGCAGAAGTCCCCTCAGGATGCGGCCGCCGTCGAGCGGCGGAATCGGAATGAGATTGAAGGCCATCAGCATCAGGTTGACCGAGATGCCGGCCGCGCACACGCTGATCACGAACCGCTCGGAGATGCCGAGCATGACGATGAGCTTGAGCACCACGGCCCAACCGATCGCCTGCAGAAGGTTGGAGGCGGGCCCCGCAAGCGCCGTGAGCATCATGTCGCGGTTGAAGTGCCTGAAGTAACGCGGATTGATCGGCACGGGCTTGGCCCAGCCGAAGACGAAGCCCGCGCCGCCCGTAAGAGCGGACATCAGGACAAGCGCCCCGGGCACGAGCACGGTGCCGACGGGATCGATGTGGGGAACGGGATTGGCCGTCACGCGGCCGAGAATCCAGGCGGTGTCGTCGCCAAGCTTCTTCGCCGCCCAGCCGTGCGCGGCCTCATGGAGCGTGATGGCGAAGATGAGCGGAATGGCGTAGACGCAGATGATCTGAATGGCGTTTTCAATCATGGAGGGAGCAAAGGCTTCGGGGTGCAGTGGAAAGACTGCACCCGGATGGATTTACGGAAGGGGTTCAATCGTGAAAGTCTGCCACAAACCCGCGCCGTGCACGCCGACCGATCCGCGTAAATGTCGACAGACTGTTTGGAAACGTGTCAGCGGCGGCGCGGAATGATGCGCCAGACAGGCGTGAGATCCTCGGGAATCTGCGGCTGCGTGCCGGGCATGGGACGCACGGTGCCGGGCGCATGCCAGTCGGAGCCCGAACTCGCGAGAAAGTCCATGCGGCGCGCGACGTCCGCAAAGAAGACGTCCGCATCACGGGACTGGGATCCTGAGCAGACCTCAATCGCCTCGCCGCCCGCTTCCCTGAAGGCCTTGAGAAACTCGTCGAGCATCCAGGACTCGCTGAAGCTGTAGCGTCCGGGATGTGCAATGACCGCGACGCCGCCCGAATTGTGGATGACGTCGACCACTTCGGCGAGTCCCGGCCAGTCGATGTCGACGCAACAAGGCCTCCCCGTCTTGAGAAAGCGGTCGAAGGCCTCCTGATACTCCTTCACGACGCCCTCCTGCATGAGCCAGCGTGCGAAGTGAGTGCGGGAAAGGTTGTCCTTGTTGTCGGCAAGCGAAAGCGCGCCCTCATAGGCGCCGCGTATGCCGTAGAGCTGCTCGAACCGTTCGCCGATGAGGCGGCCGCGCCGGTCGCGCTTGGTGCAGATGCTGCTGAAGAATGCGTCGATGCCTGGCGCATCAGGATCGACTCCGAGCCCCACGATGTGCACGACGCGTCCTCCCCATCCCGTCGAGATCTCCACGCCGGGAATGAACCCGACGCCGAGCTCCTCGGCGGCGGCCGATGCCTGCCTGACGCCGTCCATCGTATCGTGGTCCGTCAGCGCCATGAGCTCCACGCCGTTTGCATGCACGAGCCGCACGAGGTCGGCGGGCGAAAGCTTCCCGTCGGAAACATTGGAGTGCATGTGCAGGTCGATGATCATCGGAAGGGCCTTGTGCGGGAGGTACGTAGTAATTTTTGATTATACGGCCGCGCGTTCAGGACCGTTTGAGGCGGACATTGTATTCGGCTCACTTGAAAAGGCGTCCCCTCGCCCCCATATAAAGCGTATTGCTTCAATTGCGCGCGGGCCCGCTCCGGTCGCGGCGGGCTAATGATCCCGCCTGTGCCGCCCGCACTGCGCGCGAACACACAGGAATTCATATGGACGCCCTTCAGAAACTGCTTTTCCAGCGTGCCGCCGTCCGCGGCGAGACCGTCGTGCTTCACGACGAATTCAGCCGCTCGGTCGAGCATCAGCATCTGCCCCTCGCCGTTCGCCGCTTGGCGGGCGAAGTGACGGCCTCCGCACTTCTTGCGGCAGCCGCCCTCGAGTTTGACGGCACAGTGCTTCTGCAGATTGCGGGCGACGGTCCCATCAAGCTACTCGTGGCGGAAGTCCGTCCCGGCCTCCTCTTCCGCGTCTCCGTGACGATGCGAGAGAACGCAGGCGAGATCAGCGCCGACGCAGGCATGACCGAACTCGTCAACGCAGGCGGCCGCGGTCGTTGCGCGCTCATTCTCGACCAGACGGGGCGCGATCCCGACACCCAGCCCTATCAGGGCGTGGTGAGTCTTGCAGGCGAAACCTTCGCCGAAGCCATGACGAACTACTTCGCGACGAGCGAACAGGTCGAAACGAAGATCAAGCTCGCAAGCGACGAATCCGGCGTCGGCGGCCTGATGCTGCAGAAAATGCCGCTTCTCGGCGGCAAGGCCCTTCCCGAGGACTTCGACGAGGAAGGCTGGCAGCGTCTCAAGATCTTCGCCGACACCGTCAAGAGCGAAGAGCTCCTCACGCTCGATCCTGAAGAGATCAACCGTCGTCTCTTCTGGGAGGAATCTCCGAACGTCACGCTCGAAGCCAAGCCCGAATTCAAATGCCGTTGCTCCGACGAAGGCGTGCGCAGCATGATCCTTTCTCTGGGCCGCGAGGAGGCCGAAGCCATCATCGCCGAACGCGGCTCGATCGACGTCACCTGCCACTTCTGCGGTCAGGTACGCTCCTTCGACAGCGCTGATGTTGCGTCTCTTTTTGCGGGCGCTCCCGCCCAGCCCAGAACGCTCAACTGATCAGGTCTCCCAGGGAGGAAAACTTCACTTTCCTCCCAACTTCACGAGCAAAGAAAAACGCACGGTCCGATTGCGGCGGATCGTGCGTTTTTTTTCTGGCCTTACTGGCGCTTCGTGCGGGACGGAGGCGCGCGAAGGTTCTTGGGCGCGTGGTAGAGGTCGGCGCGCTTCGCGGAGAAGGTCGGCGCTGAGCCCGGCTTGATGTTGGGAGAGCGGTAATCAGGCATGCTCGCGAGCTCGCGAGCCCTCTGCTCGTATTCTCCCGGCGTTTCAAGACGGAAAAGCACCTCGTCGTCCTTCACCATGTAGAGCTCCCTGCGGGCGCGCTCCTCAATGGCGTCCCTGCGGTGCTCAAGCGAATAAAGCTCCGCGCCTAGAGCCTCGTTGCGGTCCTGCTGAACGCGGTTGGCCTCATTTTGAAGCGCGAGCGCCTCCTCAAGCTCGGCGGCACGAAACCATGCGCCGCCGGGCCCGAAGAGCTGGAACCCCACGACGCAGATGCCTGCCGCCAGCACGAGCATGAAGATGCGCGTCATCGCTTCAATGTGTCCGTCTTACTTGCGAAGGCAGTAGAAGGCGTCGCGGCCGGGGTACTGAGCCACTTCGGCGAGGTGTTCCTCGATGCGAAGAAGCTGGTTGTACTTGGCCATGCGGTCGGAGCGGCTCATGGAGCCGGTCTTGATCTGACCGGCGTTGAGACCCACGGCGATGTCGGCGATCGTGCTGTCTTCCGTCTCGCCCGAGCGGTGGGAAACGACGGCGGTGTAGCCCGCGCGCTTGGCCATCTCGATGGCTTCGAACGTTTCGGTAAGCGTGCCGATCTGGTTGACCTTGATGAGAATGGAGTTCGCAACACCCTTTTCAATGCCTTCCTTGAGGATGGCGGGGTTCGTCACGAAGAGGTCGTCGCCCACGAGCTGGACGCGCTTGCCGAGAGCGGCCGTGAGCTTGGCCCAGCCTTCCCAGTCGCCTTCGGCCATGCCGTCTTCGATCGAGATGATCGGGTACTTGTTGACCCAGTCCTCGAGAACAGCAATCCATTCCTCGGCCGTGAGGGCCTTGCCGGAGGACTTCTTCATAACGTACTTGCCGTCTTCGAAGAATTCGCTCGAGGCGCAGTCGAGACCGATCATGATGTCCTTGCCTGCTTCAAAGCCGGCGACCTTGATGGCTTCGAGGATGAGCTCGATGGCTTCTTCATGGCTTTCGCACTTGGGCGCGAAGCCGCCCTCGTCGCCGACAGCCGTGGACATGCCGCGGGCGTTGATGATCTTCTTGAGGGCGTGGAACGTCTCGGCACCGTAGCGGAGGGCTTCACGGAAGGACGGAGCGCCCACCGGAATGATCATGAACTCCTGCAGGTCGAGGTTGTTGTTGGCGTGAGCGCCGCCGTTGATGACGTTCATCATCGGGACGGGCATCTGGAGGGCACCCATGCCGCCGAAGTAGCGGTAGAGCGGCATGCCGGCCTCTTCGGCGGCGGCGCGGGCCACGGCCATGGAGACGGCGAGGATGGCATTGGCGCCGAGGCGGCCCTTGTTTTCGGTGCCGTCGAGCGCAATCATCGTGCGGTCGATGTAGGCCTGGTCGGAGGCCTCAAGGCCCATGAGAGCGTCGGCGATTTCGCCGGAGACGTTGGCAACGGCGGTCAGCACGCCCTTGCCGCAGTAGCGCTTCGGATCCTTGTCGCGAAGCTCGAGAGCCTCGCGCACGCCCGTGGAGGCGCCGGACGGCACGGCGGCGCGGCCCATGGCGCCGCTTTCGAGCCAGACTTCGGCTTCAACGGTCGGATTGCCGCGGCTGTCGAGAACTTCACGGCCGATCACATCAATAATTGCGCTCATCTTTTGTCCTTTCGTTTGGATGAAAAAGGGATGTCAAGGAAAGAAGATTCCCGCGGTTCGACGACGTTGCGTGCGGATCGCGGGCACATCAGAATATTTTACCCGTTGATCGTGTCTTCAAGGAAGGGGCGGGCCTTCACGAGGCGGTCGATCTCCACAAGACTCTCGAGGAGCTCGCGCATGCGGCCGAGCGGGACGAGGTTGGGACCGTCGCTCTTGGCGGAGGCAGGCGTCGGATGGGTTTCCATGAAGAGACCGGAGACGCCCGCTGCGACCGCAGCTCGCGCGAGCACGGGAACGAACTGGCGCTGACCGCCAGAGCACGTGCCGTTGCCGCCGGGAAGCTGCACGGAATGCGTGGCGTCGAAGACCACGGGAGCCGCCGTCTGGCGCATGATCGCAAGGCTTCGCATGTCGGACACGAGGTTGCCGTAACCGAACGAGGCGCCGCGCTCGCAGACCGTGAAGACGTCAGGGTCGAGGCCTGCAACCGACGCGGCCTCACGGGCCTTCTCGACGACGTTGAGCATGTCGCCCGGCGCAAGGAACTGGCCCTTCTTGATATTGACGGGTTTGCCAGAAACTGCGCAAGCGCGGATGAAGTCCGTCTGACGGCAGAGGAAGGCGGGCGTCTGGAGCATGTCGACGACGGAGGCGACGACGGGGACCTCTGCTTCGGTATGCACGTCGGTGAGAACGGGCACGCCGACCTTCTCGCGAACGGCGGCGAGAATGCGAAGGCCCTCGTCCATGCCGGGACCGCGGAAGGAATGGGCGGACGTGCGGTTCGCCTTGTCATAGCTCGCCTTGAAGAGATACGGAATGCCGAGCTCGTCCGTGATCTCCTTCATGGCGGAGGCGATGTCGACGGCCATCTGCTCGCCCTCGAGCACGCAGGGGCCGGCGATCAAGAAGAACGGGCGGTCGAGCCCGATGTCAAAGCCACAGAGCTTCATGTTTGTTGTCCTCTTGCAGGAGGGCGGCGCCCCGGAAAAGTCGTCCGGACAAGACGGCGCCCGAAATGAAAAAGGCAGCCCCACGAACTGCAGTGCCCGTTGAGCTGCCTTGCGTCTAGGTCGGATCAGTCCGGCTTAGGCCTGAGCCTTCTTTTCATCGGCGTGCGCGATCGCGGCCTCAATGTAGGCCTTGAAGAGCGGATGGCCGAAGCGGGGGCTCGACGTGAATTCCGGATGGAACTGGACGGCGAAGAAGAAGGGATGGCCCGGGAGCTCCATCATTTCGGGGAGGTGCTCCGTCGGAGTCTTGGCGGAAATGACCATGCCCTTTTCCTCGAACTGGGCCACATAGGCGTTGTTCACCTCATAGCGGTGACGATGGCGTTCAGCCACGACGTCGCCGTAGATCTTGTGGGCGAGCGTACCCTTTTCGACGGGAACTTCCTGACGGCCGAGGCGCATCGTGCCGCCGAGGTCGGACGACTCGTCGCGCTTCTGGACGCTGCCCGTGCGGTCCTTCCACTCGGTGATGAGGGCGACGACGGGATGGGCCGTGTCGGGATCGAGCTCGGTGGAGTTGGCTCCGCCGAGACCGCACACGTGACGGGCGAACTCGATGACGGCCATCTGCATGCCGAGGCAGATGCCGAGGAACGGGATCTTGTTTTCACGGGCGAACTCGATGGCCTTGATCATGCCTTCCGTGCCACGCTTGCCGAAACCTCCCGGGACGAGGATCGCATCGACGTCCTGAAGGATCTTCTCGGCGCCTTCCTCTTCGATCTGGCCGGCGTCGACGTAGCGGATCTTGACGCGGGTCTCCGTGCGGATGCCGGCGTGGATGAGCGCTTCGTTGAGGGACTTGTAGCTGTCGGCGTAGTCGACGTACTTGCCGACCATGGCGACCGTGACCTCGCGCTGCGGGTTCTTGATGCGACGGACGATGTCCTCCCAGGCGGAGAGATCGGCGGGCTTCGTCTCAAGGCCGAGCTTCTTGCAGACGAGGTCGTCAAGATGCTGGGCGTGGAGCATGAGCGGCACTTCGTAGATCGTGGAGGCGTCGGCGACGCTGATCACGCAGTCCATCGGCACGTTGGAGAAGAGCGAGATCTTGGCGCGCTCGCCTTCCGGGATCATGTGCTCGGCGCGACAGAGGAGCATGTCGGGATAGACGCCCTCTTCGCGGAGCTTCTGAACGGAGTGCTGGGTCGGCTTCGTCTTCAGCTCGCCGGCGGACGGGATCCACGGGCAGAGCGTCAGGTGGATGAAGCAGGTGTTGTTGCGGCCCACGCGGAAGGACATCTGGCGGACGGCCTCGACGAACGGCAGGGACTCAATGTCGCCGACCGTACCGCCGATTTCAACGACGGCCACGTCGGGCTTGCCGTCAAAGGTGCTGGCGGCGCCGCGCTGGATGAACTCCTGAATTTCGTTCGTGATGTGCGGGATCACCTGAACGGTCTTGCCGAGGTATTCGCCGCGACGTTCCTTGCGAAGCACGCTCTCGTAGATCTGACCCGACGTGAAGTTGTTGGGCTTGTGCATCTTCGTGGAGATGAAGCGTTCGTAGTGACCGAGGTCGAGGTCGGTTTCCGCCCCGTCTTCCGTCACAAAAACTTCACCGTGCTGGAAAGGCGACATCGTGCCCGGGTCGACGTTGATATACGGATCGAGCTTGATCATGGTCACCTTCAGACCACGAGATTCCAGAATAGCCGCTAACGAAGCGGCGGCGATGCCCTTGCCGAGAGAAGAGACAACGCCGCCGGTCACAAATACGTACTTGGTCATGAAGAAGAGCCCCACGCAAGGAGGTACAGGAAAAAATTAAAGCCGAGATTATACCTGAAGTTCGGCATACCGCCCGAAAAACGTCTCCGCTTCCGCGCCGCCTCCGAATCAGGCCGATTATTCATTGTACGAGAATTCTCCCGACGCCGACACGACTTTTTGCCGGGACTCCCGAAGGGCTTTCCCACCCGGCCTACGCGTGCGGAGGAAGCCCTCGGGCTCAGAGAAGCTTCTCCGCATCGAGCACGGGCGCCGCAGGCGCGGCCCTCGGATCGTCGAAGTCCGCGCGGCAGGCGGCCTCGAACTCCGCATAGCGGCAGACCTCGCACTCTTCGTCGCTGCCGCGAAAGTCCCACTCGGGCTGCACGGTGACGTGGTCGATCTGGAACTCCTCATGAAGCTGCCTGCGCAACACGTCGAGGATCTTGGGCCAGCACTCGGGGCTTTCGATGTGCACGTGGCACTGGATGGCGCCGTGCCCGGGGCTCATCGTCCAGACGTGCAGGTCGTGCACGCGGTTGACGCCTGGGATAGCCTCGATCGTGCGCCCGACGCTGAAATAGTTGACGCCTTCGGGCACGCTGTCTAGAAGAACGCGCGTCGAGTCGCGGAGGATCTCCCAGGTTGCATGCAGAAGCAGGCAGCAGACGACGAGCGAGAGAATCGGGTCGGCAATCGTCGGACCGCCGAAGTAGATGACGGCGCCCGCGACGATGGCCGCCACGGAGCCGAGCAGGTCGCCCATCACGTGCAGAAGCGCCGCGCGCGTGTTCATGTTCTTGCGGTCTCGGGAGAGGGACCAGGCGACGAGAATGTTGATCACCAGACCCACGGCCGCGATCGCCATGACAGAAAGGCCGGAGACGGGTTCGGGCGTCATGATGCGCGAGACGGCCTCGAAGAAGATCCATCCCACGACGCAGAGCATCACGAGACCGTTGATGAAGGCGGCGAGCACCTCGACGCGGCCATGGCCGAAGGAGTGGTCGTCGTCCGCCCCCTTCTGGGCGATCTTGTTGGCGACTAACGCGAAAAGCAGGCTCGCCGAGTCGGTCACCATGTGCCCTGCGTCGCCGATCAGGGCGAGAGAATTGCCCCAGAGACCGCCCACAAGCTCAATGACGGAGAAGCTGAGCGTGAGCGCAACCGCGAAGCCCAGCACGCTCGTCTTCGTCTTTTCGGCCGCATGAAGCCAGTGGCTGTCTCCTCGGCCGTGACTCGAGAACTCGGAGTTGGGCTCGGGCTTTTGAAGAACGTCGTCGAAATGCTTCTGTTCGGACATGATGAATGGTGCCGTTGTTGACGTCTGCTTCGCGCAGACAAGCGCAAGGCCCGGACATCCTCAGGGCTGTCCGGGCCTTTGTTCTGATTTGAGACGGATTATAAAGCCTCCGCCTCGGTCAGGCATGCCTTCGGGCGGCGACAGGACTTACTTGCCGGTGAGCATCGCCACCGACCCGCTGCCCGCGAGAAGACCCGCGCTGGCGTAGATGCCGAGCTTGGCACGCGTGTCCGTGATGTCGAGGTTGCGCATCGTGAGCTGACCGATGCGGTCGACGGCGGTGAACATCGAGTCGCCCTTCTCCATCGTGAGGCGGGACGGTTCGTACGTCAGGTTCGGGCTCTTGGTGGAGACGATCGTATAGTCATTGCCGCGGCGCAGCTCGATCGTCACTTCGCCGGTGACGGCACGGGCGACCCAGCGCATGGCACTTTCGCGGATCATCAGCGCCTGGCTGTCGAACCAGCGGCCCTGATAGAGGTAGCGGCCGAGCTTGATGCCGTTGATGCGGTATTCGGCAATCGTGTCCTCATTGTGGATACCGGTGACGAGGCGTTCGTAGGCAAGGAAGAGAAGCGCCATGCCCGGAGCTTCATAGATGCCGCGGGACTTGGCCTCAATGATGCGGTTCTCGATCTGGTCGGACATGCCGAGACCGTGACGGCCGCCGATGCGGTTGGCCTCTTCCATGAGAGCGACGGGATTCGAGAATTTCTGCCCATTGATGGCGACGGGAACGCCTTCCTTGAATTCGACCGTGACCGTTTCAGGCTTGACTTCAACGTCGTCGCGCCAGAAGGCGACGCCCATGATCGGCTCGACGATCTTCATGTTGGAATCGAGGCTTTCCAGATCCTTGGCTTCATGCGTGGCGCCGAGCATGTTCGAGTCGGTCGAGTAGGCCTTCTCGGCGCTCATGCGGTAGTTAAAGCCCTCCTTCTGAAGGAAGGCGGACATTTCGGCGCGGCCGCCGAGCTCGGTGATGAACTGCACGTCGAGCCAGGGCTTGTAGATCTTGAGGTTCGGGTTGGCAAGAAGACCGTAGCGGTAGAAGCGCTCGATGTCGTTGCCCTTGTACGTGGATCCGTCACCCCAGATGTTGACGCCGTCCTCACGCATGGCAGCGACGAGCATCGTGCCCGTCACGGCGCGGCCGAGCGGGGTGGTGTTGAAGTAGAGCTGGCCGGCCGTCGAGATGTGGAAGGCGCCGGACTGAATGGCGGCGATGCCTTCGTTCACGAGCTGTTCGCGGCAGTCGATCAGGCGGGCGTTTTCGGCGCCGTACTCCATGGCGCGACGCGGAATGGCTTCATAGTCGGTTTCGTCGGGCTGGCCGAGGTTGGCCGTGTAGGCGTAAGGCAGAGCGCCCTTGTTTTTCATCCAACGAAGAGCAGCGCTCGTATCGAGGCCGCCGGAAAAGGCAATGCCGACTTTCTGGCCGACGGGAACGCTTTGAAGGATCGTTTCAGACATGTTTTGAGTTTCTTGTGAGTTCGTGTTGTTGTTTACCCAGCAACCTGGGGCCTGTGGCGATGATTATCCGCTCTCTCAGCCCTGCCTGCCGCCTCCGAACGCCACTATGTGAGACTTTTTGAAGAGTCCTCAAACAGCTTGAGGAGTTGTACCTAGACGGTCTGAGGACAACAGACAAATGGTCGACATATGACCGCATTTGTCCGCCTGCGCACAGCACCCATCGCAGGGAAACACACCAAATCCGTAAGAACCGTCAGGTACGTGCTCGTTTGCTTTTAAACAACACCTTTCCTCCTTTCCCCTCTAGGAGAACTGTTCTCGAACAATTCATTACAGGAAAATCAGGGACGAGCTTTTCCGTTTTTCCATAGGGGTTTTCCTATTTTTTAATCCTTGTAGACCAAGATCAAACGCAATGCACTGTTGATTGCTTGACTTCAATCAATCCGTATAGACTGAATGAGTTACCTGAAGGTACTGCGGTTCCAGGACCATGAAAATGAACTGCAGGGTACGCCTGACGGCCAGTCCGCCACTTTTCAAGCGGCGGACACTCAAACAACAGGAGCGCCATTCAACTGATGCGCTCCAAACTAGAGGAGCAAACAACCATGTCCATGAAGAAGACCCTGATCGGCCTCGGCCTCGTCGCCGCCTCCGGCGCCGCCCTTGCCCTTCCGAACATCGCCGTTCTCGCCACTGGCGGCACGATCGCCGGTGCCGGCGCCTCCGCCACGGGCACTGCCTATCAGGCCGGCAAGGTGAGCGTCAACCATCTCGTTGCCGCCGTTCCGGAACTTGCCAACATCGCCAACGTGACCCCGAAGCAGGTCGCCCAGATCGGCTCTCAGGACATGTCCGACGAAGTCTGGCTCAAGCTCGCCCAGACGATCAACGCCGACTGCAAGAAGTATGACGGCTTCGTCATCACGCACGGCACGGACACGATGGAAGAAACCGCCTACTTCCTGAACCTCACGCTCAAGTGCGACAAGCCCGTCGCCATGGTTGGCGCCATGCTGCCGTCCACTGGCCTCGGTGCTGACGGCCCGCGCAACCTCTACAACGCCGTTCTGACCGCCGCCACGCCTGAAACCGCCAAGCAGGGCGTCGTGGTCGCCATGGACAACATCGTCGTCGGCGCTCGTGAAGTCATCAAGACCAACACGGTTCAGCCCGAAACGTTCCAGGCCGCCAACTTCGGCAAGGTCGGCACGATCTTCAACAACAAGGTGACGTACTCCACGCTCCCGGTTCGTGCTCACACGACCGCCACGCCGTTCGACGTCACGGGTCTGAAGGAACTCCCGAAGGTCGGCATCGTCTACAACCACGCTGGCGTGGAAGGCCTTCAGGCTGAAGCGCTCGTCAAGGCCGGCTACAAGGGCATCGTGAACGCCGGCGTCGGCAACGGCAACATCCACAAGTCCATCTGGCCGGTTCTTGAACAGGCCACGAAGAACGGTGCCGTCGTTGTTCGCTCCTCCCGCGTTCCGACGGGCGCCACCACGAAGGACGCTGAAGTGGACGACAAGGCCCAACACTGGGTCTCCTCCGGCGAACTGAATCCGCAGAAGGCCCGCGTCCTCCTGCAACTCGCCCTGACGAAGACCTCCGACTGGAAGGAAGTCCAGAAGTACTTCGACCTCTACTAATCGAAGTCTCCTCCTGCGCTTCACATGATTGCTGAAGCGCAGGACTCAAGTCTTGAAAAAGCCCTGATCCGAAAGGTTCAGGGCTTTTTTCATCACAGCGGCGACAGAGCCGTAGCCAAGTCAGTTGTTGAACACATACAGGGACTCTCCAGAAACAACAATGGCCCGTTCACATTGAACGAGCCATTTCGTTTTGACGTCAAGATGTGCCTGGTGCGGCCACCGGGACTCGAACCCAGATCCGTCCCTTAGGAGGGGACAGTTCTATCCAGTTGAACTATGGCCACCACCGTCCTGTCTTGCGTCAGGGTAGTGAATTCTAGCAGATCCTGACCGATTGCAGTGAAGTCCGTGCAAAAAGCCAGCTTCACGCATCACTTCTTCTGCATATTCTTCGCCGCAAGCGCAAGGAGGAGCTCCTTGCGGCCGACGTCGTTGAAGCGGATGTAGACGCGGGCATCATTGCCCGAGCCCGTGATCGACTCAATCACGCCGCTACCGAACTTCTTGTGCTCGACCTTGTCGCCAGCCTCGTAGCCGAATGTCGAGCCGGCCGCACGTGCGGCCGCCTTCTTCACGACGGGATCCTCACCCGAGCGGTAAGTGCCGCCTGCGCCCGAGAGTCCCCTGCGCCAGTCGTCCTTGTCCTGAGAAGCGGAGGAGCGCGAGGAACCGTAGGAGGACGAGCCTGCGCGGGACGACGAAAACGAACTCCAGCTGCGGGAGGAAGAGGACGAGCGGCCGTAGCTTCGCTCGCCGCCGCGCGATCCTCCGAAGGACGGACGCTCCCATCCGTAACTACTTGCGCGACTCTGCCCGCCGTACGAACTCCTGTAGCCCTGTGCATCAGCCGTCAGGTCCTTGTTGTCTACCAACTGCTCAGGAATCTCGTCAAGGAAGCTTGAGGGTTCGTTCCTGCGGTATTCGCCGTACTGCATGCGGCTCTTGCAATACGTGATGACCAGACGCTGCTTGGCGCGCGTGATGGCCACGTACATCAGGCGGCGTTCTTCGGAGACGCCTGGACCCCGCTCGTCCTTGAGGGCGGAGAAGTGCGGGAAGAGTCCTTCTTCGACGCCGGCGATGAAGACCTGCGGGAACTCCAGGCCCTTGGCGGCGTGTACCGTCATGAGTTGGACGGCATCCACATCACCCTGTTCGTTCTTGTCACCCGCCTCGAGCGTCGCCTGAGTCAGAAAGCCCTGAAGCGGCGTCTGACCGCCTTCATCGGCGGGTCTGAAGGCAGGCATGCTGTCGGGCAGCCCCTCGTTGGCGATGTAGCCCGCCGCAGCCGACATCATTTCACGCATGTTCGCAATGCGGTCCTCGCCGTCCTTCTCGGCCTTGTAGTGGGCCTCAAGACCCGAGCGCACGATGACGAGCTTGATGGTGTCCTGAAGGCCGAGGGAATCCGCCTCCTCGCGCATGTTCATGATGAGCTCGCGGAAGGCCGCGAGCTTCGGGGGCACCTTGTAGTCGGGCGAAAAGAGTGTGCCGAAGAGCGTGAGTCCGCGTGCGGCGGCTTCGTCCGCCAGCGTCTCGATCGTGCGCGCACCGATCCCGCGAAGCGGGAAGTTGACGACGCGCTGAAAGCTCGTGTCGTCGCCCGGGTTGTCCATCAGGCGAAGATAGGCGAGCACGTGCTTGACTTCGGCACGCTCGAAGAAGCGCTGTCCGCCGTAGATGCGGTAGGGAATCCCTCGGGCAGCAAAGGCGCTTTCGAGCGCGCGCGACTGCGCGTTCGCACGATAGAGGATCGCATGGTCACGCCAGGCGCGGCCTCTGGAGCGGTCCGCATCGATTTCGCGGGCGATCCACTCTGCTTCAGCGCGGTCATCGTCAAGCTCCGCCACACAGATGCGGTCGCCGCGGCTGCCCGACGTCCAGAGATTCTTGCCGAGACGGTTCGAATTGTGTGCGATGAGCGCGTTGGCCGCGTCAAGAATCGTACCCGTCGAGCGATAGTTCTCCTCAAGCCTGATGGGCTCCTCAACGCCGAAGTCGCGGAGAAAGTCGCTCATGTTCCCCACGTTCGCACCTCGGAAGGCGTAGATCGACTGGTCGTCGTCGCCCACGGCGAAGACGGCGTTCATCGGTGCGCCGCCGGGGCCTCGTCCGAACCCCGCCAGCATCTGAAGCCAGCGGTACTGCAGGACGTTCGTGTCCTGGAACTCATCGACGAGAATGTGACGGAAGCGGTTCTGATAATGCGAGCGGACGATTTCATTGCGGTCGAGAAGCTCGTAGCAGCGCAGAAGAAGCTCGGCAAAGTCCACGACGCCCTCGCGCTGGCACTGCTGCTCGTAGGCCTGATAGACCTTGACGGCGGTCTCGTCGCCGCCCTGCTGGCCTGCGGCGTGCGACGCACGCATGCCGTTTTCCTTGTACCAGTTGATGACGTTCGCCACCTGACGGGGATCGTAGCTCTCGGTATCGATGTTGAGCGCCTTCATGACGCGCTTGACCATGGAAAGCTGATCGCTCGAGTCAAGGATCTGGAAGGTTTTCGGAAGCCCCGCGTCCTGGGCATGGGTGCGCAGAATGCGGTTGCACAGGCCGTGGAAGGTTCCGACCCACATGCGGCGCAGATCGTAGGGCAGGATAGCCTCCAGTCGGACGAGCATCTCCTTGGCGGCCTTGTTCGTGAAGGTCACGGCCAGAATGTCTCCCGTCTGGGCCTTGTGCTCGCTCAAGAGCCAGGCGATGCGCGTCGTCAGCACGCGCGTCTTGCCCGAACCCGCGCCCGCCAGAATGAGTACGCTCGTTTCGGGGGCCGTGACGGCCTGCAGCTGGCGGGGATTGAGGGACTGAAGAAGATCGGACGACATGCGGGGAAACCTCCGGCGAAGAATTCGGAAGCCGGCAGGAAGGGCCGGACGGGCTAAAAGGTAGCACATTTCGACGACAGGCTCACGCCCCCGCTCCGCTCCCCTCCCAAACGCCCGAAATCACGACCGGAACGCCGTCCTCTAGGCAGTCCCTGCAATGCCGAAGGCGCTCCGCAACAGGTATACTAGGCAATTATTCTTTTTTTGAACCCTCTTCTTTGGAAGGCGTTATGCGCGAGACTTACTCTGCTCAGGCAGTGGAATCCGAAGTCCAGGCCATGTGGAAGGCCAAGGACGTCTACCGTGCCGTCGAGAACGCGGTCGACAACAACGGACAGCCCAAACCCAAGTTCTACGTCTGCTCCATGCTCCCTTACCCGAGCGGCAAGCTTCACATGGGACACGTCCGTAACTACACGCTCAACGACGTGATGTACCGCTTCTACCGCATGAAGGGCTACAACGTGATGACCCCGATGGGATGGGACGCCTTCGGCCTGCCGGCTGAAAACGCCGCCATCGCCAAGAAGGTTGCTCCCGCCGCCTGGACGTACTCGAACATCGCGGACATGAAGAGCCAGATGGAGCCGCTCGGCCTCGCCTTCGACTGGTCGCGCGAAGTCGCCACCTGCAAGCCCGAATACTACCGCTGGAGCCAGTGGATGTTCCTCAAGATGCTCGAGAAGGGCATCGCCTACCGCAAGACCCAGATTGTCAACTGGGACCCCGTCGACAAGACGGTGCTTGCCAACGAGCAGGTGATCGAAGGCCGCGGCTGGCGCTCCGGCGCCGTCGTCGAAAAGCGCGAGATCCCCGGCTACTACCTCGGCATCACGCAGTATGCTCAGGAACTCCTTGACGACCTCGACCAGCTTCAGGGCTGGCCCGAGCAGGTCCGCCGCATGCAGGAGCACTGGATCGGTCGCTCCGAAGGCGTGAATCTCTCCTTCCCGTACGAACTCGAGGGCGCCCCGAAGCTTCTGCGCGTCTACACGACCCGCCCCGACACGCTCATGGGCGTGAGCTTCGTTGCGATCGCCGCCGAGCATCCGCTCGCCGCCTACGTCTCCCGCAACCGGCCCGACCTTCAGGCCTTCATCGAGGAGTGCTCGAAGGGCAGCGTGAGCGAAGCCGACATGGCCTCCATGGAAAAGAAGGGCGTGCCCACCGGCTTCTACGTCCGTCACCCGATCACGGCCGACAACGTCGAGGTCTGGATCGCCAACTACGTTCTCATGAGCTACGGTGAAGGCGCTGTGATGGGCGTGCCCGCCCACGACGAGCGCGACTTCGCCTTCGCCAAAAAGTTCGGTCTTCCGATCCGTCAGGTCATCGCCGTCGAGGGCGAGACCTACTCCACGGAAGCATGGCAGGACTGGTACGGCGACAAGACGCTTGACGGCCGTCTCGTCAACTCCGGCAAGTTCGACGGCCTCGGCATCCACGAAGCCTTCGACGCCATCGCCGCCGACCTCAAGGCCCGCGGCCTTGGCGACAAGCAGGTCCAGTTCCGTCTGCGCGACTGGGGCATCTCCCGCCAGCGCTACTGGGGCACCCCGATCCCGATGATCAACTGCCCGTGCTGCGGCCCCGTGCCCGTCCCCGAGCAGGATCTCCCCGTCGTGCTGCCTGAAGACCTGATTCCCGACGGCTCCGGCAACCCGCTCACCAAGTGCGAGTCCTTCCTCAACGTCAAGTGCCCGAAGTGCGGCGGCGACGCCCAGCGCGAAACCGACACGATGGACACCTTCGTCGACAGTTCCTGGTACTTCCAGCGCTACTGCTCGCCCGACTGCTCCACGGCCATGGTCGACAAGCGCGCCGACTACTGGATGCCGATGGACCAGTACATCGGCGGCATCGAGCACGCCGTGCTCCATCTGCTCTACGCCCGCTTCTGGACGAAGGTGATGCGCGATCTCGGCCTCGTCAAGTACGACGAGCCGTTCAAGAACCTCTTCACTCAGGGCATGCTGATGGCCGACTGTTACTACCGCAACGGTGACGACGGCCGCAAGGTGTGGTTCTACCCGGACGAGGTTGAGGTCCGGTACGACGAGAAGGGCCGTCCCGTCGGCGCGGTCTGCAAGGCCGACGGCCAGCCCGTCATCCTCGGCGGCATCGAAAAGATGTCCAAGTCGAAGAACAACGTGGTCGAGCCGCGCGACATCATCAAGAAGTTCGGTGCCGACACGGCCCGCAGTTTCGTGATGTTCGCAGGTCCTCCCGATCAGTCCGCCGCCTGGTCCAACTCCGGCGCCGAAGGCACCTACCGCTTCCTGCGCCGCATCTGGAACTGGGCATTTGCGAAGAAGGAACTCATCGCAGGTGCAGGCTCCCTTGAGGGCCAGACGCTCCCGCACGACGCCAAGGCCCTGCGCCGCGAAGTCCACACGACGCTTCGCCAGGCCGAATACGACTTCAGCCGCATGCAGTACAACACGGTCGTCTCCGCCTGCATGAAGATGTTCAACACGATCGAAGGCTTCAAGGGCGAGACGCCCGCCGATCTGGCGGCTCTCTGCGAATGCGCCTCGATCCTGCTGCGCACGCTCTACCCGATCGCCCCGCACATCACGACGGCGCTCTGGCAGGAGCTCGGCTTCGTCGAACGCATCGGCGACCTGATCGACGCACCGTGGCCCGAAGTCAGCGAAGACGCGATCAAGGCCGACGAGCTCAAGCTCGTCGTTCAGGTCAACGGCAAGCTCCGCGGCGAGATCCTCGTGCCCGCCGAGGCCGCTCAGGCCGAAATCGAAGCCGCCGCACTCGCCAATCCCGACGTGCAGCGCTTCACTGAAGGCATGACGGTCCGCAAGATCATCATCGTGAAGAACAAGCTCGTGAACGTCGTGGTCGCCAAGTAAGGCGCCGCACCTTCAAGCTGACCATCCCAAGGGGGCCTGTGTCCGACCGGACGCAGGCCCCTCGTTCTTTCGCACTCCCCCGTCTTCTTGACTCCTTCTCGACTCCTGCGGTCGGCCGTTATAATTGATGATTCCGAAGCCCTGCCAAGGGGCCTCCAACATCATCCTGCCATCCCGAGGATCATCTCCGTGACTTCCCGTCGTCATCTTCTCGGCGCCGCCCTCATCGGCGCACTCCCGCTCACAGGCTGCGGCTTCCGGCTGCGCGGCTCCTATTCGACGCCGTTCAGGACCCTGTACCTCCAGATGCCGGAAAACTCATACCTTGCGGTGCGTCTCAGACAGGAGCTTCTGGCAGGATCCGACATCACGATCGTGAACACGCCCTCCGAGGCCGAAGCGATCCTTGAACTCCTCTCCGACTCCCGTTCGCGCGACGTCCTCTCGATCAACGACACGGGCCGCGCCCGCGAATACGAGATCACGCTCTCGCTCTCCTTCCGAGTGTCGAACCCCAGCGGCATCGACTACATGGAAGCCGTGACGCTAACCGCCAGCCGAGACCTCACCTACTCCGAATCGGACTTCCTCTCGCGTGAAAAGGAGGAGGCATTCCTCTACCGCGACATGGAGGCCGACCTCGTCAACCAGCTCATGCGCCGCATCGAGGCGATCAAGCCCCCGAAGCAGGCGGGAGGCTGATCCGTGAAGGCCGACCAGCTCCAGGGCTACCTCGCGCGATCCGCGAAGGACGGACGTCTGGATCCCTTCTGGCTTCTGACGGGCTCGGACGCCTTCCTCGCCGTCGAAGCAGGCGACGCCATCCGTGCCGAAGCGCGCCGACAGGGCTACACAGACCGTCAGGTGCTCGACATGAACGCCTCGGCGGACTGGTCGCGCCTGACGATGGCCGCCGCCGACATCGGCATGTTCGACGACCGCAAGATCGTCGACGTGCGTCTCTCCACTGGAAATCCGGGCAAGAACGGCGCGCCCGCCATCGTGAAGTATCTTGACAACCCGATCGACGGCGTCGTCACGCTCATCACGATGCCCACCCCCGACTGGACGGTCACAAAGGAGGCATGGTGGGGTGCGCTTCAGCGCAAGGCCACCGTCGTAGACTGCTCGCCCGTGGAACGCGCACAACTCCCCGCCTGGCTCAAGGCAAGACTCGCCCGCCACGAGCTCGTCATGTCCCCCGAGACGCTCGACTACTTCGCCGATATGATGGAGGGCAACCTCTTTGCTGCCGCACAAGAGATCGAAAAGCTCTCTCTTCTCCATCCGAAGGGCGAGATCACCTCCGAACAGCTCCGTCAGGCCGTCTCGAGCAACGCCCGATTCGATTTCGACACGCTCTTTGAGAGCATGCGCCTCGGTCAGGCCGACCGCATCGTGCGCATCATCGACGGGCTTGAGGCGCAGGCCGAAGCCCTGCCCTTCCTGCTGGCCATGCTCACTGCCGAAATCCGTTCCCTCATCAAGCTGCGCACGGGCTACGACAACGGCCAGTCCAGAGTGACCGGAGTCTTCGCAACGCCGTCCCTTCAGAAGGCCGCCCGCCGCCTCACCGTGAAGAAGCTCTGTGGCGCCCTCTCCGTCTGCGCCGACATCGACAGGCTCGTCAAGGGGCTTCCCGTTCCCAAGCGGGACTCCGATCCCTGGATCGAGCTCAAGAGCGTCGTCCTCTTTCTCGCCTCCTGAAGCCGGCTCCACGGGAGGAGGCCTTCGCGCATCCGCAGGTCCTGCAAAGATCAAAGAGATGCCGTCGTTCGGGCTAAAATGGAAAGACATGCCCGGAAAATGCATGCCGCCCCCTCCTTTGAGGGCGGCGTTCTCCGGCCCTTTTTCAGGAACCGCGCATCATGCCCGAAATCACCATCACTCCCAGCGATTACATCAGCCGCATCGGCCGTCAGGCCCGCGAAGCCTCGCGCTCCATGGCTCGCGCCTCCACGGCCGCCAAGAATGCGGTGCTTGAACGCATCGCCGAGCTTCTGCTCGAACAGGAGGCGGACATCCGCGCCGCCAATGAGGCCGACCTCGAGGCCGCCCGCGCCGAAGGTCTGGACGAGGCCTTTCTCGATCGTCTGACGATCAGCGCCGTAGGTCTTCGCGCCATGGCCGAAGGATGCCGCCAGATCGCCGCACTCGAGGATCCCGTGGGTACTGTCACCGATCTTGCCTTCCGGCCAAGCGGCATTCAGGTGGGCCGCATGCGCGTGCCCCTCGGCGTGCTCGCCATGATCTACGAGTCCCGTCCCAATGTGACGATCGACGCCGCCGCCCTTGCCGTCAAGTCGGGCAACGCCATCATCCTGCGCGGCGGCCATGAGGCGCTTCGCAGCAACACGGTCCTCTGGGAGCTTGTCGGCCGGGCCCTTGCCGAAAAAGGCCTCCCCGCACGCGCCGTCCAGCTCATCGAATCCTCCGACCGCGCCCTGGTGGGCGAGCTCATCCGGGCCCGCGACTACGTCGACGTGCTTATTCCGCGCGGCGGCAAGAGCCTCGTCGCCCGTCTCACGGCCGAAGCGACCGTTCCGATGATCAAGCATCTTGAGGGCATCTGCCACACCTACGTCGACGCCGAAGCCGACCTCGACATAGCCGTTCGCGTGACTGAAAACGCCAAGACCCAGCGCTACTCGCCCTGTAACGCCACTGAAACGCTGCTCGTGCACCGCGCCGTCGCCTTCGACTTTCTGCCTCCCATGGCCCGCGTCTTCCACGACCACGATGTCGAGATGCGCTGTGACGAGCTCTCCCGCCGCATCGTCGAACAGAGCGGCATGAGCGCCGTCGACGCCACCCCGCAGGACTGGGATACCGAGTACAATGCCCCGATCATTTCGATCCGCATTGTCGAAAGTCTCGACGAGGCGATTGACTTCATCAACCTCCATTCCTCGCACCACACCGACGCCATCATCACGAAGAACTTCGACAACGCCCGCCGCTTCCTGCGCGAGGTGGACTCGAGCTCCGTGATGGTCAACGCCTCGACTCGCTTTGCCGACGGCTTCGAATACGGCCTCGGCGCTGAAATCGGCATCTCTACCGACAAGCTTCACGTGCGCGGTCCGGTCGGTCTTGAAGGCCTCACCTCGCTCAAGTACGTCGTGCTCGGCCACGGCGAAGGCCGCCGCTGACCGCCCCTTTCTGAACACACACCGACTGACAATCCATGGCCAACCTTTCCTTTTACGCCGTCTGCCCCTTCGGGCTTGAAGAACTGCTTGCTGGCGAAATCTCCGCCTGCGGCGCCGAACGCATCCGCGCTGCGCGTGGCGGCGTCTCCTTTTCCGGCTCCGCCGCCACGGCGATGGCCGTATGCCTCAACTCCCGCCTCGCCAGCCGCGTGCTCATGAAGGTCGCCGAGGCCTCCTACTGGGACACACGCGACATTTATGAAATGGCTGCAGACACCCCTTGGGAGAAGTGGTTCGGTCCCGACCTGACGATCAAGGTCTCGGCCAACGGCCAGCGCTGCCCGCTCGAATCGATCGACTTCGCCGTGCTCCGCATCAAGGACGGCATCTGCGACCGCTTCCGCGACCTCGCGGGACGTCGTCCCGACGTCGAGCGATACAACCCCGACGTGCGCATCGCCGCCTTCCTCACCTACGACACCTGCACCTTCTATCTGGATCTTGCGGGCGAAGCGCTCTTCAAGCGCGGCTGGCGTCTCACCCACGGCGAGGCTCCCCTGAAGGAAAACCTTGCGGCAGGTCTTCTGATGCTCTCGGGCTGGGATCCCTCCCAAACACTCATCGATCCGTTCTGCGGCTCGGGCACGATCGGAATCGAAGCTGCGCAGATGGCTGCAGGCATGGCGCCTGGCCTCAACCGCCGCTTCGCCTTCGAAAAGCTCGAGGGCTTTGACGTCGACCTCTGGGCCGAAATGAAGGAAGATGCGCGCGCCGCCGTCAATCGGCACGTCAGGATCCGCATTGCAGGCAGCGACATCTCGTCCCTCGTCGTCGAGAAGGCCGAGGAAAACGCCCGCCGCGCGGGCCTCGGCGACATGCTCGACGACGGACGCCTTACCTTCCGTCAGGGCGACGCCCGCGAAGCCTGTCCCGAAGAAGGCATGGCGCCCGGACTTCTCATCGCAAACCCGCCCTACGGTGAACAGTCCAACCCGAAGTCCGCCTCCATCCAGTCGATGATGAAGCACGTCGCCGACAATCTGAAGGCCAACTTCGCAGGCTGGACCGCCTGGATGCTCACCTCCGACCGCACGCTCCCGCAGCAAATGCGCCTCAAGGAGTCGCGCAAGACAGTTCTCTTCAACGGACCGCTTGAATGCCGCTTCTTCCGCTTTGACATGGTTGCGGGCAGCAACCGCAGAAAGCCGCGCGAAGAGGCGGACGAATAAGTCCCTCCGTTCTCCTCGCAACAGAGCCCCCGTGCACAGCATGGGGCTCTGTTTTTCGAGCGCGAAAAAAATCCCCGCAACCGAAATCGCGGGGATTTTTCATGTCTGTCAGCCGGAGCCTTCAGATTAGTTCTTGCGAACCAGCAGTTCCTTAATACGAGCGGCCTTGCCGGAGCGGTCACGCAGGTAGTAGAGCTTGGAACGGCAGACATCGCCGTAGCGCTTCACTTCGATGGAAGCGATCGTCGGGGCGTAGAGCTGGAACGTACGTTCAACGCCTTCGCCGGAAGAGATCTTGCGGACGATGAAGGAAGAGTTGAGACCGCGGTTGCGGCGGGCGATCACGACGCCTTCGAAGGCCTGAACGCGCTTGCGGGAACCTTCAACGACGTTGACGTTCACGACAACCGTGTCACCGGCGCGGAAAGAGGGGATCGTCTTGCCAGCGGTGACGCGGGCCATTTCTTCCTGTTCGAGAATCTGAATCAGATTCATTTTTTTCTCCAAAACCATCGTCATGCGGCTGTTTTTGAGGGAGCTGAGCCCACCGCCGAGAGGATGGCAAAATTAATCCAAAATCTTACTTCCAGCCGTTGGCGCGCAACCACTTGCGGTCCGCATCGCTCAACTTGCCAGAAGAATCCGCGATTTTAATCAAGTCCGGGCGAGTTTGCAAGGTGAATCGCAAACTTTCTTCGCGCGTCCACCTGCTGATGTTTGCGTGGTGCCCGGAAAGGAGCACGGAGGGCACCTCCATGCCGCGCCAGACTTCGGGACGCGTATAGTGGGGTGCGTCAAGAAGCCCAGTCGCAAAGCTCTCGTCCGACGTGGAGAGATCCTTGATGGCGCCGGGGAGCTGTCGCACTACGGCGTCCATCAGGGCGCATGCAGGGATCTCGCCTCCCGAGAGAACGAAGTCCCCAAGGCTCACCACCTCGTCGACATAGGTCGACAGGAAGCGCTCGTCAATGCCCTCATAGCGTCCGCACACGAGCACGACACTCTCATCCTCGGCCACCATGCGGCGAACGCGCTCATCGGTGAGCTTCGTACCGTTGGGTGCGAAGGAGATGACGCAGCCGCGGTTGCCGGATGCACGGATCATGTCGACCGTCTTCGCGAGCGGATCGGCCATCATCACCATGCCGGGACCGCCGCCGAAGGGGCGGTCGTCGACCGTGCGGTGCACGTCCTCGGTCATGGCGCGGGGATTCCAGGTGTGGCAGGACCACAGGCCTCGCTTCATCGCACGGGCGGTGATGCCGCACTTCGTGATCGAGTCGAATATTTCCGGAAAGAGCGTAACGACGTCAAAGCGCATGATCCGCCTCCTCAGCGCCAGTCGGGCTGCCAGTCGACGGTGATCGTGCGGGCGTCGGTATCAATGGCGATCAGATAGACGTCCTTCACGAGCGGAAGCATGAACACGGCCTTCTTGCCGTCAGCATTGTCGTAGGCAATGACGAGCAAATCCTGCGCGCCGTTGGAGCCGATGCTCTCGACCGTGCCGAGGGCCGTGCCCTCCTTGTTGACGACCTTGCAGCCGACCAGATCGACGGCCCAGACCGCGTCCTTGCCCGCATCGGGAAAGTCCGCGCGGGAGACCGACACGCGGCCTCGGGCGGCGTCGGCCGCCTCCTTCGTTTCACAGCCCGCCCACTTGGCGATGAAGCCGTCTCCGTGACGACGAAAGGCCTCGATGCTGAGCGTCGTGCGCACACCCTTGAGGTCCGTGAGGACCCAGGTCCTGGCCTTCTGAAGCACTTCGCCGGATTCAAGCGGCACAATGCGCACCCAGCCGCGGAAGCCGTAGGCGCCGGCGGTGCGTCCGAGCTCGACGAGATCGTCCATAACAACAGTCTCCGAAAATCAATCGTTTTTTGCGAACAAAACAAAACCCCGCAGACTCTCAGGCGTAGATACCGGGCTCCAGGTGCTGCGAACGGATCACGATGTGCTGGACACGAGAGGCACGACCGCTTGCGAGCGAGCCCGCACTTGAGGTTTTGCGGGGTTTCCGCGCCGTTTAAAGTCCGGCGCAATGACTAGTGCTTTCCGTCAGGAAATCAGGCGGCAGCCTTGGCTTCCTTCACGAGACGGGCAACCGTTTCGGAGAGCTGGGCACCCTGGCTCTGCCAGTAGGCCAGACGTTCCTGGTTGACGTTGAGACGGACGGCCTGACCGGCAGCCATCGGGTTGTAGTAGCCGATGCGTTCGATGAAGCGGCCGTCGCGGCGGCAGCGGCTGTCGCAGACGTTGATGCTGTAGAACGGACGCTTCTTGGAGCCACCGCGGGCGAGACGAACGATAACCATGAGTTTACCTCTTTAACTTATTGGTTCAATTGAAAGCCGAAGCCCCCGTCACGAGGAGCGTTCGGAAGAATTCTTCATGCAGCGCGCGGTCAATCCGCCCGTTGCGAAAGGTCTGAATTTTATCTCACGGGAACACAGGACGCAAGTCTGTCAACGCGATTTTTTCAGCCTTTTCTAAAAAGAAGCCGCCCGCGCAAGGCGGGCGGGCATGCAAGCGGGGAAACTCCCTCTTCTTACTTGGTGCCGAGTCTGGCGCGCAAAGCCTCAAGCGCCTCGACGCCGTCGGCGACGAGACCGTAATCGGCCACCTCGAAGATCGGAGCCTCGGCGTCCTTGTTGATCGCCACGACCGTCTTGGCATCCTTGATGCCAGCGGTATGCTGAATGGCGCCGGAAATGCCCACGGCGAAATAGAGTTCGGGGGCGATCATCTTGCCCGTCTGACCCACCTGCCAGTCATTGGGGCAGAGTCCCATGTCGACGGCAGTGCGGGTGGCGCCGACGGCCGCGCCGATGGAGTCGGCGAAGGCCTCAAGGGTCTTGAAGCCGGCCTCGTCGAGAAGACCGCGCCCGCCGCCGACGACGATGCGGGCGGAGACGAGTTCGGGACGGTCGGACTTGGCTTCGGAGAAGCGCACGAAGCGGGAGGCGTCATAGCCTTCCGGAGCGATGACCTCCTCGACGACAGCGGATCCCTCCTGAGCGGCGGCCTCGAAGGCCGTCGTGCGGATCGTGGCCACGACGACGGGATCGGTCACCTCGACGGTCGCGAGAAGCGAACCCGCATAGATGCCGCGCACGAAGGTTTTGGGGCCCTTGACGTCGAGAACGTCGGAAACGGGGGAGACGTCGAGCTTCGCGGCCACGCGGGGCATGGCGGACTTGCCGACGGCGGAGGCGACGAAGAGCACGTGCGAATAGCCTTCGGCTTCGTCAAGCACGAGGCGTGCGAGCACTTCGGGCGACTCCTGGGCGAGCTGGGGATGGTCGGCGTAGTAGACGGTGCGCACGCCCGAGAGCTTCGCGGCCTGCTCGGCAACGGACTGGCCGTTGCTGCCCGCCACGAGGACGTCGACGACATCCGTCATCCTGAGCGCAGCCGTGAGCGCCTGAGCCGTTGCGGGCTTGAGCGTCACGTTGTCATGTTCGGCAATCAAAAGAGCTGTCATTTTGCTTTACTCCCTCTTTTCTCAGATGACGTGCGCTTCGTTCTTGAGGCGGTCGACGAGTTCGTCGACGCCGGAGACCATGACGCCTGCCTTGCGGGCGGGCGGCTCCTCGACGCCGAGGATGCGGATGCGCGGAGCCGTGTCAAGGCCGAGGCCCGCAAGCTCAATGTCCTCGACAGGCTTCTTGCGGGCTTTGCCCATGGCGGGCAGCGTCACGTAGCGCGGCTCGGCAAGGCGCAGGTCCGCCGTCACGACGGCAGGCGTTGCAAGCGAGACGGTCTGCGTCCCGCCGTCGGTCTCGCGGGTAACGACCCAGCGGCCGCCCTCAAGGACGATCTCGTTGGCAAAGGTTGCCAGCGGCATGTCGCAAAGGGCGGAGAGCATCTGCCCCGTCTGGTTGGCGTCGTCATCGATCGCCTGCTTGCCCAGAAGCACCAGATCGGGCTTTTCACGCTCGACTACGGCGCGAAGCACCTTCGCGACAGCGAGGGGCTCGAGGGACTCGTCGGTGCGGACGTGAACGGCGCGGTCCGCGCCGATCGCCATGGCGACGCGCAGGGTGTCGACGGCCTTGAGGGGGCCGACGGTCACGGCAACGACTTCGTCGGCGACGCCAGCCTCGCGAAGCGTGACGGCCTTTTCGATTGCGATTTCATCAAAGGGGTTCATCGCCATTTTGGCGAGCTTGACATCCACACCGGAATGATCGGGAAGCGGGCGCACCTTGATCTTGGCGTCCACCACGCGCTTGACAGCGACCAGGATCTTCATCAAAAAACTCCAGTCCTATTGAGAGGGCGCGCCTTCAACCTGAAGCGCGCGCCGTCCATGAAAAATCAACTTGCGGGAAATTATAACGGGACTCAACGCCCGTTTCGCTTAAGGAAAAGGCCGTTTTGCCCACGGAAACACAGGTTCCGCAATGCCCTCAGCCCGCGCTCAGCGGAGCGAGCCGAAGGCGTCCGAACCGCCCGCAGGCGCCTTGAAACGGGAGGCGACGGCAAAGGCAGCCGAGACGCCCATGCCTGCAAAAGTCCACACCTCGTCCCCCGTGACGTTGCCCACCAGGCCGCCGATGCCACCGAAGACGGCGCCTGCCGTCCAGAGCTGTGCGTTGAGGCGTCTCACCCGCCCGATGAGCGCAATGAGAAGCGGCAGGGCCACTCCCGGCACGAAGAAAGAGTAGGCTGTGAGCAGCAGCCAGATGATGTCCTTCGAGACATAGACGGCCGCAGCGGCGGCAAATCCGAAGACGCCCACGAAGAAGCGCACGGCGTTCGTACGGTCTCCCGCCAGAAGGCTTCGCTCGACAATGCCGGAGGCCGAAAGAAGCACCGTGTCGGCCGACCCGCAGAGCGCGCTGATGAGGCCGAGCGCGAGCGCTCCCTTGAGCCAGGCGGGCATCTCCGAAGCACTCGAGAGCCAGCCCGCCACGGGCTGGGGATCCTGCAGATTGAGAAGCGCGAGCCCCGTTACGACGACGCCGAACCACACGAGGCAGGGCGAGGCGATCCAGGCGGCGAAACGAGCGGACTGTCCGTCTCTGGCCGTGAAGGTGCGTGAGAACATGTCGGGACCTACGACATAGGTGATGCCCACGAGAAGCATCATCCTGCCCAGATCCCACGGCCCGAACCTGTCGCCCAAGGGGACGGGATCAAGCGCCATTACGGCGTCGGGACGATCGCCGAGCAGCCAGAAGGCGGCGGCCGTGAATCCGCCCAGAAGCAGAACGGCCTGAAAGGCGTCGGTGCGGATCACTGCACTCTGTCCGCCCGTGATGGTATGCACGATCACAACGCCCGCGATCATCACATAGAGCACCTCGGCGGCGAGCGGGCTCGAGAGCGTCAGCAGGAGCGTGTGAAGCGCGACGAACTGCGCGGCCGTGACGGCGATCCAGGAGACCGCAATGATGACGCCCGCCCAGCGCTCAGCATTCCTGCCCGCCACGACGCCGACCACCTCGGGAAGCGTAACGGCGGGAAGCGCACGAATCTTCGGAGCGATCCATCCGTGAAGAAGAAGGCCGACCGCACCTACGCCGAGCCACCAGAAGGCGCCCGAACCAATCTTCTGCGCGAGGCTTCCCATGCCGAGCGTTGCGGACCCGCCAATGATGGTGCTCACGAGAGAGAGCGCGCAGAGAAGCGCGCCTGCTCGGCCGCCGCTCGTAAGAAAGGCGCGCCCCGAGCTCGAATGTCGCTCCCCGCAGAAGCCGAACCACATCAGAACGATCAGATAAACGAGCACAAGGCCTGTAAGCATGTTCACGACGATTTCTTCCTTTCCATTGTTTCAGGCAGACCGACTCAGACAAGCGAGAGCGTGCCCGCCGCCACGACGACGTAGCGCAGAAGCTTTCCCACGGCCACCCAGACTGCACAGCTTGCAGCAGGCATCCTGAGCCAGCCCGCCGCAAGCGGCAGGGCGTCTCCCACGACGGGCAGCCACGACAGAAGCAGCGCGGGCGCTCCCCATCGCCTGAGCCACACAAGCGCCCTGTCCGTCTTCTCCCTTTCGGGAATCAGTCGACCGATGAGCCACGTGGTCATCGCGCCGAGCGTATTGCCTGCCGTTGCAAGAAGCACGAGACGACAGAGGCGGGGCGTGTCGTCAGGCGTTTGCGACAGCGCCCCTGCCAGGAGCGCCTCGGATCCACCAGGCATCAGCGTCGAGGAAATGAAGGCACTCGCGAAAACCGCAGCCTCGGCCCCTGCGCCCGACAGCCATTCAAAAAGAAAGTCCTGCATCGGACGCGGCTCCTTCGTGGGAATTCAAAAAAACGAAACGCCGCCCCCAACAGGAGAGCGACGTTCCGATTGTAGCCTGAAGCAGGGACCGTCCTTTCAGTCCCTGCTCATGTATAGGGTCAGAGACGGATGCGCTTCGTCGTTTCAGGATCGAACCAGTACACGTGTTCCGCCGAGAACTCGAGTCCCGCCCTGACGCCCACTTCCGGGATGTACATGTGGTTGTCGACGCGGAAGACCACGTTCTGCCCCAACAGGACGCCGTGGATCAGATGATCGGCGCCGAGGGCCTCGACCGTCTCCACCTCGAAGGCGGCGAGTCCGCCCTCGGGACGGAGTGTCACGTGTTCGGGCCGCACACCGAGCACCACCGCCCTGCCGGCAAGTGCCGTGCAGGGTTCGGGCAGCGACAGGACACCCGAATCGTGCTCGAAGTGACTGCCGTCTGCGGAGACGCGGCCGTGAACAAGGTTCATCGGAGGAGAGCCGATGAAGTTCGCGACGAACATCGTCTCGGGATCGTCATAGACCTCCTGAGGCGTGCCAACCTGCTCGGCGCGGCCTGCGTTCATCACGATCATGCGGTGGGCGAGCGTCATGGCCTCGACCTGATCGTGAGTGACGTAAAGACTCGTCGTCTTGAGACGGCGGTGCAACTTCTGGATCTGCAGGCGCGTCTGCACGCGAAGCTTTGCATCGAGGTTCGAGAGCGGTTCGTCGAAGAGGAAGACGGAGGGCTCGCGCACGATCGCGCGGCCCATGGCGACGCGCTGGCGCTGGCCGCCGGAGAGCTGGCGAGGACGGCGCGCAAGCAGGCCTCCGAGTTCGAGCATCTTCGCTGCCTCGTTGACGCGACGCTCGATCTCGTCCTTGGGAACCCCGCGGATCTTGAGGCCGTAAGCCATGTTGTCGAAGACCGTCATGTGCGGATAGAGCGCGTAGTTCTGGAACACCATGGCGCAGTCGCGGTCCTTGGGTTCGAGATTGTTGACGACGCGCTCGCCGATGACGAGTTCGCCCGAGGTGATCTGCTCAAGGCCCGCCACCATGCGCAGCAGGGTCGACTTGCCGCAGCCCGACGGGCCCACGATCACGATGAACTCGCCGTCCTTGATGTCGAGCGAGATGCCGTGCACGACTGCCACGTCGCCGTAGCTCTTTCGGATGTCTTTGAATTGAATGTTAGCCATATTGTCTGTCTCTTACTTTTCCGTGTCGACGAGGCCCTTGACGAACCAGCGCTGCATGACGGTCACCACGATGGCGGGCGGGATCATTGCAAGCATGGCCGTCGCCATGATGAGGTTCCATTCGTTGGCGGAGTCGCCGCCGCCGATCATGCGCTTGATGCCGATCACGATCGGGTACATGTCCTCGGACGTGGTCACAAGAAGCGGCCACAGGTACTGGTTCCAGCCGTAGATGAACTGAATCACGAACATTGCCGCGATGTTGGTGAGGGAAAGCGGCATCAGAATCGTGAAGAAGAAGCGCATCGGCCCGGCGCCGTCCATGCGGGCGGCTTCGGTGAGCTCGTCGGGAACGGTGAGGAAGAACTGTCTGAAGAGGAATGTCGCCGTCGCGGACGCGATCACGGGAAGAATCAGGCCGCCCCAGCTGTCAAGAAGGTGCAGGCCCGCCATCACTTCATAGGTGGGCGAGATGCGGACCTCGACGGGCAGCATCAGCGTGATGAAGATGAGCCAGAAGCAGAGCTTGCGGCCGGGGAACCTGAAGTAGACGATCGCGAAGGCCGAGACGAGCGAGATCAGGATCTTGCCGATCGAGATGCCCATGGCCATCATGAGCGAGACGAAGAGCATGCGGCCCACGGGGGCGCGCGAAGCGGTGCCGCCGCCCTCAGTGAGGATCTGCATGTAGTTTTCGATGAAGTGGGCGCCGGGAAGAAGGCTCATGGGCGCCTGTTCCACTTCGACGGCGGTCTGTGTCGACGCGACGAATGCCACGTAGACGGGGAAGACCACCACGATCACGCCCAGAATCAGAATCAGGTGCGTGAAGAAATTGAGCCAGGGACGATTTTCAACCATCTGTCGTCTCCCGTCAGTAGTTGACGCGCCGCTCGATGAAGCGGAACTGGATCACCGTGAGGATGATCACCATCACCATCAGGATGACGGACTGTGCGGCGGAGCCGCCGAAGTCCATGTTGCGGAAGCCGTCGACGAACACCTTGTAGACGAGGATGTTCGTGTCCTGCCCCGGACCGCCCATGGTCGTCGCATCGACGATGGCGAACGTGTCGAAGAACGCGTAGACGATGTTCATCACGAGCAGGAAGAAGGTCGTGGGCGACAGCAGCGGGAAGACCACCGTCCAGAAGCGGCGGAAGGGACCCGCGCCGTCCATGGCCGCCGCCTCGAGCAGCGACTTCGGAATGGCCTGCAGACCTGCGAGGAAGAAGATGAAGTTGTAGCTCACCTGCTTCCAGACCGCCGCGATGACGAGAAGCGTCAGGGCCTGGTCCGCGTCGACCAGATAGTTCCAGTCGATGCCGAACATGCGCATCACGTAGGAGAGAACGCCGAGCGTCGGATTGAAGATGAACATCCAGAGGACGCCCGCCACGGCGGGGGCGACGGCGTACGGCACGATGAGGAAGGTCTTGTAGGCCGAGGCGCCGCGCAGCACGCGGTCCGCACAGACGGCAAGCAGAAGGCTGATCGCAAGGCCGAGGAAGGCCACGAGCGCCGAGAAGACCATCGTGATCTTGAAGCTCGAGACATAGTTCGGGTCGGACAGAAGCGTTTCAAAGTTCTGAAGACCCACGAATTCCGTGCTGAGCCCGAAGGGATCCTGCATCAGCACCGACTGGTAGATGGCCTGGCCGGCGGGCAGAAAGAAGAAGATGAGCGTAATGGCGAGCTGCGGCGCCACCAGCAGGTAGGGCAGCCAGCGGTTTTGGAATACGACTCGTTTTTCCACGTTGTTGACTCTGAGGATATTAAAAACCTAACCGCAAGCATCCCGCAAGACGGCAGGGCCGTGTGCCCTGACGTCTTCGGGATGCGGTATCGCAGCAGGACAGACGCCTTCAGGGGTTCGAGGGCGTCCGCGAGCTGTCGTCGGAAAGGGCTCGTGCTTACTTCGTCACGCGTTCAAAGCGGACGAGCTGCTCGTTGCCGCGGCGGACGACGGCGTCAAGGGCCTCCTTGGCGGTCGCCTTGCCGGACCAGATCTTTTCGAATTCCTCGTCAACGATCGTGCGGATGTTGGGCAGGTAGCCGAGACGAATGCCGCGGCTCTTGTCGGTCGTCTTGAGCATCTGCTTGACGGCGACGTCGGCGCCCGGATTCTTTTCGTAGTAGCCGCTAGCCTTGGCGATTTCAAAGGCCTTCTGCGTCACGGGGAGATAGCCCGTGCGCATGTGATTGTTCGCCTGAACCTGCGGATCGGAGAGGTAGTGGAAGAACTCGGCGACGCAGCGGTTCTGCTCGTCGGACTTGCCTGCCATGGCCCAGAGCGAGGCGCCGCCGATAGCGGTGTTCTGCGGAGCATCAGGCACGCCCTCGTAGTAGGGCATCGGCATCGTCATGTACTCGAACTTCGCGTTGCGGCGGATGTTGCCGAGCGAGCCCGAGGAGCCCATGTTGATCGCGCATTCGCCCGAGTAGAAGGTGGCGTCGGCAAGATTGCCGCGGCCCTTGTAGACGAAGGTGCCTTCCTTGGCCATGCGGGCCAGATTTTCAAGATGGCGCTGATGGAGCGGAGAGTTGACCATGAGGCGCGCGCCCGTGCCGCCGAAGCCGTTGTTGAGCGTGGCGTACTCGACGTTGTGCCAGGTGGAGAAGCTCTCGAGCTGGGTCCAACCCATCCAGGAAGTGGTCATCGGGCAGGTTTCGCCTGCGGCCTTGAGGGCCTTGGCGGCCTTTTCGATCTCAGGCCAGGTGCGCGGAAGCTTGTCCGGCTCGGTCGGCAGGCCTGCGTTCTTGAACTTGGTGAGATTGAGGTAGAGGACGGTGGTGGAGGAGTTGAACGGATAGCTGAGCATCCTGCCGTCGGCCGTGGAATAGTAGCCGTAGACGGCGGGGATGTAGTCCTTGGGATTGAATTCGTAGCCTGCCTTGTCGAGAAGCTCGCCGACAGGAACAATGGCACCCTTGCTGAACATCATGGTTGCCGTGCCGACTTCAAACACCTGAAGAATGTTAGGGGAGCGTCCTGCGCGGTGGGCTGCGATGCCCGACGTCATCGTCTGGTCGTAGCTGCCCTTGTACGTGGACGTGAGATGACACTGCGGGGTCTTGGCGTTGAAGTCCTTGGTCACGTCGGCAACCCAGTCGCCGAGCGTATTGGCCATCGCATGCCACATCGTGATTTCAGTGGGAGCGGCGGAGGCCGCGCCCGCGGCCATAAGGGAAGCCGCCATCACGCCGGCAGCGACAAACTTTTTGCTCATGCTGTTCTCCTTTGAGCAGAGGGGGCCTTTACCAGGCGCCGTCAGCAGCATCCGTCACCGGTCTCCGAGGGCACTTCCATGAAGGAGGAAAGGCAAACTCCTTGGACGAAAAGCCTTCGTCCGATTTTGGATCATAGGGGATGCCCCCTCCCCTGTCCATACGCCGATCGGTGGATGCGCCTACCACCAGATGCTGAAGCCGCCTCCAAAGTGCGCTCTGTCAGGCCTTCGCGGCATCATGATGGGATTTTCCCTACGAAAGCCGTTTTCTGCATCCAACTGCCCTCAAACGGCGCACTTCGCCGAATAGTCGCGCGGTCCGAAGACGGCCCTGCCGACCCTCACCATGGTCGCCCCCTCCGACACCGCCTCGTCCATGTCGGCGCTCATGCCCATGGAAAGCGTGTCCATGCCGGGGTGCTTCACGCGGAGCCGCTCGAAGAGTGCGCGCATGGCTGCAAGGGGCCTTCGACGAGATTCGCAGTCCACCGCAGGCGCAGGAATCGCCATCAGCCCCCTGAGCTTCAGGCCCGGATAGCCGGCAATCTCGTCCGCGAAGGCCTCGACTTCGGAGGGCGCAACCCCCGACTTCGTCTCCTCTCCGTCGATGTTGACCTCGATCAGAATGTTGAGGGGCGGCATGTCGGCGGGTCTTTGAGCGGAAAGCCGGGACGCAATGCGAAGGCGGTCGACGGACTGAACCCAGTCGAAGTGCTCGGCGACGAGGCGGGTCTTGTTGGCCTGAAGTGGCCCGATGAAGTGCCACTCGCCGGGATCCTCCGGATGCGCCGCACGAAAGTGCACGATCTTCTCCACCCCTTCCTGAACGTAGTTTTCCCCGAACGCCCTCTGACCGCAGGCGTAAGCCTCCTCGCAGGCCTCGACGGGAAAGGTCTTCCCGACGGCAATGAGCCTGACGGAACCCGCAGGCCTGCCCGCCGCACGCTCCGCAGCCGCAAGTTCACCCCGCACCCGTTCCAGTCGTTCGGGCAGTCCCGGCTTGAGTTCGCTCACGATGCATTCTCCTGAAAGCTGTTCGAAGGAAAGGCGTCCTTCGTGCGCAACGACAGTCTAGCAAGGGTGGCGGCGCATCGGCATCGCACGAAGATTGACGATTTCTTGACCTCCGTCAAATTTTCAAATGCATCATTTTTCGGATTTGATCCTCTCGAAGCCCCCTCCGAACAGCCGTCCCCGCCGTTCTGACGCAAACGCAGCTCACGCTGTCTTTTACGCAAAGTGAAGCCCGGAGCGGATTTGCGCAGGCGCACAACTTGCGACGCACTGCATCCTTTCATGATCCCGCAAAGACACGCAATCAACCATCAAAACAAATCTTTCACTTACTCTTCAAGAAGATAGCAAGAATAAAATACAAGTGGATCACACCAGAGGATCACAAATCGATACGCAACAGACAGACTCAAAGTACACTGACCTTACGACGACAGCATCGTTCAAGTGTTACGTTCAAGCAAATTCAGGAGTACCAGCATGTCGACCGCCGCAGTCCTTTCCGACTTTTTCACCGCAGCCCTGAGAGAGGCTCGTTCCGAACGCCCTGCCAGCCTTGCAAGCCGCATTCCCGCGCTCGACGAACTGACGGAGGGCGGCTTTCCCGTGAACGCCCTGACCGAGCTTTTCATTCCGCACGCCGGCATCGGAGAGGTCCGCATGCTGCTTCCCGCTCTGGCATCCCAGAAGCACGTCACCTGGGTGCTGCCCTGCGACTCGGAGGCGGCTCCCTACGCGCCCGCACTTGCCGACGCCGGCCTCGATCTTGACCGACAGCTCTTTTCCATTCCCTCTACGCCTGAAGAGGCCTTCTGGTGCGCGGAACAGGCCGCCGCCAGCGGAGAAACCTCGGCCGTCGTCGTCTGGCTCAATCCGCTCGTTCACGGGAAGGACGGTGCGGCCCTCGCAAGGCTCGACATGGCCGCGCACTCGACGGGCACGACGATCTTCCTCATCCGCCCCTCGAGCATGGCCTGCACGCCGTCCCCTGCCGAACTCCGTCTGATGCTGCGGCCGGGCAGGTCCGGCACCGTACACGTTCGAGCTACGCGACGCGGCGCATTCTTCGACCGCACGCGGGAAGCAGACGTCAGTCTGGAGGAAAGGCCCCTCGTTCCCGCCCCGCGCGCATGCCGCCGCAAAGTGCAACAGGCTCTCGCCTCGGCCCGTCTCTCTCCCGCCTGCTGAACGCAGCCCTCATGCTCGTCCATCAAGGAGTCCAGCTCATGAACATCGCCACCTGCGCCAAAACATCCCTCAAAGCCGTCGTCAGCGTCCCCGTCGGCATCCGTCTGCAGGAACTTCCCTCAATGGTCAAAAGTCTCTGCGCAGGGATTGCAGGCAACGCCGACTGCTCAGGCGGCGAACTCACTCTCACGCTCGAGGGGCTGGACGAAACCCGCAGGATCGTCGTCAGCGTCAATAACGGCAGCGCACGCGCCTTCACCGACGTCCTGACCGACCGACTGATCCGCACGCCCATCCCGGGAAGCCTGCGACGCATGACGCTCTCGCTTGAGCCCGAAATCTCTGATCTCATCAGGGACACGCCGAACGCTTCCGTCCCGACGGGGCTTGCCGCCCGACTTCAGGCACGCCTTGGTCCGGGACGCGTCTTCCGTCTCAGCAACCTCGATGAAGGCCTTCCCTCCACCTCGAGCCGTCTTGCTCCCGTTGCGGACGCCTTTGCGCGCAAGCCCATGAGCGCTCCTGCCGGCAAAGCAGACGTGAGGCCCACGATGCTTCTCTCTGATCCGCTACCGCTCCACGCTTCGGACGATGGACTTGCATGGCGTCAAGAGTCCCTGCGTCTGGTTGATGGTCCCGTGCGCCATGCCGACGACTCGGAGATCCGCGACTACTTTGTGGCCGAAAGTTCGAGCGGCCGCCGCGTCTGGCTTTACCGAACGGAGGATTCCGACAAGACGGAGGCCCGCTGGCACCTCCACGGGTTCTTTTCCTGAACCTATAATGAGCGGACTTCAATCCTCAGCAAGGGATCCGAGCCCGTGAAAGAACCCATTCTGCTGCACAGCTGCTGCGCGCCCTGCTCCTCCGCCATTCTCGAATGGCTTCTGCAGAACGACTACGCGCCTCACGTCTACTACTTCAATCCCAACATATTTCCTGAAGAGGAGTATCTCGTTCGCAAGAACGAGTGCATCCGCTACTGTGAAAAGCTTGCCGTTCCGTTCACGGACGGCGACTGGGACCACGCAGGCTGGCGCAACGCCGTCAAGGGACACGAATGCGATCCAGAACGCGGCGAACGCTGCAGGCTGTGTTTCGGCGTGCGCATGAGGGCCACCGCCGCCATGGCCGCAAAGCTCGGCATCAGGCGCTTTACGACAACCCTCGCAGGAAGCCGCTGGAAGCGCCTTGATCAGATTCGAGAGGCCGCGCTCGAAGCGGCTGCCCTGCACCCCGGCACCACCTACTGGGATCAGAACTGGCGCAAGGGCGGTCTGCAGGAGCGCAGGGGCGAGATCCTCAGAGAGGAAAACTTCTACAACCAGCTCTGGTGCGGCTGCGAATTCTCCATGGGACATCTTCGAGAACGCGATCCCTCCGACCTTCCCGCCCACATGAAGCCTTATCTTGAAGCACTGGGGCTTACGGGAAAGGGCTGACAAGTTTCAATGGACAGCGGGCCCGCAGTCTTCTCGGCTGCGGGCCCGCTGTCATTTCAACCCGGATGTTTACTTCTCGTTGAGAAGCCCCTTCCTGACCTTGTAGTCGGCGAGCGCCCTCTGGGCTCTGGCCGCATCGGCCATCTTTTTGGAAAGCCCCGTGCAGGCATCCTCGGGCACCATGCGGTCATTCTCCCAGCGATAGCAGGTCACGCTTCCGTTGTCCCTGATCTCAGCGGCACCCCAGCTGCCCGCTGCGATGCCCGTATAGGAAACGATGAGGTCCATCGATTCGTTGGCAAACAGGTTGCGGCCCTCGTGAATTTCGGGCGTCCTGCCCAACACAACGCCTGCAATCGTCGGGAAGATGTCGCGATGCCCCGCCCAACGCGTGACGTCGACCTTCCTAGCGTCAGCCTCAAGGCTCTCGGGCGCCCAGATCAGAATCGGAACGCCATGCAAATGATGGGCGTAGCCGCCTGCATACACCATGCGAAGATTGTGGTCGCCGGTCGCCACGATCAGGAGCTCGCGCTTGAGCGCGCCGCGCCTCATGTCATGCACGAATCCGCCAAGGGCATTGGCCGCGTACTGATAGGTTTCAAGAGACCCCGGCAGGATGTTGTCCGTGATGAAGGGCGGCAGCTCCTTGTAGGATACGGGATTGACCTTGACGCCGTCGGGCACCCTGTGCGGCGGATGATTGGCGGTGGAGAGCATCACGATAAAGAGCTTCTCCCCCTTCTGGTCCGCCTCCTTCAGAATCTCCTCCGCACGCTTGAACATCCAGGCGTCACCGACACCCCACGTGCCGTTCTCGACGCCGGGATAGCGGGACGACAGCTTGCCCGCACCGACAATCTCGTCGAAGCCCTGCTGCGGGAAGTTGGTTTCGATCTGACGCCAAGCCTCGGGACCCGCCGTCAGGAAGATCGTCCTGTAGCCCGCTTTCTTGTACTCAAGCATGTGGGAGAAGTCGAAGACGTGCCGGCCGTAGCGGCTCTGCGTGATCGGATTCAGGGGAGAATCGAAAAGCAGGCCCTCGAGAGTCGGAAAGGTTCCATTCCCCACGCACAGCGACTGCTTGAAGACAAGCGCCGAATCGAGCTCGCCCGCCAGAGCGCCCAGCGTGTCGTTGACACCGGGCTTATGCGACTCAAACACGTCACGTCCCATAGACTCCATGACGGCCAGCACGACATGAGGTTGCGACTTGAGCGGCTTGCTCTGAGGTAGAACAGGGCGAACCTCGGCAATGAGAGCCTCGGCATCCGACGCCTTGCCAAAGCCCATCTGCTTGAGGGCGACAATCGCGCCGCCCTTGAGCTCAAGCACCTGCATGCCCTTTCGGGCCTCATGGAAGGCAGCCATGCCGTTGGGCACAGTGGCGTTGATGAAGGCGTTCTTCGAAACGGAATAGCTCTGGATTCGAAGCGGGAAGGTACCCAGACTGCCGCGGATGACAAGCGCCATCACGACAATCGAAAGGATCGACAGGACGCCGTAGGCGGCCCTGCCGACCCTGCGCTCACGGCTGCGACCGAGAAGCATGGTGCACGCAAAGGGCAGAGCCGTGAAACCCGCCAGACAAAGCAGGTAGGTGAACACGGGCCAGTCCTTCATGATCGTGATGACAATCGCCTTCGTGTCGTCCTGAAGGAAGCCGAAGATGATGGAGCTGATGGGCGTTGCGTAGAAGCCGTAAAAGCCGAAGTTGATGACCGTCAGAAGCGCCGTCACAAACATGCCCACGAAGGCAAGAATGCGCGCCAGCTTCCAGAAGAAGGCCTTCCAGTAGGAAAGGAGAACGCAGATCCAGGCGGGCAGTAGCAGGATTGCCAGCCACTTGGCATCAACGCGAAGCCCCATCACCATTGCAGGTGCAAAGTCGCTCAGAAAGCCGAGATCGTCGTTTTTATAGGCGAAGAAGAAGACGATTCTCGCAATCGTCAGCAGAAGGAGTGCGGCGATGCCGAAAGCCGCTGCCCGGGCGCACCGCCCGAGCCAGTTAAAGGATTCTGTCATTGTCCGAAAGAGCCGTTGAATCATTGCAGGACCCGCATGGCACCGTGCCATTGCAGGCCGAAGGGTGCATTCTACTTAGGCGCGAACTTTTTTTCAGTTCACAGGGCGATCATTTTTCCCAAAGAACGACGCCTTTCTGCACGAAACCTCCTCAATCTGTTGCGCTCCGAGCACGTCGCGCTCCGGCCATGGCGAGTTCGGACAGTTTTTTTTGCCAAATTCGGAGAATAGGCGGAAAATTTCGGGATGCACATTCGCGGTCCCCGAATTCAGGAGGGACCGCCCATCACCAAGGCAACAACAATGAACGTTTTCCTCCTCATTGCGGCGGCAATCATCCTCATCGTCGTCCTGCTTCGCTTCAAGTGTCCGATCGGACCGGCCATTCTGGCCGGCGGCGCCCTTCTCTGGCTCTTTGAAGACCCCACTCTGCGCGCCCTCACCGAAGCCGGTCACGACATGCTAACGATGAACCGCACCTACGACCTCCTCTTTGCGCTCTACTTCGTGATGTGCCTTGAAATCCAGCTCCGCAGATCCGGCACGCTCAAGGGCATGGTCGACGCGCTCAACCGCTTCTTCTCCTCGACGAAAGTCGTCATCTCCAGCATGCCCGCCTTCCTTGGTCTTCTGCCCTCTGTCGGCGGCGCACGCTTTTCCGCTCCGATCGTCGAGACGGCCTGCGAAGGTATGGACATCAAGCCCGAAAGCAAGGCCGCCATCAACTTCTGGTTCCGCCACATCTGCGAGTTCGCCAGCCCCATCATTCCCGGCATGATCCTCGGTTGCGCCATCGCTCACGTGAGCGTCGCCGATCTCGTCATCCATCTTTTCTGGATGTCCGTCGTCGCATTCGCCGCAGGCTGGTTCGTCATGGTCCGCCCGCTCAAGTTTGAGGAAAAGCGCCGCAAGACCGAACTTTCGTCCGAGCAGCGCAGGGCAGACCTCATCAACGTCGTGCTCGCCATCGCGCCCGTGCTTCTGAGCGTCGTTCTCATGATGGCCTTCAATCTCTCCGCCGCCCTCGCCATGGGCGCCGTGGTCGTGCTGCTCATCCCCGTGCTTCTGATGATGAAGCGCGGCGTGAGCATCAAGGACGTGTTCGTCGGCGCCGCCGACTGGCGCCTTCTCCTCAACGTCGGCTGCATCCTCTTCTTCATCCAGCTTCTTGAGGCCACGGGCATCCTGCACCAGACCATCACCTGCTTCGAAGGCTCGGCGCTTCCCGTGCCCGTCATCATCGCGCTCACGAGCTTCGTCATCGGCATCCTCACCGGCATGAGCCAGGGCCACGTCGCCATCGTGATGCCGATCGTGGCGGGCCTCATGCCCGGCTCTCTTGATCTGGCCGGTGTCGCCATGGTCTTCGGTGTCGCAGGCCAGATGATCACGCCCACCCACGTCTGCCTCACGATCACGATCGACTACTTCAAGTCGGACTTCTTCAAGACGCTGGTGCCCGTCATCCTTGCGGAAGCCATCGTTCTCGTCGTCTTCTCGGCCTGGACCTGGCTCACCTGGGCTGCCTGACCGCATCCCTGATCCATCAGGCGGGGCCTGACGCTCACACGCGTCGGTCCCCTTTCTTTCCCCGCACTTCCTGATTTGACTTCCGCTTAACGTCAGTATCAGCAAACGGGGTAAAATATTGACTTTGTTCAGCTTTCAAGCCGCGCGTCCAACCCCGCGCGCGTCCGCTCCTCCGCGCCCGAAGCCGCAGCGCTCAGGCGGGACCCTTTTCAAACAACGAGTTTTAGTGATGAAGACGATTCGCACCCGCATTGCACCGAGCCCCACGGGCATGATGCATCTCGGCACCGCCCGCACGGCCATCTACTGCTGGGCCGTCGCCCGCCACTTCGGCGGCAAGTTCCTGCTTCGCATCGAGGACACCGATCAGGTCCGCTCCACGAAGGAAGCCGTTCAGGTCATTCTCGACGGCATGAAGTGGCTCAACCTCGACTACGACGAGGGTCCCGTCTATCAGATGGACCGCCTCGAGCGCTACCGCGAAGTCGTCGACCAGATGCTTGCCGACGGCCGCGCTTACTACTGCTACGCCACGCCCGAAGAGCTCGACGCCATGCGCGAAGAACAGAAGGCCAAGGGCCTCAAGCCCCGCTATGACGGTCGCTGGCGTCCTGAGAACTGTCAGGGCAAGCCCATCCCCGAAGGTGTGAAACCGGTCATCCGCTTCCGCAATCCCGATGAAGGCGCCGTCACCTGGAACGACGCCGTCTACGGCACGATCACGGTCTCCAACAGCGAACTTGACGACCTGATCATCATGCGCAACGGCATTCCCACGTACAACTTCGCCGTCGTCGTCGACGACTGGGACATGGAAGTGAGCCACGTGATCCGCGGCGCTGACCACATCAACAACACCCCGCGCCAGATCAACATCTACCGCGCGCTCGGCGCTGAAGTGCCCGTCTTCGCCCACCTGCCGCTCATCAACGGTCAGGACGGCCAGAAGCTCTCGAAACGCCACGGCACCGTCTCCGTGCTCGAATACGAACGTCAGGGCTACCTCCCCGAAGCCGTCTTCAACTATCTCGCCCGCCTTGGCTGGGGCCACGGCAACATGGAGAAGTTCACCCGCGAGGAGCTCGCCGAAGTGTTCGAGCTCTCCGACTGCTCCCGCGCAGCCGCCCGCATCGACTGGAAGAAGTTCGACTGGCTCAACCAGCAGTACATGAAGGAAGCCGACGCGAATCGTCTGGCCGATCTCACGAAGGCCCGCATCGAGGCCCGCGGCGGCAAGGTTGAAGGCGGTCCCGATCTCGCGGCCGTCTGCGAACTGCTGAAGTCCCGCTCCGCCACTCTCGAAAAGCTGGCCGACGCCGCCCTCTTCTTCTACGTTGAACCCAAGGTCAACGAAGAGGAAGCCGCCAAGGTCCTCGCCGACGGCGGTCGCGAAGCCCTCAAGCTCTTCGGTGAAAAGCTAGAGGCCGTCTCCGACGTTACGCCTGAGGCCGTCTACGGCTGCATTCAGGCCGTGATGGAGGAGCAGGGTGTTGCGATGAAGGTTCTCGCCAACCCGCTCCGCGTCTGTGTCTGCGCCGCCGATCGCACACCGCAGATCGACAAGACGCTCTGTCTCATCGGCAAGGAAGAAGTGCTCGCCCGCATCGCCCGCGCGCTCTGATTTCTGACACAGGCAACAGATCGATCAGTTGAAGCTCAGTCCGCAAGCATGCGGACTGAGCTTTATTTTCATCCTTATTACACAAAATATTGACTTAACGCAAATTCCGATCCGCAACTTCTGGAAAAACGGCGTATAGTTCACCTCCTACGAAATAACGTCCCTATCGTCTAGTGGTCCAGGACCGCAGCCTCTCACGTTGCTAACGCGGGTTCGAACCCCGCTGGGGACGCCAACTCAACCTCCGCAGTATCTTGAACTGACGGAGGTTTTGTTTTATCAGAACGCCGCCCGCCTATTCTCAACATCACAACTCCCCTCTTTATAATCTCCACATCCGGTCGCTCAACTGGCGAGAGAGTCCCAACTCTTGCAAGCACACCGTTTCCGTCTCCCATCAACGACACATCCAAAATAGCCAAAATGGGGTTCCTGCGAAAGTACATTTTTCCCATCCTGTTTGGGGTCATTTTCTTCAGTCTGTTCAAAAATCACCTCCCGAAATTCAAGGTGCTGTCGGCGCTGGAAACCATTGACCTGCTGAAAAAGAACGACAAGCTTTCCCTTGTGCGTTTTGGCGACGGTGAATTCGACATCATCGCCCAAAAGAGGGGACCAAACTACCAGAGAACCTCTCCGCGCCTCAGGGAAGCGCTTTTGAAGATTTTGAACAGCAGGAGCATTTGCGTGGCCGTTCCTGAGGCTCTGTCAGTGGATGTGCTGACATCAGAAAACAGCACCAATTCCCACTTGAGATTCTGGAGAACCTATGTCGTCTTGAGAGCTCAGCTGTTCCGCCACATTCTCGATTCAAGGAAGCTCTTCAAAACCCCCATCTTTGAGCGATGGGGGAAGCAGTTTTGTTTAAATTGAGGACTCCAGACCTGACGCTGAAAAGCGTCGATAGTTCCCATGAACGTTAGGGAAGCTCTTCAAAACCCCCATCTTTGAGCGATGGGGGAAGCAGTTTTGTT
>ONZU01000077.1_pt1 | contig 109787 bp, 113 predicted proteins | sample 1671161 | NCBI WGS metagenome assembly ONZU01 (sample SAMN06348128, study PRJEB24527) | human gut metagenome | biome: human gut; feature: ankylosing spondylitis patient; material: feces | host: Homo sapiens | place: China | collected 2015-10
ACCTCCAAACTGAGTAATTTTATCTTACATCAGTTTGGAGGTTTACACAAACTTTGGGATACTCCCAAGAAATGCCGAATTTACGGCGTTTCTTGGCTCGTTTTTTGCCTGGTGACAATAATTTTGAAAATTACTCATCTTTATCATCTTCAAATTCTACAGCAGTTTCTTCAAAGCGTAAAGATAAGTATTGTTTTATGTTTGCTATAACTACAGATATATCGTTTATTATAGAATTACCATTGCTAAGATTGTCATGATAAAAATTTTTATATCTTGTTTCCTTGTTAACTTTTCCATTCGCTTTATCTGGAATAAGGTATTTTTGAATGTTAGTATCCAAATCACTCATTAGCTCTGGAGAAAACAATATTAAGTGATAGTTTTGAAACCAATATTGTTCGTCGGTAAGAATCTTTAAAGTATCTTTTTGAGCTTGGGTGAAAAAACCATCCTTCAAGTAATATGAAATTAGTACTTGATTTTGAGATTCTAACACAAGGTTTGCCATGTTTGTAAGTAATGTGTCGAATCCATAGCATTTTAATGCAAAGTAGAAATACAGTTGCTCATCATGTAAAGGTTTATTAAGTGATTCCTTATAACGCGCATATAAAAAGTCTTTGATACAATTGTTATCAAACGAATTCATGCTGTTAAAAATATAGGATGTATATAGCAAAGATTCAGGTGCCAATTTTAATAAGAAGAATAGTTGGTGATAGTCGTATGATTTCATATCATATTTATTAAAGTCAGTTTCCTGAAAGTGTTTTGCTTTAAAAAAGTTAGTAACAAAAATTCGTTTGCTTTTTTCATCTGATAAACTTGATAAGCGGTATATTAATTGATTCAGAAAAACTAACTTGTGTGGTATTGATAGAGCGTGTTTCCGTGAGTTTTCATAGTCTTTTAATACTTCAAGATTCCAATGTCGAATAGTTGCTTTCCAGTATCTAGTTAAAATGTTATAAGAATTATATGTCTCATAATTCCAAATCTCATATTTTTTTTCTTTTCTGCTAAAGTCAAATTTTTCAAGTGCATTGTCAAAAATGTTAATAATCTTTTCAATATCATTTTCATAGCAAAAGAAATAGAAGTCATCAGAAAAATAATTAAATTCACAATTTATATTATTGCCATCAATGTAGTCTTGTAGTTCTTGGCTTATTTTTGAAAGTACATATTCAGCAAAATATAGGGATAAGTAGTTTCCCATTAATAAACCACTTGTGCGTCCGTTATATAGAGAGGATAAAACATTATCCATAAGACTGTAATTGTCTAAATCAAGATAATGGGTATATATTTTTCCGTAGTATTCGTTTATATCAAGTTTTAATAAACAGTCATATGTACACAACTTTATAAAATCTTCATCTAATTGTTCGTTGAACTGCCCAGCGACAAAATCACCAGTATCTATATTTACGCAAAGTCTTTTATGCTGAGAGTCCATACTATTTATATCGTTAAAATTAGGTAGATTGCAATAATAGTAGTAAGCACGTGTAAAATTTAAGACATTCGGTATTTTTATGGCACGATATTTATCGCCGTCTTTTTTTATTCTATAAGTTATTGGTGTTGTCCAACACAAATTGGATGTATCAAAAGATGAAATATCTGATGGATATGATAGATTATCAATATTAATAAAGTGTCGAATAGTATTTTTAAAATTGTATAAGTAATTTAGGCTCATAGGGATTCTCCATTTCTTTATTACTTCTTCGGTTTCCTCTTCCTCTTCACATAAGTGAAATCAGAAAATAAGTCTTTTAACAACTCAGCAGTTTCTGCTGCCTTTTCATCCTCATTCAGATTCTGAACCAGTAGTTGGTCGTCATCATCAAGATTCAACGAAACAGTATATTCCTTATCCGAATCTATCGGATTCATCGGAAACTTTATCTCTTTGAAATAATATTCTGTTTCGGTTATTTCACCATCCTCCAGTTTATCTCGTAGGTGTGCCCAATACTCAACCATCTTTCGGAAGTTATTAAGGTCTTCCTGTGGACGGGGACCAGCACTTGGAAGCCGCTCTTCAAATTTGAAGCATATTTCTCCATCTTTCATAGTAGGTCGTAGTCCGTATGCCCATTCAATGTCAAATAGTACATGAAGTGCACTGAATATATTGGCAACATCAGGATCAGATAATGCATAAAAACTGACACCTAGATTGTTTGCAATACTTAATAAAGTCGCTTCATCCGGATATCTGTTTCCGAGTTCATAGTTTCTAATAGTAGATTCATTTAATCCGCATTTCTCTGCTAATTCCTTTTGCGTCATGTCAGATGCAATTCTGAAATTTCGAATCAAATAGCCTACTCGGCTGGTGAATTTCTCGCCCATTTTTACTGCTCCTTATAAGGTTAATGAGGGTTGTAGCATGCACGACGACACGAGGTACAAAACATGCATCTGCATACATTATATCATCAACAGTGCAAAAGTGAAATGTTTTTTGCAAAAAGTATTGACAGTACAAAAGTGAACTGCTAATATAATACACATCACAACCGTTCAAAAATGAACTGAATAATAAAAACGAAAGAGAGGAGGAATTAACTTATGGAGAACAAGAGATTTTTGACAGCGCAGGATGTCATGGAAATGTTGGGAGTTTCACTATCGTATTCCTATAAACTGATACGAAGGTTGAATGCAGAACTTGAGGCTGATGGATTCGTGACAATAAAAGGACGTGTCAGTACACAGCATTTTATGAAACGAATCTACGGGCTATCTACGGATAAGGAGGTGGGATAGATGGAAGTTATCAAGAATCATAAGACCGGAATGTGGGAGGTGAGGACCTATTATAAGGATTTGACCGGAGAAAGGAAGCAGAAAACCAAGAGGGGATTTGCCAAGAAGAGCAAAGCCCTTGAATGGGAACGCAATTTCAAACTGAAAGAGGATCAGTGGTGCTAGAATATAAATAGTACAAGCCAAAATGAGAAATTCCAAATACACATAAGCATGGTACAATAGAAACATGCTGAAGGAGGATCTCATATGGCAACGCAACATGACAAACAATTTAAACTTGATGCAATCCAGTATTATCAAGATCATAAAGATCTCGGTGTACGTGGATGTGCTGAAAATCTTGGCATCGGATACAGCACACTAACAAAGTGGCTGAAAGACTTCCGGGAATCAGGTGATGTTCTTGCTCGGGGCTCTGGTAATTACGCATCCGATGAGCAGAAGGAAATCGCTCGTCTCAGACGTGAATTACGTGATGCCCAAGATGCTCTTGATGTATTAAAAAAGCAATCAACATTCTGGGAAAATGACGGAAGTCATTTATCTCAAAGTATCTGAAAAGACGGAAGCTGCCAAAAAGGCTGGACGCCGGGTTTCTGTCTCCGGAATGTTGAAATTTTTAGGTGTCCCACGTTCAGGATATCATGCATGGCTCCACCGCGTGCCTTCTGATACACAAAAACGCCGTGAATCTGTAAAAGAAAAAATACAGGATATTTATGATGATTCCAAGCAGAACTACGGTGCTCCAAAAATCACTGTAGAATTGCGTAAAACAGGTGAAGTCATTTCGGAAAGAACCGTTGGTACATATATGCGCCAAATGGGAATCCGTGCTCAGTGGAGCAAACCATGGACCATCACCACAAAAGATTCTGATTTCAGCACAGAATTACAAAATATCCTTGATGAACAGTTTAATCCTGACCGCCCGAATGCTGTCTGGTGTTCGGATATCACCTACATCTGGACAATAGACGGATTTGTCTATCTGACCAGTATTATGGATTTATTTTCCAGAAAAATCATAGCCTGGACACTTTCAGAAACATTGGAAGTATCCTGCGTGATTGATACAATAAACAAAGCCAACGCTCGCCGAAATATCGACCAGCCATTAATCATTCACTCAGATCGTGGCAGTCAGTATGTTGCAACGGAATATAAAAAAGCAACAGAAAATATGCAGCGTAGTTACTCAAAGAAAGCGTTTCCGTGGGATAATGCATGCATTGAATCCTTCCATTCAATTATCAAACGTGAATGGCTCAACCGCTTTAAAATTCACGATTACAAGCAGGCATACCGTTTGATTTTCGAATATCTGGAAGCTTTCTACAATACGAAACGAATTCATAGCCATTGTAACTATATGTCACCAAATGAATTCAAACGAGTATATGAAAGAACACACACTGAGGCTGAGCTTCTGGCGGGTTAAAATGGGGAAAAATTTCTCATTTTAACTTGTACTAAATCTTGACATAGAACCACAGGAGTTTAACAGGGATACCCGGGGGCTAATCTTTCTGGATGCCACAGTGGTAAGTGAAGCATTTCTGCATCATGAGACAAGAAAACTGGATAATGCAGGCTGTTTTTCCTTTGGAGATGTCAAATATGAGACCAGTACAGCCCTTGCCAATGCAGAGGTGGAAATCGCCTATGACCCCATGAATACAGAGACTATAAAGGTTGTGTATCAGGACATGAAACCAATCATGGCACACCGGGTAAGTATCGGAGCTTTCTGTGATAAAACGGTGGATGTACCGGTTGGAATGACGGACAAGATACCGGAAACATCCAGATTTCTGGATGCTCTGGAAAAGAAATACAAAGAGGATCACAGGCTGATAGCAAATGCCCTTTCTTTTGGTGATTATGGAAAGGCAGGTGGCAGCCATGTATGAGGAATTCTTTGAGCTGATGCATACGCCGTTTACAAGAGATATCCGGCAGACAGGCTGTACAGTTCGAGGCAGATAGAAGATGCCCTGGGGAGACTGACATACGTGGCAGACAGGCAGTTGTTTGCGGTAGTTATTGCGGATCCGGGATGTGGAAAATCAACGCTTATCCGGATGTTTGAAAGCAGATTCCCAAAGGATAAATATATGCTGCTGTATCTGTCTGATTCGAAGCTGACACCGAGGTGGCTGTATGCAGGACTTCTTGACCATATGGGACTGGAGGCAAGGTTCTACCAGGGAGATTCAAAGAGGCAGCTGCAGAAGGAAATCGAAACTGTCAGGACCGTCCAGAAAAAGAAAGTGGTGTTTGTACTGGATGAAGCCCATCTGCTGGGGAAGGAAATTTTGGAAGAATTTCGCTTCCTCTTGAATTACAGGTTTGATTCAGCCAGCCCCATGAGTCTGATACTGGTAGGACAGATAGAGCTGTGGAATCAGAAGCTAAGGCTGCAGAGCTACGTAGCTATCCGACAGAGAATCGATATGAATATCGTGTTGAACCGCCTGGACAGGGAAGAAACTGGCAAATATATCGCGGCACATATGGCGTATGCAGGAGTGAAACAGGATCTGTTCACTAGTGGAGCAGAAGATGAAATCTTCAAGGTATCCGCAGGCATACCACGGATGATCAACAGAATCTGCGAGAAAACACTGATGTACGCATATCAACAGCAGAGACGGCTGATAGATGAGCATATGGTGCGATTTGTAGCTGACCATGAAATGGTTGGAGGAATAGAGTAAGAAATCCGGGGCGAGAGCCCCGGAAGCAGTGACAGAAAGAAGAGTGAGTTTGTGACAATGTGTGAGAGCAGAGTTGTGACAGCTCATGGAATTTTTAACAGCAATAACACAACACAGGGAGAAATAAACATGACAGCATATACAGTAAGAGATGCAAAAATAGAGGATGCACAGCGGATACTTGAAATCTATGCGTATTATGTGGAAAATACGGCGATTACATTTGAATATGATGTGCCGTCAAAGGAAGAATTCAAACAGCGCATGAGGAAGACTATGCAGAAGTATCCGTATCTTGTCATTGAAAAAGAGGGAAGGGTATACGGATATGCCTATGCAGGACCATTTAAGGAGCGCGCGGCGTATGACTGGGCGTGTGAATTGTCTATTTATGTAGACCATGCCGCGAAGAAATGTGGACTGGGAAAACAGCTATACGCCGCTTTAACAGAGTGTTTAAAGCAAATGGGAATCACAAACCTGTATGCGTGTATCGGATATCCGCAGACGGAAGACGAATATTTGGATAAGAACAGCGAGAAGTTTCATGCACATCTGGGATTTCAGACAGTCGGCACATTTCACCAGTGCGGATATAAATTTAACCGTTGGTACGACATGATCTGGATGGAAAAGATGATTGGAGAGCATCAGAGCCAGCAGCTGCCGGTGGCATACCGGACGGCACAAAAAAACAGGATATAGCAGAAAAATATCGAAAGAATAATGAAATCGGTAAAGCAAAAATAAGCCGCAAAGTATGTATATACCGCCTATAAATCGTCAGATTCAGGTCTGAATGTCTGATTTTCCGGGTGGGTATAAAGCACTTTGCGGCTTATTTTAATAAGTACATCAGTCTGCTTATGAATCAGCAGGTTCATCAGAAGCGGCAGGTGCGGCTTCCATGTTTTTCGGTAAAACCAGATTTAAAAGAATGGCAACGAGGAAAACAACAGCAACGCAGTTTTCGGCAAAGACCGTCTTTACAATCTGTGGAAAAATATCAAAAATTTCAGGAACCTGTGTAAAACCGATGCCGATACTTAAAGAAAGTGCGGCAATGGTGATATTTCTCTGGGAGAAACCACATTTTCCAATCATCTGAAGTCCGCTGATAACGATGTTACCAAACATCATCAGTGTACAGCCGCCAAGAACCGCATCCGGCAGTGTCGCAAGCAGTGAACCGAAAAACGGGAAAATTCCGGCTAAAATCATAATCACGGCACCGGCGCCAATCGCATAGCGGTTGACAACCTTTGTCATGGCAACCAGTCCGACATTCTGGCTGAATGACGTAATCGGCAGACAGCCAAAAACAGAAGACAATGCACTGATAAAACCGTCACAGGCAATAGAACCGGAGGTTTCCTTTAAAGTCGCTTCGCGGTTTAAACCGGCGGCGGCAAGGGCGGAGGTATCACCAATCGTTTCCGTTGCTGATACAAGGAAAATCAAAGTAACAGAAATAATAGCATTTATGTTAAATTCCGGTTTAAACGGCAGTAACTGTGGAAATGCAATGATAGAAGTGCCTTCCAGAGAAGAAAAATCCACCGCACCCAGAATCACAGCCGCAATATAGCCCATAATCAGTCCGAATAAAACGGACAACTGCTTGAAATATGATTTTGCAAAAATATTAAAAAGGATACAGCAAAGCAGTGTAAATGTACCGAGAATCCAGTTCGTGGCAGAACCGAAGGTTTCACTGCCGCTGCCGCCGCCAAAGGAAGCCGCACCGACGGATAATAAAGAAAATCCGATAGCGGTTACAACGGTTGCGGCAACAATCGGTGTAATCAGGCGGATCCAGTATTTTGCAAGAAGTCCTAAGATACCTTCAATAATACCGCCGACCAATACCGCGCCGACAATTGCATTATAGCCGTAGGTTGGTCCGAGGTAGCAGAATACGGATACAAACGTAAAACTGATACCCATAACAATCGGAAGTCCCGAACCGATTTTAAAAATCGGGAAAAGCTGTATTAAAGTACCGATACCGGCAATCAGCATGGCACTCTGGATTAAAGAGGCGCTGTCAGCTGTGGACAGCCCGCTGGCTGCGGCAACGATAAAAATAGGTGCGATATTGGCAACAAACATTGCCAGTATGTGTTGTAAGCCAAAAGGAATGGCTTGTTTTACGGAAATCTTACCATTCAGATGATACAGATTTTCCGTTGAGGTCGTTGTATTTTTGTTCATGATATTCTCCATTTGCAGGCAGTGCGTTTTACCGCCGCTGCCTTTTTACATTAAGTTGTTTTGTATTTTATTTCTGTTTTATTCCTGGCGGAAAGTAATTGTACCGGTTGCGGCATCCATGCTGTCTACAATTGCAAGGGATTCCAGATGATAACCGAGGTTGCGGATAATGCGTCCGCCGGACTGGAAGCCTTTTTCAATGACAATGCCGATACCCTCGACCGTTGCGCCTGCTTCATTTACGATAGAAATAAGCCCCTGTAACGCACAGCCGTTTGCAAGAAAATCATCAATAATCAGTACGTGGTCGTCCGGGCTTAAAAATTTCTTGGAAACAATCACCTGATTCTTGCATTTGTGGGTGAAGGATTCCACTTCCGCAACGTACATTTCACCTTCAATGTTAATGCTTTTTGACTTCTTTGCGAAAACGACCGGAACATCAAAATGGCGCGCTACCATGCAGGCAATACCGATACCGGAAGCTTCAATCGTCAGAATCTTGTTAATATGTTCGTTTGCAAAACGGCGCTTAAATTCTTCACCGATTTCATCAAACAGCTGAATGTCCATCTGATGATTTAAGAAGCTGTCTACTTTTAAGACATTTCCTTCTTTTACAATACCGTCTTTTGTAATGCGTTCTTCTAAGAAATTCATAATTCCTCCTAATAAAATGTGGTTGTTAAAATGACGGGCAGACCCGAATCACATTCGGTCAGGCACATCATTTATAGGATTTTAGATAAATTATAGTCTATCAAAATGGCACGGATGTAGCAATATAAAAGTTGAAATTGGAAATGGATTTTTAGTAATACAAATTAAAATAAACACACCTCATGATATATTGGATAATTCATGGGGTGTGTTGGCAGGATGTTTCTTGTACAAAAACATTTTTCAACTCACAGATAAAACTCTGACAATAGAATACTAACACAATCAAAGATGTTTATCAATATTTTCTTTATGTTATTGTATAAGTTTATATTGACAAAATAAAATGAAAGATATATTATGCAAATATAAACAAATGTACTTAAAGTGAATGTGGATTAGAAAAGTATAGCTTAGAGGGGAATTGAAATGAGGGAAGATGAATTACAAGCTTTATTTTTACAGGAAGATTCTTATTGTGCACATATTAATCCTAAAACAGGAGAAAAGCAGAATATAAAAACACATTTGCATAATGTAGCTTATTTAGCACAAAAAAATTGTCCATTGGAAATTTTGAAGACAATGTGCCTGATGAGCGCAGTAACACATGATGCAGGAAAATTAAGCAGTCAATTTCAGAATTATATGAAAGAAATAGAACGATATGGAGATGAATGTGTACGGCATCATGTTGACCATGTTACAGCAGGAGGACGGATTCTTGAAGACATGGCGAAAGGAAAGCTTGTCGCCAAAATGACTTCAATAGCAGTCTATTCACATCATGGACTTCAAGACTGCGTGGATATGGATACCGGAGAGTTATTAGCAGAAGAAAAAAGACAAAAAGTAATAGAATATCCATTGGTATGGGAGCGGTACTTTAATATAGTAAATAAGCAAGAATTGTTTCAACATATGAAAATGGCACATTCCGATTTATTAAAAATTAAAGAATTAGTCAGGAGTGCAACAGAAACTTATACAGGGTGTGGAAATAAAGCATTTTATCTGGGAATGTATGAACGTTTAATATTATCGGTATTAATTGATAGTGATTGGTCGGATTCAGCAAGCTTTTCAGAAGGAACATTATTGCCAGAGAGAAATGATGATGAAACAATGCAGTATATATGGAAAAATGCAATTTATCATTTTGAATCGTATATGGAAGCATTTTGCGAAAGTAAAGAAAAAAGTCTGTTGGATATACAGCGCCAGAATATTTCGGATTTGTGTTATAGGGCTGCGCAAACGCCCAATAGCTTGTATCGTCTGACTGTTCCAACAGGGGCTGGAAAAACATTTAGCAGTATGCGGTTTGCATTACATCATGCTTTGAAATATCATAAAAATCATATATTTTATGTAGCACCGTACAATTCGATATTAGAACAAAATGCACAGGACATTAGAAATGCAATCGGAAATGGAGAATATGTATTAGAACATCATTGTAATGTATTGCCGGAAAGTGAAGTAGAGGAAATACGATATCGTAATCTTACAGAAAGCTGGGACTGTCCGGTTATAGTTACGACAGCAGTTCAGATGTTAAATGTTTTGTTTTCAGGCAGTAAGAGCTGTATTCGCAGAATGTACAATTTATGTAACAGTGTAATTATTTTTGATGAGGTGCAGGCGTTTCCCGTAAAGTGTACCGAATTATTTCATTTAGCGGTTAATTTTTTAACATATTTTTGCAATACGACAGTTGCTTTGTGTTCAGCTACGCAGCCAACAGTTTCAAAACTTGCTGAAAATAATTTGTTTCAGTGTATGGAAATGGCTGGAGATATGAAACTATATATGCAGGATTTTAAAAGAGTTGTAATAGAAGATAAAACTGATTTAGTACCGGGAGGAATGGCATTAGATGATATAGGGAGTTTTGTAAGAGATAAAGCAGAACGGTATCAGTCAGTTTTGTTAATCGTTAATACAAAGCAAGCAGCATTGGAAATATATCAAGAGATTAAAAAGATAAATGATAAGCAGGAAGTGTATCATTTGAGTACAAATATGTGTGCAGAACATAGAAATGAAGTGATAGCACAGATAAAAGAAAGTTTATCAGGAAAAAAGAGAGTAATATGTATCAGTACACCATTGATAGAAGCAGGTGTTAATATTTCATTTGGCTGTGTAATACGTTCTCTCGCAGGGTTAGACAGTATCATTCAAGCTGCGGGCAGATGTAATAGGCATAAAGAACTCAAAGAATTTGGGAAGCTGTATATTATAAAACTTTGCAAAGAATTAGAGATGTTAGAAGGAATAGTAGAAGTAAAAAAAGCAAAGCAGGCAACGGAAAGACTATTAGGTGAATTCAGAAATAATCCACAGGTATTTGATAATACATTGGATTCTCAAACGGCGATTAAAAGATATTATGATTTGTATTATCATGAATTCGATAATAATGAAACTAAATATCCTGCAATATTAGAAAATACGCATGTCCAGACAAATCTTGTTGATTTATTGGGACAAAATACGATAGGGATAAATTTGCATACAGGAAAGTACAATCAGGGAATAAAACTTCCGTTAAATCAGGCATTTAAAACGGCAGGAAATCAATTTGAGGTGATTTCAGAGCAAGGGAAAATATCGGTTGTTATAGCATATAATCAGACAGTGCGAGACATGATTAAAGAGTTGGAAAATGTAAGACTACCAGTATCAAAACAAAAGCAGTATTTAAGAAAGCTGCAACGATATACAGTTGGTATTTCGGAAAATATGAAGCAAAAACTGGAATATGCGATTACTGAATTAGGAGAAACTGGAATTTTAATTTTAAATATGGATTATTATGATGATAATGTTGGGGTGGTAACAGAATGGAATGGTAAATTTTTGGATTTTTAGAGAAGATAGTATCAATAAAATTAGAGGTGTACGATGAAGAAATATAAAAACACAATAGAGTTTGAAGTATATGGAAATTATGCTTTATTTGCAGACCCGGTAACAAGAGTTGGGGGAGAAAAAACATCATACCATATTCCGACCTATGAGGCATTAAAAGGAATTGTAGAAAGTGTGTATTGGAAACCCACAATTATGTGGATTGTTGATGCTGTTCGCATTATGAATCCAATACAGACAGAAACAAAAGGTATCCGACCGATTAATTATAGTGGTGGAAATGATTTGGCATACTATACTTATTTGAAAAATGTTCGGTATCAGATAAGGGCGCATTTTGAGCAGAACTTGAATCATCCAGAGTTAGCAGATGACTGGAATGAAAATAAGCATCATAACATAGCAAAACGTATGGTACAGCGCGGAGGACGGCGCGATGTATTTCTTGGAACAAGAGAGTGTCAGGCTTTTGTAGAACCATGTGTGTTTGGAGAAGGAAGCGGCTACTATGATAATATGGTTGGAGAGATTGCTTATGGTTTTATGTATCATGGAATAACGTATGCAGATGAAGCAATATTACCGGAGGAAAAGGGGAAAATGACGGTGAATTTTTGGAATCCGGTCATGACAGCAGGTGGAATTATAGAATTTATCCGCCCGGAAAAATGTATACAAAAACGGTTTATTAAAGAAATGGAAGTACGCAAATTCGGAAAAAATCAATTTTCAGGATTAAAAGAGTTTGACAAAAAAGAATTAGAGGAGGTGGAAAATTGAGTTGGGAACAAGACTGTATTAATTTATATGATAAAAATGCAGACAAGGTTGGAAAAATTGAATATAAGCAGTATAAGAACAGGGACAAGATAGAGTATGAAGCGTATACTTTGCTTCCGGTGTTTCATAATACAGCGGCGGCACATATAACAGTAGAATTAAATGAGAAAGGAGAGTTTTTAAGAGCGGCAGCAGTAGATAAAGAAGACAGAATGACAATAATACCCATTACGGATAAATCAGATAGTAGAACAGCAGGAAAAGAACCACACCCGTTGTGTGATAATATTAAATATTTAGCAGGCGATTATAGTCAATATAGTGATGAAAAGAAAGTCAGGGAATACTATGAGGCATATATAGAAAAATTAAGGCAATGGCATTTTTCTGAATATACACATCCAAAAGTAGATGCTATATATACATATTTGAATAAGGAAGAATTAGTAAAAGACCTCATAAGAGAACGGATTTTGATTTTAGACGAGAATGGAATGTTAGATGAAAAAGTGACAATACAAGGAGTGTCACAAGTAAAGGCAATGGTAAGATTTATAGTGCGGCAGAATGATGTTACACAGATTTTAGAAGAAGCCTGTTGGAAAGATAAAACATTGCAGAAAGCATATATTGAGTATTATCGCTCATTGCAAAAGACCATGTCTATGGATTATTTAACGGGTACAATGCAGGGGGTATCCTATCTTCATTCAAAAAAAATAAGAAATGAAGGAGACGGAACAAAACTAATTTCATCTAATGATGAAAAAGGGTATACGTATTTGGGACGATTTTTAAAGAAAGAAGACGCATTTTCGATAGGATATGAAACTTCACAGAAAATGCACAATGCGTTGAAATGGATTATTAGAAAGCAAGGGTATTCATTTGACACGTTAAAACTGGTGACATGGCAATCGGATATGGTAGAAATCCCATTTTGGGGATTTGATACAGCAACTATTGCAGAGGAGGTAAAAGAAAAAAATGATTTTTCAGATGAATTTGCGGAAAAATTGGCAGATGATTTTGAAGAAGACGACATAGAAGATATGGAAGAAGCTGTTGATGACAATGTCATAACAGTACAGCAATTTTATCAGGCATTAAACGGTTATAGAAAAAAGGTGGATAATACGTCACAAATGATTCTTTTAGCTGTAGATGCAGCCTCGCCCGGAAGATTAGCAGTTGTAGAATATCAAAGCCTTAATACATTGCAATATTTAGATAATATTGAAAAATGGCATAATCAGGGAAGCTGGAGACATGTAAAGTATAAGGAAGGAAGATTAATATATTATGATGGTGTTCCGGGAGTAAAAGATATTACAGATATTCTTTATGGAATAGATGATGAAAAAAAGAAAATATTAACAATTCCCGATAAAAACGGAAAAAAGTTATATGCGCAGGTAACCAAAAGACTAATTCCATGTATTTGGAGAAATACGAAATTACCGGTTGATTTGGTACAGCTTGCAGTATACAAAGCATCACGTCCGCTTGCTTATAAACAAAGTTATAATTGGAAGCGGGTATTGACATTAGCATGTTCTTTTGAAAAAAAATATAGACATGATAATTACAAGGAGGAATGGGTAATGGCATTAGACAAAAAATGTAAAAAAAGAGATTATTTGTATGGAAGACTGCTTGCAGTAGCAGAAAGGGTTGAATGGTGTACATATATTAAAGACAAGGATTTAAAAAGGGTGACAAATGCAAAACGTTATATGACAACTTTTTCACAAAAACCCTATACAACATGGAAAATCTTAGAGGAGAATTTACAGCCATATTTGAATAAGCTTGAATTTAAAACAAGAACATATTATGAAAATGTGTTAAATGAGATTTTGTGGCTGTTTGAAAAAGCGGATTACCATAATGATACACCATTAGAAGGACTGTATTTATTGGGATATCATTGCCAGTTATTTGAATTCCAGCAGAATAAAGAGAAAAAAGAAGACATTAAGGAGGAACAAGACAATGAGTAAATTACAAGGAAAAATTGATTTTACACTGTTTATCAGTGTGAAAAATGCTAATCCAAATGGAGACCCATTAAATGGGAATCGTCCAAGGACAGATATTGACGGATATGGTGAAATTTCTGATGTATGTATTAAAAGAAAAATAAGAAACCGTATGCAGGATTTGGGAGAACGTATATTTGTACAATCCGATGAGCGGAGTGACGATGGCTTTAAGAGTTTAAAAGAGCGTGCAGACGGCTGTGAAGTGCTCAAAAAAGAAATTGTTAAAAAGAAAAAGGCAGATAGGGATTTATGCGCAAAGATTGCATGTGAAGAATGGACAGATGTTCGCAGTTTTGGACAGGTATTTGCGTTTAAAGGTGAAGAAGCTTCTTTTGGAGTGCGGGGACCGGTATCCATTCATCAGGCAGTTAGTTTATCGCCGGTTAATGTAATTAGTATGCAGATAGTAAAAAGTGTCAATAGTGAAGCTGGAAAAGAAAGTAAGGCTTCTGATACAATGGGAACAAAACATAGAGTCGGTTTTGCGGTTTATAAGGTTGTTGGAAGTGTTAATGTACAACTGGCGGAAAAAACAGGCTTTACACAGGAAGATGCAGAACTTTTAAAAGAGTGTCTGAAGACATTATTTGAAAATGATGCTTCATCTGCAAGACCGGAAGGAAGTCTAGAGGTTTGTAAAATGTATTGGTGGCAGCATAAAGATAAGACACCACTTGTATCAACAGGCTGTATTCAGAGAAGCTTTCATATAGATAAGGTTGAGCGCCCAAAGGCATTTAAAGAATATAACATTAAATGGGAGCAACAGCCAAATTGTGTAGAACCGGAGATATTTGATTTTGTATAATGAAGAAGATTTCCTGCAATTATCCGGAATCCAGCATTTTGTTTTTTGCCGCAGACAGTGGGCGCTTGCGTATATTGAAATGCAATGGGAGGAAAATGTCAGAACATTTGAGGGACGACAGCTTCATAAAAAGGCACATGATGTTTCATTAAAAGAAAAAAGGGGAGATGTGATAATTGAGCGTGCGATGCCCATACATTCAAGAGAACTTGGTATTAGTGGAGAATGTGATGTAGTTGAGTTTTATGAATCACCAAACGGTGTAAAACTTTCAGGACATACGGGAAAATATATAGCAATTCCCATTGAATACAAGCATGGTCGTCCTAAAACAAATGAAGCGGATATTTTGCAGTTGACAGCGCAGGCTATATGTATAGAAGAAATGTTATGCTGTGATATTCCTTATGGATATATTTATTATGGAGAAACAAGGCATCGACAAAAGGTGGAAATAACGGTTGAATTACGGCAAAAAGTAAAAATGATATTTGAAGAAATGCACAAATATTATAAACAGCGTTATACGCCAAAGGTAAAAAGAAGTAAAAGCTGTAATGCGTGTTCATTAAAAGATGTATGCTTACCAATGTTGAATAAGAGTATCTCTGTAACAGAATATATTGATAAAAAAATTAAAGAAGGGGTAGAAGACAGATGAAACATTTATTAAATACATTGTATATAACAAGTCCTAATAAGTATTTGTCACTAGAAGGAGAAAATGTTGTCATACTTGAAAATCAAGAGGAAATCGGGCGGATTCCGTTACACAATCTTCAGGCAATAATAACTTTTGGGTACACCGGGGCAAGTCCGGCATTAATGGGCATGTGTGCACAAAGAAATATTGAACTTACATTTATGTCTGGAAACGGACACTTTTTAGCGCGTGTGTCGGGCGAAGTAAAAGGAAATGTAACATTAAGAAAACAGCAGTACCGTATCAGTGATAATACAGAGCAAAGTATCAAATTGGCAAGAAATTTTATTACAGGTAAAGTATATAATTGCCGCTGGGTATTGGAACGAGCGGTAAGAGATTATTCATTGAGAATAGATACTGACAGTATAAAGAAAAAATCGAAAATTCTTTATCAGAGTCTTGAAAAAATTAGAACATGTAAAACAAGCGCACAACTCTTAGGACTGGAAGGTGAGGCGGCAGCAGTCTATTTTTCTGTATTTGACGAATTAATACTACAACAGAAAGAGGACTTTACTTTTCAAGGGCGAAATAGAAGACCGCCGTTGGATAATATCAATGCGATGTTATCATTTGCATATAGCCTATTGACAGGAATGTGTGGTTCAGCATTAGAATCAGTTGGGTTGGATGCTTATGTAGGATTTTTTCATACAGACCGACCGGGAAGAATATCTTTAGCGCTTGACATAATGGAAGAATTGCGAAGTATTATGGCGGATAGATTTGTTTTAACAATAATTAATAAACGTATTATAAAAAAGTCGCATTTTATCCAAAAAGAAAGCGGAGCGGTTGTATTGACAGATGAGGGAAGAAAATTGTTTTTGAGTGCATGGCAGGAAAGAAAAAAAGAGTTGATAACACACCCTTTTTTAGACGAGAAGATAGAATGGGGAATGATACCATATGTACAGGCAATGCTTTTAGCAAGGAGTATTAGAGGAGATTTAGATGAATATCCTCCATTTTTTTGGAAATAAGGAGAAAAGATGTTATTATTAATTACATATGATGTAAATACAAAAACGGAGGCGGGGCGTACACGTTTACGAAAGGTTGCAAAGCAATGTGTAAATTATGGTCAGCGGGTTCAAAATTCGGTATTTGAATGTCAGGTTGATGCCGTAAAATATCGTCAAATTAAAGCAGTATTAGAAGATATTATTGATAAAGACACGGATAGCCTCAGATTTTATAATCTTGGCGACAATTATAAAAACAGAGTGGAACATATAGGAGTAAAACCGGGTTTTGATGTGACAGAAACCTTGATTTTCTAGTGCGAAAGAGAAGCACACATAAAAATCACGGACATTCGCACCGAATATTATATATTTCAAGTATAAAAATATCTAATGATATTTATATGAAAATGGTAAGGACATTTGTTCTAAGATAAAGTGTCCAGAAAAAATGCAAAATTTCAATGATTTATTGTGAAGTTTTGCTGTCGACCTCTACGAGAGGTCGTGAGTTGAAAAGCAAATGCGGCAGAAGCAAGCAAACGCATTGCAGTCGACCTCTACGAGAGGTCGTGAGTTGAAAAATCGAAAAACAGGCGATATACGAATTGAAAAAGCGTCGACCTCTACGAGAGGTCGTGAGTTGAAAAGTATGTAAATGAGAGGAGCAAACCACATGGCATGTCGACCTCTACGAGAGGTCGTGAGTTGAAAAGCCGATTATGTCAAAATCGGTGTTGTTGCTAACTGTCGACCTCCACGAGAGGTCGTGAGTTGAAAAGTTGAAAAGGCTGATGGTTCTACCGTAAAAGTAACGTCGACCTCCACGAGAGGTCGTGAGTTGAAAAATATAGCAAGGAATAAATGCAAACTTGTCCAGGTCGACCTCCACGAGAGGTCGTGAGTTGAAAATCCAATCTTTTTTTCAATTCTCCATTTTCAGCTAGTCGACCTCCACGAGAGGTTGTGAGTTGAAAAATTTTTTTGGATGTATCGTTGTAATCTTGGACTGTCGACCTCCACGAGAGGTCGTGAGTTGAAAAACTTCTGTCTTTATGCTGTCCGCGCTCTGTTTTAGTCGACCTCCACGAGAGGTCGTGAGTTGAAAATGTATTACAAAATGCGTGTCTTGAAAAGAATATTACAGACATTCTTATCATACATACATTTGTATTTAAGATACACATACAGAAGTTGAAAAACAATAAAGCAAAAATAAGTTAAATTAAAAGCCAGAAAAAAGGACAAAAATACAATGCGCAGTCAACATGATTTAACAACAGGAAACATCATCTCCGGGCTGTGGGCATTTGCGGTGCCGCTGATGCTTGGAAATGTATTACAGCAGCTCTACAATCTCGCGGATACGTGGGTGGTGGGAAAATGTATCGGCAACAATGCACTGGCGGCGGTGGGAGCGTCATATACGCTGATGATTTTTTTGACGTCCGTCATCATCGGATTGTGTCTTGGCAGCAGTGCATTTATTGCTATGGCATACGGAAAGAAAAATACAGAAAAGATAAAGAACGGAATCTTTTTGTCATTTGCATTTACGGCACTCATAACCGTGCTGTTAATTGTTTTGTTTTGCGCGGGGCTGGATACAATTATAAAATGGCTTCGGGTGCTGCAGGAAACGGTTTCGGACATGCGGATTTATCTGTTTTACGTCTTTATGGGATTTTTTGCAACATTTATATATAATTATATCTCCAATCTGTTAAGAGGACTGGGAAATTCTGTCGTGCCGCTGTTCTTTCTGGCGCTGTCCGTGGTATTAAATATAGCACTGGATATTTTATTTGTCGCAGGCTTTCAAATGGGCATTGCGGGCGCGGCACAGGCAACGGTGCTTGCCCAGCACATATCAGGTTTCGGACTGCTCATTTACTATTGGATAAAATATCCGGGGCTGCGCCTGCACAAAAAAGACTGTGTGTGGAACAGGGAAGATTTTATGGAAATCCTGTCGCTGTCGGGATTTACATGCTTACAGCAGTCGGTCATGAATTTCGGCATTTTAATGGTGCAGGGATTGGTCAACAGCTTTGGTGCAGTCGTTATGGCGGCATTTGCCGTTGCGGTCAAGATTGATACGATTGCCTATATGCCGGTGCAGGATTTCGGCAATGCCTTTTCGGTATTTGTGGCACAGAATTTCAGCGCAGGCAAAAAAGACCGTATCCGTGCAGGCATGAAAAGTGACGGTATCAGTGTGGCTGTATTTTGTGCGGTTATCAGTACGGCGGTGTGTGTTTTTGCAAAAACGCTTATGCAGATATTTGTAAGCGGCAGTGATGAAGTTGTAAGAACCGGGGTACAATATCTTCGGATAGAGGGTATGTTTTATATCGGAATCGGCATTTTGTTTATGTTGTACGGCTATTACAGGGCAGTCAGCCGTCCGGGCGTGTCGGTGGTACTCACGGTCATATCGCTCGGAACGAGGGTGCTGCTTGCTTATACGCTGTCCGCCGTTTCATGGATTGGCGTAGCGGGTATCTGGGGATCGATTCCGATTGGCTGGTTTCTGGCGGATTTTGCAGGAATTTTGCTGTTAAAAAGAAGCCGGACATTGAAAAAATCGCAGGATACAGTATAATGAAAAGTAAAAATAAAAGGATAAGCCGCAAAGCGGCGGAAACGGGGGTATTTTATGTTAAAGGACTGGAACAGATTGGAACAACCGTCAAAAGAGGAAATGGAACAGCGTTTAAAGAAGGCGCGTGCGCGCTTAGAACAGCAGCAGATTCTGATGAAGGAAAAGAAACTGCCGGTGCTGGTGCTGTTAGAAGGCTGGGGTGCGGCAGGCAAGGGCAGTGTGCTTGGAAAGATTATTAAAAATATCGACCCGCGCTTTTTTAAAGTGGCAGTTATGGATGAGCCGACAGAAGAAGAAGCACGCAAGCCGTTCTTATACCGTCATTTTGTAAAGATACCGGAAGCGGGAAAATTCGTCTTTATGGACAGCGGATGGATGAGCGAAGTGACAAGGGAAAAGCTGCGCGGGGAATTATCCGAGCAGGAGTATAAAAAGAAAATAGAAAGTATCAAACGTTTTGAAAGACAGCTTACAGACAACGGTTATCTGCTGATGAAGTTTTTCTTCCAGATTGATGAAAAGGAGCAGAAAAAGCGGCTGGATAAGCTGGCGGATGACAAAAATACGAGCTGGAGAGTCAGTGAACATGATGTATGGCAGAATAAGCATTATGATAAATGCATGGATGTTTATGAGCAGTATCTGTGCGATACGAACCAGTCGAGCGCGCCGTGGTATCTGGTAGATGCCAAAGATAAAAAGTGGGCGCAGTTACAGATTTTGGAAACGCTGGTGCAGGGGATTGACACGGCACTTCAAAACAGTACGCTGGCAGTGCCGCTGTTACAGAATGCATTTCCGTTAAAACCGATTGAAAAGCTGGCAGACGTGGCATTGGATAAGACTTTGACAGAGGAAGAATATGATACTTTGTTAAATCAGTATCAAAAGCGTCTGCGCGAACTGCACAATGAATTATACCGTAAAAAAATACCGGTTATCATTGCCTATGAAGGCTGGGATGCCGCAGGAAAGGGTGGAAATATCAAGCGTATTACCGAAGCGTTAGACCCAAGGGGGTATGAAGTACACCCGATTGCAAGTCCAGAACCGCATGAAAAGGCAAGACATTATCTGTGGCGTTTTTGGAACAGACTGCCAAAGACCGGACATGTTGCGATATTTGACAGAACGTGGTACGGCCGTGTCATGGTTGAACGGCTGGAGGGCTTTTGCAGTGAAAATGACTGGCAGAGAGCCTATGTGGAAATTAATGAATTTGAAAAAGAGCTGGCAGACTGGAATGCAGTTATTGTAAAATTCTGGGTGCAGATTGATAAGGATACACAGCTTGCACGTTTTAAGGAACGTGAAAATACACCGGAAAAACGTTGGAAGATTACAGACGAGGACTGGCGCAACCGTGAAAAATGGGATTTGTATGAGGAAGCAGTCAATGAAATGCTGCAAAAGACCAATACAGCCTATGCGCCGTGGCACATTTTAGAGTCCAATGACAAAAAATATGCGAGAATCAAAGCATTAAAGACCGTTATTGAGGCAATTGAGAAAAAAATGGAATAAAAAACGGAGTATCTTATGAACATTTTTGACATCATCGGGCCGGTCATGGTCGGACCGTCCAGCTCCCACACGGCGGGAGCGGTAAGAATCGGCTACATTTCGGGAAAATTGCTCGGAGAGCCGGTGAAAAAAGCAGCGATTTTATTATACGGTTCATTTCTTGCAACAGGAAAGGGACACGGAACACAGAAAGCCTTAGTGGCAGGACTTCTTGGCATGGTACCGGACGATATACGGATTCCGGACAGCTTAAAAATTGCAGCGCAAAAAGGAATTGAAATTACTTTCGGCACGGCACAGCTGCGGGAAGCCCACCCGAACTCCGCACAGATTTATCTTACCGGGGAAACGGGAAGGACGTTAGAGGTCATCGGAGAGTCGATTGGCGGCGGCAGAATCAACATCGCACAGATTGACGGAATCCAGACCAATTTCACAGGCGAATATCCGACGTTAGTCGTGCATAACCTCGACCAGCCGGGACACGTGACGGAAGTTACTGCCATGCTTGCAAAAGCTCGCATTAATATCGCAACCATGCAGCTGTACCGCTCGGCGCGCGGCGGCGATGCGGTTATGGTGCTGGAGTGCGACCAGGAAGTGCCGGAGCAGATTGTCCACCGGTTAGAACAGCTTTCGGGTATTAAAAAAGTAACGTATCTGAGCCTTGTATAAAAGCTGTATACAAAAAACAATGCGGAATGGAGAGTATATGATTTATCATTCAATTCAGGATTTATTAAATCTGGCAAAGGAATATCAGATACCTTTGTGGGAGGTTGTATGCCGGGCGGATATGGAAGAACGGCAGGTTACAAAAGAGCAGTCCTTTGAAACGATGCGCCGGATGTATGAAGCGATGAAGCAGGCAGACAGCGCGTATGATAAAGATTTAAAATCGGCAAGCGGACTGGCGGGCGGTGACGGTGAAAAACTGCATTGCTATAATGCGGCAGGAAAAAATATTGCGGGAGAATACATCGGGCTTGTCATGGAAAAGGCAGTCAAAATGGGCGAGTCCAACGCCTGCATGAAGCGGATTGTTGCCGCCCCGACAGCCGGTGCGTGCGGTGTGATTCCGGCAGTCTTTCTGGCATATCAGGAATATTTCCGGGCAGAGGAACAAAAAATGGTAGAAGCAATGTATCTGACGGCGGGAATCGGTGCGGTGATTGCGGAAAATGCAAGTATTGCGGGCGCCTCAGGCGGCTGCCAGGCGGAAATCGGTTCGGCAAGCGCCATGGCGGCGGCAGGGCTTGCCTATTTGCAGGGCGGCGACGATGAACAGATTGTCAATGCCATGGCATTCGCCTTAAAAAATATGCTGGGGCTGACCTGCGACCCGGTCTGCGGGCTGGTAGAAGTGCCGTGTATTAAAAGAAATTCAGCCGGTGCGGTCAATGCTGTCACCGGTGCGCAGATGGCACTTGCGGGCGTCTGCAGTGCGATTGCACCCGATGAAGTCATTGATACGATGCGCCGTATCGGCAATGCGCTTCCGGCATGTTTAAAGGAAACGAGCGAAGGCGGGCTTGCAACAACTCCTTCGGCGCAGAAGGTACGCGAAAAAATGGACGGAGAACAGTAACTATGCCTCTTGATTTAACACAACTGTCACAAATTACAGAACCGCTTCTTGCGTGGTATGAAAAAAATGCCCGTGTATTGCCGTGGCGTGAAAATACCGATGCTTACCGCGTGTGGGTATCGGAAATTATGCTGCAGCAGACAAGAGTGGATACGGTGATTCCGTATTACGAGCGTTTTTTACGGCGTTTTCCGGATGTGGCGGCACTTGCCGCGGCACCGGAGCAGGAGCTTTTAAAAATGTGGGAGGGGCTTGGATATTATTCGCGGGTGCGAAATATGCAGAAAGCCGCACAGCAGATTTGTGAAAAATATAACGGCATTTTCCCAAACGAATATGAACAGCTTTTATCCCTGCCGGGTATCGGTGCGTATACGGCGGGAGCAGTCGCTTCAATTGCATGGAATAAGCCTTACGCTGCCGTGGACGGAAACGTGCTTCGCGTGGTGACACGTCTGACGGCAGATTCCAGAGAAATTTCCAATACAAAATTTAAAAATGAAATCACAGCGGCATTGCAGGAAATTTATCCTGTGGACAAGTGCGGTATCTTTACCCAGAGCCTGATGGAACTGGGCGCAGTTGTCTGCATGCCAAATGGTACACCGCGATGCACGGAATGTCCGCTACAAAGCTTATGCAGTGCCTGTGCAGCGGGCACACAGCCAGCGTATCCCGTAAAGAAAAAGAAAGCGGGGCGCAGAATCGAAGAAAAGACCGTGCTTTTAATGATACATGCGGGCAGGCTGGCACTGCAAAAAAGAGTCAGGAGCGGATTGCTTGGTGGCATGTGGGAACTGCCGAATCTTTCGGGAAAAGCAGATACAGCGCAAATTCAAAAGTGGCTTGAAAAGTGTGGAATCACGGACTGTCGGATACAAAAAGGCAGTCCGGTGTGCCACATTTTCACACATATCGAGTGGCATATGGAAAGTTATCTTATCGAATGTGGACAAGTAAGCCCGGATTCGGATTTTACGTGGATAACAGAGCAGGCTTTGGAAAAGGAATATGCACTGCCGACAGCCTTCAAAAAAGTGTATACACAAAACCGGCCATTGTGAGAAATTTGTTGACATTGGGCGGTAAGTGGAGTATAAAGTTTATATCGCTATTAACATACATTTATAATAGGAAGAAAATTTTTTGGAGGATGTAACGATGGAAAGTTACAAGTTTTTACTGGATTTGGCAGTGATACTGCTTTGTACAAAGGTATTGGGGCTGGCGACGAAGCGTGTACAGATGCCGCAGGTTGTCGGCTCATTGCTTGCCGGTCTTTTGTTAGGACCGTCTATGCTGGGGCTGCTTACGGAAACGGAGTTTTTAAGTAATGTAGCGGAGCTTGGCGTTATCGTACTGATGTTCTGCGCTGGACTGGAAACAGATATTAAAGAGCTGAAAAAGAGCGGAAAAGCTGCATTTGTTATTGCACTCTGTGGCGTTATCATGCCGATTATCGGTGGATTTGCCGTTGCATATTTCTTTAACAAGCCGGGTGTTATTGATTCGGATGCCTCATGCAGCGTTGTGCTTCAGAATGCATTTATCGGCGTTATACTGACGGCAACTTCTGTCAGCATTACGGTTGAAACCTTAAAGGAAATGGGCAAATTAAAAACTCATTCCGGCAACGCGATATTAGGGGCTGCCATTATTGATGATATTTTAGGTATTGTGGCTCTGACAATTATTACAAGTCTTGCAGATGAATCGGTGAATGTAGCGGTTGTACTGTTAAAGGTTGTATTATTCTTTGTATTTGCAGGTGTTGTGGGTTTTGTATTTTACAAGTTTTATAAAAAATGGATTGAAAGCGCTGACCGCGGACGTCACAGACATGCCATCATAGCTTTTGTATTCTGCCTTTTAATGTCTTACGTGGCAGAAGCGTGGTTTGGTGTTGCGGATATTACAGGTGCATATATTGCAGGTCTGATTATTTCCAATACAGAGCGTTCTGAATTTATCCAGTCCCGTTTTGACACCCTTTCATTTTTACTGCTCTCACCGGTATTTTTTGCAAGTATCGGACTGAAGGTAGAACTGCCGAATATGACAGGAACGATTATTGCATTTACCGTTGTATTAGTTATTGTAGCGGTGTTGACCAAAGTTATTGGCTGCGGACTCGGTGCAAAGGTATGCGGATACAAGCCGTATCAGTGTAAGCGCATCGGTGTCGGCATGATTTCACGAGGCGAGGTCGCCTTAATTGTAGCCAGCAAAGGTGCGGCACTCGGCATGATGGGCAGTGCCTTTATGGGACCGGTTGTTATCGTGGTTGTTATTACAACGATTATCACACCGATTTTGTTAAAAATAGTATTTAAGAAAGGTCCAAACAATTACATACCGGATTCAGAAAGCATTTCCACATATCATACAAAGATCAGCGATTTGAGAAAGAATCTGTTTGGATAGGTTAAAATAGAATGATTAGAAACTGCAGTCTGGAAGAAATTTCCGATGGAAAGTTATATAGTGAAAATGATATGGTAAAGGCAGACACGAATCAGTGTCAGGGCTGCAATTCCGTATGCTGTCACGGCATGGGAGATTCGATTGTGTTAGATCCTTATGATATCTGCCGTCTGACAAGACAGCTTCAGATGCCGTTTGAAAGTCTGGTGGAGAAGCATCTGGCGTTAAATGTCGTAGACGGCGTGATTTTACCGAATCTGAAAATGGCAGGGGAAAACGAAACCTGTACATTTTTAAATGAACAGCAGCGCTGCCGGATTCACGGCGCAAGACCGGGTATCTGCCGTCTGTTTCCACTGGGAAGATACTGGCAGGACGATACCCATTTTCAGTATATTCTGCAAAAGGACGAGTGCCACAAGCACAATCTCACGAAAATCAAGGTGAAAAAGTGGCTGGATACGCCGGATTTAGAAGCGTATAACGCATTTCTTGTGACATGGCATGCTTTTTTAAAGGAAATTCAGGCGGCACAGCAGGGACTGGATGAAGGGCAGAACAGGATTCTGACGATGTATATTTTAAAGAGCTTTTTTGCACAGCCATATGACGACCGCGATTTTTATGTGCAGTTTGAAGAACGTATGAAAAAAGCAAGACAGGATTTGGCAATGGACTAGCCAGAAAGAGAGGAAACATCAATGAAAATCGATCTGTTTCAAATCGGAAATTTTCACGTACACGGATATGGCTTTATGATTGGCATTGGATTTCTGCTGGCATTGGCGCTTGGCTGTATGCGGGCAAAAAAACTGGGGTTAAAAGACGAATCGGTCATTGATATTGCCATTCTTGCAGGAGTCTGCGGCTTTCTGGGTGCAAAGCTTTTGTATGTGATTGTAAGTTTTAAGGATTTCTTAAAAGACCCGCTTGCGGTGCTGGGGTCAGAGGGCTTTGTTGTTTACGGCGGCATTATTGCCGGGGTGCTTGCGGCGTGGATTTACTGCAAAGTCAAAAAACTCGTATTTTTGGAGTATTTTGATTTAATTATGCCGGAAGTGGCACTTGCACAGGGCTTTGGCAGAATCGGATGCTTTCTGGCAGGCTGCTGTTACGGACGGGAAACAACCGCCGCATGGGGCATTACATTTCCAGCAGACAGCATGGCGCCGGCAGGCATAAAGCTTATTCCGACACAGCTTCTTTCAGCGGCAGGGGATTTTTTAATTGTTGCAATCCTGATATGGATTGCACACCGGTTTTTATATCAGCAGAAAAAGCTGATAACAGGCGATATTGGCAGTATTTATTTACTGCTGTACGGTATCGGAAGATTTCTGATTGAGTTTTTAAGAAATGATTACCGTGGGGCGGTCGGATTTTTGTCCACCTCCCAGTTTATTTCCCTTTTTATCGTGGCGCTTGGGATAACGCTGATGGTTTACCATAGAAAAAAGAAGCGGGTAAAATAAAAAAAGGATACGGAGTAAAATTTCAAAGGAGAAAAGGGGTAGTGTATGAAAAGTGCAAAAAATGAATTAAAACAGTTTGTAGCCGGAGTTGTTATGTTGATTGTGGGGTTGTTTATTTTATCCCAGAAAGTGGTTGTATCGTCCGGCTGGTTCGGTTACGGCGGAACAATTATGCTTGGTGGTGTCCGTCTGAATTCGGGGATGATTATGATTCCGTTTATTATCGGTATTATATGGATGTTCGCAAGCGGAGCCTCTTTTGCATCGAAGTTGTTTACGGCATTGAGTGTCATTTTGATTGTAGCATCCATTATTTTAAATACAAATATTTACATGGTTTCAATATCAATGTATGAATGGGTTATTATGCTCGTGCTGATTTTTGGCGGAGCAGGATTTGTTGCAAAAGTCTTATTCTCCGATGCATATAAGGAAGAAAAGCATAAGGGGAAAAAGAAAGATGCAGCCGGTGAAGATTCAACACAGGATTCACTGGATGCGGAGATTGAACGCATGAAAAAAGGCTTAAAATAGGCAAAAAATAAAGATACTACTAAAAATACTACCAGGATTCGTCTATGGTAGTATTTTCATTTTCAGCCGGATTTGATAAATAAAAGGTGTAAACAAAATAAATCAACCGCCGCAGGAAGCGGCAGAAAGGAGAAAGTTATGGTTACAGTTGTATCTGTTCTTTCAGTTGTTGCAGCAATTTTTTGTATGGTATTTTTAAGTCAGGGGTCTTTTAGCATGATTGGATATTTTATAGACCTGCCGGGACTCATTTTTTTGGCACTGCTTGTAATTCCGGCTGTATGCATTTCGGGATTTGCAAAAGATTTTGGCAAAGGGCTTGCAATCTCTATGCACAAGAATTCGGAAGTTACATTATTACAGCTGAATAAAAGTATTGAAGCAGTAAAGCTGGTTCAAAAGCTGCTGATTTATGCAGGTGTATTTATCAGTCTGTTTTCATTTGTGGTTGTTGTACAGGTTATGCCGGATGCCGTGCAGTACAGTGCGCAGGAATATATGCAGGTTTTTGGCAATAATTTTGCAGTTGCAATTCTTCCATTGATGTATGCATTGGTATTCAGCCTGTTGTTACTGCCGGTATCCGCAGTATTACAGCATAAAAAGATTGAATACATACAGAAGTAGCAAAAATGCCTGCGAAATGAGGATTCGTATGAAAAAATTTATTGTGAAATTTGCAACAGTGATACTGTATGTATTGATGGTGGCATATCTGTCAGAATTCAAAATCGGACTGCTGCTGGACTGGAAAGCGCTGGCAGCAGTGTTTTCCGGCAGTCTGCTGTTTTCAGTACCGGCAGTATTCAACACGGACAGCCGCAGCTCGTGGAGGAATACGTTCTGTAAAAATATCATTACAGCGGGATATATTGCAACGTTTTTGTTTTTATTTGCCCGCTTAAACCAGCCGAAAGGCTATGAAAATCTGCTCGCGGATATTGCGCTGAACTGCCGTCCGCTGCTGTACAGCCTGATATTGTATATCATTTTAAAGTCTGAAAAGCCGGCGGAGGAAGATGTGACGGAGGAAAGTGAAAGTATACGGGAGGATTGTGAACAAGAGGGCAGTGTCCTACAAGAAAAGAATATGAAAAATATACAAAAAGAATATGCACAAAAGGAGGTCTTAAAAGAAAGTGCCATAGAGGTAAAGGAATCGACAGCCGGTAGATATGAAAGCGGTATCGGACAAAATACGGATAAGCGGGATAAAACAGCAGAACAGATTTATTATGCGTTCCGTAACAAAGGACTGACCCAGAGGGAGGCAGAGGTCGCAAGACTGGCATGTTCCGGGCGCTCTAATAAGGAAATTGCAGAAGAACTGGTCATTTCCGAAACGACAGTCAAAAAACATATGCAGCATATTTTTGAAAAACTGGAGATAGGGAGTCGGGAGGAACTGCGGAATATGTAAATAATGGTAAATAATAACAAGCGGTCAGTTCACCGTTGTCACTTGATTTGACTGACCGCTTGTTATTATTTCTGCTATACGGAATTGCTTTTTTTTGATAATATATATTAAAGATACAGTACATGTTTTAGGATATAAGAATGTCGGGCAGGTGATTTTGATGAAAGCAGATGAAGTGATATGTGAGGTTTCAAAGCTGTGCAGGGATTTTCAGGCAGATGAAGTGATTTTATATGGTTCAAGGGCAAAGGGGACAGCCAGAGAACGCAGTGATATTGATATAGCGGTGTCAGGAGTGGAATGTTTTGACGAACTTGTTGAAAAAATAGAAGAACTGCCGACACTTTACAGCGTGGATTTATTAAATATGGATACTTGCAGGAATGAATTGTTATTGGAGGATATTAAGCAATATGGACGAAAAATTTAGCAGACGTTTTAAATCTTTTTGTAATTCACTGGAGGCGTTGTCGGAGGCAAGGGAAAGAGATTTATCAGATTCTTTTGTATTAAGTGGGACAAGTGCTAAATTTAGTATAACATTTGATTTGTCATGGAAGGTTATGAAAGATATACTGGTGCAGTATTACGCGATAACAGGTTTTGTGGCAGGCTCGCCAAGGGAAGTCCTGCGGGAAGCTTTTAAGGCAAATTTAATTTCAGATGATGCATGGATGGATATGTTAAAAGTGAGAAATGAACTTGCGCATGATTATGATTGTGAAATTGTAAAAAAGCACTGCAATACAATTGTTGAAAAGTATATTGATTTGTTTTATGAGTTTGAGGAAGTCGTGAAAAAACTAGGGGATTAGAGGGAAAACAGGTATACAAATTATGAATATAAAACTTATAATATTTGATTTTGATGGAACGATAATGGATACCAAAAAGACGATTGTAGTTTCAAAACAGGAAACATTACGTCAGATGGGATTAGATGTGGCAGAAGAACAGGCTTGTGCCGATACAATTGGTATGTCAGCAAAAATAGGGAATGATGACGTATGTCGAAAATAATATTTATCGTTGAAGTAGGAAATTTGAATTATTTTGTTTTTGTTTGACTTTTTTAAAAATCAGAAATATAATAGTCCTTGAACGAGTAGCAGACGAGCGTAAATCCAGTTTTGCTGCTCGTTTTTTTATTTTAAATCTATAACGCCATTAAAAAGTGTGTAGCTTATCAGCGTAAGTCCAGCTTATGCGGTAATTACACACTTTTTTTGTGCAAAAAAACAAAGAGGCAAATCCTCTGCTCCTGCAAAGAGCAGTCGCATTTGCTTCGCAAACAAGGAGGATTAAAATGGCAGAAAGTAACAAAATGAAAGAAATTCCGGTAAATAAGCTTATGGTGCAGATGGGAATACCGATGATTTTATCCATGGCACTGCAGGCAATCTACAATATTGTGGACAGTGCTTTTGTCGGCAATATGAAAGTGGGGAGTGAAGCGGCTTTGAATGCGCTGACACTGGTATTTCCGGTACAGATGCTTATGGTGGCAGTTGGAATCGGAACCGGTGTGGGAACGAATGCGCTTCTTGCAAGAACTCTTGGAGAGGGAAAAAACAAAAAAGCTGCGAAAGTCGCCGGAAACAGTCTGTTTTTAGGTGTGATAATTTGTGCGGTATGTCTGTTGTTTGGCATTTTTGGAGTGAAGGCATACATTTCATCACAGACGGCTGACACGGAAGTGATTGCAATGGGAACAAGTTATTTAAGAATATGCTGTGTGCTTTCTTTTGGAATTATTTTCTTTTCATTATTTGAAAAGCTGTTACAGGCAACAGGGCGTTCCCTTTATTCCACAATCGGACAGGTTGTGGGTGCTGTGGTCAATATTATTCTGGACCCGGTAATGATTTATGGTATCGGACCCGTTCCTGAAATGGGCGTAGAGGGCGCTGCGTATGCTACGGTAATCGGTCAGATTGTATCAGCAGGGTTGTTATTTATTTTTCATATGAAATTAAATAGGGAATTTGAACATGGAATAAAATTCATGAAACCGGATGGCAGAACGATTGCAGGAATCTATTCAATAGGTCTGCCTGCAATCATTGCACAGGCGCTGATGTCTGTCATGGTGTATGTTATGAATCTGATTTTGAAGTTCAGTACTTCTGCACAGACTGCATACGGATTGTTTTATAAAGTCCAGCAGTTTGTATTGTTCTTAGCATTTGGTTTAAGAGATGCCATTACGCCAATCATAGCGTATGCATATGGAATGGGAAGTAAAAAACGAATCCGGGACGGAATCAAATATGGTCTGATATACACGACGGCACTGATGATTTTAGGGATTTTTATTACAGAAATTTTTCCGGACGCATTTGCCACGCTGTTTAATGCGGGACAGTCAAGAACGTATTTTATCAGTGCAATGCGGATTATTTCAATCAGTTTTATTTTTGCGGGAATCAATGTCGCCTATCAGGGCATTTATCAGGCGTTGGACGGCGGTCTTGAATCGCTTGTGATTTCACTGCTTAGACAGCTTGTCATTATATTACCGCTAGCAGGAATTTTTTCAATTTTTGTAAAAAACGCAACAGCAGGCATTTCCCTGATTTGGTGGGCATTTCCGATAACAGAACTTGTTGCCTGTGCAGCAGGATATGCATTTTTAAAGAAAATCAGTAAGAATAGAGTGGAAAAATTAAGTTGAGGAGGAAGCAGCAATGGCAAAAAGAATTATTACAATCAGCAGAGAGTTTGGAAGCGGCGGACGTTTTATCGGTGAAGAAACAGCTAAAAAACTCGGCATAGGCTATTATGACAAAGATATTATCGGTCAGATTGCCGGACAGTCGGGGTTATCACAGGAGTATATCAGGGAAAAGGCAGAATTATCGCCAAGGAAAGGCTTATTTGCATATGCTTTCTCAGGGCGTGATATTACCGGAAAATCAATAGAAGATATGGTATATGAAGCGCAGAGAAAAGTGATTTTGGAGCAGCAGGCAGTAGATTATATTCAAACACACTGCAAAAAATTTACCAATATCTTACAAAATACAAGCAGATTCATTAACATGAGTATGCCGTAGATGACTTATACAAAACAGATAAAGTAATATGGGTTCACATACAGACAAATTTCATGTATAATAGAACCGCATGAAAGTGGGGAAAATCCGGCAAGTGTTTTCCCACAGCGTTGAAATCACGGCAGTGAAATGCCTGAGGAATGGAGATTAACATGGAAATTTATGAAATGATTGAATTAGAAGACTGTCCGAGATGTTTAGGACCTTCTATTTTAGAAGAAGAAAACAGCGGTTATTATGTCATGTGCATGGACTGCGGCTGCCAGTCGGCAACATTTGGCTTTAAAGACGATGCCGGAAGACTTGAGGCGGCAAAAAGAACAGCTGAACTGTGGAATGCCGGCAAGGTTATTTTCAACGGCTTTGGCGATTAAATTTGAAAAAGAAAAGGAGTAATGAACGCATGAAAAGTAAAGAAGAACTTTTTAATATGACTGTACTGGAATTAAAAGAATATGTGAATTCTTTATCAAACCCGGAAATTAAAGAAGTGGCAGAAATATTTGAAGACGATGAACATGAAAGAGACCCGCTGGAACTTCTTGCGGCACCGAAGCTGTTTGACTATATGAAATATGCTAATGGCACTGTGGATATTGATTTTAGCCTTTAATTTGACAATGAGGATTAATGTAAATGAAAATAGTAATTATAAATGGAAGTGCCAGAAAAGGCAATATTTTAACAGCAATCAATGCATTTATGAAAGGTGCTGCCGATAGAAATGCGATAGAAGTAATTCAGCCAGACAAATTGCATATCAGTCCATGTAAAGGCTGTGGTGTCTGTCAATGTCATAAAGGCTGTGTAGATAACGATGATACAAATCCTACAATAGATAAGATTGCTGCGGCAGATATGATTTTATTTGCAACACCAGTATATTGGTGGGGGATGTCCGCACAGTTAAAACAGGTTATTGACAAATGCTACTGTCGTGGAATGCAGTTGAAAGGGAAAAAGGCAGGTGTTATTGTAGCGGGTGGTTCACCAGTAGATAATATACAGTATGAGTTAATCAGGAAACAGTTTGAATGTATGGCAGGTTATTTGTCGTGGGATATGCTGTTTCAAAAATCATATTATGCTACGGATAGAGATGAACTGGCTAAAAATACAGCGGCAATTGAAGAATTAGAAGATTTAGGGAAAAAGATTGGCTGACGGGTGTTTAAAACGAGAGGAAAATTCAAATCATGAAAAAACGTAAAGCAGCATTTATTTGTGTTCATAATTCGTGCAGAAGCCAGATTGCAGAAGCGTTTGGAAGACATCTGGCGGCTGATGTATTTGAAAGTTATTCAGCAGGAACGGAAACTAAGCCGCAGATTAATCAGGATGCGGTCCGCATTATGAAGGAATTATATGGAATAGACATGGAAGCGGAGGGACAGTATAGTAAGCTGATTGATGAGATTCCGGCTCCGGATACTGCCATTTCAATGGGCTGTAATGTAAGCTGTCCGTTTATTGGCAGACCATTTGATGATAACTGGGGACTGGACGACCCTACCGGAAAAAGTGATGAGGAATTCAGAAGAGTTATTGAAGAAATCAGAAAGAATATCCTTGCTTTAAAAGAAAAGCTGCAATAAAATCAAAAGCAGCCCTGACCGAAACTGCACAGCAGCGGCAGGGCTGTTTTTTCGTTATAAGAAATAGTATCTTATAAAACTTTCGATAAAAATTCTTTCAATCTCGGACTCTGTGGGGTTTCAAAAAATTCCTTTGGTGCATTTTCTTCGGTGATATTGCCGTCAGAAAAGAACATACAGCGGTTGGAAACTTCCTTTGCAAATCCCATTTCATGCGTAACAATTAACATTGTCATGCCGGACTGGGCAAGTTCTTTGATAATTGTTAAAACTTCGCCGACCATTTCCGGGTCAAGCGCAGAAGTCGGTTCGTCAAACAGCATGACTTCCGGATTCATTGCCAGCGCACGGGCAATTGCAACACGCTGTTTCTGTCCGCCGGAAAGCATGGCAGGATAGGTATCCGCTTTATCTTTTAAGCCGACACGCTCTAAGAGTTCATCAGCTTTTTTAGAAGCTTCTTCCTTTGTCATCAGCTTTAATTTGACCGGTGCAAGACAGATATTTTCACGGATGGTCATGTTCGGGAACAGATTAAAGTGCTGGAATACCATACCAATCTTTTCGCGGATCTGGTTGATGTTGACCGACTTATCGGTCAAATCCGTGCCGTGGAATAAAACGTGTCCGCCGGTCGGCGTTTCCAGCATATTTAACGAACGTAAAAATGTGGATTTACCGCAGCCGGAAGGTCCGATGATGGCAATGACATCGCCTTTGCGGACGGTCGTATTGACATCATTTAAAACAACATGTTTGTCAAATGCCTTGTGCAGGTTTTTGACTTCGAGGAGAACATCTGATTTAGTTTCGCTCATTGCTTCTTAATCTCCTTTCCAGTTTCTTTACAAGTGCCGAAAGAATAACAACCAGTACAAGGTAAATAAATGCAACACCGAGTAATGGCAGGAAAGCATCATATGTAATGCTTCGGATAATATCACCGCCGCGGGTTAAATCGGTCAGTCCGATATAACCACTGATAGAGGTCTCTTTCAGTAACACGATAAATTCATTTGCAAGGGCAGGCAGTACATTTTTAAATGCCTGTGGCAGAATAACGCTAAGCATGGTCTGACGGTAGGTAAGGCCTAAGCTTCTTGCAGCTTCAAACTGTCCGTTGTCGATAGACATAATACCGGAACGGAAAATTTCGGCAACGTAAGCACCGGAGTTAATGCCGAATGCCAGAATTGCCACCAGCAGCTTGCTGATATTCATAGAGCCGAAAATAATATAGTAAATAATCAGCAGCTGTACCATACTTGGTGTACCACGGATAATGGTCAGGTAAACGGTGCAGATTGCATTTAAAATCTTTAAATTGCCGGTCTTATCATGGCTTGAACGGACAACGGCAACTAAAAAACCGATGACAATACCGATTAATGCGGCACAGGCTGCGATAATCAGTGTATTTTTCAGACCGGTCAGGATGAACTGATAACGGTTATCGGTTAAGAAGTCTGTTTTAAATTTTTCAGAAAGACTTGTACCGCCGGATACGGCATCGTTATTGCGCACAACAATAACCTGCTGTGAAGTGGTGTAAGAATCTGAAAAGTCAATATTTTTCTGACGTTCCGGTGTAACGGTCATACCTGCAATACCGACATCGGCTTTACCGGAAGATACGGCAGTGATGATGGAATCAAATTCCATATCCTCTACTTTTAAGGTCATTCCTAAAGTATCGCAGATTGCCGTGGCGACATCGACATCAATACCGACAATCGTGCCGTTTTCATAGTATTCATACGGCTGGAAATAAGCATTGGTAGCCATAACCAGTGTGCCGTTGGAACGGTTTACATTTTCAGGAGAGGTATACGGAGTTTGTCCGATATTTTCCCCGATGTAATTGTTTAAAATGGCATCAAGTGTGCCGTTGGCTTTTAATGTGTTTAAAGCGTCGTTGATAGAACTTGTCAGGGAAGAATTGCCTTTTGCAATTGCAATAGCGTAGTCTTCGTTAGCAAATTCTTCAGGGAGAATCATTAAGTCGCTGTTTGCGGTAACAAAAGACTGTGCCGGTTGTGCATCAATGACAACTGCATCAATCTTTCCCTGTTTTAATGCCTGAATGGCATCGTTTCCTTTGTTGAAACGTTCAACGGTTGTATTTGAACCGTCCGTTTCATAATCTGATACGAGCGTATCGCCGGTTGTACCAAGCTGGACACCGATTTTTTTGCCGGAAAGGTCGTCTACTGAAAAAACAGTGTTTTCAGCCTGCTTTTTGCCGCAGGAAGTAAACTGTAAAGACAGACCGATACAGAAAAAAATCAACAGCAGGCGAAATACGCGCCAAGCATGATTTTGTTTTGTACGTTGCATACTTTTATCCTTTCTTTGTCGATTTATTTTTTGACATTGTATCATATTATACACTGTAATTGAAAATGCTACAATCTGTATTTGTAAAAAAAATAAGATATGCTATACTAAAAATGCTGTTGGGGGCAAAAGTCCCCAATAATGATACCTGCGGATTGTTCCGTGCTGCGCACTCCCACAATCCTGCCCAATATTCGCATATCGCAGAACTATCGTCCTGCTTTTATGCTCATATTAGGGCGGGTCACAAGGTCATTCACCCACTTATGAGCAAGCTCATGTGGGTTTAGACCTTTTGACCCTGGTATCAAAGAAATTTAGAAAGAAGCAGGAAATGATGAAAATTAGAACACCCGAATATTATAAAGATTTTAAATGTATTGCAGGGGCATGTACGGATACGTGCTGTGCGGGCTGGGACGTGGATGTAGATGAAAAGTCGTATGACTATTACAAAACGGTTGCAGGAAGTTTCGGACAGCGCTTACAGTCGGTTATGGTGCCGGAGGAGGGCGGCGGCTGTACCTTTACGCTGCAAAACGGCAGATGCCCGTTTTTAAATGACAAGAACCTGTGTGATTTATTTATTGCACTGGGCGAAGATAAGCTGTGTGATACGTGCGCCGAATTTCCGCGGTTTATCAACGAATACGGCAGTGAGCGGGAAATCGGACTGGCGCCGTCCTGTAAAACAGCCGGCGAGCTGATGTTTAGCTATCAAAAGCCGCTGACATTTACGGTAGAAGAAACAGATGAAACCGTTTCTTCCTATAATAATATCGACCCGCAGTTATATTTTAAGCTGCGCCAGGCAAGGGTAACGGTGTATAATATCATCCGCAACAGGGCATTTTTAATAGAGGAGCGCTGCATGCTGTATCTGGATTTTGCAAAAAAACTGCAAAAGAAGCTGGATACGGACAGAGTAGATTTAATGGATTATGAAATTCAGGCATACGCACAGGCGGATTATCTGCAAGACCGTTTAAAGGATTTGAAAAAGAAATACGGCGGAAAAAATCATACGGCATATGAAAATATCCCGCATTTTTTTGACTGCTTTGCCGGCATGGAAGTTATCAACCCGGACTGGTACGTCTGTCTTGAAAGAAACAGCAGATATTTTAAAAACTGTTGCGGTGCGGAGGACTATGAACGGGAGCTTTCTGAATTTGCGGCATATTATAAGGAGAAGGAATACGAATACGAGCAGCTGATGATGTATTATGTATACAGATATTTTTTGAATGCGGTCAATGACAGCGAAATTCTTTTAAAGGCGAAAATCGGTGTCATCGGATATCTCATTTTAAAACATCTGGATATGCAGTGCTGGCTTGAAAACGGGAAGACGTTGACCTTTACACAGCAGGTCGACCTGGCGCATTTGTATTCGCGCCAGTTTGAACATTCTTATACAAATTTTGAAGTGTATAACGGATATTTTAAGACGAAACGCAGATATGCGTGGGGCAGGCTTATGGAATATCTGGGTACAGGGTGTCCAGATACTCAATAAATGCGCGGGAGCATTCCGGCAGATAAGTGGAATTGTATGCAAGGACAACATCGGTTGCGATATCGCAGTTTTTAACCGGTCTGCATACAATTCCTTTTTTTTGAACCAGCGTGGCGGCAGACTGCGGGATAATACCGACCCCCATGCCCATTTCCACAAAATAAAGGGTCGTACGGGCATCGTCATTGATACAGAACCAGTTCGCACTCAGGTTCTTGTCCTCAAATTCTTTCCGCAAAAGGTGTTCCCAGCGGCGGTATACGATAAGCGGGAGCTTCGTAAGATCATCAAGCGTAATGGAAGAAGAACGGTCGTCGGCAAAAAATGATTCCTGCCCCACTGCAACCAGTGAATCCGTAAACAGCTTCTTGCAGGTCAGCGAGTCCGTGTGAAACGGCGTGCGCAGGAGTGCAAGGTGGATGGCATTGGTTTCAAACTGGGAAAGCAGGTGGTAGGTGTCTGCTTCATTAATTTCATAATGAATACCGGGATACTGCTTGGAAAAGCCGCATAGCCAGCCAAGCGCGTCCGAACCGATTAAGGAAGAAACAATACCGATACGCAGTACACCGTTAAAATGTCGTGCCGCATTCATGGTTTCCTGCTTTGCAACATTGCTTAACTGCAACAGTGAACGGCTGTAATTATAAAGGGTTTCTCCGGCTTCCGTCAGACGGATGGTACGCGAACCCCGCTCAAACAGCGTGCAGTCCAATTCAGCTTCTAGAAGCTTCATCTGACTGCTTAACGGCGGCTGTGACATAAACAGTTTCTTTGCCGCCCCCGAAATACTCCCTTCCTCCACAATCTTCACAAAATAAGAAAGCTGCTTCAAATCCATATCAAAAATCCTTCCTATATAAAAAACGTATATCACATATACATTATAAATATTTTCTGTATTGCTGTATTTATGATAAAATAACAAACGTATGAAATCAAGTCCTAAATCAGAACTGGTCCTATGATAATACAGGCGGTCTGGTGCGGATAGAAAAGGGGTAAAATATGAAGCGAATTTGGATGTATCTGAGTGCATACAAAAAAGAATGTGTCTTCGCGCCGTTGTTTAAAATGCTCGAAGCACTGTTTGAATTGTTTGTACCGCTTGTCGTATCGGCAATCATTGATACGGGTATCGGCAATGCGGATAAAGGTTACATTGTAAAAATGAGCCTGCTTTTAGTAACACTGGCAGTTATCGGGCTGACCTGTGCCATTACAGCACAGTATTTTGCGGCGAAAGCGGCAGTCGGCTGTGCGACCGGTATGCGCCATCATTTATTTAAGCATATCCAGAGCCTTTCCTTTACGGAAATGGACACCATCGGTACGTCAACACTGATTACACGTATGACAAGTGACATTAACCAGGTGCAAAACGGTGTCAATCTGGTACTGCGCCTGTTTTTGCGTTCACCGTTTATTGTATTCGGTGCAATGATTATGGCATTTACGATTGACGTCAAAGCGGCGCTTGTTTTTGCGGTAGCGATTCCGGTACTGGCAGTCATCGTTTTTGGCATTATGCTCTCCACAAGACCGCTTTACAAAAAAGTACAGGCGGGACTGGATAAGATTCTTGGCATTACAAGGGAAAACCTGACCGGTGTGCGTGTTGTACGTGCATTTAACAAGCAGGAAAATGAAATCAGAGAATTTAAACAGGCCAATGAACAGCTCAATCATTTACAGAAATTTGTCGGTAAGATTTCCGGACTGATGAATCCGCTGACCTATGTGGTGGTCAACATTTCCATTATCGCACTGATCTGGATTGGTGCGGTGCGTGTCAATGCGGGAACACTGACACAGGGACAGGTTGTGGCACTCTACAACTATATGTCACAGATTCTCGTTGAATTAATCAAGCTGGCAAACCTGATTATCAACATTACCAAGGCACTCGCCTGTGCGGGCAGAATTGAAAATGTATTTAGTATTAAGTCCAGTATGCAAAACGGCAGTACCACGGAAAGCACAGATACACAGGCTGCGGCAGTGGAATTTAAAAATGTATCCTTACGCTACAGCGGTGCGGGCGATGAATCGCTCACAGACATCAGCTTTACGGTAAAGAAAGGACAGACCATCGGTGTCATCGGCGGTACGGGCTCCGGAAAATCGTCCCTTGTCAATCTGATTCCGCGTTTTTATGAAGTGACAAAGGGTGAGATTTATATTGACGGTGTCAACGTCAAAGACTACCGGATTGAAGCCTTACGAGAGAAAGTTGGCATTGTTTTGCAGAAAGCACAGCTTTTTAAAGGAACAATCCGTGACAATATCCGCTGGGGTAAAAAAGATGCGACCGATACGGAAATTATGGAAGCATTAGACATTGCACAGGCACGGGAATTTGTCGAGAAAAAAGACGGTAAACTTGATTCCTTTGTCGACCAGGGCGGTAAAAATTTATCAGGCGGACAGCGCCAGCGTTTAACGATTGCCCGTGCAGTCGTAAGAAAACCGGATATTTTGATTTTAGACGACAGTGCATCGGCACTCGATTATGCAACCGATGCGGCACTGCGCAAATCAATCCGTGAAATGAAAGATGCACCGACACTGTTTATCGTATCCCAGCGTGCGGCATCGCTTATGCACGCTGACCGGATTATCGTGCTGGATGACGGAAATGTGGCAGGTATCGGAACACATGAAGAACTGCTTGAAAACTGCGAAGTATATCAGGAAATTTATTATTCACAGTTCCGGAAAGAAAAGGAGGCGTAAGTTATGGCAAAGGCAAATACAGGTACAACCGTAAAAAAAGTGCTGTTGCGCATTAAACGCTACTGGTTCTTTTTGATTCTGTCAATTTTAATGGCAGCAGTGACCGTGGCATCATCTTTATATGTGCCGATTTTAATCGGAAATGCGATTGATTACATTATCGGACCGCAGAATGTAGAATTTAAGGCAATTACGGCGATACTTTCCGAAGTCGGAATCGTTATTGCAATTACGGCACTGTCCCAGTGGATTATGAATATCTGCAACAACAAAATTACGTATCATGTGACAAGGGATATCCGTGACGAAGCGATTGAAAAGATTGAAGTGTTGCCGTTAAAATATATTGACGGACACTCCTACGGTGAAGTCGTCAGCCGTGTTATCGCCGATGTAGACCAGTTTGCGGACGGCCTGCTCATGGGCTTTACCCAGTTTTTTTCCGGGGTGCTGACGATTTTTGGAACACTGGGCTTTATGTTGTCTATTAATGTAAAAATTACACTTGTAGTTATTGTAATTACTCCGCTGTCCCTGTTTGTGGCAAGCTTTATTGCAAAGCATACGTATCAGATGTTTAAATTACAGTCTGAAACGCGTGGCGAGCAGACGGCGTTGATTGATGAAATGATTGGCGGACAGAAGGTTGTACAGGCATACTGCTATGAAGATGAGGCGCTTGAAAGATTTGATGAAATTAATGACCGTCTGCAGAAATGTTCACTCAAAGCCATTTTTTATTCATCGATTACCAATCCGTCTACCCGTTTTATCAACAGCCTTGTATATGCGGGGGTTGCGGTAAGCGGCGCAATTTCAGCCATTTACGGCAGATTGACGGTCGGACAGTTATCCTGCTTTTTAAGTTATGCAAACCAGTACACGAAGCCGTTTAACGAAATTTCCGGTGTCGTGACAGAATTACAGAATGCGATTGCGTGTGCGGCACGTATCTTTGAATTAATCGAAGAAGAGCCGGAAATCCCGGACAACAAAGATGCCGCAGTGCTTGAAAATGTAGACGGAACAGTTGCTCTGGAACACGTAGCCTTCTCTTATGTGCCGGATAAGAAGCTTATTGAAGATTTTAACCTGCATGTAAAGCAAGGACAGCGTATTGCAATTGTCGGTCCGACCGGCTGCGGAAAGACGACACTGATTAACCTGCTCATGCGTTTTTACGATGTGAATGACGGTAAAATTTCCGTATCGGGCATTGATATCCGTGAAATGACCCGACACAGCCTGCGTGCGGGATATGGCATGGTATTGCAGGATACATGGTTAAAGACCGGAACCATCCGTGAAAATATTGTCATGGGCAAACCGGATGCGACCGATGAAGAGGTGATTGCGGCAGCCAAGGCGGTTTACGCACACAGCTTTATCAAGCGACTGCCAAAGGGATATGATACCTTTATCACAGAAGATGGCGGCGGATTATCACAGGGACAAAAACAGCTCCTTTGTATTACAAGAGTGATGCTGTGCCACCCGCCGATGCTCATTTTAGATGAAGCAACGTCATCGATTGATACAAGAACGGAAATCAAGATTCAGAACGCATTTGCAAAACTGATGGAAGGCAGGACGAGCTTTATCGTTGCGCACCGCCTGTCTACGATACAAAATGCCGATGTCATTTTAGTCATGAAGGATGGCAAAATTATTGAGCAGGGCAATCATGAAGAACTGCTTGCAAAGCAGGGATTTTATGCAAATCTGTATCAGAGTCAGTTCGCAAAGTAAAAAATTATAAAAAAACAGTAGAAATATATTTATTTCCGTTGTATAATACAAATAATAATGCAAAGAAATCATACCGGTAGCCGTTTTATGCTGCCGGATATTTCTTTTTACTGTAAATTTTGGGATTGCCGGATACGGCAGAATGGAGGAACTAATGCCCGTAAAATACGTTTTTGTAACAGGTGGAGTCGTTTCAGGACTTGGAAAGGGAATTACAGCAGCATCACTCGGACGCCTGCTGAAAGCACGCGGCTTTTCTGTAACAATGCAGAAATTTGACCCATATATCAACATTGACCCGGGAACAATGAACCCGATTCAGCATGGAGAAGTTTTTGTAACCGATGACGGTGCGGAAACGGATTTGGACCTTGGACATTATGAAAGATTTATTGATGAAAGCTTAAATAAAAATTCCAATGTAACAACCGGTAAGGTTTACTGGTCTGTTTTACAGAAGGAGCGCCGCGGTGATTTCGGCGGAGGAACCGTACAGGTTATTCCGCACATTACCAATGAAATCAAGAGCCGCTTTTTCAGGGATTTCTCAACAAAGGATACAAAGATTGCCATTATTGAAGTCGGTGGTACTGTCGGTGATATCGAAAGCCAGCCGTTCCTGGAAGCAATCCGTCAGTTCCAGCATGAAGTCGGCAGGGAGAATGCGATTTTAATCCATGTTACCCTGATTCCGTATCTGAAGGCTTCCGGAGAAATGAAGACAAAGCCGACACAGGCGAGCGTAAAAGAATTACAGGGAATGGGTATCCAGCCGGATATTTTAGTATGCCGTACCGAACATCCGTTAGAGCCGGGTATCAAAGATAAGATTGCGCTGTTTTGTAATGTACCGAAGTCACATGTATTACAGAACCTCGATGTGGAAATCTTATACGATGCGCCGCTTGCAATGGAAGAAGAACATTTAGCACAGGTAGCCTGCGAATGTTTACAGCTTGAATGCCCTGAACCGGATTTAGACGAGTGGAGAGCAATGTGCAAGGCTTGGAAGAACCCACAGAAGAAAGTTACGGTTGCACTTGTCGGTAAATATATCCAGCTTCATGATGCCTACATCAGTGTTGTTGAAGCATTAAAGCACGGCGGTGTATACAACTCAGCCGATGTAACAATCAAGTGGGTGGATTCAGAACTGGTTACGGAAGAAAATGCAGCCGAACTGCTTTCAGATGTATCCGGTATCCTTGTTCCGGGTGGATTCGGTGACCGTGGTATCGAAGGAAAGATTCAGGCAATCCGCTATGCAAGAGAAAATAAGGTGCCGTTCTTAGGACTCTGCCTTGGTATGCAGTTATCCATCGTGGAATTTGCAAGAGATGTTATCGGCTATTCCGATGCACACAGCGTTGAGTTAAAGCCGGATACAACACACCCGGTTATCCACTTAATGCCGGATCAGGAAGGGGTAGACGACATCGGCGGTACATTAAGACTGGGTTCTTATCCATGTGTACTCGATAAGACAAGCAAGGCGTATGAAGTATACGGTGAAGAAACGATTCATGAAAGACATCGTCATCGTTATGAAGTCAACAACGATTACAGAAATGTATTAGTAGAAAACGGTATGAAGCTTTCCGGTATTTCACCGGACGGAAGAATTGTGGAAATGGTAGAAGTAGAAGACCACCCATGGTTCTTAGCAACACAGGCTCATCCGGAATTAAAGTCCAGACCAAACAGACCACATCCGCTCTTTAGAGGATTCATCGGCGCGGCACTGGAATATCAGGAAAAACACAACTAGGTAAATGATAAATGCTCCTGCCTCAACGTTAGCACTTAACTTCGGCGGGAGCATTTATCATTTATGGGGTGGGTGGCAGTCGGGACTTTATTGGTGTTGGTTTATTTGTAGTGAATGAGCATTGGGGGGAGGATTGATTAGGCGGCGGTCACTACGGTGACGGCATTTGACCTGCCGTTGTCACGTCTGTTCCGGGGACACCACCACCCTGCAGGAGCGTGTGAAAGGACAGACCGAAGTCAAGTGACAACGTTGAGGGATGTCCTTTCACACGCTCCCCATTTAAAATTCAAAATCCGCATAGTCTTCCGGCAGAAACCGGTGATAGATGATATGACAGCCTTCATCTTTAAAGCAGTAGTAATAAGGGTCGTTTTGATTATCGGTAAATCGCACCAGCCAGTCAAATTCACCATGATTCATTTCTTCACAGACTACATTTTTAGAAACGCTTTTAAATAAAGTAAAAATATCTTCCATCGTACAACCATGCTCTTGCAGCAGTTCTACCAGACTGCGGATAAATTCGTTGGCATCGGTATGCTCATGCACATAGACGCTGCCGTCTTCCGGAATATGAAAGCAGAAGCGGTCTTTTTTAGCCGTAACCGTGACATTTCCCAGCTTTTTCGTAAGAGAAGCCGGAAATCCAGAAAGCCTTGTAAGCATTTCGGCTTCAGAATCCTCTGCATCAAAAAAATGATTCAGGGAACTGAGTGGATAGTACAGGCGGATGGCTTCTTTGCGAAAACCCAGTTTTGCCTGTTCTTCTTTAATAATATCAATCAGATTTTTTTCAAGTCTGTCAAAATACATACATATCCTCCATATTTGTATTCACGTAAATCATACTACAATTATAGGAATTGCACAAGCGCATTACAAACAGAATAAAATTAAGAAATATATCAGAAAGCAGAATCCGACAGCACCGCGGCAATCCGCAGTCCGTTGTATTCGGCTTCTTTTATTTGAAAATGCGCGGCAGTTTCAGAATCTGCAAAGCACAGACCATCGCTGTCCGTATCCGGGATATAGGACGCTGCGTAAATTTCTGCGGCAATCCCGTTTCCAGTGGCTTTGGCATAGGCTTCCTTTAAAGTCCAGAGACGGAAAAAACGTTCCGCCTGTACAGATACATTTTCTGTATCATAAATCCAGTGATATTCCGTTTCTGAAAAAAATCTTTTTGCAACGGACGGCTTAAACGGGCGGTTTCCCTCAATGTCGATACCGCAGGGCGTACCGGCAATGATACACACCGCAAAATTCCCGGAGTGGGAAAGGTTAAAATGCAGATCTGCATGGCCTTTAAAGTAAGGTTTTCCGTTTGCGCCGCAGGCGGTTTCATAGTCGTATTCCTGCATATAGGCGCTGGCAGCATCTGAAACAGTGACCGGAAATGGAAGTTTTTTGGCAAGCGGTGTATTGTCTGCCAAAGAGCCTGTAACAGAGCTGGATATAAATGCGCGTGTTGTGTAATTGAGCAGAAGTCCGGCGGCAAGGCAGCGGCATTTTGCAGCATCATTTTTTAAATTACAGATTTTTTGCTGCCGGTATCCGGGTACAAGTTTAAAAGCCTTGTCATACAGTGCCTTGTCGCCTGAAAGGCTGTCCGACAGCGGTGTTATATCCATAATTGAAATTAAAAATTGTGTCATTTTATCTGTTCCCATTTCTCAATCAAAGCCTGCGGTTATGATGTCTGCGGATTATTTTATGCGGTACACTTATGCAATACAGACATCTTGTTACGGGTTTAATCATAACAGACCACAGCAAAAACGCCAACAAGAATCTAAAAAGATTATGAATACTTCATACAAATGCTAACAATAATAGTAAGGAATTTTACTGATTTTTTATTGATTTATCGTGATATTGTATTTATAATAAGAAATAAATGGGTACAGTGTACTGCCCTTTACAAAATAATGACGGTCCGGCGGAGGAATTTATGGATAATAACAACAGAAATAACCCCAATAACGGCAACAAAAATGACAAAAAGCCGAAAAATATGAATACTATCATTATTATACTGATTGCAGGCGTAATTACATTTATTGCGATTACGATGTTAAACAGCATGATAAAAGATGCAACGTATAAAGAAATTACGTATTCTGAATTTTTGCAGATGATAGATGAGGATAAGGTTTCAGAAGTCAAGTTCGACTCGGACAGAATCTTAATCCAGCCATCGGATTCACAAAAAGACAGTAACGGATTTTCCTATACGTATTATACCGGTTATATTAAAGATAAGGATATTACAGATAAATTAGACGATAAAGGTGTGACGTATTCAGGATATATTCCGGATCAGAGTTCGTCTATTATTGATTTTCTGCTGGTTTATGTACTGCCGATTCTGTTTATCTATCTGATGTTTACATTTGTATACAGAAGACTGTCTAAAGGCGGCGGTATGATGGGCGGCATGGGTGTCGGCAAGAATACAGCCAAGGTCTATGTACAGAAGCAGACCGGCGTGACATTTAAAGATGTAGCGGGACAGGATGAAGCCAAGGAGTCTCTGACAGAAATCGTCGATTTCCTGCACAATCCGGATAAATACGCAAGTATCGGTGCAAAACTGCCGAAGGGCGCATTGCTTGTAGGACCTCCGGGAACCGGTAAAACCCTGCTTGCAAAGGCGGTAGCCGGTGAAGCCAATGTACCGTTTTTCTCGCTGGCAGGTTCTGATTTTGTAGAAATGTTTGTCGGCGTCGGTGCATCACGTGTGCGTGACTTATTTAAGGAAGCACAGAAGCAGGCACCGTGTATCATTTTCATCGATGAAATTGATGCCATCGGTAAAAGCAGAGATTCCCGCTATGGCGGCGGCAATGATGAGCGTGAGCAGACATTAAACCAGCTGCTTGCAGAAATGGACGGCTTTGATTCTTCTAAGGGCTTATTTATCCTTGCCGCAACGAACAGGCCGGAAGTGCTTGATAAAGCGCTGTTAAGACCGGGACGTTTTGACAGAAGAATTATTGTCGATAAGCCGGATTTAAAGGGCAGAATTGATACCTTAAAGGTTCACTCCAAAGATGTATTAATGGATGATACCGTTGATTTAGAAGCAATCGGACTTGCAACGAGCGGTGCGGTTGGTTCGGATCTTGCCAATATGATTAACGAAGCGGCGATTGCGGCAGTCAAGGACGGCAGAAAAGTGGTATCCCAGAAGGATTTATTTGAAGCCGTGGAAGTGGTTATTGCCGGTAAGGAAAAGAAAGACCGCATTTTAAGCAAGGAAGAAAAACGCACGGTTGCATATCATGAAGTCGGTCATGCGCTGATTACGGCATTAAAGAAAAATGCCGAGCCGGTGCAGAAGATTACAATTGTACCGCGTACAATGGGTTCTCTCGGCTACGTTATGCAGGTGCCTGAAGAAGAAAAGTACCTGATGACAAAGGACGAACTGATGACAAGACTGGTAACACTGCTTGGCGGACGTGCCGCAGAAGAAGTTGTTTTTGATACGGTAACAACCGGTGCGTCAAACGATATCGAAAAGGCAACACAGATTGCCAGAGCCATGATTACCCAGTACGGTATGTCGGAAAAATTTGGGCTGATGAGTCTGGAAACCGTTGAAAGCAAATATTTGGACGGTAGTGCAAGACTGAACTGTTCCGATGAGACAGCGGCAATGATTGATGATGAAGTTAAAGAACTGTTAAAAGAGTGCTTTGCGGAAGCGAAGAAGCTTTTATCCGAAAACCGCGATGTATTAGACGAGATTGCAAAATATCTGTATGAGAAAGAAACAATTACCGGAAAGCAGTTTATGGAAATTTACCGTAAGGTCAAAGGAATTCCTGAACCGGTAGATACAAGCCATATGACGATTTCAGAAAAGGTTGCAGAAAGCGTATCTTTTAATGAAGACGGAAGCTATTCCTCAACGGTCAATCAGGCACCGCCTGCGCCGTGGGAACACCCGCAGCAGACAGAAGCACAACAGCCATCACCAGAGCAGACGGATAAAGATGTTCCGGCACAGAATACAGAAAAAGAGGAAGACCGGAACACAGAGCAATAAATCATAAAAGTTTCAGATATGAAATCCCCATTAGCAGTAAATAAGCTGCTGATGGGGATTTTCTAACAGTACGCTTGACAGCGCACGTTTTGAAATAAAGATTGACAGGGTAAAAGAAATGGGATAATATCAATTTATATTTAGGGAAGGAAAGAAAAGAATGTCATTAGTAGTGCTTGTACTTTTTGGAATTGTACTTTTTAATATGGTACGTGGATACCAAAGAGGTGTTCTTATGGTGTTTTATTCCATTGCAGCATGGGTTGTCATTTTGATTGCGGCGAATGGTCTTGCACCCAGAGTCAAAGATTTTATGGTAAATCACACAGGAATTTATCATTCGATTGAACAATCCTGTGAAAAAACTATCAATGACCGTTTGAGCCAGTCTGTAGATGAGCAGCTGGATCATACCGGAGAAGATACGGCAGGAGTACTGCAGAATCAGGGGATTTATCTGCCAAAGCAGATGGTTGAGCAGTTGGAGAACAACATGGCACAGGCAGGTAATAAAATTGTGCAGGAGAGCGGCATTGCGCAGTATGCTGCAGAATATATTACGCAGTTTATATTGACAGGTATTTCATACTTTTTGACGGTGCTGGTATTAAGCATTCTGTTGGGAATTGTAAAACGTATGTTTATTGTTGCCAACCATATTCCGATACTGGGTGGTGTCAATAGAATTCTGGGACTTTTACTCGGTCTGGTGCAGGGTGTTATGGCTGTCTGTATTATTTTATATTTTGTATCCTTAATCAGCACAACCGGATTAGGAAGCTGGCTCTATGGTCAAATAGAAGTGAATCCTGTCACGCTTGCCATATATAACAGCAATCCGATTGTGGTTTTTCTATTGTATATTTTTAACAGCTGGATTTAACAGCTGCGTTGAATAAGCCGGAAGGTTCCACTGCCGCCTGTATTTATAGAAAATAAATACAGGCGGCAGTGCTTTATGGCAGATTGTCAGTCTGTGTTATAGTTTTTTAAGTTCTCATTTTATTTGATTTATGCTACAATAAATTACAAAAGCTGGAGCAGGCTGCCTTGATGGCAGAAGAGAAATCGCCTGCGGAAGTGAGGAAAATGCGAAAATCCTTAAATCAAAGATTTTCGCACGTCAAGTGTAACTTGACGTTGCGCTTTGTGTCGCAGGCGCCACAAAGCCGCTTTTTATCGCAGAACTGAATTAATTCAGTTCGCGATTCCTCCGGCATTAAAATGCCTGCGGAATGGGGATTAGTATGAATTTTACACATTTACATGTCCATACGGAATATTCACTGCTGGATGGTTCAAGTAAAATCGGAGAGATTACAAAGAGAGCAAAAGAGCTGGGAATGGACAGCCTTGCGATTACGGACCACGGTGTCATGTATGGTGTCATTGATTTTTATAAAGCGGCGAAGAAAGCTGGTATTAAGCCGATTCTTGGCTGTGAAGTTTACGTAGCGCCAGGTTCGAGATTTGAAAAGACACCGGGCGAGTCTGAAGACCGCTATTATCATCTGGTACTGCTTGCGGAAAATAATACCGGTTATCAGAATCTGATGAAAATTGTTTCAAGGGGTTTTACAGAAGGATTTTATTATAAGCCGCGTGTAGACTATGAAGTGCTGACCGAGTATCACGAGGGCATTATTGCATTAAGTGCGTGCCTTGCAGGGGAGGTGCAGCGTTATCTTGCGCGTGGTATGTATGAGATGGGAATGGAAGCGGCAAAACGCTATGAGAACATTTTCGGAAAAGGCAATTTCTTTCTGGAATTGCAGGATCACGGTATTTCCACACAGCAGTATGTCAATCAGCAGTTAGTCCGCATGTCGGAAGAATTAAATATTGAACTGGTTGCGACAAACGATATTCACTATACGTATGCAGAAGATGCGGATGCACACGACATTTTACTCTGTATCCAGACCGGCAAGATTGTAACGGACGAGAACAGAATGAGATACGAGGGTGGGCAGTATTACTGCAAGTCGCCGGAAGAAATGGCAGAGCTGTTTTCGTATGCACCGCAGGCAATTGAAAATACGTACAAGATTGCACAGCGCTGTAATGTGGAAATTGAGTTCGGTGTGACAAAAGTGCCAAAGTACGAAGTGCCGGAAGGATATGATTCATGGTCGTATCTGAATCATTTATGCTATGAAGGACTGGCAAAGCGTTACCCGGATATGAACGCAGACGGGGAGATTGACAGCACACAGGGGATTTACAACATCAAAGAACGTCTGGAATATGAACTTTCGGTTATTCAGACCATGGGATATGTCGATTATTTCCTGATTGTATGGGATTACATCAATTATTCGCGTGTCAACGGAATCCCGGTAGGACCGGGACGAGGTTCTGCGGCGGGCAGTGTGGTTTCATACTGCCTTGGTATTACCGATATTGACCCGATAAAATACAGTCTGATTTTTGAACGTTTTTTAAATCCGGAACGAGTGTCCATGCCCGATATCGATGTCGATTTCTGTTATGAAAGACGGCAGGAGGTCATTGATTATGTTGTGGATAAATACGGAAAAGACCGTGTGGTGCAGATTGTTACATTCGGTACGATGGCAGCGCGTGCCGTTATCAAGGATGTAGGCCGTGTACTGGACCTGCCCTATGCCATGGTAGATTCCATTGCTAAAATGGTGCCACGCGAAATTGGGATTACGATTGATAAAGCGTTAAAAATGAATCCGGATTTGCGGGCAGCGTACGAGTCCGATGAACAGGTGCGCGATTTAATTGATAAGAGTAAACGTCTGGAAGGATTGCCGCGCCATGCATCCATGCACGCGGCGGGCGTTTTAATCAGTCAGAAAGCGGTTGATGAATATGTACCGCTGTCAGTCGGCTCGGATGGTTCGGTGGTTGCCCAGTTTGTTATGACAACACTGGAAGAACTGGGACTGCTCAAGATGGATTTTCTGGGACTGCGTACCCTTACGGTAATCCATGATGCGGAGGAGCTGATTCGCAAGCACACACCGGAATTTTCGATTGAAGCGATTGATTACAGCGATAAGGCGGTTTACGATTTAATCGGTACGGGAAAATGTGACGGCATTTTCCAGCTTGAAAGTGCGGGGATGAAGTCGTTCATGAAGGAATTAAAACCGCAGAATATCGAAGATTTAATTGCCGGAATTTCACTGTACCGGCCGGGTCCGATGGACTTTATTCCGCAGTATATAAAAGGAAAGAACAGCCCGGATGCGGTTACATATGACTGTCCGCAGTTAGAGGCAATATTAAAGCCGACTTACGGTTGTATCGTGTATCAGGAACAGGTTATGCAGATTGTACGTGACCTTGCAGGCTACTCCTGGGGACGAAGCGATTTAGTGCGCCGTGCCATGTCAAAAAAGAAAGCTTCCGTTATGGAAAAAGAGCGGAAAAATTTTATTTACGGCAATCCGGATGAAAATGTGCCGGGCTGTGTCAACAACGGCATTGATGAAAAGATCGCCGGCAAAATTTACGATGAAATGATTGATTTTGCAAAATACGCCTTTAACAAATCCCATGCGGCGTGCTATGCGGTGGTATCCTTTCAGACAGCTTATTTAAAGACGCATTATCCGGTAGAATTTATGGCGGCGCTGATGACTTCCGTAGTCGATAATACGGCAAAAGTGGCAGGTTACATTTATGCCTGCCGACAGATGAATATCCGGCTGTTACCGCCCGATGTGAATGAGTCCGAGCGTGGATTTTCCGTTGAAAACGGTGCAATCCGATTTGGTCTGTCTGCAATCAAAAGTCTTGGCAGACCGACAATTGCAGCCATTGTTAACGAACGGAAAAATGCACCGTTTACGACCATGCAGGACTTTATCACGAGGATGTTTTCCGAATTAAATAAGCGTACCATTGAAAATCTCATAAAATCGGGGGCATTTGACACCTTTGGCAATAACCGGCGTCAGATGCTGTTTGTTTATGCACAATTACTGGATAATGCCGTAAAACAGAGTAAAGATGCCATATCCGGTCAGATGTCACTGTTTGATTTTGTATCTGAGGAAGAAAAGACGGCTTATGAAGTGCAGATGCCGGACGTAGCGGAATATTATAAAGAAGAACTGCTTGCATTTGAAAAGGAGATTTTAGGCGTTTACGTCAGCGGACACCCGCTGGATGAATACGCGGCGATGTGGAAACGGCACATTTCTGCGATGACGACCGATTTTGAACTGGACGAGGAAACCGGCGAATTAAAGGCAAAAGACAATACGCGGGTTACAATCGGCGGCATGATTATGGATAAAACCGTAAAAACGACCAAAAACGGACAGCTCATGGCATTTCTTACGATTGAAGACCTTGTAGGCACGGTGGAAGTACTTGTTTTTCCACAGAGCTTTAACACCTACCGCAGTGTCATTGATACAAGCGATAAAGTATTTGTAACGGGACGTGTCAGTGCCAATGCCGATGAGAATGGAAAACTTATTTGTGAAAAAATTGTCAGCTTTGACAGTGTGCCGCAGAAGCTCTGGATTCGTTTTGCCAATATGGCAGAATATCAGGAAAAGCAGGAGGAACTGACAAAGATACTCGCACCGTCAGACGGACACGATAGTGTCATCATTTACTGTGCCGAGGAAAAGCTAAAAAAACAGCTCCCACCGTCCATGAATGTCAAAGTAGAAGCCGGGCTGGTTGCACAGCTCCGGGAAGTGTTCGGTACAAAAAATGTCGAAACAACCTAGAAATTATATGGAAAATTGACAGAAATCATAGAATATTCATATTGAAATGCACATTTTTATGAGATACAATAGAAAATAGCAGGAATATAACAGATGATTGAGAAAGGAAGGGGAAGTTCTTATGGCAAAACAGATAAAAACAATTGGTATTTTGACAAGTGGCGGTGATGCACCGGGAATGAATGCGGCAATCAGAGCAGTTGTAAGAACGGCAATTAACAAGGGGCTGAAGGTAAAAGGAATCCAGAAGGGATACAATGGATTAATTAATGAAGAAATTATTGATATGGATAAGCGCAGTGTTGCCGATATCATCCAGCGTGGCGGTACAATTCTTTACACGGCAAGATGTATGGAATTTATGACACCGGAAGGTCAGAAAAAAGGCGCAGAAGTCTGCAAAAAGCACGGGATTGACGGTATTGTCGTTATCGGCGGCGATGGTTCATTCCGAGGTGCACAAAAGCTTGCGGAAGCCGGAGTCAACACCATCGGACTTCCGGGAACAATTGATTTAGATATTGCCTGTACCGATTATACAATTGGTTTTGATACGGCAATCAATACGGCAATGGAAGCCATCGACAAAATCCGTGATACATCGACTTCCCATGAGCGTTGCAGTATTATCGAGGTTATGGGCAGAAATGCAGGTTATATCGCGTTGTGGTGTGGCATTGCAAATGGTGCGGAAGACATTTTACTGCCGGAGCGTTATGACAATGACGAACAGGCATTAATTAACCATATTATAGAAGCAAGAAAGCGCGGAAAGAAGCATCATCTGATTATTAATGCAGAAGGTATCGGACATTCTACCGGCATGGCAAGAAGAATCGAGGCAGCCACAGGCATTGAAACAAGAGCAACCATTTTAGGCTACATGCAGCGAGGCGGTTCACCGACCTGCAAGGACAGAGTCTATGCTTCTGTAATGGGGGCATATGCGGTGGATCTGCTCTGCGAAGGCAAGAGTAACCGTCTGGTAGCGTATAAAGACGGTAAATTTGTCGATTTTGACATCGATGAAGCATTGGCAATGACAAAGGATATTGACGAATACGAGTTTAATATCAGCGCATTGCTTTCAAAATAACAGATAAGGATACAAAAAACTATGATTACAAGTACAAGCAGCAGTCAGGTAAAAACAGTCGTTTCCCTGCAAAAAAAGGCGAAAACCAGAAAAGAAACGAAGCAGTTTGTGGTCGAAGGCATGAAAATGGTGTCGGAAGTACCACAGGACAGACTGGTGAAAGTCTATTTTTCGGAAAGCTTTGCAGCGGCAAATGTATCGTTTTTAAACAAATTTGCAAAAGAACAGACAGAACTGGTAAGCGACATCGTTTTCGCGCAAATGTCAGATACCAAGACACCGCAGGGGGCGCTTGCCATTGTAAAAATGGCACAATATACGGTGCAGGATATGATGAAAGATAAACCGCTGCTTCTGCTTGTTGAAAATTTACAGGACCCCGGAAATCTGGGAACGATTGTGCGAATGGCAGAGGGGGCGGGCGTGACCGGCGTGATTTTAAGTCCGAACACCGTGGATATTTACAATCCAAAGACTATCCGCTCCACAATGGGTTCTGTCTATAGGGTTCCGTTCTTTTATGCAAAAGATTTTACACAGCAGCTTGCGGATTTAAAGCAGGCAGGCGTGCGGCTCTATGCGGCACATCTGGACGGAAACTGTGAATACACACAGCCGGATTATACCGGCGCCAGTGCGTTTCTGATAGGAAACGAAGCGAATGGATTGACAAAAGCTTCGTCTGATGCGGCAGACGTACTTGTAAGGATTCCGATGCAGGGACAGGTCGAGTCTTTTAATGCAGCAGTTGCCTGTACGATTCTTACATTTGAAGCAGTCCGCCAGCGCCGGACAGGGGTCAGGTAGGAAATGGATTTATAACGTGTTGTAATTAAGAATTGTAACTTTTTTTAACAAATTTGTAATAATTTTGAAGGGATATGGATATAGTTATCTGTGTCCCTTTTTTAGTGCGCACTTGCGGTGTTATACCGCTTATGCGGTTAAAACGACCTCATGGACAGCGCCAAAATCTTGATAAAAGACAGGTGGATTTCTAAAAAGGCGGTTTGTAAAATTAAATTTTTTATAAAAAAATCAATGAAACTGTCGGGGGATAAACGGAAACCCTAGAATTTATGCGGGTTTGTAACGGATTTGACAAATAAGTGTAACTTTGGTATTATACTTTCGTAACAAAATGTAACAATTCTGTAACATTTTGTCAGGTGTCGGAAAGGACACCGGAAAGGAAAAACTTTATGAAACTTAGAAGTAGCATAGCGGCGAAGTACGCTGGAGTAGCAATGGTGATGTGTCTTATGCCAGTAGTGCCAGTAGTAGCCGACGCACAAACTACCTATGAGCAGCAGCAAAGTACAGAACAGAATAATACATCAAACATTCAGGTATCTTACGTAGAAAAGGTATCCGATATTGTTGCAGCAGGTTACGAAACAGTATATGAAACCAATTTTGCAGGCGCGCAAGATTACGCAGCAGAAGCCGTTGCTTTAACCGATTCTTATATTGAAGTCAAAGCAGGTGCTGACGAAGATGCCGAAACAGTCGGAAGATTATATGACTATTCTTTAGTATATGTGGATGAAACAGGTACAGAATGGACAAAGATTACTTCCGGAAATGTTACAGGCTATGTAAAAAATGCGCAGTTATGTTTCGGACAGGAAGCCCAGGCAGTAATGCAGGAGAGTGAAGAACAGGACAAGGAGCTTGTTGCCGGTTATACGCTCGAAGAAGCAGAAGAAAAAGAGGCGAGAGAAGAAGCAGAACGGATTGCAGCAGAAGAAGCTGCAAGAAAAGCAGAGGAGGAAGCAGCCAAGAAAAAGCAGGCGCTTTCAAGTGTCGGCACGACATACGGTTCTTCTGTGGATGCATCCGACGAGGAAGTGTGGCTTCTGGCATGCATCATAGACTGGGAAGCAGGAAGCGAAAGCTATGAAGGAAAGCTTGCAGTTGCAAATGTTGTTTTAAATCGTGTAAAGAGCGGCAAGTGGGGCAGCTCCATTACATCAGTAATTTATGCACCAAAGCAGTTTTCAGGTGTATCAGACGGCAACGGCAATCCATCCGCAAAATTTGCAGCCAGATTGTCAAGCGGTCCGAACCAGGCATGTATCCAGGCAGCAAAGGAAGCTTTATCCGGTGTGAACAATGTAGGAAATTATACATTTTTCCGTTCGCTTTCCATTGCAAATTATTCATCTTATGACAGTTATATGATTATCGGAAGCCATTGCTTCTATTAATCATTTAAATAATAGTAGTTTTTATGGAACGGTATTTTTGTATACTGTATTCAGAAATAATGAATACAGTTCTACAGAAGTACCGTTTTCTTTATATTATTGGAATTTTCAGATACAAATCCATGTATTTTCATGGAAAACAGTGCTTGAATATTTACAGCTTTTTGATATAATATGAATAAATATGATATGTACGTGAGGTGATTCATATGATAAATATTAAAGATTTTTGTGATATGGAGCAGTTTGAACAGATTATGTCCAACTGGGCGAAAGCTACGGGACTTGCGACAGTCGCTGTAGGTGCTGATGGCAGATACATTTCCGAGTGTTATAATTTTACGGAATTTTGTATTGATTTGACAAGAAAAAGTCCGGAAGGGTGCAGACGATGCGAAAAGTGCGACAGGGAAGGCAAGGGCGTATATTTCTGTCATGCAGGACTGATTGATTTCGGTATCGAGTTAAAAATCGGGGACGAAGTGGTTGGCTCTGTGATTGGCGGACAGGTATTGTCCGAAGCACCGGACGATGAAAAGTTCCGTGCGGTCGCAAGGGAAATTGGTGTCAATGAAGACCGGTATATTGCAGCATTACATAAGGTCACAATACGCAGTGAAGAAGCAATCCGTGCCAGTGCAGAACTGCTGGGGCAGGTTTTAAACAACTATATTAATGCCCAATATATGGAAAAGCACAATAAACAGATTATTGGAAAGCTGGGTACAGGCGCAAAGGATGCCGAAGAGCTGGTCAACAGGATTAAGGAAAAGACGATACAGCTAAATACCATTCACGGAAAGCAGAAGATTCTTGCGTTAAATGCGAGTATTGAAGCGGCAAGAGCCGGGGAGAACGGCAGAGGCTTTGCGGTGGTTGCCGGAGAAGTCGGAAAGTTGTCCGATTTTATCAATGATATTAACAAAGATATCAATAAGCTTGTCGGAGAAATTGATACCGTTGTTCATAAAATGAATGAATAAGAAAATGAGAACCCGGCCGTTAGGCAGGGGATAGGAGGACACATGAACTTAACAGGACGCGATTTTTTAACATTAAAGGATTTTACACCGGAAGAAATTCTGTACTTGATTGATTTATCCGCAAAGTTAAAGGATATGAAAAAGAAAGGCATTGTAGAACAGCCGCTGCGCGGTAAAAATGTAGCACTCATTTTTGAAAAGACAAGTACAAGAACACGCTGTTCCTTTGAAGTGGCAGCACATGATTTAGGCATGGGCGTGACCTACCTTGACCCGCAGGGTTCCCAGATTGGCAAGAAAGAAAGCATTGCAGATACGGCAAGAGTGCTTTGTACAATGTTTGAAGGCATTGAGTACAGAGGATTTGAGCAGACGATTGTGGAAGAACTGGCAAAATATTCATCCGTACCGGTATGGAACGGTTTAACTAACGAATACCACCCGACACAGATGCTTGCGGATATGCTGACAATCCGTGAAAAGCTCGGCAGATTAAAGGGCGTGAAGTTCGTTTATATGGGCGATGCAAGATACAACATGGGTAATTCCCTGATGATTGTCTGTGCAAAGCTCGGACTGCATTTCACAGCCTGCACGGCAAAAGAATATTTCCCGGATAAAGAGCTGGTAGCACAGTGTGAAACATGGGCAAAGAGAAGCGGCGGTTCAATTACATTGACAGAGGACGTAGAAGAAGGAACAAAGGGCGCTGAAGTTTTATATACCGATGTATGGGTATCCATGGGTGAACCGGACGAAGTATGGGCAGAGCGAATCAAGGCACTGTTACCGTACCAGATTAATAAGAAAGTTATGGAAAATGCAGCACCGGATGCAATCTTTATGCACTGCCTGCCGTCTTTCCATGATTTAAAGACCAAGATTGGCAAGCAGATTCATGATAAGTTCGGCTTAGATGAAATGGAAGTAACGGACGAAGTATTTGAGTCTGAACAGTCCGTTGTATTTGATGAAGCAGAAAACAGAATGCACACCATTAAAGCGGTAATGGCAGCAACACTGGGCGCTTATTAATTCAAAAAAAGAAACGGAGCAGAAGATGTATTATACCACGAGTGGAGCATACCGGAAATCTAAAATGCTGATTGACTATGCAACGATTGCACTGACGGCAGTGATTATGATTTTATTTATCTTAATCCTGTTTCTGCGCAGTAACAGCGGAATCTTATTTCCAATCGTTTTCCTGGCAGGAGCGCTTATCAACGGCTTATCCGGGATAAAAGCATTTATGAATAAAAAAAGGCTGTCGGGAGTATTTCTGATAATTGCCGCAGTGATTCTGCTGATTGTAAGTGCAGCAGTCGGACTGGCAGTATTGTAAGATGTAAGAACCGGCAGAAGCATCAGCCGTAAAAATGGGCTGCCGTACTAAGAGAGAAAAGACAGATTCTTAGTGCGGCAGCCCTGCTATATGAAAAGATTTTAATGGAGCAGGGATTCATGAAAACAAAGATATTAAGACAGTTAAGAACAACAAATGAATATGTTTCCGGTCAGATGTTATGTGATGAGCTGGGGGTGTCAAGAACTGCCGTATGGAAAGCAATCAACCAGTTAAAAGAAGAAGGTTATACGATTGAGGCGGTGCAGAATAAGGGCTATAAGATTACGGGATATCCGGACATTTTAACGGCAGAGGAAATTGAGAGCCAGTTAAATCCCGGCGATACGGTAAAAAAAGTGGTCTATGCGCCGGAAATTGATTCCACCAACAATGAAGCCAAAAGAAATGCAGAAAACGGAGCAAAAGACGGCACACTTTATATTACGGAAAGCCAGACCGGCGGCAGGGGCAGGCGGGGCAGACAATGGGTGTCTCCGTCAGGAAGCGGAATCTGGATGACACTGCTGTTACGTCCGCAGATTAATCCTGCCAATGCCTCCATGCTTACAATCGTTGCAGCGATGGCAGTGACTATGGCAATCCGCCGTGCAGTTGCGGAAACAGGCGCAGACGTGGAATGTCATATTAAGTGGCCCAATGACGTCGTTATCAATAAAAAGAAAGTCTGCGGCATTTTAACAGAGATGAGTGCAGAGCTTGACTGTATCCACTATGTAGTGATTGGTATCGGAATCAATGTCAACACAACGGAATTTGCAGACGAAATCAAAGAAACTGCATCGTCCCTTTTTGTAGAAACAGGAAAGAATATCAAACGAAGCCGCATTGTAGCGCTGTTTGCCGAAGAATTCACAAAATACTATGAGAAGTTTTTAAATACAGGTAATTTAAGCGGCTTGGTGCAGGATTATAATGAAATGTTAATCAATGCGGGCAGACAGGTCCGGATTTGTGACGCAAAAGAAGAATTTACCGGTGTTGCGGCGGGGATTGACAGCCATGGGGAACTGCTTGTGACCAAAGAGGACGGCACACAGGCGGTCATATCGGCAGGAGAAGTATCAGTGAGAGGATTATATGGATATGTTTAATGAAAATGTAGTGCTTTGCGCATCCAGTGCGTATGAGAAAAAGTTTTATCTGAACGAAGCCTTTGACAAGCTTCCGGAGGATATTAAAAATGAATTAAAAATTATGTGTGTGCTGTTTACCGAGGAAGTCGGCGGCATCTTAACACTTGAATTTGACGAAAACGGCACGCTGTTATTTAAAACTGAAGCCGATGAAAATGACCTGCTCTATGATGACATTGCCTGCGGTATGCTGATTAAGAAATTACAGTATGAAAAGCGGGATTTGTTAGAGTCGATGGAAATGTTTTACCGGGTGTTTTTCCTTGGAGAATAACGAATAGGAGAGTGTGAATGTTTATAGGAAATGTAGAAATACAAAATCCTGTTGTACTGGCACCGATGGCAGGCGTTACAGACCTGCCATTTCGTCTGTTATGCAAAGAAATGGACTGCGGTCTTTTGTATACGGAAATGGTCAGTGCAAAGGCGATTTTATATGGTAATAAAAATACAGAGGCATTAATGCAGGTGACACCGAAAGAACACCCGATTGCGCTGCAGCTGTTTGGCTCAGACCCGGAGGTGATGGGTGAGATTGCAAAGCGCGTGGAGGAGCGGCCGTTTGATATTATTGATGTCAATATGGGATGCCCGGTTCCAAAGGTTGTCAATAACGGTGAAGGCTCGGCACTGATGAAAAATCCGGTGCTGGTCGGGAAAATCGTGGAAGCCATGGCAAAAGCCGTTGAAAAACCGGTAACGGTTAAAATCCGTGCGGGCTTTAACGATGAAAGCATTAACGCGCCGGAAATTGCCCATGTAATTGAGGAGTCCGGCGGGGCAGCAGTTGCCGTGCATGGACGGACAAGAGAGCAGTATTATTCGGGAAAGGCAGACTGGGACGTTATCCGCAGGGTCAAAGAAACGGTTAAAATTCCGGTCATCGGAAACGGTGATATTCTGACCGGACAGGACGCAATCAGGATGTTTGAACAAACCGGCTGTGATGCTGTAATGATTGGACGCGGTGCGAGAGGCAATCCATGGATATTTTCACAGGTGGGACGATATTTAAAAGATCAGACGGTGCTTGCGCCGCCGACAACAAAAGAAATCTGTGATATGATACTGCGCCATGCCAAAATGCTCATTGAAGCAAAAGGCGAATACACCGGAATCCGTGAAATGCGCAAGCATTTTGCATGGTACACGGCAGGCATGAAACATTCTGCGGCACTGCGCGGCAGGGTCAATCAGGTGGAGCATTTTGAAGAACTGGAACAACTGGTGGATATGGTACACGGGGCTGATGAAACAAAGTGAAGTTTGATACACCTGATTGACAGATGAATATGATTAGGCTATAATATTATGACTAGTTTTAAAATGTTATAAATGTAGAAAGGGATAGATGAAAATGGCAGAGAAACAGTTTCTTACAAAGAAAGGTTACGAAGAACGTGTTGCATTACTGGAGAACTTAAAGGTTGTCAGAAGAAAGGAAGTTGCTCAGAAGTTAAAGGAAGCAAGAGAGCAGGGCGATTTATCTGAAAATGCAGAATACGATGCAGCCAAGGACGAACAGAGAGATATTGAAACACAGATTACAGAGCTTGAAGCAATTTTAAGCAATGCAGAAATCATTCAGGACAATGATAAGAGTACAGACCGTGTTAAAATGGAAAGTGTTGTAAAGCTGCATGACATCGAATACGATGAAGATATTGAATACGTTATTGTCGGTTCTTCCGAAGCAGACAGCTTAAACAATAAGATTTCTAACGAATCACCGCTGGGTGCCGCACTCATCGGCAAGAAGGTCGGAGAAATCGTAAAAGTAGAAGCACCGGCAGGTGAAATCGAGTATAAGATTGTAGAAATTGTAAATGAATAGTCGATAAGGAGAAAGAACAGTGGCAGAGAAGAATAATACACAGATGCCTGATGTCAACGAACAGATTAAGAACCGTATGGATAAGTTAAAGGCTTTGCAGGAAGAAGGCAGAGACCCATTCGAGATTACAAAGTACGATGTGACAAACCATACACAGGATATTAAAGAACATTTTGAAGATTTTGAAGGCAAGGAAGTATCCATTGCAGGACGATTAATGGCAAAGCGTGTCATGGGTAAAGCCTCTTTCTGCAATGTGGCAGATTTAAAGGGCAACATTCAGTTATATGTGGCAAGAGATTCTGTCGGAGAAGAACCGTATGCACGTTTTAAGAAATTTGACATCGGCGATATTGTCGGTGTAAAGGGTGAAGTTTTCAGAACACAGAAGGGTGAAATGTCCGTTCATGTATCTGAAATCACACTTTTAACAAAGAGCTTACAGGTGCTTCCGGAAAAGTTCCATGGCTTAACAGATACAGAAGTGCGTTACAGACAAAGATACGTGGATTTAATTGTAAATCCGGAAGTCAGAACAACATTTATGAAGCGTTCACAGATTATCAAGGAAATCCGTAACTTCCTTGATGGCAGAAACTTCATGGAAGTAGAAACACCAATGCTCGTTTCCAATGCAGGCGGCGCGGCTGCCAGACCATTTGAAACACATTACAATGCACTGGACGAAGATGTAAAGCTTCGTATTTCACTGGAATTATACTTAAAGCGACTGATTGTCGGCGGCATGGAACGTGTTTACGAAATCGGTAGAGTATTCCGTAATGAAGGTGTGGACACCAGACACAATCCTGAATTTACATTAATGGAACTGTATCAGGCATATACCGATTACAACGGCATGATGGAACTTGCAGAAACCATGTACCGTACAGTATGTGAAAAGGTAAACGGTTCACCGGTTGTAAAATACGGTGATATCGAAATCGATTTTTCAAAGCCGTTTGAAAAGATTACAATGGTAGATGCTGTTAAGAAATATGCAAATGTGGATTTCTCAAAGATTGAAACACTTGAAGAAGCAAGAGCTGTTGCAAAGGAACACAATATTGAATTTGAGGAAAGACATAAGAAGGGTGACATCTTAAATTTATTCTTTGAAGAATATGTAGAAGAACATCTGATTCAGCCGACATTTGTTATGGATCACCCGGTAGATATTTCTCCGCTGACAAAGAAAAAGCCGGATGCACCGGAATATACAGAACGTTTCGAGCTGTTTATGAACGGCTGGGAAATGGCAAATGCGTACTCTGAATTAAATGACCCGATTGACCAGAGAGAACGTTTTGCGGCACAGGATGCGCTGGCAGCAGCCGGTGATGACGAAGCCAACCACACAGATGAAGACTTCTTAAATGCGCTGGCATACGGTATGCCGCCAACGGGTGGTATCGGATTCGGTATCGATAGAATGGTTATGCTGCTCACAGATTCCGCAGCAATCAGAGATGTTTTATTGTTCCCGACGATGAAGACACTCGGCGGAAAGACACCTGCTAATAACTCAGATAGTTTAGTGGATAACTCATCTGATAATGGCGCAGCTTGTGGAAATAATAATGGCTTCTTTACAGCTAATGAAAAAATTGATTTTTCTAATGTAAAGGTTGAGCCTCTATTTGAGGAAGAGGTAGACTTTGATACATTCAGTAAGTCAGATTTCAGAGCCGTTAAAGTTAAGGAATGTGTAGCAGTTCCTAAGTCAAAGAAGTTGCTTCAGTTTACACTTGATGATGGTACAGGCACAGACCGTACTATTTTAAGCGGAATCCACGCTTACTATGAGCCAGAAGAGCTTGTTGGAAAGACACTTATCGCTATTACCAATCTTCCACCAAGAAAGATGATGGGAATTGAGTCTTGTGGTATGTTACTTTCAGCAGTAAACAATCTTAAGGATTCAGAGGATGAAGAACTTCATCTTCTTATGGTTGATAACCACATTCCGGCAGGTGCAAAGCTCTATTAAGATGATGTAAAGATGTACCGTTTTACCGAATAGACGGGACGTACTTCATTTGATAAAAAACTAAAAAAACAGCGATTTACATCAAACTTACATCAATTGATGCAGAAATCGGTGCAAGCAAGAAAAAATCGCATAATTAGCAGAATGAATGGGCAGTCCTGAAATCGGGATTGCCCATTTTTAGAAGAAAGACGAAAAACTCTTGACCTGCACGCAGCGTATACGCTTATACTATCAACATAAATCATAAGGAGGTGCATTTGATGTTATTAAATGAAATTATAAATGAGGTTGGAATGACAAAGCGTGCAGTTAAGTATTATGAAGAAAAAGGATTGCTGTCAGTGGATAAAGATAACAATGGTTATCGTAACTATACTGCACAAGATGTTGAAACTTTAAAAAAGATTTCAGTATATAGAAAACTCGGTATTAGAATTAAAGACATACAGAGTCTTTTGGAAACTGGCGACAAAAGTATTCTTCTTCGTATTTATCAAGAAAAAGTGCAGGAAAAAGTTTTAAAAGACTCAGAACTTGAAGCTTTGAAGCAATTTATAGATGATGGTGACGCAGACAAAGCAAATGAGGCACTTGATTATCAAACCGTTGAAAATGCAATTGAGTCTTTGCTACCGGGAAAAGAATGGGGAGATTATTTTAAAAGTCATTTCAAACCATTTCTTAATGTAAGGTTGAAGACTCTGGAACAGAAGCAGGCACTACAGAATATATTAGAATATTGCGATGAAACGACATTGAAAGTTCCTTTTATTATGGGAATAGGTGCGAAGATGATAGGTGGAATTGCACAAGAAACCAGAACCGCAGATGAGATGATAGCCTATTATCGTGATATGAGTGAAAGTGAATATGAAAGACTAAAAGAAAAAGTATGGAAAGGTGCTAAAATGAAAAACGGTATAATGAAATACCATCCAGCATTTATTGCACAGAGAAAAATGCAGAAAGAGTTACAAAATAAAGGATATAACGATATATTCATTCCTAATTTAATGGTTCTGTCTCCAACGTATGCAGAATATAAGAAAGCGTTAGATAATGTGAACGATAGAATGTGTAGAGAACTTGGACTGTATTATGATAGCAATTATAACTTAGTTATTAAAAAAGATAATTCTAAGTAAAAGTTAAACTACCCTTTGGGAGAGGAGAAATCCTTTTCTCAAAGGGCTTTTTCTATTTATACGGATATTCGCAAACTACAAGATAAAGCCAAAACTTCATATACTCTAAGCACAAGGAGGTTGAGGTTTGGCTATGAACAACAGTTTAGCAGAAGTACACCCGGAGCTTGTTTCGGAGTGGTTGGAGAAGAACTTACCGCTTACACCTGATGACATTACTTTCGGTTCAAATAAAAAAGTATGGTGGAAAGGTACTTGCGGTCACGAATGGCAGGCAAGCGTTAAGGCTCGTTCTAATGGAGAAAAATGCCCGATATGTTCCGGTGCGAGAGTGATTGCAGGTATTAACGATTTGGCGACATTAGAACCATTACTGGTAAAGCAGTGGTCGAAAAAGAATAAGATAAAACCGACAGAGGTTTCTATTGGTTCTCTGCCGCATAGATTCAAAAAAGAATTTCTATGGGGTAGGGGAAGAGCGCTTTCTTTGCGCATGATTTCAGTCATTTATACACAACAGGTACAAAAATGGAGATGCGAAAAAACTCAATCGAGTTTTTTCACATCCCCTATTACAACGATGGTCAGCTCATTTGTGGCAGAATGGTATGGTTGAAGCGCGGAGCGGCATCATGAATGAAGGGTGATGTCGCTCGAAATTATACGCAATGAAATAAGCGCGGTTCAGCAGGAATTGCTATTGAAGTTGGAAATAAAATCAATCGCCATGCTAGAATATGCACCAAAACAAGATTCCGAGGCCTGCTGAAAACAGGATCATCAGAATTGGCGATGGAGCTGTTTTTCTGATTATTTTACAAATCAGATGTGTTGCTCCGAGCATGGCAAATACTGCGATAGAGCGCAAATCGGGCGCAAATCCGGTCTGTAAATCTGTGAGGCCAAACAGCGTAGACAGCGCCATGCTGAGCGCGGTCGCAAGGATCATCGCTACAACGCACGGACGAACTCCCGATAAAAAGGCGTTGACGGGTGCATATTTCATCAGATTCTTTAGTGCGGATGCAATTAAGAGAATAATCAAAAATGACGGTAACACCACGCCCAGCGTTGCAACAAATGAACCGAGGATTCCGCCCTGTGTTGAGCCGATAAAGGTTGCCATATTCACGGCAAGGGATCCCGGTGTGGATTCAGATACGGCAATAAAATTCAGAAACTCGTTCTCTGTCAGCCAGCCGTTGGAAAGCACCCTTTCGCGTACCAGCGAAACCATTCCATAGCCGCCGCCGAAAGACAAGGCACCGATCATCAAAAAGTTCAGAAAGAGACGCAGATATATCATGACGTTTTCCCATCTCCTTTCCGGATTTTTCGCAGAAAGAAAACAACAAGCCCGACCGCGCCACAGATTAGGATGTAAAACACAGAGGAAAACGAAACTGCTGTGATCGAGCAACAGAGCATGGAAGCCATGACCAACGTGAGAAGCGTCAAGTTTAGTGTGTTTTTGTCAATACTTTTAAGCATTTTCAGTCCTGCGGTAAGGATCAGATAGATCACACATACCTGAATCCCGCGGAATGCGCAGGAAACCCAGCGCAAACTGAGAAACTGATCAAAGAACAGCGAGATACCATAAATTACAAAGAAAGATGGAATGCAGACAGCAAGTGTGGACATGGTTGCACCCGCAAATCCTGCAATTTTGTAACCAATGTAAGTCGCACTGTTGATGGCGACTGGTCCTGGCGTGGATTCGGCTACCGCAACCATGTCCAGAAACTCGCTTTTTTCAAGCCATTTTTTCTTTTCAACGAACTCATTTTCAAGCAGCGCAATCATAGCGTATCCGCCGCCAAAGGTGAACGCACCGATTTTTAAGAATGTGATAAATAAAGAGCAAATTAGTTTCATGCCTGTATATCCCTCCTTCTGCGAATAATACCTACAAGTAAAACACCCAATAGAATCAGGCAGCCAGACAACACCTGCGACACGCGGACTCTTGGCATCAGATAGAGACTGTCAGTACGAAGTCCCTCTACAAAGCAGCGTATCACGCCATAGCCAATCATGTAAAACGGAAGCAGATATCCTTTTTTCTGAAATGCGGATAGGAGATCAGCATGACAATCAGCAGCAGTGTATTCAGTGCAGATTCGTAGAAGAACGTCGCCTGATGCCACTGCCCGAGTTCCTCTATGTAAACATCATACGGAAAGAATTGGAGATCTAGATTTGTGATCAGATTTCCGTAAGTCTCCTGATTCACAAAATTCCCCCAACGTCCGATGGCTTGTCCAAGAACAAGGCTGGGAATCAGCGTATCTGCAAGCGACCAGAAGGAAAGTTCTTTGACCTTGCAGTAAATCAGTACAACAGCAACACCGCCGAGGATGCCTCCATAAATGGCAAGCCCGCCCTTATTGATTTGAAAAACGGAGAGAAGGTTATCCTTGTACTGCTCCCACTCAAAAAGCACATAGTATGCTCTGGCACAGAGAATACACACGGGAATCATCCCATCTACGGGTATCTGAAAGACCGGAGAACAAGCAGCGCTGGATTATCGACGAGGAAGCTGCCGCCGTTGTGCGCCGCATCTTCCGCATGGTCAATGACGGCAAGGGCGTGTATCAGATCGCGGATATTCTGTCCGAGGAAAAGGTGCTTTGTCCGTCTGCCTACCTTGCTGCAAAAGGCGTGGGTAACCGTAGAAACAGCAAGTTTGAAGACCCCTACCGCTGGTGGGGTACGACGGTGAGCTATATTCTTGCCCGCGTGGAGTACATGGGGCATACCGTCAATTTCAAGACCTAACGCATTTCTTTGTTTTGGTTTCCATACCTATTTTTTTTAGGAAATGACAGGATCTCAGCTGTTCCGATAACATACTTATCATCAACCTCGCCAAGTTCTCAGACTGGGGGAATGCCATTATATCCTTGCCTTATCGGTTATAACAGTATTGTCTGCTGTGGCATAGAATACATCGACCATTTCCAACCTCATACTAATTTCCCAGCTCAATCACTTCACTTTCGTTTCGGCTCTGTTGCTCCCTGTCCTACGCTTAAACCTAATGTTACCATTTCGATTCCAAGGACTCGGTACAGGCGGTTGGCTAGACCTTACCTGATAGGATTTTTTTCCTATTGTATGATTATCAGCTTACCAAAGTGGTTCTATGTCAAGATTTAGTACAAGTTAAAATGAGAAATTTTTCCCCATTTTAACCCGCCAGAAGCTCAGCCTCAGTGTGTGTTCTTTCATATACTCGTTTGAATTCATTTGGTGACATATAGTTACAATGGCTATGAATTCGTTTCGTATTGTAGAAAGCTTCCAGATATTCGAAAATCAAACGGTATAGCTGATATAATTCATGTAAGAATTTAAAGTTTTATGCCATTTTTTTAGATTTTTTTGGTAATATCCGTGCATACATTTTCTTCTCCTATATTATCGCAATTGGCCTGTTTCCTTTATAAAAATTCACCTTTAACTTGAATATTCATTCTACAGAGACTAAAGTCATATAGCGTAAAGACCCATTCGTTAAGATAAAAATGAAAACAGAATCCTCACATAGAATATATTAAACAACAGTGCACTAAAAAGCAATAGACAGAAAGAAATTTTATGGCAGGTCGGATGAAATTCCTGCATCTGACAAAAGGAAAATGAATAGGATATGAGTAGCTTGCCACGAGGGGGCTTAAAAGTGTAAGGAGATTATTGTAAATGATAAAATAAATATGTACATTTAGTGGAAAATAAAAATGTGTATATCGACATTGCATTGTCACTGGAGCTTTTTGTAAATGGTTCGCTTAACATCTTTAACCATCAGACAAATGTTGATTTGGATAACCGGTTCACAGTATATGGTATCAGGGACACAGCACCGAAGGTAAGAGAAGATAAAGCCAGATAGATGTGAGGACGTGGAAGAGATTCTGCGTCCTTTTTTTGTACAGTTTTATCGAAATACAGAACATTAATTCGATGCGCAAGAGATGATTATTGGACAGTATAAAGTGCTATAAATAAAGCATAAGGAACAGATACATGAGTTAAAGCATGAACTTTTACGGAGGTGGCAGTTATGCATATATTAGCGTTTATTTTAATATTTGTTGTCGGTTCAATCATTGCTGCTTGTGATGGGGATTATTCAGGAATAGCTGCAATAGGTAAGTTTGTAGGATTTTTTGTATTGTTATTCGCAGTATTATGGTTATTTACCCAGCCTGTTTTATTGATAATTGCTATTGTGGTACTGGTTTTAATTGTGATAGCTTTCTCTGCAAAGTAGCATAGGCAGATTAAATATAATGGTGTACAGACATTAGGACTTGCAGTAATTATATATCTTCTCTTATATGGTTATTTATGGTATCATATAAGAGAAGTTTTTTGTTTTATCTGAAAGTTTGGAGGTGCGATATGCCTAAATCGTCAAATCAGAAATTGAAATTGATATATCTTATGAAAATTCTATTGGAACGGACGGATGAAACGCACAGTATTACCATGCCGGAGATTATTGAAGCACTCGCTGCGTATGACATAAGTGCGGAACGCAAAAGCTTATATAATGACATTGAAAATTTAAGAGTGTATGGTCTGGATGTTATAGGAACGCAGGAAGACAGGACATATTCCTATCATATAGGGAACAGACAGTTTGAACTTGCAGAATTAAAATTATTGGTTGATTCTGTGCAGTCGGCAAAATTTATTACAGCTAAGAAGTCAAATGAGCTTATAAAAAAGATAGAAGGACTTGCCAGTAAGTACGAGGCATCACAGTTACACAGGCAGGTATTTGTGACTGGTCGTGTAAAGACGATGAATGAGAGCATTTATTACAATGTTGACAGGATACATACAGCAATAGCAGAAAATTCGAGGATAACATTCCAGTATTTTCAATGGAATGTTGACAAGAAGATGGAACTGCGCCATGATGGAGCACTTTATGAGGTCAGCCCATGGTCACTATCCTGGGATGATGAAAATTATTACTTAATTGCATATGACAGTAATGAGGGAATAATAAAACATTTTCGTGTAGATAAAATGCTTTATATCAAGTCAAATGGCAAAGGAAGAGAAGGAAGGCAGGCATTTAAATCATTTGATATGGCTGCATATGCCAGAAAAATGTTTGGCATGTATGGAGGCAAAGAAGAGTGGGTGCGCATTGAGTGCGACAATTCTTTTGCTGGTGTTATAATAGACCGCTTTGGCAAAGATGTATCCATGATCAGATTGGATGATAAACGCTTTGTAGTCAATGTGGAGGTTGCAGTCAGCAGGCAGTTTCTGGCGTGGATTATAGGTCTTGGTGAGGGGGTAACGCTTGCAGGGCCACAAAATGTGGTTGAAATGATGAATGCTGAAATTGACAGATTGATAAAACAATATAAAAAATAAGAACGAAAATTCGATATGCAAGGTGTGTTTATGGGACACCTTAGCTTTTATAATAAGAATCAGATAAGAGATAAACTCTTACTGGTTCTTATTTTTTTTGAAGCAGATGAGGTAGCAGAGTGGATAGGTTATGGTATTGGATTAAAAAAACAGTATTACATGCTAAGGAATTCAGAGGATGCTGCATTATGTGTGAATATTACGATGTATGCAGAAATGATGGGACATTAGAATAGGAGGTGTCTATGGGAACGGATTCTTTATATTACATAATGGACTATAGTGGTCATTATTATAGAACTGATAAATCAGACCAGTTGGTAGCAGTGGCAGGAGAACAGGATGCAACAGTATTTACATTTGCACAGGCGAACAGCCGTATATGTGTAGGAAAGAAAGCATCATTTTATTGTATGGTTCCGATTGAAGAAACAGAGGAAGACATGAGCACAGAAGCATCAGTCAGTAATGAAATAGACGACAATTCTGGTGCATTACATGTAGAAGAACAGGAAGAAAATAACGATGATGAATACATTTCACCAATAAAAGAATTAACATATGATGAGGTAACAGAACCGATTGAGAAAAATGTTGCATCGTATGATCTGTCAGAAATGGACTGGGCAGAATATCTTACACATTTTACATACCTTGTAGAGGGGTTGAAGGATTATAGGGAGGAGCTTTCGAAAAAGCATTCAGATATAGACCAGAAGATATGCGATATTCTTCACTATATTGAATTATGTGAGACTGATGAGAATGAAGCTGCTGATCTGGTTGAACTACTGAGGGTGTGTAGGGAAAACAGAAGAGATATCAAGGATGAATTGCAGAGAATCGAGTATTTTCAAACCGGATTTGGAACGAATGCCAATGTCACTAGGGCGAAGCAGGCATTAAAAAGTATCAAAGGATTGGAAACAAGAAAGTATAAACCCAGAAAATACGAGGAGTTGTTTGAAAATTGCGTGCTCAAAGATAGGCGGTTACAAAGAGACGATTTACATAGAGCAGCTCATGTTAGTTCAGATGCAAAGCAAAGATACAGTGTTGAACCGACATTTGATGAAAAGGATGGTAAAGAAACAATGGCAGAAGAAAGAAGTTACACTCCGTTTGATGGGAAAGAGAATGACTGGGTTTCATTTGCAAGGCAGCAGGCGGAGTTTTATAGAAATGCCGGGCAGTATATAACAAATCTACAGATAGACATCAAAGAGATAGATAGCGAGATTGAAAATATCCTTCTGGAAACAGAAGATGCTAATTGTAATGTGGCTCAGGGGTATAAGGTATTTAAAAGACTTAAGGAATTGAGACTAGAGAAGAAAGCAAAAACGAAAGAACTTAACTGCCTGTATGCATTGACAGATTACATTGATTGTGAATCCCTGGCTGATACCTGTGAAGATAATCTGGCGGAAATTGAAGATATAATGGAAGTTCCAGAACATAGTGAAGTGACAAAAATGCAGCCTGTAGATAATGGGCAGGAAGAGAATATGCATATAGTAGAAGATATGGTTGGTTAAAAATAAGGAGGATAATTACCATGACAAATAAGACAATATTAAGAGAAATTCATAGGGAAAATAAATCTATAAACAGGAATTTACAGCGACTGGCAAATATAGGATTGATAGGTCTGCTTGGAAAAAGTGCTGAGGCGGCAAAGAAAACAGACGATCATGTTGGAAAGACACTGGCAAAGACTGGATTAATATTAGTGGCAGTGTCAGAGATAGTACTTATGATAGCGGATATTATTGATTACAGAGAAGAGAAAATAGAACAGCAACTTGAAGAATATGATGAATAATTAGGTAAAAGAACAAAGATTCGATATGCAAGTGATGATTATAGGACAGCATAAGTAGTACTATATAATCAGAAAGAAACAAATAACCTTGATAATTTTTGATTACAGGAGGTATAGCAATGAAAAATTGGATGGATTTAAATGGCGATGGAGAAATAGATAGCACAGAAATGATGTATGCAGAAGAAATGCTTTGCACCAGCAGGGAAGAACATGAAGCATTATTTGGAAATGCCGGAGACTTCGAGGATGACACAAAGGAGGATTTTGAGATTGATGCTATGGCAGCAGGACTGGATGTTGATGAATTAGAACTTATGGATTCTGATGACAGAGCTGAGGCATTGGAAGAAGCAGGATTAGACCCGGATGATTATGATTTTGACTGAGTTTTTTGCAAAGGAGGCTAGTGTGAAAAATAAATTTTTCACACGCAACTTTGTGGATACGCCCCAAAGTTTGCAGGCAGCGGAAAGGCAGAGCTATTAATATGAGAAAGAATTCATTTGGACAGGGATTGACAATATTTTTTGTGATAATAGGTGTTCTGTTTGTAATAGGTTCAATAGGTGAAGCAAGTGAGCCTAAGTGCATTAAGGCAGGCTGTGATAATAAGCAGGCAAGTGGAAGCAGTTATTGTTATCTGCATAAACCATATACGGGAAGCAGTACATACTTCTTGATATCCGGGAGAATGTAAGAGGTGCAATCAAGACCACGGATAAGGATATGGCAAAGACAGCACTTCTTGCAAAAGGATTTCGTGAAGCGGGACAGACAGCAGCCAATGCATTTCGTACTTTTGCTGATAAGCCGGAGAGTGCAGAAGCTGAGCGAGTAGAAGCAGAGGTTGTATATTCACCGATGGTTGCTGAACCACAGGAGTATCAGTATAATGCAGATGCATTTGAGGCTAGAGGTGTGGATGAGGTGAAGCAGGGAGCGACACATAAGGAAGTATCGAAGGTAAGGGAAGATGAAGCCAGATAGTTTTGAGGGCGTGGGAGAAAACCTGCGTCCTTTTTTGTCGCCTGAAATGCGACACATAAGAAATGGTTATTGTTATAATTATGATAGCACATGAAATAAGAATCGTTTGAATTCATAGTTGTCCTTTTTATTGGACACATGGTGTGCGTATAATGTAAATACAAAGAACTTAAAAACATATGATAATAATGGACATAAGACAAGCCATAGTGACAGAGGTTTGTTTGGTGGATTCAATTATTACGATAATTAGGAGGACAGGGATATGTTAGGAACAGATGGAAGATTATATGATTCGGATTTTGACTTTGATGGAGATGGAAAACTTAATGCTTATGAGTATTCTGTAATGGATGATGTAGTTTTCGGTCATGAAGATACGGAAACAAGTGAGGTGGATGAACTGGAAGATGAGTTATCCTTGGAAGGACTAGATGCAACAGAGCTTGAATATATGGATGCAGATGAAAGAAGAGAGGCATTGGAGGATGCCGGCTTAGATCCGGATGATTATGATTTTGACTAAAGGAGTGCAAGATGAAACAACAAACTGAAAAGAAACTACAGGCTAATTTGAAAGCAATAAATAATGATTTCAATACAGTTATTTTTGCGGATATTGAAGTGAAATTTAAGCTGATGGAGTTGGAAGCAATTAGGATATTAATTGATGATTGCGAAAGATTGATAAATGAAGATGCAGGTGAATGAAAGCAGGTGCCGTATATGAAAAAGAATTCGTTTGGACAAGGATTAGCAGTATTTTTGGTGGTAATAGGTATTTTTTACATTATTGGTGCTATTAGTGAAGCTAGTGAGCCTAAGTGCATTAAATCAGGCTGTGACAATAAGCAGGCAACAAATAGCAGTTATTGTTATCTGCATAAGCCTTATAGTGGAAGTAGTTCTTCACACAGCAATTCATCATATTCCAATAAATCATCAAGCAGCAGTTCTTCAAGTAGTCATAACAATAAATCGACAGCTGGAAGCAATGCATCATCGTACAATAGCAGTACAAAGAAAAGCTCTACTGGAACAAGTAGCTCAAAGAAAAGCAATACATATGACTCATATGATGATGGCTATGATGATATATACATGGATGGCGATTATGATTATGATCGGTATGACAGGGATAGTGATTATGCCGATGGTGTGGATGATGCAATGGATGAATTTGACGAGGATTGGTAAATATGGCAGGTAAACATGAGCTGGAAAAATTTGAATATCTGTTTGTTGATATCGAATGGAATCAGACACCGGGAACAAATGGGATAGAAGACAGGGAGCCGATTCAGATTGGTGTGGTAGCGACTGATGAAAGTATGAATTTGAAAAAATCATTTTCCAGAGCGATGCGACTGAGTTCAGAAGAAAAATATAATCCGGATACATTAGTACTATCACATTCTACATTAAAATCTGTCATGCAGGCAAATAGTGAAGAAATAGTATTACAGAAAATTAAGATGTCATTCCCAAAATATAAGTATGTAGTGGTTTGGACAAAGGATACTTATGAATTGTTTAAAAGAGGTATGGACACTTATGGATATTCAATGCCGAGACATAGAGTTATTGTATTTCAAGAAGTTCTTATGCATATTGCAAGTGATGGAGTAAATCAAATTGGTTTTGAACGTGCATTGAAACAGGCGGGCGTTGAATATCAGAAAAACTTTCTTCACTATTCAAAGCATGATGCAAATTATATGTATCAATTATTTTGCAAATGCTATAAGGAATACACGAGGTGGACTAACCAGGAGATATGTTATCTGAGTCCAAGAACTCATATAATACATACTGGAAGCTGCCGATATTCTAATAGAAATCATTTGCTTGCTACAAATAAAGCAGCCAAGCATATGATTTTTCAGGGAAACAGAGTATGTAAAATATGTGGCTGTGAGGATGAATGGAACAGATTGCAATGGGGTGTAAGATCTGGTGTAAAGCAGAATAACCGTGCAGAATATCTTAGAGAATTGCCGCTTACTGATGAAAATATGAGTATGATCTGCAACAAATTCCGATTAGATTACAATATTGCCTCAGATATGGTGTTTATCCGCACACCATTCAGTGGGTGGATTGTACATATTCAGAATGACAGGGTGACAAAACTCCGTCATGAGAATTACAGACAAAGAAGGGATGAAGCTTTAAAAATACATAAAAAGTGCTTTGAAGGTTATCACAAGCAGAAACTGCCTTCCAGTAGGTTCTATGATGTGGTAAGCTATATTAAGTATCATGACGAGGGAATGTTGAAGAGGCTTGGTGATAAAAGGAGTCGTATTGATATAATATTAGACAGGATAAGAGAGCAAGATGCGGAAAATATGGCATAGATAAAGGAGTCGGAAATGAGAGACCAGAAATTATATGAATCAGTTGGAAAATATATAGATAAGTACTATATAGACAAGCCGGATGATATTAAACTGGATAAAGAAATGAAGTCTATATTTGATAGAATCTCGGAATTTAGAAAGAAAAAAGCAACAAAAAAATGTGATGCCGAAGAAGATGCAGATATTGAGATAGATGAAAGTGCCGTAGAATCGTTTGATGTTGAAAGTATGCAGAAAACGAAAGCAACTGACTCTATGTCTTCGACATTGGCAACAAACCGTAATATAGAAAGCCTTATGGGGCAGATGGATGAGACATTTTCCCAAAGACTATTGCGTTTAATTGATGAGAGAGGGATGACTGATTCTGAAGCATATAATAAAGCTTATGTGGATCGGAGACATTTCTCAAAAATCAGAAAAGATGTGAATTATACGCCAAATAAGAAGACTGTGCTTGCGTTTGCAATAGCATTAGAACTATCTATTGATGAAGCAAAGGATCTTCTAAATTCAGCAGGCTTTGCGTTTTCAAGAAGTTCAAAGACGGATATTATCGTAGCTTATTTCTTACAGAATAAGATATACGATATGTTTGAAATTAATGAGATATTAGATGCTTATGGACAACCAATTTTTGAGTAGGTGAAATTGTCGCCTATCATGCGACCAGCTCTGTTAGTTTCGTAGATATAATGTGATTACAATAAATCGAAGGAGGTAAATCACATGAATGCGGAATTAACAGAGCTGGTTTTTATTTTGGACAGAAGTGGTTCAATGGGTGGACTGGAGAGCGACACAATCGGTGGATTTAACGGGATGATAGAGAGGCAGAAAAAAGAAGGAGAAAAAGTTAATGTGACTACAATCCTCTTTGATGATGAAGTGGAAATCATTCATGATCGTTTCCCGATTGATGCGGTTCAGCCGTTGACGGATAAAGAGTATTATGTCAGGGGATGTACAGCATTGCTTGATGCAGTAGGACAGGCAATTAACAAAATTGACAATGTGCAGAAACATTTGCCGGAGGAACATCGTGCCGGAAAAGTATTGTTTGTAGTCACTACAGATGGATTGGAAAATTCCAGTACAGAGTTTAATTACAATGACATTAAGCGAATGATTGAAGCAAAGAAAGAATGTGGCTGGGAGTTCTTATTCCTTGGAGCAAATATTGATGCAGGCAAAGAAGCTGAAAAAATTGGTATTGAAAGAAACAGGTCAGTAACATATGAGAATGATCATGATGGAGTAGCACTCAATTACGAGGTTGTTAGCAGAGCAGTGAGAGGCGTTACAAAAAGCAGAACCTGTAGTATAGAACTTGATGATACCTGGGCAGATGATATCGCAGAATATCATGATAAGGTAGGAAAAAGGTAGGCGATATTTATGGTAGATGCAAGAGAAATGAAAAAGATACTTCGTAATAATGGATATGAATATCAAAGATGCAAAGGCTCACATTTTATGTATTCAAACGGTATTTATACGGTTGCAGTTAATAAAGATCTAAATGCAATGGTGGCAAAAAGAATTATTAAGCAGTACCACCTACAGGTAGCAGGTGTGTAAGAAGGGAGAACAATTTTATGGCAATGATTGTATGTCCACATTGTGGAGAACAGGTATCAGAAAAAGCAAAGAAGTGTGTGCATTGCGGTACAATATTGATACTGGAAGAGAAGAAGCATTGCACAGAATGCGGTGCTGAACTTGAAGAGGGGATGACAGAGTGTCCGAATTGTGGCTGCCCGGTTGATGATACACTAGGGCAGGAGACAGATGAAAAGCCGCAAAAGGTAGAGGTAACAGGGGTAAAGGTGACTAAGAAGATAAAGGTTATTATTGGAATTGTGGTTGCATTATTGGCGGTCGGAGGAGCAACAGTATTTGGTGTGACACAATATCAGAAGAAAAAGGCAGCAGAGGAATATGCACAACGGGTGGAAGAGTATTCTGATAATCTGAAATTAGCTACTGTCACAATGCTGACAGGTGCAAGTGATGCTGAGTCAAGTGCAAATCTGATTAAGCAAGTATGGTATAACGCTATCTATGAAAAAAGAGATGATAAGACAGATAAGTATACGCGACCAAAGGGATATTTCGTATCTGACTTCAATGATGCGTTAGGTAATCTGTATGCAGATTCGAGTTTTAGCAGCAAGATAAGCAGCATTGAAGATAATCAGGATACAGTCAATGGATTAATGAAAAAATTAAAAAATCCACCAGATGAATATAAGGATGCATACGATGCCGTATCAGATTTATATGATGCGTATATATCACTTACCAACTGTGCAACAGATCCTTCGGGCAGTTTGCAGACATATTCAAGTACTTTCAATGATGCTGATACAAATACGTTAAATGCATATAAGACAATGGAACTGTATCTGGACGATTAAATAATGGGCAGAGCGCAGGATAGCACTCTGCCTTTTAAATGTTTGGACATCGGTTTTGACATCGAACAAAAGCGAACAAAAGAACGAGATATATCAAAAAGAAAGTTCGACATATCAAAGTATTTATTCATAATTTTGTTGATAGAACAATTCATATATGGTAAAATAGTCACTATGAGGAGTCGTATAGGTACAATATACGATAAAAGCTATATAGATGGTGATTAAGAAAACGAAGAGGTAGTGCATATGTCAGTATCGTATAACGGATTGTGGAAGCTATTAATTGACAAAAATATGAAGAAAGTGGACTTGATTAATGATCTCGGAATAAGTAGCAGCACGATTGCCAAGATGACAAAGGGTGAGAAGGTCTCTATGAATATTTTGGAGAAAATCTGTGATGAGTTAGACTGCGACTTTGGTGACATTATCCACTATGAAAAGAATAAGGATGGTGGAAACAATGAACTATAGTGCAGGTATGGTGTCTCAGGTATTTGCATTTGTAGAGACGAAACAGACAGCAGAACTTATGGTAGCAGGTATGTCGAAGGATGAAATAAAGAATAAGGTAATTGGTGAGAATCTTTATCAGCTTAGAAATGAGACCAGATTACGGAGGACATTCAATTATGTATATAATCGGCTTTCGTCATTGCCTGATGGAGCAGTAGAGCTTTTGGTTAAAGTGGATAATGAGAATGCAAAGTTGCTGACACTGATTGCAATTATGAATACAGATAAGCTTTTTTTTGAATTTGTATATGATGTGTATCGTGGCAAGGTAATACTTGGAGAAAAGACGATAGAAGATAGAGATATAAATGGATTCTTTGACGATAAGGCAGCTCAAAGTGAGGAAGTAGCAGGCTGGTCAGAATCAGGAATTAAGAAACTCAAGAATTGTTATATGAAGAATCTTGCAGATGCGGGATTGATTGAATCAACAAAGACAAGGGTAATCAGACATGCTCTTGTTAATTATCGTATAGAGGAACTACTTCACAGTAATGGGATGGATGCATATATCAATGCAGTTAAAGGAGTCTGAGCATGGCAAAGTTAAGTTTGGATGATAGACTGAATCAGATAGAAGACAAAATATCAGAGAAGTCGTTTAGAGAGAATAAAGGACTTGGAAATGAAGTCGGATATTATATATTCGATTATGATCCAAGAGAAGAGTTGTATGTGAGAAATCATATAGCATACCTTAAGGATAGAATAAACAATGGGAACAAGGATTTCAGAATAGTTGAGTTTGACCTGTTTCATCTGATGGTTGAGATATTGCAGGAGGAAGGCTATCTGGAAGCATTCTTTGATTTGGAAAAAGAGAATGGATTTTATGAGATGGCAGACAGCTTGGTAGAAACATTGGGGCTGGATGAGACAAATGAGCTGAATCTCATCATATCAAGAATATTGCAGGAAGATTTGAAAGACAGTGTGGTATTCCTTACCGGAGTAGGCAAGTGCCATCCGATAATAGCAAGCCACAACATCTTAAATAACCTGCATCAGGTGCTTGACAGTGTGCCGGTAGTGCTTTTCTATCCGGGAGAGTATAGCGGACAGGATTTGAAATTATTTGGAACGATGGATTCACACAACTATTACAGGGCATTCCGTCTGGTGTAGAGGAGGAAAATTCTCTGCTCCTGCAAGGGCAGTCGCATTTTCTAAAAGGAAAACAATTTTTCATAAAAATAGGAGAATTAACAATGCAGATTAAAAATATGTTTGAAAAGCAGATTGACCGTGACATCAAAGGTGTTATTAAAGTAGGTCAGTCGGATGAAGAAAATGTATATCAGGAATTAGATGAATATGTAGTGACCAAGGAACTTCTGAAGCATTTCAGAGATTTCTTCAACAATTATGAGAAGGGTGTAGATGGATATACAGATAAGATGGGTGTCTGGATTTCCGGATTCTTTGGAAGTGGTAAATCTCACTTTCTAAAAATACTATCTTATTTATTAAAAAACAGCACAGTAGAAGGTAAAAGAGCCATTGAGTATTTTACAGGACGGCAGTCTGACGCAAGCATCAGACCGAAAATAGAAGATCCGATGCTTATTGCAGAGATGACAAAGGCTGGAACAATTGAGTCAGATGTTATGCTTTTCAATATTGATTCAAAAGGTTCTGCAAAGGTAGGCTCCGGCAAGGAGGCTATCGTTGAAGTGTTTATGAAGGTGTTCAATGAGATGCAGGGATATTGTGGTTCCATTCCTTATCTCGCAGAATTTGAACGTCAGTTGGATAACGAGGGCAGATTTGAAGAGTTCAAAGAGAGGTTCGAGGCGAATGCAGGAGCACCTTGGGAGAAAAAGAGACAGGCATTTGCAGTTATTCAGGATAAAGTAGTAAAGACATTAGTCGAGATGGATTTCATGAGTGAGGAAGCAGCCCGCAACTGGTGCAAGAATGCAAAGGGTAACTATGACCTCAGTATCGAGAAGTTCGTATCACTTGTGCAGGAATACTGTGCGAAGAAAGGTCCGAATCATCATGTTATCTTCTTAGTGGATGAAATCGGTCAGTATATTGCAGATGATACACAGCTTATGCTCAATCTCCAGACAATCGTGGAAGACCTTGGAACAGCCTGCAAAGGTAAGGCATGGGTTATCGTAACGAGCCAGGAGGATATTGATTCTATTACAAAGACAAAGGGAAATGACTTCTCTAAGATTCAGGGACGTTTTGATACGAGACTTTCTCTTTCGGCATCCAATGTTGACGAAGTAATTCGTAAGCGTGTGCTTGCAAAAAATGAGACGGCAACACAGACGCTCAGACTTCTCTATGAGCAGAAAGAATCAATTATCAAGAATCTCATTACATTTACAGCGGATACAGCGGACAAGAAGCTGTATGCAGATAAGGCGGATTTCGCAGACTGCTATCCGTTCATACCATATCAGTTCAATCTTTTAGGACAGGTACTTACTGCGGTCAGAACACATGGCGCAAGTGGAAAGCATTTGTCTGATCAGTCACGTTCTATGCTTGCACTGTTTCAGGAGTCGGCAATCAGAGTGATGGATAAAGAAGATGGTGTGTTGGTTCCATTCAGTTATTTCTATGATCCATTGCATAAATTTATTGACCACCAACACAGTCAGGTAATCTCAGATGCAGAGAATAACAGTAAGCTGGATGAGTTCGATGTAGAGCTTTTGAAGGTTCTCTTTATGATTAAATATGTCAAAGAAATAAAGGCAAATGTAGATAATCTTACTACACTTATGATTTCCAATATTGATGATGACAGAATTGAAGTCCGTTCTAAGATTGAAGAATCATTAAAGAAACTGATTAAAGAGACACTTGTACAGAAGAATGGTGAAATATACATCTTCCTGACAAATGAGGAGCAGGAAATCAATAATGCCATCAACAATGAGTCAGTAGAGATGGGAGAAATCATCGGAGAGGCTTCTACAGTTATCTTCGAGGAAATATATACAGAGAAAAAATATCGTTACAGCAGTCGTTACTTATTCCCATTCAACCAGAAGGTGGATGATCGATTCTTCAAGGGCAATCAGTCTAACGATATCGGAGTGACAGTTATTACACCTTATGGCAGAGATTATGCTGACTCTGCACTTCGTCTGCTTTCAGCACAGGAAAGCAGTGTAATTGTAAAGCTGCCAAATGACAGTACATTCCTTGATGAGATTACAGAATCCATCAAGATATATAAATTCCTTAATAAAAATGCGTCCGGAGCCAGAGGCAGCTTTGACAGCATCCGCAGGGCAAAAGAGGATGAGCGTATTGAGAAGAAGGACAGAATCCGAATCTTTATTGAGGATGCATTAAAGAATGCTGATATCTATGTAAATGGCGATAAAGCAACCATTTCAGCTAAGGAGCCGGCAACAAGAATTAATGAAGCACTCGGTAAGCTCGTAGCAATGAAATACAATAAGCTTACCTATATGGAGACAGCACCGGAGCTTTCAGATATCAGTGCCATCTTTAAACATAGCGATGGTCAGATGAGCTTCCTTGGCACAAGTGATACAACACCAAATAAGCTTGCGTTAGAGGAAGTGGTACAAGTAATTGGATTAAATAATACCAGACATATGAAGACATCCCTCAAGTCATTACAGGATAAGTTTGGTGCAGCACCTTATGGATTTGATCCAAAGGATGTGCAGTGGCTTGTTGCAATGTTGTTCAAACTGGGAAGAGTGTCTCTTACTCTTAACAGTCAAAGTCTGTCATTGCTTTCAACGAATTCGGATGAACTGGTCAGATATATTACAAAGCGTGAATATGTAGAAAAACTTTTGATAGATATCAGAGAAAGAGCAACGGACGGACAGATTCGCTCTGCAAAAGAAGTTATGAAGGATTACTTCGGATTTACTGTATCCAGTGATGATGATGACAAAATCATGAGCAGCTTCAAGAGCAGAGCAAAGGATAAAGTTGAAGTATACGATGACATCCTTGTAGAGTACAGAATTAATCCAAAATATCCTTGTAAGCGACTGATGGAAGATGCAAGAAAGAGACTTGCTGAAATCCTTGATATCAATGAGCCTACAGATTTCTTCAAGACAGTAGATAAGAAGAGAGATGATCTGCTTGATGATGCAGAAGATACTGCACCTGTATTTGATTTCTTTAAGGGAGAACAGAAAAAGATTTTTGAAGAGGCAGTAAAGAATCTTGCATATTTTGGCAACAGTAAGACTTATGTAAGTGACCAGGAGCTGTTAAAAGTAGTTGAAGAAATAGAAACTATTGTAAAGGACAGCAAGCCTTTCGGTAAGATTCAGAGATTACCGGAATTAAATAAGAGATTTGAAGAACTTCATATGGGATTGCTTGAAAAGGAAGCAGCAATCATGGATCCGTTAGTACATGACGACTTCCTTAAAGTGAAAGAGGTATTGGATACTAAGTCTTTTGCAGAAGTACTCCGTCCTCGTATCAATCAGAGATTTGATGAAATCTGGGAGAAACTCAGAACATCCAGTGATATCGCTGCAATTAAGAATATCAAGCTGGAAAGTGACACTTTAAAAATCAAGTGTCTGGATGAGATAGATGAATATGAGAGGGCACATCAGCCTGCACCGGAACCACCTGTTGCACCGGTAGTACCCGGTAAAGAGCCGATTAATCCTACACCTGCACCGACTAAAGTAAAGACAAAGAGACGTAAGAATGTTTCTATCAGCAATGTAGCAGGGGCTAGAACATATTCGATTGAAACAGAACAGGATATTGATAAGTTCCTTGCCGAGATGAAGCAGAAATTGATGAATGAACTGGAAGAAGACACAATAATTACATTGAGTTAGAAGGAGGAAAAAATGCAGCTAAAAAGTGTAAGTATAAAAAATTTCAAAGGAATAGATGAAAAAAATATAGTATTTAAGCCGGGTTTTAATCTAATTAAAGGTGCTAATGGAACAGGAAAAACATCAATACTTGAAGCAATTGCAGTTGGACTTGGAGGTTTTATTGCAGGATTACCAGATGTAGTAACAAGGCATTTTTCATCGGATGAAGTTAGAAAGGTATATATGAAAACAGGTGATGGTTCATATAACAAGACTAATATTATGCCATTGGAAGTTACTATTGAAGCAGTTTTAAATGGTAAAGAATACAGTTGGACAAGAGGGAAAAGTAGTATAAACGCTTCAAGAAGCACAACGCAGCCAAGAGATATATGTCATAAAGCCGAAAAAATGGCAGAAGACAGCAATTGTGAATTTCCTGTATTGGCATATCTTAGCGCTGCAAGAGTGTGGTCACAGCGAAGAGAGAGAACAGATGATATATTTCGAAAAAATTATTTTAGGACTGTTGGATATACAGATGCACTGATAGATGCTTCAAATACCAAACTCCTTTTGAATTGGTGCATGAAGATGGAGATGCTGGAATGGAAAAAAGAAAAGAAGATTGCTGAATATGAAGCAGTAAAACATGCTGTATCGCAGTTTATGGATATTATGGAAGAGTCAAATGGCCATGAGGTATTTTATGATAAGCAGGAAGAACAGTTAATGTATAAGGTTGACGATAAAATATTACCAATTATGCAATTAAGCGCAGGATATCAATCACTGGTTTGGATGGCGTTTGATATTGCATATAGAATGGCTGTACTTAATCCTGATAAAAAAGATGCCATTGCACAAACAAGAGGAGTTGTGTTGATTGATGAAATTGATTTACATCTGCATCCAAGATGGCAGTGGAATATTGTAAATGCATTGAAATCGGTATTCCCTAATGTGCAATTTATTGCGGCAACACATTCGCCAATATTATTTGCGGCAACGGATAAATTATGGTTAATTGATGTGGAAGAAGATGAAGTGCGTTATTCAGAATCAAGATGTGGATATGATGCTAATTCAGTATTAGAAATATTTATGGGAGCAAAATCAAAAAATTCGAAAACAGAGGAATTAATACATTCTATTTATGTTGCTATTCAAAATCAGGAATATAAACTAGCAGAGGAACGAATAGAAAAGTTGGAGAGCATTACAAGCGAGAATTATCCAGATGTTATAATGGCAAGGATGGAACTGAAGAGGAGAGTTGGGAAATGATTTATATAAAGAAAAATACTGAACCAGAATGGTTGACAGAGTATAAAAGACGCAATCCTACAGCTACTTATGATTCTGAATCTTTTTTGGGTTATAGAGAGAAGTTGCGTAAGGAATTGGTTAGTGAACAGCATAACTTATGTGCATATTGTTGTTGTAAAATTAGTGATGATAAAGCACATAATGAGCATATTGAGCCCAGACATCCTAGGCAAGGTTCAAGCACAAAATCATTGGATTATTCAAATATAGTTGCATCATGTAATAATGCAGATAGATGTGGAGCTAAAAAAGGAAATGATTATGAGGTTTCTAAATTTATTTCACCTTTAAATCCAAAATGTGAAGAGACATTTATATATTATCCTGATGGAGTAATGGAAGGAAATAAATATACGATTAATTTGTTAAATTTAAATAGTTATGAATTGAAAGAGGCAAGAAAAGCAGTATATCGTACTATTAGTAAATTAGATAAAAATACTATAGAGATGATATATTGTCAAGATGATGAGAACTTACCATCTTTTTATAATGTGATCAGATGGGTCTTAAAAAATTGAACTATATAGATACCAATATGGAGGATATAGCACATGAACAAAAATGCAATTAAAAAATTTGCAATAGATGCAAGAAATAAACTGATAGCATCCGTTACGGATAAAGCTGGTATGCTTGGAATTACATCGGATAATTGCAGTGAAGCAATCACCAAAGGTGCTGATTTTGAGGTATACAAGACAGCAGCAGGAACAGAGGTAACGCTTAACAAAAAACAGTGTGAGCAGAGAAGAAAACTGGTAGATCAGATTCATGCAAGAGGCTTTGAAGCGGTAGTGGAAGAAGTTGCATATACATGGTTTAACAGAATCTGTGCTATCCGTTTTATGGAAGTGAACGACTATATGTATCCTGTAAGAGTTCGTGTGCTTTCTTCTGAAAAAGAGGGGAAGAATGAGCCTGATGTGGTAACAATGGCTCCTGATATTGATTGGGATTTCACGGATAAAGAGAGAGAAGAAATCATTGATGCCAAGATGAATAACAGGCTTGATGATTTATTTAGGATGCTCTTTATCAAGCAGTGTAATTTACTTCATGAAGTCTTACCGGGACTTTTTGAAGAGACAGAAGACTATACAGAAATGCTTCTTAACATCTCATTTACAAATGAAGATGATGTGATTCGTATGCTTGTAGATGGTATCGATGAAAAAGATTTTAACATCACGACTGTTGATGAGGATGGCAAGGCAGCAGGACAGGTAGAAATTATTGGCTGGTTATATCAGTATTACAATACAGAGCCTAAAAATAAAGCGTTTGCCAAGAAGGGCAAAATCACAAAAGAAGAAGTGCCAGCAGTTACCCAGCTTTTTACTCCGGACTGGATTGTACGATACATGGTTGAAAATAGCCTTGGCAGAATGTGGGTAGAAGGACATCCTGATGATGAACTGAAGAGCAAATGGAAATACTACCTGGATGAGGCTAAGCAGGAAGAGTCTGTGCAGCAGGAACTTGATAAGATAAAGGCAGATTATGCAACATTAAAGCCTGAGGATATAAAGCTTATTGATCCTTGTATGGGTTCAGGTCATATTCTGGTGTATGCATTTGATGTATTTATGCAGATATATGAAAATGCAGGATGGGCACAGAGAGATGCGGCACAGAGTATTATCCAAAATAATATTTACGGACTTGATATAGATGATAGAGCTGCACAGTTGAGTTACTTTGCAGTACTGATGAAAGCAAGACAGTATGATAGAAGAATCTTGACAAGAGGTATAGAGCCAAATGTATATGCTGTGCAGGAGAGTAATGGCATTAATCGTGAACAACTAAAATACTTTGGAGCAGGACTAGCAGAAGAAGAGAAAAAGACAGTATTATTGCAGATGGATAGACTTATTAATACATTGATTGATGCAAAAGAATATGGTTCTTTGCTTAATGTGGAAGACTATGATTGGGAGCTGTTAGAGAAATTTGTAGAGAATACAGATACAGAAAGCCAGATTTCTTTTGACACATATGGATTGGATGAGACAGCAGAACAATTGAAACAGTTGATTAGAATTGGCAAGGTGATGGCACAGAAGTATGAGATAGTTGCTACGAATCCACCATATATGTCTGTGAATAATGCAGGGAAAAAAGTTAGTGATTATGTTAGAGAATATTATTCAAATGAAAAGACTGATTTATATGCTGCATTTATTACTAAATGTAGAAATATGCTAAAGAACTGTGGATTTCAAGCGATGATTACCCAACATGGATGGATGTTTTTAGGAACATTTGAAAACATGAGAAAAGGATTATTACATTACGACATTATAAATATGGTGCATTTAGGTGCAAGGGCATTTGAAGAAATAGGAGGTGAAGTGGTTCAAACCACATCGTTTGTTATTAGAAAAACCTCCAACAGTAGTTATAAAGGAATTTACGCAAGGCTTGTTAATGCTATGACACAGAAAGCAAAAGAGGAAATGTTTTTAAATGGGGAAAGTAGATATGTTTCCAGTATTTGCAACTATGAGAATATACCAGGTTCACCAATAGCATATTGGATAAGTGATTCATTTATTAAAGCATTTGAAGGTAAACTTTTAGGTGATTATGCATATACAAAACAGGGATTTGCAACTGGAAATAATGAATTGTTTCTTAGACTTTGGACAGAAGTTGCTAGCTCTTCAGCCGCCATAGGAAATAAATTAAATACCATCGATGATTCGTTCAAGTGGTATCCATGTAATAAAGGAGGCTCATATAGAAAGTGGTACGGTAATAATTCATATTTAGCAAATTGGCAGTTTGATGGGAAAGCAATGAAAGAATATGAAGGGTCGGTAATTAGGAATCCGCAGTTCTATTTTAAAGAAGGAATTACTTGGTCATCATTGGCAAATCAATTATCACTTAGATACACACCAAGAGGATATGTATTTGAATCAAAAGGTTCAATGTGTTTTTCAAAGGGGGAGATTTCTTTATGGTATATTTTAGGACTTTTGAATTGCAAAATTACATCAATGGCTTTAGGAATCTTGTCACCAACATTAGATTTTCATGAAGGACCAATGGCTAAGGTGCCTGTTGTCAATAGTGACAATGAAGGTGAAATTATAGGATTAGTAAAAGATAATGTGAGAATAAGTAAAAATGAATGGGATTCATATGAAATATCGTGGGACTTTAAACGCCATCCGTTAATATCTGTGATTTCTCAGAACAGAGTAGTTTTTGGTGATACAACAGATATTGATTTAGCAGAATGTTATAACTGCTGGGAAAATGAATGCAATGAACGTTTTAATCAACTCAAAGCAAATGAAGAAGAATTAAATCGTATTTTTATTGATATTTATGGTTTACAGGATGAATTATCACCAGAGGTAGAAGACAAGGATGTTACAGTTCGCAAGGCAGACTTACAGCGAGAAATTAAAAGCCTGATTTCTTATGCTGTAGGTTGTATGTTTGGTCGGTATTCTCTTAATCAAGAGGGCTTAGCTTATGCTGGAGGGGAATGGGACGAGAGTATTTATCTAGCATTTGCCCCAGACAGGGATAATATCATTCCGATTTGCGATGAAGAATATTTCTCGGATGATATTGTTTCAAGATTCTGTGAATGGGTTAAGATTGTATATGGTGAGAAATCATTGGAAACAAATCTTGATTTTATTGCGAAAGCACTTGGCAACAAAGGAAACACAAGTAGAGAAGTAATAAGAAATTATTTCTTAAATGATTTCTTCAAGGATCATTGTAATACTTATTCTGTTACAGGTTCCGGTAAGCGTCCTATTTACTGGTTATTTGATAGTGGTAAACAGAATGGCTTTAAGGCACTTATTTACATGCACCGTTATGATGCCGATACAGTTGGTAGAGTTAGAACGGATTATCTCCATAAGGCGCAGAAGTATGTAGAAACTGCAATGCAGAGTGCTCAGTATACGATTGACAATGCAACATCAGCATCAGAGAAATCAAAAGCCACAAAGGCAGTAACGAAGTACACAAAGCAGCTTGCAGAAATGAAGATATATGATGAGGCAATTGCTCATGTAGCCAATCAGAGAATTGAGATTGACTTGGATGATGGTGTAAAGGTAAATTATGCGAAATTCCAAGGCGTGGAAGTGGCACAGGAAGGTAAGAAAGCATTAAAGATTGATCTTTTGGCAAAAATATAATGTAAAAGGAGTACTGTTGTTATGAATTTACAAGACAAATTAATAAAATTATACAATGAGATTGATGAATTAAAAAATAAAAAAAGTTCTAGTGATAGTGATTTTAAAGCATGGAGAACAGATGTACAATTATGTCTTTCGGGTCTTTATGGTGAAAAAAGTATTCAACTTAAAAATTTTAATAACCGACGATTTTCACCAATGGTAATTGTAGGAAATACTGATTTTCATGAACCATATGTGCGAGATTTGGAGACTACAAAGAAAGAATTTGAAAGATATATTGGTGATTTTGAGGATGTAAGCACGAATACCAATGTGAAAAATTACATTTCAGTAAATAATAAGGTGTTTATTGTTCATGGTCATGATGGTGAACTAAAAGAGAAGGTAGCTAGGAGATTAGAACAACAAGGTATTGAAGCAATAATCCTTAGCGAGCAAGCTAATAGAGGGAAAACAATAATTGAAAAAATAGAAGCATATTCAGATGTACATGTGGCAATTGCGTTATTTACACAAGATGATATTGGAGTGGCTAAGGAAGAAAAAGGAAACGAAAAATATAGGGCTAGGCAGAATGTCGTTTTCGAAGCAGGCTATTTTATGGGATATTTAGGTAGAGAAAATGTAATTATGATTGCAGAAGAAAATCTTGAAATTCCAGGGGATTTATCAGGGATGGTATATACAACAAAAGATAACTGGGAATTGGAAATGTTAAAGGAACTTAATGCTGCAGGAATGAAAATTGATATGAATAAGCTTCTTGGTTAAATAATATAAGAATTATTGGCTGAAGGAGCCTAAGAAGCCATTGTTTTAAGTCAGATAGATTGTCTGTACAATTTGGAAGGAAGCATGGAATATGTTGCAAATTATATCTGGTAAATTTTTTGAAGATGGTGAAATAGTACATAATGAATGTAATGGAATTTTATATTCTAATGTAGCCTTTCATTCAATGCACCCTATAGAATACGAAAATATAAAAATAAATACAGTGGATTGGCATCCTGGATATCCTTGTTATGTTATTTCGTATGATAACTGTATTGAACACACCCATAAAACAAGTATGCTTGTAAAAATTGGAGATAATGTTGTAATTGAACAGTTAAAATATATTTTATCATTTTCATTAAATGCAATATTTGATGAAAGTGAGTCAGTGATAGAGGAACTTTGCAGAAGAAGAAATGTTAATGACAATTATATATCCTCTTATGTGACAGAAACATTTGATAAGGAGCGAAACTTTACTAGAGAAGATTGGGAATATAGCATTCAATTTTATAAAAAGATGATGCATTTGGCTCGTGACGAATATAAGATAGTCATGAGATGCTTAGCTGCATATCATGCTTCATTTAGTGTGTTTAGCAAGGATATATCACTGTCATATAGCATTCTTGTTTATGCTTTAGAGACTTTGTCAGAAAACTTTGATGAGTATACCACTTCTTGGAGCGACTATGATCAGAACACTAGGAAAAAATTGGAGGCTTTATTAGATAAAGTTGAAGATAATGTTGCAGAAGAAATAAGAAATATTTTAGTTTCTAATGAACACTTGAAATTATCAAGGAGATTTGCTCAATTTATTTTGAAGTATTTAGATGATGACTATTATAAAGCAATAGATAAACGTCAAGGTTCAGAAGAAGAAGTTAAACAGGCAGTCGTAAAAACTTATATATTTAGATCCAAATATGCACATGAATTAAAACCGATAATGAAGCAATTAATGGATGCTGGAATATCTGCCAATTCAGAAATATTTGAGTTTCAACATGAGGTATTTTTTACATACGCAGGCTTGTTAAGACTTGTCCGTACAGTTATAACGAATTTTGTTAATTCGAGAAATGTTGTAGAAAAGGAAGACTATGCATGGTATGACGATTTGCCGGGCACGATGAGTGTAGAGCTACATCCTAATTTATGGCTAGGTAAAAGCAATGATTTTAATTTTAGAAATATAGATAGGAATCTCGAGGCATTATTATATTGCATAGAAACTGAGCATAAAGTTCCTGAAATGAATGAACTTGTTGAAAATTATATGACTAATATTCTTAGCATAAAGGAGTCAGATCGATGTACAGCATATGTTCTGTCGTGGATATATGTAAACATTGTTCAGGGATTAGACAATAACTTTGTGGACAAAATAAAAAAATTATTAGATAAGCATTCTGAAACGGTAAGTAAATGCTGTATTGCAACAATTATAGGCAATAGTTTTGGAATGAATACAGGATGTTTTGATTTAGAAGAAGTAGTAACGGTTATAAATAACTATAATAAGAGTAAATTTAAAAAGAATAGATTGAAAATTCATAGTAGGATAGAAAGCAGAATTTATATTGCAATTGCTCGCAGCTATAAAGATGAAGACAATAATAGCTGTAAATATTGGTATAAAAAGGCATATAGAAATGCTGTTAATGACAAAGAATTGCAGAGTGAAATTTTGAAAGAAATTGAACTGATAAAAATATAGTCAGGAGGTTTGGCGATTGAAGGAAGAGATTCTAGAAGAATTAAATATTAAAGAAGATCATGAGCGAGAATGTAAACTGGCAACAGGTGGACTTCCTGAGAGCATATGGGAGACTTACTCTTCTTTTGCAAATACAAATGGTGGCACAATTCTGCTTGGAATTAGGGAACACAGAGATTCTTTTACAGTTGAAGGGCTGACAGACAAGCAGATTGTTAAATATCAAAAGGATTTCTGGAGTACTTTAAATGACAGAAATAAGGTATCAAAGAACATCTTACTGAATCATCATGTCAGACCTGCGGCTGTCGGGGAAAAGAAAATATTAAGAATTGATGTTCCTGCGGCAGACAGGCATGATAAGCCGGTATACATCGGGACAGATCCGATGAAAGGTACTTATAAAAGAGATTATGAAGGCGACTTTCTTTGTACTGAAGAGGCAGTCCGTGCGATGTTTGCAGACCAGAGAGATGTATCTGGTGATGTGGAAGTGCTGGAAGAGTTCGGATTAGATGTGTTGAATCAGGATACAATAAAAGGCTATAGAATTATTTTTGAACAGCTTCACAGTGGACATCCTTGGAATGCTTTGGAAAATGATGAGTTCCTTATGAAATTAAGGGCAGCAGCAAAGAATAAGAATGGTACATTATCTCCAACGATAGCAGGACTATTATTCTTTGGAGAGGCTTATCATATTACGGAGATTTTTCCGAATTATTTTCTGGATTATCGTGAGGAATGCGATGATAAAGCAGTGCGCTGGTTATTTCGGACACATTCTAACGAGGGTGATTGGAGCGGTAATATATATGATTTTTTCTGCAAGGTGCGAACTAGAATGGACGATGATGTAGCAGTTCCATTTGCAAATAGGCGAAATGGATATCGTGTAGATAGAGTGGATGTGCATGACGCATTGGAAGAAGCATTGGCAAATGCATTAGCACATGCAAATTATTATGGTAGACGAGGAATCCTTGTTGTTAAAAATGGAAAAGAACTTAGTATTTCCAATCCAGGAACTATCAGGGTAACAAAAGAGGAATTTTATGCTGGTGGAAATAGTGATCCACGAAATCCGAATATCTTAAAAATGTTTGGTTTTGTAAATGTTGGTGAGCGTGCTGGAAGCGGTGTAGATAAGATTATGACTGCGTGGGCAGAACAAAATTGGAAAAAACCAGAATTTGATTTCTCAGAGCGTAGTGACAGGGTAACATTAAAGCTTGAAGTTGGACAAGTGGTATATATTCCGGGAGCTGCTGATATCAGAAATGAAAATACAAATCAAGCAAAAGAAATTGCTGTGTCAAAAGAAGATAAAATACTTGAGTATATCAGGCAGAATGGAAGTATTTCTTCTCAAAAAGCTGCTGATATAGGAGGTTATAAGTCAAAGACAGGAGCAAGAAAATTGCTTGATAAGATGATAGAAAAAGGATTGATTACGAAGACTGGAAATGGACCGGCAACTAAATATATGTGATTTAAAGGTTGCCTTACGATTTATCGAACACTTTATTGAACACTATCGGACACTTTTTTGGGGTATCGGATACAAAGTGTTCGATAAGTGACCGATAGTGACCAGTTATCGGACACTTATTAGCGTAGGCTGAATAAAAATATTTGTGCAGAGACTATCTGCACAAATGGATTAGAAGGTGAAATATGGATTTACAGAACATACAGGATCAATTAAATACAGAGTTTGCCAAGTCAGAGACAAGGATCATATTCTGGTTTGATGATAAAGGTGAATACGAGGATGAGGTATTGGAACTGCAGCTTGGTGATGTAAAGCTGCACATTCTTGATGGTACAAACTGGCTCTATTCAAAATATTTATTAAACGAACAAGATAAAGAGAGTAAATATCTTGTTTATGCAGCCTTTGCAAAGCCAAGTGATGCAGAGAATCCTCTTGCAGACATGTATTATTACTCAACACCTTATTATACTGACAGAGTATCGCAGATGTCTCAGGAGGTAGGCATTGATAATCGCTTTAAGGAGCATTTATCGCAGTATGGTAATTTCTGGAAGAATAAGCATCGTATTGAAAAGTTCAAGGAACTTGGAATTGACCATTACAATGCTCAGACAATTGATATTGGTTTGATTGCTGTACTCACGGATATAAAGACTCCAAATTTTGAGGAAGTAGTTAAGCAGATGATGCTCGGTGACAATGAGAAGTATTTTAAGGTATTGGATGATAATGGATTGACCGATAAGTTCTGGGAACTTTGCGAAAAATTCTTTGGATATAAATCTGAAAAGCCGAATATAGATGATTTGTCTGCTTGTATGATATTAACTTATGCATCATCTACATTAAAAGCTACTGTTCCGGAAGCAATGAGGACTTATATTCTTAAGAAACGCAATGATGTTGTAGTCTTTATCCGTAATATCATGGACAATGTAAATTATCAGGATGCCTATGACAAGCTGGTAGAAAGAATAGATAAGTCGTTGCGTTTTGTGACAAGAATACAGGATGGATTAAACAAAGATGTGGAGAAAAAAGATAGTTCTCTCCAGTTGGCGGACGTTTTCGCTTGTGATGCGTTTGCCGGGTTAGATGAAATTATTATTGACTGGGCATTGGAACAGTTAAATGATGAGATTTTAGATGCACAGATTGATGGACTTAATATTGCTCAGGTAGCTGACCAGAGAATGTCTAAGGCGTATCATTATAGCGATAGATACAAGAATGAATATACAACTATCAAGTATGCGTATTTGATGATGAAGTCTGTATCACTTATGGAATTTTCAAGTGATATTCAGACATTAGTTATAAATTATCAGAAAGAGTCATACCTGATAGATTCATATTATAGATGGTTTTATTATGCATATGATCAGATTGAAGATAACAGCAAATTTTCTGATGTAAGACAGAGAGTAGAGAATATTTATGCGAATACATATTTGCAGAAGATAACACCGAAGTGGAATGAAAATTTCACAAATGATGTAATGAATGCTCCAGACCTGCCGAAGCAGGAAGATTTCTATAAGCATTATCTTAGAGGCTACGATGGAAAGCAGAGAGTCATTGTTATTATTTCCGATGCTTTTCGATATGAGTGTGCAAAGGAACTTTTCGGTAGATTGGAATTGGATGAGAAGTGTACACCGAAGATGGAGTGCATGCTGAGTTGCCTGCCTTCTGTTACATCAGTAGGAATGGCGAGTCTGCTTCCACATAAAGAGATGCAGGTGGATGGCAACTTGAATGTGACTGTTGATGGACAGGCATGTGCAAGTATGGAGCAGAGAGACAAGATACTGAAATCTTATAACGAAAATAATGTGGCTTTGTCATTTGATGAAGTTGCAAATGCTAATCAGGCTCGAATCAGGGAGTTGATTCAGGGCAAGAATATCGTGTACATCTATCACAATCAGGTGGATGCAAGAGGAGACAAGCCTGCAAGTGAGAATGAGGTATTCAATGCTTGTGCAGAGGCGATTGAAGAGATACATAAGTTGGTTAAGAAACTGACTGGTTATGTATCGGCACCAAAGTTTTTCATAACTGCAGATCATGGCTTCTTATATAAGAGAGACAGATTACAGAAGTTTGACAAGGTAACTTATCCAAAGGATAAATGCCTTTATACAAACAAGAGATTCCTCATTACAGAAGATGCAGTAAATGAGCAGGGAATCATGGCAAGAACAATGGCATACCTGGGTAAACTCTATGTAGATACTCCGGTAGGAGCAGATATTTTCAAGGTTGCTGGAGGCGGACAGAATTATGTACATGGAGGTTCATCACTGCAAGAGATGATAGTTCCTGTTATTGAACTTACAACGAATACCAGAGGTGTAGCATACGATTATGTGGATGTTGTCCTTACATCTGTTACCCGTAAGGTGACGAATCTTATCACATACTTTGATTTTATCCAGACAGAGAAAGTCACAGACACCATGAAAGCAAGAAGTATCGTGGCTTACTTTACTACGGAGGATGGCGAAAAGATTTCATTTGATGTGCCGATGATTGCTAATAGCAGGGAAGATGCACCGGAGAAGAGAACTTTCCATGAGAAGTTTACTTTGAAATCAAGAGAATATAAGTATGGAGACAAGTATTATCTTGTATTGGCAGATGCAAATGATGAGAAGAATATCTTGCAGCAGTATGAGTTTATGATTGATATTGCGTTTGTTGATGATTTTGGATTTTAAACATAGGTTAAAAAGGTGGAAACATATGTTGAATGCAAAGGAGAACAGCAGAAAATGAATGATAATTTAAAGCCAACATTATTTATATCATATTGTTGGAATGATGGAAATGTATATGCTGATGAACTGGAAGCGCAGCTGAATGATTATTTTGACGTGAAAAGGGATAAATCCCAGTTAATTGCTAATGATGATCTAAATGATTTTATGGCTGAAATAGCAAATTGTGACTATGTACTTATCGTATTAACCGCTGGGTATGTAAAATCATTGAACTGCATGAGGGAAGTGGCGTATTTGCTACAACAGCCTGATTGGAAATATAAGTCGATGGTTCTAGTAGTTGATGAAACGATTTATAGCACAGACAGGAAAATAGAAATATTAAATTATTGGTCTCTGCGGAAGAGGAAAGCGGATGGAGAGAGTGCTACTGCTGATTTGGGGAAAATAATTTTAGAAGAAGAAGCTAGTATTTTATACGATATATGCAGTCAGTTAGAAAAATTCCTTTATGGTATTTCTAGAAGAAAAAATCCGCATATGATAGCAGTAGTAAATGAATTGGTAAGGAAGAAAAATAAGCCAAGAACTGATCATGCAGAGAAAGAAATGAGTGATAATGAACGTCTTGTGAAAGTATTCATAGAAGAACATGGGAATGTTTCGATAAAAGAAATATCAGAACAAATTAACACTACGATGGCGTATACAAGTAGAATTTTAAGAAGACTACAAGAAAAAAAAATCATTGAAGTAGTTGGAGAAGGAAGAAACAAAAAGTACATTGTAAAAAAGTACTGATGCAAGTTATAGGAGGCTGAAATGAGCGAAAGCAATGAGTTTACAGGAATGTCTGAAACAGATGATAGGAGAGATATTATCAAGCAAAAGCTCCGCCAATATTATGATGGTCGTATTGTCCGCAAGGATTTAACTAAATCAATCAGAGAAGGAGCAAATGTTCCGGTATATGTACTGGAATATCTTCTCGGTCAGTATTGCAATTCAGACGATCAGGAGATTATTGACGAGGGAGTAGACAATGTTAAGCGTATTCTGCGTGATAACTATGTTCGCCCGGATGAAGCACAGAAGATATTGTCACTTCTTCGAGAGAGAGGAAGCTATACAGTTATTGACAGGATTACAGTAGTTCTTAATACAAAGGAAGACCGGTACGAGGCAACCTTCTCTAACCTCGGTATTAAGAATATTCCTATCAGTGCTGACTATGTAAAGGATTATGACCGCCTGCTTTGTGGTGGTATCTGGTGTATTCTTCAGCTAGATTATGAGTTTATAGAGGAAGATAAGAAGAATACACAGCCTATCCGTATCAGAAAGCTGACACCGATTCAGATGCCACATGTGGATATGGATGAAGTAAAGAATGGTCGTAAGGCATTTACTAAGGAAGAGTGGATGGATATTCTGCTTCGTTCTACTGGTATGGAGCCGGACAAGCTTTCTGACAGAGCTAAATGGTTATTGATTGCCCGTATGATTCCACTTGTTGAGAACAACTTTAATATGTGTGAATTAGGACCTCGTTCTACAGGTAAATCATACATATATGAGCAGATTTCTCCAAACAGTATCCTTGTCGCCGGAGGACAGACTACAGTAGCAAATCTGTTTTATAACATGTCTAACAACACAGTAGGTCTTGTCGGAATGTGGGATGTTGTAGCATTTGACGAGGTTGCAGGTATCAAGTTTAAGGATAAAGATGGTATCCAGATTATGAAGGGATACATGGCATCAGGTGCATTTTCCCGTGGCAAGGCTGAGATACAGGCAAAGGCATCTATGGTCTTTGTAGGTAATATCAATCAGAGTGTGGAGACTTTGCAGAAGACATCAAGTCTGTTTGATCCATTTCCTCCTGAAATGGGTACGGATACTGCGTTCCTTGACCGTTTCCATGCATATATACCGGGATGGGAGATTCCTAAGTATAGACCGGATTCATTTACAAATGATTATGGATTTATCACAGATTATCTATCAGAGTTCATGCGTGAGCTTCGTAAGGATAATTACAGCAATATAGCAGAGAAGTATTTCAAATTAGGAAATAATTTAAACCAGAGAGATGCAATTGCTGTGCGTAAGCTGATTTCTGGATTTATCAAATTGATTTATCCGGATGGAGAAGTCAGCAAGGATGAAGTTGCAGAGATTATGGATATTTCACTTGAACTTCGTAGACGAGTAAAAGAGCAGCTTAAGAAGATTGGTGGAATGGAGTTCTATGATGTGAACTTCTCATACATAGACAATGATAGTTTTGATGAGCATTTTGTAACTGTACCGGAGCAGGGCGGTGGAAAGATGATTCCTGAAGGTATGGGTAAGCCGGGATGCTTATATACTGTATCAAAGTCAAAGACTGGAATGATTGGCTGTTATCGTCTTGAAACGCAGATGATGCCGGGAAATGGAAAGCTGACTTGTACAGGTATTGGTTCCGGAAAAGAGCCGAAGGAAGCAACTAATACGGCATTTAATTATCTGAAGGCAAACAGCAATGCAATATCGGGTTCGATCAGTACAACAACCAAGGATTACATCATCAATTATCAGGATATGCAAGGACTTGGAATGACAGGAAATCTCGCACTTCCTACACTGATTGCTATTTCATCGGCAGCACTTAGTAAGCCTCCTATCAGCAGTCTTGCAGTACTTGGTGAGATTAGTATCGGTGGAACACTTATTAAAGTAGAAGATTTGGCAAGTACATTGCAGGTGTGCCTCGATAGTGGAGCTAAGAAAGTACTTCTTCCAATTACATCGGCAGCAGATTTAGGTACTGTTCCGTCTGATTTGGTGGGAGCATTTAGCTTGATATTTTATTCTTCGCCAGAAGAAGCGGTTTATAAGGCATTAGGAGTAGAATAGTTATGAAAAACAATAACAATTCAATTGATATATTAAAGATTCTTAAAACTATTATAGGGATTACTGTACTAATTATGATCGTTGCCCCAATTTTAGTTAATGTTTTTATGTATTTTTCATTCCCAACTGTAAAAGATTTGGGAAATAAAGAATGGATAGGTTTTTGGGGAAGTTATATAGGAGGTTGTTTTGGTGGTTTTTGTACGCTTGTTACGATTTATCTGACTATTCGTTATTATGAAAAACAAGAATCTGAACATAAGACTGAATTAGCAAATCAGATGGAAAAGCATGAAGAAGAAATGAAAAATGAACTGTTAAGAAAATATCGTCCTTTATTAATACTTCGACCAAACGGAGGTTCTGGATTGGAAGAAAAATATAATCCATTTTCTTTACATGTGAGCAATCTGAGTGAATATGCCGCAATTAATGTAATTGTAGATGGAGTATATGAACCTAAGATTGATAGAAACACCGAAATTGTAATGAGTATTAAAAGTGTTAAAAAGGATGGAGGATATAATGAGTTCTTAAGTGTTCAAGCTGATGATGTTGTAGGGCATGAATATATCTGGAAATATCAATTAAAAGAAATAGAGGGGATAGCAGAGAATAACGGACGAAAATCAGAAAGATATTATTATAAAATAATAGAAGAAACCATAAAGTAAAGAAGGTGATGAGTTATTTTTGAGCAGAATTTTGAAGCAATGCTTCGACAGTATGAAAATTCAATAGATGATAAGCGACAGTTTACTGCATTGGTAAAAGATATATTTCCGGAAGAGGCAAAGAATATCAATCTGATTCTTATGGCATACAACATGGGAATTGCACAGGATATTCAGAAGGCGAATCTGCTCAATAATACATTTGCTTTCCGGTATGTGAAGCAGTTGATGGATGACTATGGCATCAGCAGAGTGAATGCAGATTGGATCGTGTCAGTATGGTGTTCTTGTTATGGTAATAAAGTATTGGGAAAAGCCTGTGACATATCAGTGCAGAAGCAGGGTGGTGGTCCGGCGATAAAAGATAATAAGTCATCTTCGGGAAAATCATATGGAGATTTATTTGTATATGAAAAAAGTCGCAGAGGCAATGGACTGGCTGTAACAGGATTTCGTGGAGACAAGAATCAGACAATTATATTTCAAAATAGGTCTGGCAATGAAAATGTTATAGAGATTGCGGATAACAGTTTTAGCAAATCTTCCATAGAAGAGGCAATTCTGACGGAAGGCTTTAAATACATAGGTTTAAATGCTTTTTCTGACTGTGAGAAATTACATCAGGTGGTATTGCCAGTCAGCGTAGAAGAGATTGAAAACTCAGCATTTGAGAATTGTAACAGCTTAAAATCAATCTCCTTGCCGATACTGCTTAAGACAATCGGAGATGCAGCCTTTAAAGGGACAGGTTTACGGACACTTAATATTCCAAAGAGTGTATTTTGGATAGGGGATGACTTATTGGCAGAGTGCCAATCGCTGGAGCATATTAAGATACTGGATAATATTGCAAGGATAACTGATCGGATGTTTATGAATTGTAGTGGATTGAAGAAGGTGGAGCTGCATGAAAGTCTAAATGCGATTGGTGAACGAGCATTTTTCGGATGCTCCAGCCTTGACTTTATTGTGATTCCGGACAGTGTACAGCAGATTGGTCAGGATGCTTTTACAGGTACGGATGATATGTTTATCGTGCAATGCTCATTTGGCTCTTTTGCAGAGCAGTATTGCAGGAAGAATAAGATTAAGTATCAGCTGGTATAATGTCGCCAGCGATGCGACACATAAAGCATGAAATTACGATAGAATACAGGAAAGAGGTGATATGTATGGGCTTATTGGATGCAATATTTGGCAGTAATCAGCCACCTAAGATAAATTCCATACTTCCTACAGCGGCTAAGAATGAGATTCGTGCAGGAAGATTACCGATATTGAATACAGACAGCTTATTTCTCAAGCGTGGTGAGAAAATCCATTATATTGATAAAGCAATCAATCTTGAAATCAAGGTAGTAAAGCAATACCGGCATGTGGGACACAGTACACCGGGATTATTAAAAGGCAATCGTTGGAATGTGGGTGTGGCGAAGCCTATTGAGCATGGTGAGCTTGTACAGCATCGGGGAATCCTGTATGTGACTAATCAGAGAATTGTATTTCAAGCTTCTGAAAAGGGGTTTGATAAAACATATAGATATCTAACAGCGGTAACTCCGTATGTAGATGCCTGTGAACTGCAGTTTGGCAGTAAAACATACAATATATATGTTGATGATGGAAATCTATTATATGAAGTATTACAGCTTGTGAAGCAAAGGAGGCAGATTCCATAATGGAGGGACAGTTAAAAAACGGAGCAATACTTACTTCGGAAAGTGGAAATAAGTATACGGTAGTGAATCTTCTGGGTGCCGGTGGACAAGGTGAAGTTTATGATGTGGAATGTGATGGAAAGCATTATGCGTTGAAATGGTATTTCAAGGGAAGTGCTACAGCACGACAGAAGAAATTATTGGAAGAGATTATTGCAAAGGGAGCACCGGATAGTTCGTTTCTCTGGCCGATGGAACTGATTGTTCCGTCGCAGGGAAACTTGTTTGGATATATTATGCCGCTTCGTCCAAAGAATTATAAGAGCATAGTGGATTTGATGAAGAATCGTGTAAATCCTTCATTTTATGTCATATGCAGGACCGCATTTAACCTTACAAAAGGTTATCGAAATCTACATATTGCCGGGGCAAAGTATCAGGATATTTCATTTGGAAATCTTTTCTTTAATCCGGATAACGGAGATGTCTTAATTTGCGACAATGATAATGTATCATATGGCAACAGCAAGCCAGGAGGAGTTCTTGGTACACCGGGATTTATGGCACCTGAGATTGTAAGAGGTGAAGCGAGACCATCAAGGGATACGGACAGATATTCATTAGCGGTATTACTGTTTTACCTTTTCATGGTAAATCACCCATTGGAGGGGAAGCAGGAAGCAAGCATCAAGTGTATGGATATGGCAGCCAGAGTAAAGCTCTATGGAACGGATCCTATTTTTATCTTCGATCCGGATAATAAGACAAACAGACCAGTACCGGGAATCCATGATAACGCCAATATTTATTGGCCGTTATATCCGGAACAGCTGCGCCAGTTGTTTATCAAATCTTTTACAGTCGGACTTAATAATCCAAGCAAGCGAGTAACGGAGCCTGAATGGATGAACCTGTTTGCAAATATGATGAGTGGGTTGATGAAATGCACCTGTGGTGCAAGTGTTTTCTATGATGAAAGTCTGGAAGCAAATGGTGTGGCACATACATGTTGGAATTGCCAGCAGACAGTGAAAGTACCAACAAGGATTGTAATTGGAAAGAATACTGTAGTGCTGAACCAGAACAGTAAGCTGTTACATCATCACATTTATAGTGATTTTGATATGGAAACAGTAGTTGGAGAAGTAGTTCAGAATCCAAAGAATCCGGCATTATGGGGAATCCGCAATGAAGATAAATTAAACTGGACTTATGAAAAAGCGAATGGAACACAGATTCCTGTTGAAGTAGGAAAGACAGCAGGTATTGCGGCAGGCGTGAAAATACATTTCTCCGAGTCCGTCGGAGAGTTCAAGTAAAAGGAGGAAATTGTTATGGCAGATTTACAAAGACCAGGTGGAGAACTGGCAAGCAGACCGATTCATTTCTTTTGGGTAGTGGATTGTTCAGGTTCAATGTCTTATGACGGAAAGATGGAAGTGGTGAATACAGCTATTGAGGAGTGTATTCCGGAGATGGCATCAGCTGCGGATAATAACCCGAATGCACAGCTGCTTATCAGGGCACTTCAATTTTCATCCGGGGCAAGCTGGCTTACTGCAAAGCCTGTACCGGTTGAGGATTATTCATGGAATCCTTTGGAAGCAAATGGTGTAACAGAGATGGGAAAGGCATTTGAATTACTGGCAGCACAGCTTTCTATTCCGCCAATGCCAACACGAGCATTACCACCGGTAATTGTTTTATTGTCTGATGGACAGCCAACAGATTCTTACAAGGATGGACTGAATAAGTTAAAAGCACTTCCATGGTTCAAGAAAGCAGTTAAGATTGCGATTTCTATTGGTTCGGATGCAGATGATGATGTGCTTGAAGACTTCACAGGTAATAAGGAACTGATATTACAGGCAAATAATGCAGCTGCACTTGCAAAGATGATTAAATGGGCGTCTACAACTGCATCTATGGTATCCGCTCCGGCAAGCAAACCTATGAATGCTGACGCAGTATCTACACCTGCAGGCAGTGGAGATCCTTTTGCACCTGCAAATGGAGGAGCACCACTTGTTATAGATATGAGTAATATTCCTAGTCCGGATGACTTTGACGATGGAGCAGTTTGGTAAAAAGGAGGGATTTCATGAAGCGTTATGTATTTGGCAAAAGTGTAAAAGGCGCTACTCACGAAAAGAATGGATTACCTCTTCAGGATAACTGCAAGATAGAAGAAATTTCAGATAAGATCACGATTATAGCTGTAGCAGATGGACATGGCAGCTCAAAGTGCCCCAGAAGCGACAGAGGTTCTTTAATTGCGGTAAATACTTTCTGCACAGTAATGAAAAACTATCTGCTCAATTATGGGAAAGAAAAGGATGGTCTTACGAATCTGGTAACATTTCTGAACAGAGAAGGCGATATGCGCTTCGCACAGGATATATGTGAGGAATGGCAGGCAAGAGTAAAACAATCCTATTATAAGAATAAGGCAGAGAATGTTAAGGACGATAATGGCAATACAGACTGGAAGAAAGTATATTCGCTGTATGGTACGACATTGTTAGGAATGCTGATTACAGATACCTTTGTATTCTCATTTCAGATAGGTGATGGCGACATCAACTATATTACAGGTGATGAGATTTCTTCATTGGTAGAGCCAGAGAAATTTCTTGGCACAGAGACACATTCTTTATCCAAACTTGATGCATGGAGAAAATCGGTAGCATCCGTAAGGAGAAAGAATGCAGCAGATGATGTGCCATATTTGTATATGCTTTCGACAGATGGATTTTCCAACAGTTTTGTGAACGAAGAGGAGTTCCATAAAACCTGCAGAGAGTATTATAAAATGATTGGCGAGCATGGATACGAGGCAGTAAGAGATAATCTTGACAAGTGGCTCAAGGAGACAAGTGAACTTGGATGCGGTGATGATGTCACTGTGGTTATGGCTTATATAGACAAATAAAGGAGGAAGCGGATGTGATTGTAGACCGCTACTATTATGCACAACTGAATAAGCAGGAGCAGGCGGTTTACAAGGCTTTCTACAATGGGCTGATGGCTCATGAGGATGTCATTCCTATTCCAATCAGAGGGCAGTTATCAAAAGAAGTATTCAACAAAATATTCCGGGCAATGACGAGGGATAATCCGTTGATATACTATATCAATCAATCTGCCTGCAACTGGGCGATGGATGCATTTGGTCATACAGCAATCTGTCCACAGTATTTTTACAGCAGGGAAACCGTCCGAAAGTACAACCGTAACATAGAAAACGCAGTGAATAATCTGGCTGCACAGTTAAAACTGACAGAAGGCACAGATTATGAGAAAGAAGTAAGAGTCCATGACTGGTTCTGTAAAAATGTGAAATATGATTTTAAAGGCTCAGACATGGACGAACCGGCTAGAGTAGTTCTCTCACATAACATTGTAGGAGTTTTTGCAAAGCAGAAAGCCCAGTGTGAGGGAATTGCCAAAGCTGTAAAAGTATTGATGAATGCGGTGGATATTAAGTGTATTGTGGCTACCGGGGAAGCAGAGGCATGTGGCAGGAAAGAACACCATGCTTGGAATGTTATTGATATTGATGGGAGTCCATATCAGGTGGATGTGACATGGGATATTGGAGCTTCCAAGGGAAGAATTGCATATGATTATTTCAATGTAACAGATGAGATTATAAGCAGAACACATGGCTTTGAAGATGAGATGCCGAAATGCATTTCATTAAAGGATAATTATTTTGAAAGAAACAGGCTGACATTTAGAAGTAGAAGTCAGCTGATAGCATATATAACACAAGAGATAGAGCAAGGTCGGAATAAATTATATTTTCGGATAGATGGTTTATTTCCGAAACTAAGACGGTCAGAGCTTGCAGGTATGGTTGCAAAGATTGCAGCAGGAGGACAGCGCAGAGCAGTTAAAGTCCAGCAGATTCCAAATGAGAAGGTGGGAACTTACTGGATCAGAATATACTAAGTATTGGAGAGTGAACATTATGTGGCATACAGCAGAAATGGTTAAGATATTTGAGAAAATGACAGAAGGATACGGATACGATATATATCAGAATAGAAAACTGTGTGTCGCATTATGCAATGATTTATTTGCCGATTATTCAGTGGAAAAGAATATTATGCAGATGCTTTTTCAGGCGGGGCTTGGAGAGGCTATGAAGGGAGTCCCATTTAAGAGTGAAAGAGAGCTTAAAATGGGACTTTCTAATATCGACAAGTTTTTAATGGCGCAGGCGATTGAGAGTAGTGTCAGGGATGATGTATTGGATGTAATGCGACTGGCATTTGTGGACAAAGGAATAAATTCCGAAGTAAAGAGTGCATATCAGCCTGTGATTTCAAAGAATTTCAATGATTCACATTTTAAGATGACATTGCCTGTAATAAAGGAGTTTGCAGATAGAATAGAAGCATCATTTAAGTTTATGTATGTTAATAAAGGTGAGGAAGTGGATTCGGTTCTCGAGAAGTGCATTATTACGGATAAATTTGGGAAGATGCATTCTTCAAGAATGGATTATGAGTTATTGACACATGATAGGTCAAAGAATGTAACGATTAGTATTCCGGAAGATGATAAGAAAATATTTATAAGTGGATCAACAATCGAATTTATCTTTCTGTGCAGCAATCATAAGAGAATTACGACATCCTATAAAATTAACATATCTAAGACAACTATGTTGATGCAGGTAGCAGTGTGTCAGATGACAGAAGCAGAGTATAATAGGACAATTGATATTGTTGGATTGCTTATTAAAACAATGGACAATGGGGCAAAAAGTACAAATACCATTATGGCAGATGGAAGCAGTATGTCTGCGACTAATGAGCAGCCATCATATACTTCATCAGATATAAAGGAATACTCTGATGCATTAAGAAGAGAAATTCATTACCTAAAACAAGGAAAAGGAAAAAAATATAAAATTGTAAATGGAAACAAACTGGTCAAAAGTGATAAAGGAATCTACACTTATCTATTTGAGATGGAAACAGAATTGCATCTGCCGGATGATGCACCGGTTGTAGTAGAGGCAGCAGGTGGGTTGAGAGCAGTAGGTTCGGTTTTATCCTGTGAAGATTTTCAGATACTTTTGTTGTTGGACAGAGATCTGAATGATAAGGTAAACTCAGCATATCTGATGGTAGAGCCTTGGAAACTTCTTGAAGCATTAGACAAGAAGATAAATTCCCTTAATCCTAATATTAACAAATTGGCAATTAAAATAATGGAAGAGGGACCGGATTTATCAACTGACACAGACATTGCAAATGTACCGAAAGGACAGCCGGCAGTAGAACACAAACTTGAGACGGATGATATTGTGACAGTATGGGGACCACCGGGAACCGGTAAAACATATACAATGGCAAAGATTGCCAACAGTTATATTGCACAGGGCAAGTCTGTTCTTATTGTATCTCACAGTAATGTATCAGTCGATGGTGTGATTAAGCAGGTTGTGAAAATGCTTGGAACGGACAAGCAGTCTATTTTGGAGGATGGAAAGATTTTGCGTTTTGGATATGTAAGAGACGATGAACTTTCTCAGAATCCATACGCTACATCATTCAATTATGCACTTAGTAAATGTGACAGTTATGCAAGTCAGCTGGAACATTTGATGGCAAAAAGAGATGAACTGCGAGCAAAAAATCAAATGAAGTCCAAAGAGTATGACGAGGTAGAACATAAAATTAAGGAAATCCGTGGCGAGATAAGAAAAGAGGAAAGAAAATACGTAGAGAGAGCGCAGGTAATCGGAACAACTATTTCAAGAGCCACGATTGATCCTATGTTTGAAAAACGACAATTTGACCTTGTAATGTTTGATGAGGTTTCGATGGCTTATGTACCACAGGTTATTGCGGCAGCAGCTTTGGCTAAGGAAAAGTTTATGTGTGTAGGTGACTTTAGGCAGTTAGCACCTATTTCGCAGAGTCCTGATTCTCGTGTATCGCAGGTGGATATATTCTCTTACTTGAAGATTGTGGATGGAAAGGGAAATATGTACTGGCATCCTTGGCTTGTCATGTTGAATGAGCAAAGACGAATGGCTCCGGCAATCTCAGAATTCCCTAGCAAATTTATTTATAACAGATTGTTGAAGGATAATGCAGAGGTAATAAATGGAAAGAAGAAGAGAGATAATGATTTAGTTATTAAGAGTGCTCCTCTGCCGGGAGATGCATTAAATTTAATAGATCTGGCAGGAACATATTGTGCGGCGGATAAGAATACAGATGGTTCAAGATTTAATATACTTAGTGCGGTTATTTCATTTTCTACTGCTGTTAAGGCTGAGCAGAATCATATTGAGACCGTCGGTATTATTACTCCATATGCAGCTCAGGTCAGATTAATCCGTGCAATGCTGAAGGATTATTATACGAAGGGAACGACCAATGTGAGCTGTGCAACAGTACATCAGTTCCAGGGCTCAGAATCTGATGTGATAGTTTTTGATGCAGTAGAAAGTTATCCTAAGAGTGCAGTGGGATATCTGATGGGAAAAGAACCTAATCAGGTTGCCCGCCTGATTAATGTAGCAATTACACGAGGCAAAGGAAAAGTGATTACAGTTGCAAATGCAAGATTTTGGGAAAATGTATTCAAAGGAACAAATCATATTTTCTATAAGTTATTGCAGCATATTAAGAACGGAAAACATCAAGTAATAGATAATCATGATAAAACACTCCAGCCTTATATTGAATCTGTAAATCCGGGCAGAATGATCAAAATCTTTATGAATGAACAGGATGCAATTTCGATGTTTGAACAGGATATGAAAAAGGCAAAATGGCAGACTGTAGTATCGCTTCCAAGTGGAGAATTAAGAGAGACTGAACATCAAGTGTTTGAAATACTTGATGAAGCAGACAGCAGAGGTGTTGACATTAAGATGAAATCAAATGACTATGCTAAACTTCCGGAACAATGGAAAGAATATTGTGTTGGAACAGAAAATGCGACATTTCCATTGATTATAATTGATGATGAAGTGGTATGGTATGGATTACCTACGGCAAAATGGAAGTTCCAAGTAGATAAGACAACATCAATGATCACAGTGGTACATTCTATGGTTAGAATTAAAGGCAAGAATACTGTAGAAATGATAAAAGCACTTACGGACATAGAAACAGTTGTTGTAGGTCAGAACATAAGAAAGCTGGATAATAAGAAGAGTAAACTTGTTACTAATTCTTTTGCTGCAAGCAGTGGCAATTTAGAAGATAATGGTTCTATATTGAATTATGGTCTTGGAGCTTTTGTTGAAGAAAAGGAGTTTTGCCCAAAATGTAAGAATCATATGATACTCGCAAAGAATGCCAGAGGTACAGCTTATTTGAAATGTTCTAATAAAGCCTGCAAAGAAACGAAATATCTTACTGTTGATTTGATGAATTGGTATATCAATTCTCATAATATAAAATGCCCTAAGAGAGATGGTGGAGAATTGAAAGGTGGATTAGGTAAGTATGGACCATATGTCAGATGTAATTGTGGACATTTCTTGAAACCGGACGAAATCTGAGAGAAGGTGGTAAGTTATGTTGGAGATAATATTATATGCTATAGGATTTTTTATATTTACTATTTTCCTTCAGTGGCTGTTGTATAAGGTCAGAAGAAACCATAATCAGGGAAACTCCGCAATATGGGTAGGCAATGGGGCAATTATTGTTATTTGTGTAATGGGATTGATGACTAAGAATGTCAATTATTTCGCAGCATTGCTTGGCTTTATTGTAGGCGATGAAGTTGGTAAACAGGCAGGATGGCAGTAGAGACACATTAAGAAAAAACAAGTTTGCGACAGGAAAAGGAGGTGCATTATGATTTCAGATGAAAAAGCACAGGAAAAATTGGATGAAACAACAAATATGTTAAACATGATTAATAAGGTTGAATTATATTCTCTTTTGATGAAGATTAAATATTCTGATAACAGAGAAAAAATTATTGATGAAACATTGAAGGTTACAAGATTTTTATTAACAAACGTTATGGATGTAAAGGAAGCATCTTTAAACGAAATAGATGAATGCTTTTCAAAATAAATAATTATAAAAGACGACAGGAGGATTACATCATGGAACGAGTAGTACAATTTTTAAAAGAAGCAGAGACATATTATTTGGCAACAGTAGAAGGCAATCAGCCAAGGGTAAGACCTTTTGGAACAGCACATATTTTTGAAGGGAAGCTGTATATTCAGACTGGAAAGGTAAAGGATGTTTCAAAGCAGATTCACGCAAACCCGAAGGTAGAAATCTGTACATTTAAAAATGGCGAGTGGCTTCGTGTAGCCGGAGAACTTGTAGAAGATGACAGAAGAGAAGCAAGACAGTCTATGCTCGATGCTTATCCATCTTTACAGAATATGTACTCAGCAGATGATGGAAATACCGAGGTGTTCTATTTTACAAATGCGACAGCTACATTTTCATCATTTACACATGAGCCGGAAGTAGTGAAGTTTTAATGACGAAGGATGAATGGTATAGGCAGTTGTTTGAACGACTGGATAATTCCAAGTTTCGTAGCAGTTTCCATCTGAAGCAGAAAGATATTGATTACATAAATGAAAAAGGTTGCGGTCGTCCAGCGGACGACCCTGCGTAGCAGGAGCAACGACCGAGTCGGGAGATGAGACCTGGATACAATAAGACAACATGCAAAGGATTTTATTGCAAAGAGAGAAGCTCCGGCATATATAGCAAATGATGGTAAACAGACACCAATGTGTGGACATCCAGTATTTATTGCCCAGCACGCAACAGCAACATGCTGCAGGGAGTGCATCCGAAAGTGGCATAAAATGCAGCCTGGCAAGGAACTAAGTCAGGTGCAGCAGGATTATCTTGTAGATGTAATTATGACATGGATTCAAAAAGAAATCGAAAGGCAGGAACATAAAATATGAGTTTGAAAAATGTATTAATTATTGTTGATAACATTGACGAATCAATTGATTTTTATGAAGAACTGTTTGGATTGCGTGTGATTACAAGGTCGGAAGGTAATGTAATAATGTCTGAGGGGCTTGTGTTGCAGGATGTAGATGTATGGTATGATAGTACAAAAATACATACAACTCCACATAACAATATGACAGAACTTTATTTTGAAGATAATGATATAGAAGGTATTATTGAAAAACTGGAGTCTGGCAAGTATGTTGTAAGTTATGTTACGGAATTAATGGAACTTGAAGGTGGACAGAAGCTTGTAAGATTTTATGATCCATCAGGAAATCTTATAGAAGTACGAACACCAATTAACTATAACTGATATGAAATGGATTTAGGGAGAAAATGCAGATATTTGTAGATGCAGATGCGTGTCCGGTAGTGGGCATTGTCGAGACAATAGCAGAGAAATACAATATTTCTAACACCTTGTTGTGTGATACGAATCATATTTTGTATTCTGATTACAGCGAAGTGATTGTAGTAGGTGCAGGAGCAGATGCAGTAGATTATAAACTAATCAGCATATGTCATAAAGGGGATGTAGTAGTATCGCAGGATTATGGTGTTGCTGCGATGGCACTTGGAAAAGGGCTCACAAGGTTCGGTGAACCTTGGCTTTGAGCCGACCGAAGCGGAGCGTAGACCATATGCTATTCACCAATCCGGTAAGTGGTACACGAATGAGAATATAGATCAGATGCTTGTGGAGAGACATCTTAATAAAAAGGCAAGACGCAGCTCTCATAAGAATCATATGAAAGGGTGCACGATGTCCAGTGGACATCGGTTCTGCACGGACCGGAGTGGCAACGGAGACCAGGGAAAGCGTACAGAAGATGATGATGTACGCTTTGCACAGTCATTTGAAAAACTAATACTGATGGCAAAGTCAAAAGAAGGTGCTCAGAGTGGGACTATTTAAGAAAAAGACAGTTACAAAGACTTATGATAAAGAAAATAAGAAACCGGTAATCAAGGCGAGCATATGTAATGGCGAGCAGATTGTGGGCTTTAAGGACATTCATACTGGTAAGATAGAAGAGATTATGCTGATTAAGAATCAGGCAGACCTTGATGCATTCAAGAAAATGTATGGAATAGATGATGAGATAGAGAAGGAATATTGATATGAGCATATTAGGAAATATACTTTGGTTTATATGTGGTGGATTGTTGAGTGGATTGTCGTGGGTTTTGGCAGGCTGCCTGTGGTGCATTTCAATAATAGGAATACCGATAGGCTTACAGTGCTTTAAGTTTGCAGGTTTGGCATTTTTTCCGTTTGGAAAAGAAGTGGTATATGGTGGCGGTGCAGTTAGTTTAATTGCAAATATTATCTGGCTGATTGTATCAGGAATCCCTATGGCAGTTGGAAATGCTGTGGCAGGTCTGATATGTTGTATAACAATTATCGGAATTCCTTTTGGAAAGCAGTTTTTCAAAATTGCAAAATTGTCTCTGATGCCATTTGGGGCAGAGGTAATATAATTAATAGGCAGGTAGGAAAAATGTATTTGATTAAAACGATAAAAGGTGACATAACAAAAGTAACAGATGTGCAGGCAATCGTAAATGCAG
>ONZU01000082.1_pt1 | contig 108439 bp, 91 predicted proteins | sample 1671161 | NCBI WGS metagenome assembly ONZU01 (sample SAMN06348128, study PRJEB24527) | human gut metagenome | biome: human gut; feature: ankylosing spondylitis patient; material: feces | host: Homo sapiens | place: China | collected 2015-10
GATACAATATTAATATTTTGTGTTGAATATAAAAATATTTTTGATCACTTACTTATTTAATTAAATGCTACTAATCCCATCCATCGATTCATAACAAATGAAAGATATTTGAAAGAAATTACAATCAACTATAAAAACTGCACTCATTAAGTTTCAATCTTTCATGAAACAAGTTCATTCTTCCTATTAGTTTGCCTTCCTCTTTCAAGGTACAAATACTACTACAAGCCACCTAGGGATACCTGAAGTTATGAGATAATAATATATCCCTATGTTGTTTTTCTCACCAAGTAAATACCACATTATTTTCTTGTGATATGTTTTGAGATAATCAAAGTGTAATAAAAAATAATTCTTTAGTTAATCTATAGACCTGGCATCAAAACAAATTATTGCACCTTCTTAATTGAAGCAATATATATGCTAATTATCGGAAGACAAACAAAATAGAGATTTACAGATTATCCAGCTATAATATATTTTTGAACAAGTTGATCTTTGTAATATATTTCTATATTTCTCCCATTTATTTTTATTATTTTTATATCTGATGGACATAGCTTCAAAAGCCCTTCAATATAACCTAAGGCTCTATTTACAGTCCAGTTATCATGGTTACACCATGTCATATTCAAACCTTTATCTTCAATGATTGATAATAGTTCATTAAATGTTATATTTTCCATAATCTGATTTTATATTTATGATTGTTCTATATTTAAAAATTTACAAAGTCCCATAGGTTCACTAAGGATACAACCCTTTTTCAATGTCTTATTTACAAAGGTAGTATAAATCATAAATGATTTAAAATATGATAAAAGAATAATCTTCATGTTGTTTAGTAATGTCTATCATCTATCCCAATTTGATATTCTAACCATACTTTTGTAAAGAATGAACATATTAATACGCCTATATTCACTATCTTTGTATAAATTGTAACAGCATGAAGCCTAAAATTCTAAAAAGAATAAAAATAGTTCTCGCTGAGAAAAGCAGAGTTAACAAATAGCTAGCTGAACAATTGAATGAAAATCTGGTATGGTATTCAAATGAATTACAAATAAAGCTTAATAACATCGAAGCTCTTATCCAAACTGCAAAAATGCTAGAAGCAAGAGGCAATAACTTATTAAAAATAGAATAAATAAATATATGGGAACCGGGAAATTATATAAATATCTGGATTTTAACGGTGGATTGATGATGATGTATAATAGTAATCTTCAATTTACCAACGCTACACAGTTGAACGATCCGTTTGATTGCCATCCTTCACTAATTGATTTCTCTAATGTTCCGAAAGAAGCATGTGGAGGATGGACTCCGGAAATAATCGAAGAATTAAAAAGGGAACCATTTCGTAGAACTAGAGAGGAGGCATGGATATGCAGTCTTTCTAAAATTCATAATTCAATTTTAATGTGGAGCTATTATAGCAAGCATCAAGGAATTTGTATCGGTCTGGATATGGAAAAAGCCCAAAAGTATCTTTCTCGTATGTATGGTAGTGTGATGATTGGTTGCTCGGAAGTGGAAGTACAATATAAAGATATTGTAGAAAAACCTGATTTTTTCAAGGACGCAAAAGACTTTTTTCAGTATCAAATATCGACAAAAGCCAAAGCTTGGGAGCATGAACAAGAAGTGCGTTTATTTATATTAAATCCATGGTCGACATATATGAAGCTGCTACCATGGCAAAATGATAATAAAGGTCCGATTGATTGGAAAGAAGTAAGAGCCTTCCTCGAAATTGGAGGAGAATGTTTCGACTCCGTATATTTAGGAGTCAATATGAATACCGAAGAAAAGTCAAAAATAATCCATGTTGCTAGAAAGTTGAATCCCAACATTAAGATTTTTCAAATGGAAATTGATTCAAATGCTTTTAGGTTAAATACAAAAATAATAGAGTAATATATACCAAGAAACTGACAAAAATAACAAAGAGGAGACCATAGAAGTCCATACTTTTCAACAATCGCGACAGTTTAAGAGGAAATTCATCCATGACTGACAAGCGAGATTTGTAGTTGACTTTGCTTTTGTATAAATAAACAATGAACCCTATACAAGGTTATTCTATAATATATATTCATGAGCACATTAGAACTGAAATCCATAGCCGAGTTACAAGACCTGGCATTCTTCATCCCCGACTATCAGCGGGGTTATCGATGGACCCGACAACAAGTAGAAGACCTGCTCAACGACATCCTTGAATTCAGCCAAAAGGAAAATGCCGACATCTATTGCCTGCAACCGCTAGTGGTCGTCAGAAAATCGTCAGACGAACAACTGTTGGACAAGATACGCCAAGCCGACGACCTGAGCGAAGTGAAGCGCCTACTGAACGGGCAATGGGAAGTAGTGGACGGCCAGCAACGACTGACAACCATACGCCTCATCCTAGAAGTGCTACAGCATCCTCGTTTTTACGACATCAAGTATGCCACTCGTGAGAAAAGTGCCGAATTTCTGAACAAGATAGCCCGGCAGGACACCACACAAGAAAACGAAGACAACATTGACTATCACCACATCAGTCAGGCTGTCATTGTCATCCGCGAATGGATGGAAAAGAAAAATACCGAAAAATTCCTGAGCGTATTACTGAAACAGGTGAAATTCATCTGGTATGAAACACAGGAAGAGAACCCCAAGGAAGTATTCACACGGCTGAACATAGGAAAAATCTCGCTGACCAACGCCGAACTGGTAAAAGCCCTGTTACTGAACAAATCGAACTTCGACAGTGCCGACGACAACAAAATAAGGCTGTGGCAACAGGAAATATCCATGGAATGGGATGTCATGGAATATGCTCTACAGTCCAGCGAATTCTGGCTTTTCCTCAACAAGCCCAATAGCGAACGGCCTACACGCATTGACTTCATCTTCGACATGATTTGCCACAGCGACCTGCTGCAATGCAAGGACAACAATGAAAAAGAAGCGGCCGATGACTATAAAACATTCCGCTATTTCTACCATTACCTGACCGTGCAGAAGCAACAAGGAATTCCGATGGCACAGGCCACCCACACCATCTGGGAGAAAGCACAGGAAATCTTCCAGACCCTGCAGGAGTGGTTCGACGACAAGGAGCTGTACCACTACATCGGATTCCTGATTTGCATGGGCAAGAGTGTGGACGAAATTTACAGCCAGTGGACACGCTACACGGCCAAATCGGATTTCAATAAAACATACCTGATGTCTGAAATCAAGAACAGCCTCCGCGGCACAGATATTGAAAACACCTATTATGAAGTCAATACAGACGATAAACAGAAGCATAATGGCGGAAGCAAAACCAACTGCCGCCCTATCCTGCTGCTGCACAACCTTCAGACGGTCATCAATCAGAACAACGTGCTGACCGGAAACAAGAAATACGACGACGGCGTGTTCTACAAGTTCCCCTTCCACCTGTACAAATCGGAAGGATGGGATGTGGAGCACATCGACTCAAATACCGAGAACAAGCTGAACACCATACAGGCACAACGCGAATGGCTGCTCAATGCCTACTTCGGACTTCAGGACAAGGCCTATCAGCAACTCCGTGAGCGGATTCAAGACTTCTTCAGGCAATACACCGGAAAGGCCTACGAACAGAGCGATAACCCAGACAAACAGGAAGAACGCAACACCCAGTTCGGAGAGCTGAAAAATGCTATTGAAGACATCAACAGCAGCAGGCGGCTGAGCCAGGACGAAAAGAACAGGATATGGAACTTTACCCTGCTCGATTCGTCGACCAACCGGAGCTACGGCAATGCCATATTCCCTGCCAAACGCAGGGCTATCATCGGTAAGGACCAGGGTAAGAAAGTGGGCACACCCCAAACCGATGAGGAAGGACAAATAATGGATAGTAAGCCCGAGAATGCTTCCTCGTCATTCATCCCGCCATGCACCAAATACGTATTCCTGAAATATTACAATACGGTTTCGTTCGACCCCAACACATGGACCAAGGACGACGCCAAGGCTTATGAAGATAACATAAAAGAAGTACTTAAAGATTTTCTGTCATGAGTGAATACAGCCAAAAGGTCTCATTCTGGGACCTGCTAAAAAGAAAAAATATAGTTATCCCCATCATCCAGCGCGACTATGCCCAGGGCAGGAAGGGCAAGGAATTCCTACGCGAGCGTTTTCTCAAGCAACTGTTCGACGCCTTGCAAGACGATGCCGAGCCGCTGGTACTGGACTTTGTATATGGCAGTACGGAGGAAGACACCCTCTATCCGCTAGACGGCCAGCAGCGACTCACTACCCTCTGGCTGCTGCACTGGTATCTGGCACTGCGCGCAGGCACGCTGTCCGAGGACAAAAACATACTGAAACATTTCTCGTACGAGACCCGTGTCTCATCCAGAACATTCTGCCATAAGCTCTGTAGCATCAGCCAGCCCTATCAGTCACAAAAGGCTGATATAGCCAGCTTTGTACGCAACCAAAGCTGGTTCTACTCCGCATACGAGCAGGATCCTACCATACAGTCCATGCTGCGCATGCTGGGGGGGACGGATATCAAGGACAACAATGATATTGACATTATCGACGGCATTGAAGAATATGCCACGCAACTGAAACTTACTGAGGATAAAGCAAAAGAGCTGCTGGAACGGCTGAAAAGCGCGGATTCCCCCATCAGCTTCTACCTGTTGAACATGGAGGACAAGAACATGCCCCTGACCGACGACCTCTACATCAAGATGAATGCCCGCGGCAAGACACTGACCGACTTTGAGAATTTCAAAGCCGACCTGCTGAAATACAAGTTGTCGGACCGGGAATACCTGATACCGGAAAACGATACCAGCGAAAACAGCTTCAGCCTGCTGCTTGATACCCGGTGGACAGACTTGTTCTGGCCATACCGTTCGGCCGAATACCACATTGACGAGATATACCTGAATTTCCTCAACCGTTTTTTCCTCAACTGGTACATCGCCCGCTGCAACACGGACGCCACAGTAGAAGAGGTAACAGCCCGCGATTTCTACAAGCAACTGTCAGCAGCCATAAACGGTAAAAACAAGGACTACCGCTACCAGAGTATCTCCATCTACAATCAGGTGCTTACCCGTGAGTGTATCGCCTCACTTCAGACCTGCCTGAACCGCCTGTACGATCTTTATCAGAAAGCTATAACCGAATATGGCAAAGAACAGGCATCACAAGTAGTGGACAGCCTATTAAGCCCTTATTGGGAAAACAAAGCGAACGACAACGAGAGTGGAAAAACAAAGAAAACCTTCTATTTCATCCCCAGATATGAAACAGGAAACACTCCTGACTCCATCAACCTTCAGCAACAGGTAGTGTTCCATGCCGTCTGTGTATATCTTACTACTTGTCAGACTATTGATTTCAGTCGTCTGAAAGAATGGATGCATGTAGTCTGGAACATCGTTGAAAACAGCTACATAGACAGCGAACAGAGTGTCAGTGCCATCCGTTTCTTCGACCGGGGACTTCATGCACTGCCCAGGCTTCAGGATTGTGAAAGCACCTGCCAGGCATCCGACGACATCATCACTTTCCTAGCTGGGACAGACGAAGGCCAGCTGAAAAACATATTCGGACGCAGACAACTGCTGGAAGAGATAGCAAAAGCCCGACAGATAAAGGCAGACAACAGTTGGAAAGAAAAAATAGATGCTGCCGAACGCTTTGCATTCTTCAAAGGCGCCATAGCATTCCTGTTCAACAATGAGAAAGGTGAAACAGATTGGAGCAACTTTGACCGGAAACTGGATACGGCGCAACTGCTATTTGACAAGGATGGCGTCAAAATAGAACAGAAAGTACATGCGCTACGCACTTTGTACAGCTACTGCAACAATTGGGATGCACAGTTCTGGCGGTATGCCAAAATATTCAATGGCAGCGCGAATACCTGGAAGAATAGCATTCTGACCAAAGTTGGTAACGACAACAGCTATACATACGCAACGCCAGTACACTACCTGCTGATGGGAGACGGCCCGTCGGAAAAGACGAGTGACGACCGGCGCATGCGACTGCTGACTGACGAATCGATGGTCAGCTTCCTCGTGACCGAGAACAAGAACGAATCGGACATGTATATCAGAGATCCGCATGACGCACTATACTACTGCGGCTACAAATATGGGGTAATGCTGAACTTTGAGCATCGCGATACTTACCTGAATCTGCTCTTGGATGAAGGTATCATTGAACTGACCGACAGGAACCGACGGATAGATAATACCGGACTGTTCTGGGGTGACTTCAACATCAACTTCCTCTATCATGCACGAAACGGCCGTACCCTGCACTTGCAGTGGTATCAGCAACGCAGTTACAATGCGTATGACATCTATCTGATGACTAACGAGTGGAATTACAAAATGCGCCCTGACTCCCTGGAAAATGAGCTAGGTGACCGTAAGAAATACTATTGCTTCAATGTAGAGAACCCTAACGATGGCACATCAATAATAGAACAATTTCACAAACAAGTAGAAGAAAATTTTTTTGAATTTATGAAGGTGTAGTTGATTTACACCTTCATAAATTATAAGCAAAAGTTAATTAACTTTTTTTCTTTATATAGACTGCGACTTTAAAACGATTCTCCAGCGGTTTTGTACTATCGTTTTGGCTAATTACTGCTTTAAATAATTTATTCCATCCCATATCAAGAATATCTTTAATTAGCCGTCCCTCTTCTTCGGGAATTACACCAATCACATTACCTTTCCCTTCTTCTTTTGTAATACCAACTTGATTAGTTAAACCTTTGAATTTTTTATTATCTAAATCATTCTTTAAGTAAACTTCTGTTCCTACTTTGACATTTTTCAAAAACTCTAGACCTTCACACTCAAGGACTTTCTTTAAAGCAAATTCTTTGTAAAATTTTCCCATAAACTAATTTTTTTTATAATTAAAAATATCATTATCAAATTGTTGTTCAACAGACATTTGTCTAATTTTATCAAGCCAGTCTATTATCTGCCTTGGTGAATTTTTAAACCCTTCAGTCTGATGCCTTTCAATAGCCAAAGCTATCAAAGAATACTCTCTTTCCAACGATGTAGAAAATACGCCTTGATCATCTGTATTAATTGAAACGGCTATATCATGTTTGTTGTAAGGAGTATTCAAACCACTATTATAGAATTTCAGTAATTGGATGTTCATCATAGTTTGACATCTCTCCTATTTTGTAGTTAGAAGTAGGATTACATTCTATAGATATTCTTTTGCTTTCAATCTCTTTAAGTAATTGCTCTTGTATTGCCTCAAGAAGCTTATAAAAATCTTCTACATAGCTTTCTTTTATGGTAAAGGCTACAGCTTCTGAGCCTCTCTCTACAATTTCATCTTTGTGATACTGATCGAACAATTCAAGCGCATTGATATTGAATTTTGCAATTTCTATTCCATATTCATGATTTTCTGCGCAGTTGTCCCATTCCTGTTCTAATTCATCATCACTTTCTTCCATATCACTAGCAAATTTAGGATTATTTCCTCTTAACACCCACGACTGATAATAGTCATTGATATTATTTTTAACATCAGGATCATTCAATAATTCATAATTAATCTTACCATCCTGATATATTTGCCCTTGATACACGTCATAAAAATATTGATTAAATATTCCTTCTAAATAATAACAAAGAGAAGTATAGCCAAAAAGTCTTTTACACTTATGATGTAACCAAGCCATATTATCAAGCAGAACCTGCTTGGTACAGCATATAGTGTTATAACGCATGGAATAGTATTTTCTTACATCAGTACCTAGTACAAGACAATGGCCTAATCTGTCACCATTTTTCAAGTTAAAGTAAATCATAGCTTCCTCGACTGCACGAAGCCCATCTGCTATATCATAAAAATCTTCTCCAACATGATAGGTTATATTCAAATCATTAGGTCTTTGTCTTCCATTATTCTTTATATTATGGTATCTAAGGAATCGAAAAGCTTGAGCAAAGACCTCTGGACGACACATGAGCTCTGTGTTTGCAGCATCAATTCCCACAACATATCCAGAAAGAGGATAATCTTCGGAACCTACTCCAAGATATTCAGCATTATTACGGAATTTATGTATAGCAAAAGCTCTTTTTTTGATATCTTCTCTTAACTCCTTATGCCTATATTCCTTATCCTTTCTTTCATCTCTAGACTTTATGAAATGTAATATAATTGAAAATCTTTCTTTATATTTTTCATCTACACTTTCTGCTATTTCTTTTATTTTTTCTGCTATGCCCTCTGCTGTTGTATCAGGAACTATACGAGTTTCAAGATACCTATCTTTACCATTTATTAAAAAAGACTCTATCGCTGCTTTATAAAGAAATTTCTTATGTCTTTTTGCAATAAACTTATCTTTTATTTCTTCATACAATGTAAAATTGTGAAATCCAACCGTAGAATTTAACTGAATTATCGCATTTCTAAATTTAACCTTATAACAGAGATAACTATAAAAAAGAGAACTTATATCTTTATAGTCATCACAACCCTCTAATAATAGTCTAAAAACACTATACATCAGTTCTCTTTCAGACGAAAGTATAGATCTAACATTATCCTTATTGTAACGTGGAATTCGTATATAATCCAAATCCTGATAGTCAGATTTATCTTCAAAATGTTTTGATGTTTCCTTAGCTTTAGACAGTAGAAATTCCAATGAATGTGACTCCAATAATTGACGTTTAACAGACTCATCTATTGCACTTTTTACAATAGAGTCATTTGCATTATTCTTTTTATCGTCAATAATATTTAACAATTGTGCAGATGTAATTTGGGCATTTTCTGATAGTAATCCGGTTCTTGAGGCTAAATATAAACGTATGGCACATGCTCTATACATTTTTGCATAAAGGTCTTTATCCCATCCGTAAGTTTTCCGCAAGTTATAAACTTCGGTAAAAACATTCTCCATGCTCGTAATATTGTTCATTATCGAAAGCCAGCTTATATCAAAATTATATGAAGAACCTTTTAAGTGCATGTGGAGATCTGCCATTTTATTTTTAAACAGAGCATTAATTTCCTTATTATTATGGTCAATATATGCCGGCCAATCAAAATATTTCCTTTTGGACTTGTTAACAATATCGAGAGATGCTGCAAATACAGTAGTAAATGTATCTTCTCCAAAGAGATTTGAGACATTATGCCATCTTAATAATTTGGAATAATGACAAACCGGATCGTTGTTTTTAAAATATATAGTCTTACAAGCAAAATGCAACAACATATTGAAAACTGACAGGTTAAAAGATTTTAACTCTTTATGAGACTTTAAAGGTTTCATCCACTCAGAAACTACAACCTGCCCCACAATTGATTCTTGATCTAAAGTATTATATGCATTAACCTTTCTTAATAGATATTGAATCTGCGATTCTTTCATCTCCGTATCGGGACGTGGCATTTCACCACGGTTATATTGATTATCCTTTTGCAACATATCCGCACAAAAAAGGACTTCATCGCCATCCTGTTCCTTAAAAACAGCTTTCAGCGCATTACTTAAATGTTCCATTATATTATAGATTTATTAGTCAAAAAGTTGTTTTATCTCTTCTATTGTAAGTTTTTCATTCATAGTATTGAATAATTCGGACATTTCCTCCTTATTTTTATGTAGTTCCAAAATTTTTTCTTCAACGGTATCTTTGCAAACCAAACGATATACCTTAACATCATTTTCCTGACCTATCCGATGAGTACGTGCAAAAGCCTGACTCTCAACAGCAGGATTCCACCAGTCATCCAGCAGAATTACTCTATCAGCAGCAGTAAGATTCAGTCCTGTTCCACCTGCTTTTATACTTACCATCATAACTGTGGCAGAAGGATCATTCTGGAATGTATTGACAAGTGTTTGTCTGTTACGCGTCTCACCTGTAAGTATTAACGGGTTCAGTTCTTTCAGTTTCGGATGCTTTATAAGCAACTCCAAAGCTGAAGTAAATTGTGAGAACAACAATACTTTATGGTTTTGTGAAACGAAATCCTTTATCAGTTTTATTGCAAAATTAAATTTAGAACTGTCTATAATCGCTTTTCCACTCAGACTAAGTGGCAAAAGACTGGTGTTTACACAGCATTGTCTTAATCTTAATAATCCTTCAAGTGCTATACTGGTCAATCGTCCACTTGTTCCATCACTCATAGCAAGGAGAAATGTTTTTCTTACTTTGGAATATATTTCTCTTTCTTCCTTCGAAAACTCTATATAAACATTTTCCACTACCATATCAGGCAAATAACAACTCCATTTTACACCCAGTACACAACATCAAATCCACTAGTTGTAAGCATTTTTTTGTTTACAAAAATTCACTCCATATTTATTCTCTTGGCGTGGACCTAAAAACTCCTAAGCACAAATGAAAACTTATACCTCTCTTCTTTACGTTTCCCGTATGAGAAACATTTGTTTTTGCCCTGAAAGCCGTATGTTTCGCGGATGAAAAACATATAGCTTAGTACACGGAAACATAAAAGATTACACAAGACTTATAAATAAATCTGTTTATCTTTTAATTTAAGAGTCCCATTTTTATAGCAAAAAGAGAGGTATAATATTGAGAAGACCTTACTGAAATGGGAATTACTTCCAAAGCCCGTCTCATAGATTATCTCCGTGATATTCATGTCTGTATGTTTCAACAGATAAGCTGCTTTGTTCAATCGCATATCCCGGATGAAATCACCCAATGGCTGTCCGGAAATCTCCTTCACCATGGCATAAAGTCTTGTCCGGCCAAGCCCAAAATGCTTGCACAGCATATCAACAGAAAGATCCGGATTCGATATATTATTTTCCAGGAATCCGTTCAGACTTTCTATAAACTCCTTATCTTTCTCCGACTTTATGGATTTGCGGGTTACTTCCGGTTCTGCCTGCTCCTGCCCTTCCGTCTGTTCTTCCGGATTTACATCCACGGGCATTGCCTGTGGATGTTCTGTCTGCATCATCCGGAGTTTCTGTGCCAGAAGTCTGGCTACATTAAGTTCCAATATCTTCATGGAGAAAGGTTTGGGAAGATACAAATCGGCTTCTGATTCATAACCCTCAATCTGATTTTCTACCGTACTTTTTGCCGTAAGGAGAATTATCGGTGTATATGCTATCGACAAGTTATTTCGGATGGCCTTGCACATCTCTATTCCGTCCATTAACGGCATCATCACATCACTGATAATTAAATCAGGATAGAATTCCGTACATTTTCTCAACCCCTCTTCTCCGTTTTCCGCAGTAATCACATGGTATTTTATCTGGAAATACTCTTTCAGCATGGACAACAATTCCACGTTATCCTCTACTAGCAACAGGGTCTGCCTGTCCGAGGCATCTGCCGCTTCCTTATCTTCATCTACCGATGCTTTCTGAGCTTCCATATCATAGTTATATTCTATGTGAACTGATTGCAAATAGCCATGCACATCAAATGTATTATTTTTATCCTGCACTTCTTCTTTCAATCTCATGGGCAATGTGACAATGAATTCCGTACCCTTACCATAAAGTATTGCTTCGGTCCACAATCTGTTTTCCTGAAGTATGTTGAGGAATATGTGCATTCAAGCTATGAAAATCATAACGTGACAAGTTCAGACTGCCATCTGTATTCAACGGGAATCTGGCACAACCGGAAGATACTCTCAGATACAGGAAATTGTCTCTAATATAAAGTGAGGAAGAAGCTTCATTCCTTCGGGAGATTTCACGGCATTTATACGAATTCACAGTTTTCACTCTGCCCTGAGCCAGCTTCACCTGTAAAAGCCATCTGGTTGACATATATCAAGTATTAAGGCCTCTCATGAAAATTTTATGCTATACAACATATTATGTAATAAACAATGCGTACTTTTGTGTTGTAAAACATAAAAACAACTACGAAAATGAGATTTATTATTAAATGCTTTATTAAAGGCCTGAGAATGATGGGCGACAACCAATTGCAGATTCTGAACAAATAATAGTTCACATTTGCCCATTTTGAACAGGAATAACAAGCAAACAAAAAGACAAGAAATGAAACCGACCACCGGATACGACTTTACCATATTCCGATGATCGGTGTTTTTTTTGATATAAAGGCACCTGAGAGCTGATGACACAGCCTTGGCGTTTACTTAGGCTGCCGGTTCGATAATTCTCATCAATTACGTCTTATCACATTTCAGCCATCGCCCACGTTTCAGACGTACAAGGAAGATAAACCCACGAAAACACAGCTCTACGCACATGGCAATCCATACACCTTGCAGTCCCAGTGTCGGGGCAAGCCAGGCAGCCAGAGTCAGACGTACAGCCCAGATGCTGAATAAGTTCATCAGGCATGGAATCAGTGTATCGGCTGCTCCGACAAAGACTCCGTATGCAACAATAGAGGCCGCAAACATCGGCTCAGCAAAAGCTTCGATGCGTAAAGCCATTACCCCCAGCTGACGGATTTCCTCCACAGGAGTCATCATCCCGATAATCTGAGGGGCGAACAGATACATAAGGATACCCATTACGCCCATGATGGCCATTCCCATCAGTACGGTAATATGAGCAAAGCTGCGGGTCAGCTTCTTCCGTCCGGCTCCGATGCTCTGGCCGACAAGAGTGGTGGCCGCATCCGCAATTCCGTAGCCGGGCATATAGCAAAGACTTTCGGCCGTGATGGCAAAAGAATTGGCTGCAATGGCAAAGACTCCAAGTGGTGCAACGATGACAGTCGTCAAAATCTGAGCACCGCAAATGACCACATGTTCTATTCCCATTGGGAAACCGATACGGAATGCTTTCCTGAACGTATCGGCTTTCAGCCGGAAATGGCCTTCCCTACTGCGGTAGCTCAGTTTCTCTGAACGTGTCAGCAGATACCATAATAACACACCGGCGACGACGGTCTCTGCGGCAACTGTACCCAGGGCAGCACCGCTCACGCCAAGTCCGGCTCCCGGAATAGTGAATTGCATGTCTGCAACGCTGTATCCGCGTGTCGGGAAAATCAGAAAAAAGTTGAATACCACATCCAGTACGCACATGATGACGCCCAGCAGACTGGGGATACGCATATTTCCACTACAGCGAAGCATACCGCCTGCCAGAAAAATCATTTGCAGGACAGGCAGGAAAATGGAAAATATGAAGAAATAAATGGAAGCATCCCGACGGATGGAAACATCGCCTCCCAGCCATGCCGGCAGCGAAGAACTGATACCTGCACCCAATACAGCCAGCAGCAGGCTGAAAACCAGTGTGCCGGCAAGTGACTGTAGCAGAATCATACGTGCTCCCTTCAAGTCACCTGCTCCGACTTTGTGGGCCACCTGTACGGAGAATCCGGTAGCGGCAGCCGTGCAGAGTCCCCAGAAAAGCCATGTAGTGGTCGATACCAGTCCGATGGAAGCAGATGCCTCTGCACCGATACGTCCCACCATGGCTGCATCGATATACTGCATAATGATGGAAGACAGCTGTGCAATGATAGCCGGAACGCTGAGTTCTACGGTCAGGCGCAGCTGCTGCCGCAAGCTCATCGGACGGCCGTCACGGATAAGGTCAAGCAACACATCTGTTGTCTTTTGTGCAGCCGGATGCTCCCTGAATTGCTCCGGTAAGGCTCCATTCGTGTCCGTTTCAGGTAAGTTACGTTTCATCGGGTCATCCTTCTGTTGTTAAGGCATCGACAAAGCCCTTGAAGCGCGACAGGGCATCCTGTAATACCGAACGCGGACAGGCAATGTTCCAGCGCAAGAATCCTTCTCCTTCGGCTCCGTACATGGTACCGCTGTTGAGCCAGAGTCCGGTGGTTTCCAACAGGCGGGTCTGCAAGGTATCGGAAGGCAGATGCAGTGCCCTGCAGTCTGTCCACACCAGATAGGTTCCTTCCAGCTTCGTCACGGGTATTTCAGGCAGGTGGGTACGGAAGAATGCACACAAACAGTCATAGTTGGCCTTCAGATAGTCCAGCAACTCAAGAAGCCAGTCCTCACCTTCATTATAAGCGGCTATGGTAGCCTCAACCCCGAAAGGATTGACATCGCACACCTCGTTAATGTTGATGGCACGGTCTATCCGCTGGCGCACATTCTCATCGCGGGCTATGATGCTGGCTATCTGCAATCCTGCAATATTGAAGGATTTACTGGGTGATACGCAGGTCACGGAATTCCACGAATGCTCCTCACTGACAGATGCATACGGTATATAGGTATGTCCGGAGAAAACAAGTTCGCAATGTATCTCGTCCGATAGAACGGTCACATTATTCCGCAGGCAAATCTCCCCTATCCGGCACAGTTCTTCACGGGTCCATACACGTCCTGCGGGATTATGCGGATTGCACAAAAGCAACAGCTTTACGCCCGGTTCTTTCACTTTACATTCCAGATCGTCAAAGTCGATATGGTAGGTACCGTCCTCGTATATCAGAGGATTGGTGACAACGCGGCACCCATTGTTACGGATGGATGAGAAGAAGCAGTTGTACACGGGAGTCTGCACAACCACCCCGTCGCCCGGTTCTGTCAGAGCCTTTATGACAGCAGATACGGCCGGAACTACTCCGGAAGTGTATATCATCCATTCTTTATGGAAAGTCCAGTGATGGCGCCTTTCAAACCAGCGGGTTACTGCCGTATAATATTCATCGGGGACACACACATACCCGAATATGCCGTGTGCCACACGTCTGGCCAGTGCTTCGGTAATTGCCGGTGCCGTACGGAAATCCATATCGGCTACCCAAAGGGGAAGTATATCCTTATCCGCCGGCAGGCTGTCCCACTTGTAGGAATTGGTTCCCCGGCGGGAAATAATTGTATCAAAGTCGTATTTCATGGTCCTTAATTTTAGTCGGTAAAGCAGGTGCGTTCATCTCTAAGCCGGATTTCACAGTCGGCGGGAGCCTTGATGTTCTCATCAATGGTTATCGAGCCGTACTCGTCGGCTACGATACGTCCCGATGTAGGATTCTTAATGTTGGTTATGGCACCGCGGATATCGGCATTCAGCGTGCTGTACTCAAAAGCACGGTCGCAGTCCGGCCCAAACGTACAGTTTTCCAATATAAGGTCGTGTGCATAGCAAAGCGGCTGCTCGCCCGTGATGTGGCAGTTCACCAGACGGAGGTTTCTGGAGTGCCAGCCAAGGTATTCGCCGTTAAGCTCAGAATCGTAGATAGTCACATTCTCCACTTCCCAGAAAGCATCCTTGGTGGTAATCTTGGCATTATGAATCTCCACATTCTTCACATACTGGAAAACATACTTGCTGTCACTCTCCAGTCCGTCTACATAAATATCACGGCTGAACATGAACGGATAGGTTCCTTCATGCAATTTAAGGTTTTTGATACGGATGCCGTTGCAACGCCAGAATACCTCATCAGCATCGTTCATCGTGACGTTTTCAATGTCAATCTCACTCATCTCGCGGAACATTTTGGGAGCGTCAATCACGGTATCCTTCATCTGCAGATGGTCGGAATACCATAACGCCGAGCGTCCTCCCACATCGAAATAGCAACGCTCGATTTTGAAACCATGAACATGCCAGAAAGGGTAATTCCCCTCAAAACGGCAATCTACTGCCTCAATGTTGCTGCACTCCTTGATGGCCGATTCTCCGGCACGGATTATTACGTTTTCCAAACGCAGATTATGCGACTCAAACAAAGGGCGTTCGCCCCCGAATTCTGAATTTCTGATAACTTCCATATAATTTTCTTCTCCAATCATATCTGTTACTTATCAATTAACTGATACAAAAATAGAAAAGGGCAGAATGCCGGATGGTATACAAATCCTCGGACTATATACCCATGTTACAGATTTTGGAAAAAGGCAGACAGAGCTGGCCTTGCATATACAGCAGAAGCTGAATCACATTCCACAAACCAGGAAGAGTAGTTTGCCCATATTCCCGCCAAGATTCGCACGAAATTTTGTAGCTTTGCAGACAATTTTGAAAAAATGACAATGAAAAATAAGCTCATCCAAATTTCAGCATGGATTGCGGCCCACATCACTCTTGTAGTGGTGCTGGTGACGGCCGTGGCCCTCTTTCTCCCCTCCTCGTTCGTCTGGATAGATACTTCGGCCATTACACCGATGCTGGGCGTGGTGATGTTCGGCATGGGACTGACACTTCGTCCATCCGACTTCCGGCCGGTCTTGCAGCACCCGAAAGATATCCTCATCGGCGAACTGGCACAGTTTCTTATCATGCCCTCGCTAGCGTGGCTGCTCTGCAAGTTATTGTCGTTGCCGGAAGAACTCGCCTTAGGAGTAATCCTCGTGGGATGTTGTCCGGGAGGTACGGCCAGCAACGTTATCTGCTACCTGGCTAAAGGCGATGTAGCCCTGAGCGTGGCCATGACCGGAGTTTCTACACTACTGGCTCCCATCGTAACGCCTGCTCTCGTATGGCTGCTTGCCGGAGAATCGGTGAAAGTAGACGTGGCAGGCATGTTTTTAAGTATCGTACAGGTGGTAATAGTGCCCATCGTACTGGGAGTAGCTGCCAATCATTACTTCCAACGCACCACCCGACGGATAGTACCGTTGCTACCGATGATTTCCACCTTGTCCATTGCGTTCATCATCGGCATTATCGTAGCACACAATGCAGCCAGCATCCTTTCATGCAGCCTGATAGTGGCCGTAGCGGTGATTCTGCATAACGTACTCGGACTGGCCCTGGGCTATGGTCTCTCCTCCCTGGCCGGAAGCAAGCTGTCCAAACGGTCGGCCATTGCCATCGAGGTGGGCATGCAGAATTCAGGTCTGGCCACTTCACTGGCCGCCACTCATTTTGCCCTGTTTCCCATGGCGGCCGTACCCGGAGCCATGTTCTCGGTATGGCACAACTTCTCAGGCAGCATTGCAGCACAGATTTTCAGAAGACAGGCAGATAAAAAATAAGGAATCAATGCCTGCACATACGGCATTAGAATGACAGCATAAAAAAAGCCTGCAGTTCAAATGCGTCTTTGAACCGCAGGCTTATTATGTTTCAGCAACTGATGTTACTGCGCTTTTCCTAACAGCACTTCTTCTCCCTGCACAAAGGTAATGTCACGAGGAATGCCTGCTCCGTTAATCCGGTCAAGGTCGGCCTGAAGTGCCGGAGTGATTCCACCGTTCTCTTCTCTGTATTTCTTCGCAAATTCCACGTTGCCGTCGCCCTGCGTCTGAAGAATCAACGCAGCCCAGCCGTTCATGGCTTCCTTGGCCTTTGCAAAATCAATCACATACTGACCTTTGTCATCGCGTGAAAATGCCCCTGCTTTCTCCATGTAGTTGAAGCACATCATATTGGCTTTTCCGTGTGAAGAAGCCGCTCCAAAACGGACTGAACGCAGAATACCTGCAATGTAAGTAGCCATCGCATCCTCGGCTGTAATGTTCGTGATTTCGCCCATTTCAATCAGCTTGGTCACCATGAACAGACCCAGGATGTCTGCCTTAGCTTCTTCCCAGGAAGTCTTTTCTGTACCCATCACTGCATCCACGCTTTCATTGGTGCGGATGGTCTGCTTCACACCCAGTCCGTGTGCCACTTCATGGAAAGTCACGTTCCAGAAAAACGCATCGAAGTTAAGGTATTTCTGCTGTTCGGGCGTAACAACAAGCTGTCCGATAGGCAACAGAATCTTGTCGAACTTAGCCTTCATGGAGTTCCGCAATTGCAGACGGCGTGTACCTTTCAGCGCATGCACCCGCTCGTCGTTCGGCAGGTTGATGGCAATGGTCTTGCTTCCCGCGTTGCAGTCGCCGGCATAGTACACCGCATCATACACATTCAGGTCTGACGACGTGCCCGGCACAAAGGTTTTATATTCCGGCGGGCAGGGCAACTCTTTCTGGAGGGTCGGAAGCATAGCTACGAACTTGGCCAGATCCTTGCTGCGGGCTTCATCCTTCAGCAGGACAAACGACTCGTACGAAGCCTTGGTTTCGCGGAACTTATCATCGTAAGTTTCAATAGGTCCTGTCACGAAGTCAATCTTGCTGTCCTTCATGTCCATCCATGCCAGGTCGCTAGCCAGATAATCATCTGTCTTGAATGCTTCGATACGCTTTTCAAGGTAGGTTTTCAGGCCCGGGTCTTCTGCCAGTGCCACCGCTTTCTCCAGCAAAGCACAGATACGTTCTATTTCCGGAGCATAGGCTTCATGATACCATACGCTCTTTAGAGAACCGTCTTCGTTGCGGCGGATAACCGTGTACCATGAGTCCTTGTTTTCATCCTCAAAGGCATTGAACTCGGCTTCGGTAATATCCAGCGGGTAATAGTTGCATACATCCGGTTTCTCACCATAACCAGCCAGGAAAGGCTTGTTATTGTCCAGACGGTCCCATGCGCCATAGTGAATCATGGCAAACTCTTTCGCATAGCTGTCAGTAATGGTATCGAGCAAACTTTTATCACCGAATGTCTGCTTCCAGAAAAGGTCGTCGGTAATTTTCCCCACCTGGAAAAATATTCTCACCAACTCTTTTTCCTTGTCGCTCAAGTTGTTCACAAGATCAGACTTAAGTTCAACAGATGCATACTCCTCTACCTTTGCTTTCATCGGCGATTCCTTCTGCTGGCTGCTGCACGAGCACAGGCTGGAAGCCATCGTGGCAACTCCCAACAAGGCTGCCGAAAAATTAATCATTCTTTTTCTCATACTTCATTGATTGTTTTGTTTGTTTGCGAAGATACGAAAAGTCCTCAATATCTCAGACATTCAGCGATATGGTTTTGCTTCTGTCTACACACCTTTCATACGGAAAAGCTGCAATTACTTGATTAGAATACCCCACTTCTTGTATGAGAATTTTCCATAAGCCTGTAATACTCGGCAAAAAAACTATAAATTTGCTATCGAGTTTAAAGCAAACCAATTGGAAGAAAAAACCAACTCAAAACAAGATAACATGAAAAAAGTAATTGTGATTTCAACCAGTCTGCGTGCTGGTTCCAACAGCGACATGCTGGCTGACAAGTTTATGGAAGGTGCCCTCCAGGCAGGCCACGAAGTAGAAAAAATCTCACTCATCGGAAAAGATATACGTTTCTGCCGTGGATGCCTGGCTTGCCAGAAACTGGGCAAGTGTGTGATTCAGGACGACGTGGACGCTATCATGCAGAAAGTGCTGCACGCAGATGTCATCGTATGGGCTACCCCGATTTATTATTTCGAGATGAGCGGACAGATGAAGGTGCTCATCGACCGTATGAATGCATTGTATACCCTGGATTACCAGTTCCGAGATGTCTATATGCTGACCGTGGCAGCCGAAGAAGAGCCGGAGGTTCCTCAACGTGCCGAAGCGGGTCTCACGGGCTGGATTGACTGCTTCCCGAAGAGTCGCCTGGCCGGTACGCTTTTCTGCGGTGGAGTGGCTGACCCACGCGCTATCAGCGGACACAGTAAGTTGAATGAAGCTTATGAGATGGGCCTTCACTGCTGATTAGATAACATCTTTAAAACACCCCACAATGAACGAAGAAATTACCCTGCGCGAAGTGGCCGACTACCTGGACCACGTCGGTATCCAGTTCATGGCTACCATCGGACTGGATGGCAAACCGAAGGTACGCCCCATGCAATACATGGTGCTGGAAGATGAGAAACTGTGGTTCTGCACCAACTCAAAGAAAGAAATCTACGCTGAATTGCAGGCCAATCCTGCTATAGAACTTTGCGGATGCAAGTTGGAGAAAGATGAAATTCAGACTCCGTGGATTCGTTTCTCGGCTGAAGTGGTTTTCGAGGAACGTCAGGACATCCGCGATGCCATCATCGAGAAAAGCGCCATCGTCAATGCACTCTACAAAGACATGAGGCAGAATCCCATCTTCAAGGTATTCTATCTGAAACATATCGACGGCTGGCTGACTAACTTAGGTAATGTGAAAGGGCTGGAACATAAAGCAGAGTTTGCCAAGCCCGTGCATTTCAGGTTCTGAGCATCTGCCGTAACCGAAAACCGGTTCAATAACTCTTGTTTCGTAGCTCTAGCGTCACATCCATATAGCTACGCTTGCCTTCAATGTAGTCGGCATACAAAGTTTCCGCATCCTTACCTTTTAGGATGCGGCACTTGCCGCATGACTCGCAATCGTGCAGGCACTTCCAGGCATCGAGCACATACGCCCTGCGAGCTTCCTGGGTGGATTGTTCAATTGGAGGAGGTGTCATAGATTCTGTTTTGCTTCATTATATTGGTTACAAATATATACAGGCGACTTATCAATACAATAAAATAAATAAAAAATTATCTATATGAATGACATTTATTCTTTTATTTCACATCTTTCTTGCGCGATTGATCGTAGCTTAAATACTACGTTTAGGATTTGCCATAAAGTCTCATGCATGTATAAAGAAGATTTGTCTACTTTACCTTTTTCGATAGATATTATAAGTGAATCATTACACTCAGAAAAGCTTAAAGAAACAGCACATTGCAGAATATTATACGCAATAATGCAAAACAAAAAAATACAAAATAGCTTTATCCAGCATTTCTTACCTGATATAGAGTATTCTGCTGATTCTATTCAAATACCTTACCCTGATAAATACAGAATAGACCTTACAATCAAAACTAATAGTTTCTTTCTAATTATCGAAAATAAAATAAATGGAGCTTGTGAACAAAAGGAGCAAATAGACAGATACGTACAAATCGCACAACAAACATATCCCAATGAACAAATCTATGTACTATATTTAGGAGGCGAAAGCAATATTCTTCCATCTGAATATTCAATGTCTTCTGACACACGAGAACTTTTGGGGAATAGAATTATTTGCTGCAACTATAGGAAAAATATAATCACATGGATTTCATTTATCTACGAGCAGATAGAATTTAATGAACAACCATTCCTAAAAAGCACAATACTTTCGTATAAAACATATCTAGAAAATAAATATAACCTTAATAATCAAAATAAAGAAATGAACAACAAATTAGACAAGACATTAAAAGAAACACTTGGCTTAGAATCAATCCCTCTATCTGAGAAAATTAATGTTATACAAGATCAAATTGACAACATAGATAAGATTCGAGAAAGACTATCATCTATGCTTCAAAACTATAAAGAACAACATATTAGACAAAATATAAAAGAATGGTATGATAAATGCTCAAATATCCTATCCTCCAAACCAATCTTGACAATGGAAGATAGTATGGAATTTGGATTTAATTTCAAATATCGTAATACAGCCTTTCGGTGCTGCGTTTCGTTTGATGATAATGAAGATCCATACTGGGGAATCAAAGGACTGACAGAGAATATCGATTCTCGTCCTAAGGTTTTTGAGACTCTTCAAAAAATGATTATCCAAAGCAATAAAGGATTCCATAATTATGAATATAACCCCAAAGAATGGGTTGTTTCTGATTATGAAAAGAAAGAATTTATTATAGAAAGATTTATTACACTTACCCACTTAATTTGTGATTCTGAATTTTGTTTCATCATTGAATAGAAAATCCAAACAATAGATATTCCATGAATAGATATCAAGAATTAGAATTATCTTACAATAAAAAACTAAATTGATGAAAAACTATATCATTACGCTAAAAGAATTATTCTCAGGCAGAAATGTCGAATTTGATAAAGCTGTAGCCGAAAATCGTGTTAAGTTAATCCGACATAAAGACAACCGTTCGGAAATCGTAATCAATGGAAAATCTATTACCGACTATACACTTTATGACATTTACAAGCACGACCGAAAGACGTTCCTCAGCTACCAAGGAGAACAAAGCAAACCTATATTCGATAACGTGGACTATATTGTTGCGTTTCTTGGCGAAGGTTCAAAGAAAGCCCGATTTATTGGCGTTTATAAGAATCATGGAAAACTTCACGCTCCAAGCCCTGAATATAAATCGCATGTGTATGACTTGACTGAGGTAGCAGATTTTGACATCCTGAAAGAAAAAGTTATTATTGACTGGGGAGATGCTACAATATGCTGGCACCAATATTATTCTAATGTCAAGGAAGTTATCCGCATCGAGAAAGGTATGACTGATGCAAATGGCATTCCCTATTTCAAATCATATAATGATGTCAACCTCAATTTTGAGCAATTGAAATACATTATTGAAAGAGAACCGGAGGACTGGAAAATCCCATTACAGGCTGTCAACTGTATCTATATGATTATTGATAAACATAACGGAAAACAATACATCGGCTCCACTTATGGCAAGGACGGTAAAAAGGCTTCAGGAATTTGGAACAGATGGATTGCTTACGTACAAACAGGAGGGCACGGTGGAGACGTAGAACTAAAAGACATCCTGACCAGGAAAGGAGAACAATATGCTCACAATTTTAGTTGGATTATCCTAGAAACACTTCCTCTACGTATCACAGATAAAGAAGCAATAGCCCGAGAGAATATATACAAAGAAAAATTCCTGACACGGGAATTCGGATACAACAAAAATTAAGCCATGAAACAAGAACCCCTACACTCCTGCCCCGAACTGATTGACTACATCAATGAAACGGGTTTCCTGCCCTTGCTAAGCATGGGCATTGCCGGATGGTCGGCCGAAGAAGTCACGGACGAAGACTGCCAGTACACCCGTTTGCCCGACGGCGGATGGGAATGGCCGCTTTGGAAATGGAAAGGTGCCATCCTGCAAGAAAGCGGTTGCGCATACGGCAAGTTCTTCAAGGACAAAGCCGCATTCATCAGCCGTGAGTGGTGGCCCGACTTCTGCAATTACCGGCGGAATATTTTTCCTTATCCGGAGGCGGGAAGCATTGAAGAAACCATCCTCGACGTACTAAGATGCGAAGGCAGCCTGATTACACGGGAACTGCGTGCGGCATGCGGATTTACAGGACCAAAGATGCGGAGCCGCTTCGATGCCTATCTCACCCGACTGGAAATGGGTGGCTACATTGTGACGGAGGATTTTATCTACCCCCTCGACCGCCACGGAAGGGAATATGGCTGGGGCTGGTCACTGCTCACCACGCCCGAACGTCTCTTTGGACGGGAGGCCTGCCACCCCGACCGCAGTCCGCAGGAATCACGCGAACGGATGCTCACCCAGTTCCGGAAGATACTGCCGCATGAATCCGAAAAGACGTATACAGCCCTGCTGAAATAAGTCTACAGGAACATCGTCAGCAACGGAATGCTCAGCACGGAAAGCAAGGTGGTGAGGAAGGTTCCTTCTGCCATGATGACCTCCCCTTTCTGATACTGAATACAGAACAGGGTGCCGTACGAAGCTACGGGCATGGCCGCCAACACGACATTGATATTGGCAATGGTTTCGTCCACCCGGCAAAGGCGTGAGAGATACAGAATAAGGAGTGGAACCAGCATCAGGCGCAAGGCCGACATCAGGTAGATGGCCATATTGCCAAACATCCGGCGAATGGGTACACGGGCAATGGACGAGCCGATGATGAGCAGCGCAGCAGGCACGGTGACATTTCCCAACAGGACAAACGGGGTACTGATGACACGGGGAGGTACCCATCCGGTCACGACAATCAGAATGGAGAGGTACGACGCAATCATGGCCGGACAGTAGAGAGTGCGCCAGTCAAAACGCATCTTTCCCTGACCACCTGAAATAAACAGGGTACCGAATACAAAAATCAGCAACGTGCTGGGGAAATTAAGAATGCTGGCATAGAACACCGCACTGGCTCCGAAAATGGAAGCCACGATGGGGTAGCCGATGAAACCCACATTACCGAATGCCAGCATGAAACTGTAAATACCGCGGTCGGACTGTTTGACGGGCAAATAGCGCGGAAGCAGAAAGGCTAACCCGATAAGCACCACGTAGGTAGCAAAACCTACCACGAGCAAAGGCAGAATCAGCTTCTTGTCGGGAAGCGTGTCGCCCATCACCGACGAAAGTATCAGACTGGGACACGTCACGTTGATAACCAGTCCCGAAAGTTTGCGGTCGAAATCCGCATCCATCATTTTTTTCTTACTCAGATAATAGCCGATGATTACCAGAATAAACAGGATAATCATCTGTGTAACGATTGCATCCATTGTTTCTTCTTACCTTAAAAAAAGTCGTGCAAAGATACAGATTTTTCTTTACTATTTCATGTTCACCATTAATCGGCTTTTCGTACATTTGCACCGCATTTTAAACGTATTGACCACACACCAGGCTATTTCTTTCGGGAGGTAGCCTTGTTTATATAGAACCACTTAAAAACGAAAGCAATGGAAACTTTTTATGACGTAGTAGCAGGCAATCAGCTTGTATTGGTGGACTTCTTCGCCACCTGGTGTCAACCTTGTAAAATGATGCACCCGATTCTGAAACAGGTGAAAGACGTGCTGGGCGACCGCATCCGTATCATCAAGATTGATGTGGACACACACAGCGTATTGTCTCAGAAGTACCAGATTCAGTCCGTCCCCACCCTCATGCTGTTCCGCAACGGAGAAGTGCTCTGGAGAACCAGCGGCGTAATGCAGAAGGCCGAGCTGCTCAGTACGATTGACCCGTTTCTGAGATAATAATCCGCACGAAGTACAATAAAAAATGACGAGAAAAGAAAAAATCATATCTTTTGCCTGGCAACACTTACTGCTCTTCGTTGCCTTGTACATCATGACACTGGGAATTGCCGCCTGCGTAAAGAGCATGCTGGGAGCAAGCGTCATCAGTGTATTGCCCTATGTATTCCACAATGCGGGAACCGGCGGACTGACACCGTCACTGACCATCGGGCAATACACCTTCATCATGAATGCCCTGCTGGTAGTGGGGCAAGTGGGAGTACTCCGCCGGCACTTTGACCCGGTCCAACTGTTCCAGTTGCTCGTGGGTTTTGTATTCGGCATGTTAATCGACCTGAACCTCTACCTTCTTTCATGGCTGCAACCCGAAGCTATATGGGAGAAAGCCGTGGCCCAGCTGACCGGATGCACCATCCTGGCAGCTGGCATTGCACTGGAGGTAAGATGCGGCAGCGTAACCATGCCTGGAGAAGGCTTTCCCGTCGCCATCAGCAAGGTGACGGGCATAGAATTTCCGAAGGTCAAGATTGTGGTAGACGTTTCACTTGTGCTTCTCGGTATCGTCTTCTGCTACATATTCTTCGGAAAATGGCAATGGCACATCATCGGAGTAGGTACGCTGTTTGCCATGTATTATGTAGGATGGGCCGTACGTATTGCCAGCCACCACCTGAAATGGTTCGACCGTCTGCTTAAGTACCGTCCGGGATTCCGGAGATACATCTACGGACTGGCAAGATACATTTACAGAAAGTAGGCACACGAGAAGAATCTCCCCCGCCACAAGCGCAGGTTTGTCATTTAATAATTAATTTTGCACCCCGATTACACAATTACATCTACCCGCACATGAAAAAACTAAGCAAAAATGCCATTATCGGCTATCCGGCAGGAATTATCACTGGTATTACTTACGGATTAAATCCCTTATTTGCGGTTCCGCTGATGAAGAACGGTGCCGCCACTGAGTCCATACTTTTCTTCCGCTACGCTTTCGCAGTGCTGCTCTTAGGCCTGTTCCTGCTGCTCCGCAAACAGAGTTTCCGGGTTTCAGGAAAGCAAATCGGCGTATTGTTCGTCCTCGGACTGCTTTACACCTCCAGCAGCATCTTTCTTTTCGATGCATACGAATACATCGCTTCCGGACTGGCTACTACGCTGGTATTCCTTTACCCCGTCCTCGTGGCCATTATCATGGTGTTCCTGAAAGTCGTTCCCTCATGGCCGGTATGGCTTGCCATTGCCGCCACCTTCGGAGGTGTGCTCATCATGACACAAAGTGACGGTTCACAAACCATCAACCCCATCGGTGTGCTGCTCTCCATCGCCTCGGCACTGGTGTATGCACTCTTCATCGTCATCATCAACCGCAGCAAGGCCATTGCCGGCATATCCAACTCCCTCCTCACCTTCTATGCACTCATGGTAGGAGCTATTGTCTTTATCGGAAAAATCCTCAGTTCCGACACTGCAATTACGACTGGAATCACTACCGGAGCAGACTGGCTTAACCTTGTGGGACTTGCCCTGCTGCCAACCATCGTTTCTACGGCCACCCTCGCCATTGCCTCCCGTAACATCGGGGCTACCAAGGCTTCTGTACTCGGCGTATTCGAACCCATCACCGCCATCATTGTAGGCACACTGATGTTTGGCGAACCGCTGACCACCAACATCATTGTCGGCATTTCCATTGCCATGGTAGCCGTCACGTTCATGATCACCGTGACCAAGCGATAACGCATATAGAGCAAGTAAAGACATGAGAGACTTTGCCGCAATAGATTTTGAGACCGCCAACAACCAGCGCTCATCCGTATGCTCGGTGGGCGTGGTCGTGGTGCGCAACGGCGAGATAGCCGATACCTTTTATTCCCTCATCAATCCGGAACCGAATTATTACACATACTGGTGCTCACAGGTACACGGACTTACCCGTGAAGATACCGAAGACGCACCAGTTTTCCCTGCCGTATGGGCACAGATTGAACCACTGATTGAGGGCCTGCCGCTCGTGGCACACAACCGTCCTTTCGATGAGAGCTGCCTGAAAGCCGTCTTCCGCGCCTATCAGATGGACTATCCCGACTATGAGTTTTATGACACTCTGTGCGTGGCACGCAGAGTATTTCCGGAGCTCCCCAACCACCAGTTACACACCGTGGCCGCTGCCTGCGGATACCGCCTGGAAAACCATCACCACGCACTGGCCGATGCTGAAGCCTGCGCGTGGATAGCCAGAGAAATATTATAACACCACACTCATGCAAATCCTGCTCGCCATCGATTCCTTTAAAGGCTGCCTTTCTTCCGAAGAAGTGGAAGCCGCCTTCTCGCAGGCCCTCACCGCCCGCGGGGTAGAAGTCCGTTCCCTCCCCATGTCCGACGGAGGCGAAGGAATGCTTCCGGCCTTTATCACCGCCCTCCACGGGCAACTTCTCCAAGCGAAAGTACACGACCCGCTGATGCGTCCCGTCACCGCTTGCTACGGTATTGCTCCCGATGGAACCGCCGTCATTGAAACTGCACAAGCCTGCGGACTGACGTACCTGTCTGCCGAGGAACGCAATCCGTTAGTGGCCACCACTTACGGCGTAGGCGAACTCGTGGCACACGCCGTACGGCACGGATGCCGGCGCTTCCTCATCGGACTGGGCGGAAGCGGTACGAGCGATGCCGGAAAAGGCATGCTTCAGGGCCTCACCGATTCCCTGACTCCCGGCGGCACGATAGAAGACGTATTGAAAGGTTCCCTGTCCGACTGCCACTTCATACTGGCCAGCGATGTACGCAATCCGCTCTACGGCCCCGAAGGTGCTGCTCACATCTTCGCCCCACAGAAAGGAGCCACTCCCGAGATAGTGGAAGAACTGGACCGACGCGCCCGTCAGTTTGCCGAAGAGTCCGCCCGACGCATGGGCAGAGACGCATCCTTCCAACCCGGTGCCGGAGCTGCCGGCGGACTGGGATACGCCTTCCTGCAATATCTTCAGGCTACCACCCAATCGGGTGCCGACCTCCTGCTCGACCTCTGCGAATTCGACACCCTCCTGACACATACCGACCTCGTCATTACCGGCGAAGGACATGCCGACCGTCAGACACTCATGGGCAAGCTTCCCGAACGAGTAATGCGATGGGCACAGGCACATCAGGTTCCCGTCTGGCTGGTAGCCGGAAAAGCCAGCGATGCCGAATCCCTGCTGAATGCCGGGTTTAGCAGAGTAGACAGCCTTACGCCCGACGATATGCCCCTTGCAGAAGCCGTCCGTCCGGAAGTCGCCCGGGAGAATATCCGCCGGTGGGTAGAAGCCGTATGGAATCAGCTGAAAAAGTAGTATCTTTATCCCGAAATACACACATCCAAATTCCTAAAAACATGAAAGCTTATTCATTACTATATTTGTCGCTGTTTTCCTTTGTAACAATTTCTGCATGCAAGCCATCCCGTACAGCTCAGACGGAAAAAATGAAAGACATGGAAAAGAAAGAGCTCAAAATGCTCGAGGATTCCCAGGCAAAATCAGAAGAGGAAGCCCTGGAAATTTCTTTCGGACCTTCCCATGAAGGCCTGGTCAACTGGGTACTTTCTGATACTGCCACCTTCTCCTACCCTTTCACCCGAAGTATCGAAAAGGAATACGTCACCATTGCCACCTCAGCCGACAAATGCCTACGCATCTATTCATGGAATACGGGCGAAGGCGGAACCATGATCTGCTGGGGTAACCTCATCCAGTACAGAAGCGGAACGGAAATAAAAGCTGTCCACCAGTCGCTCGACATGCAACTGCACCCCGACGGCGAGCACGATGAAATGGACTACGGCAGCTACATCGACACCATCTATACCTATCCTTGTACAGACGGCAGCAAACTGTACATCGCCGACGATTATTTCAGAATATCCGGTAACTATTCCACCAATTCCCTGGTAGCCATGCGAATAAAAGACGGAAACCTCGTCAGCGCCCCCTGCTTCGCACGCCACGGTAAGCGCACAGACGCCGTAGGCTTGGAACACACCGCAGCCGACTGGTACTTCCTTGCGAATCTAGGCGAAGGATGGGACTGGCTCTTCCAATTCGACCCAAAAGCACAAAACCTGTACGTGGCCACTACAGACAGCATGAGCAGCATTACCGACCGATACGACATCTACCATTTCAATGGCACGGACTTCGTCTATCAGAAAACCGGAGCTCCTTTCTGGCTGCATCCCCAGTTGCATCACTACCAGCGTCTGGAACTATTTTTCAGAACGAAAGATTACATCATCCGCATCGACAAGCTGGACGAAGAAACCATGCGATACGCTTCCTGGAAAAGCACACAACAGATGTCGGATACTCCCGAACTGGTGCTGACCGGCAGCTACGTAGAAAAGGACAACACCTTCCTCTTCTCAAAAGGCAGCTACCGCTATGTGGTGACCATGGGCGATAAAGCTACCCTGAAAGTGCAGCACAACGGAAAAACGATTCTGCAACAGACGCAAGAAGCAGAAGAATAGAAATACATCTGCCCTGACATCATAAGGCAAACAACCGGGGCCGGCGGCACAACCTGTTGCAGTTGTCCGCCAAGGCCCCATTAGAAAACACAACGTCCTCCATCTTCATCACTCCCCAAGCTTCGTGAGCATGCCCAAACAGATGATAGCGTGGCTTTACTTCCAGTACCCGTCGACGAAGCGGTGCATTCCCCCAATGCGTTCCGGCCGACTTGTCCAGCAACATCACCGGAGGCTCGTGCGTAAGGAGCACATCCACCCCGTCAGGAATTAAACTTTCCGGATGATTGTAAGCCAGGCCGAAGAACCTCACTCCGTCGATCACGCACCCACGGTCTTGCAGAAAGTGCATCCCGTCGGGCAGGTCCTCAATCCCCTCCGCATCCCAGAGGCACAAATCATGATTCCCTGTCACAAATAGCTTATGAGGATACGGAAGTCCCGCAAACCAGTTCAGGAAGTCAAGTACCTCCTCTTCCGTTCCGTTTTCTGTAAAATCTCCGCAATGCACCACCACATCTGCCTCCGGAAGTTCCGTCAGCCGCGCGTGCTGATTATGCGTATCTGATAATTGAAGAATTCTCATTGAATTGAAATATGAATGTTATCAGTTTCTGTTTCACCCTCTCCAAACACCTTATAATCGGAAAGACCCAGTTCCTCATACCTATGGCCTGCTTCCTTATGAATAGGAATGACCCCTATCCGAGGTTTTACAGTCTGGCATACCTCTCTTAAAGTCTGTACATCGGCATGACCGCTTGTGTGAAAACCATCTTTTACTCCATCATATATCCTGCCCGGAAAAAGGCTGTGAATACGAATTACCTCCTCATTCGCACTTTCTGAATCTGGCTCTGCGTACCCGCTCCACATGGAATAAATCAACCAAGGCTGCTCGTCATTATACACATCCAGCATTCCTTTAATCAGCCTGAAACTACTTGCACGGACAGGAATGAGAAATCCCATAGACTGAAGCCTGTTTTTAACCTTCTTCGTCCGATAATTAATCAACTCAAACGCATCGAACCGAAAGCAGTCCGACTTTTTCCCTGCATACCTCGTAAAAATATCCAATACGCTTTTCTGGTATTTATCCACAATAAATATGCGTTTCGTCTCTTTACAGGCCTGATGAAACGCTGCCAAGCGTTCCAAGTCCGTTGAAGAACAAAGAGCAAATACATACTTGTGCATACGTAAAGCCTGAATCACATGACGGGTTATCTCACCTTCCGTGAGCACATGCTCTTGCTTCCGGCCAAGCATCGTGCCTTCGGTAATAAGCACATCTACGTTTCCAATCCATATTTCTAATGTAGGAAACAATCCTTTCCCCAAGAAGCCATGTCCGCGGAAATCGCCTGTGTGCAATATTCTCTTCCCTTCACATTCAATCAGCAACATATACGCATCGAAAGCTGAATGGCTTACAAAATACGGTGTAACAAATATCTTGCCTTTGCCAGATACATCCATGCGTCTGGCCGTATGGTAAGTATGCATTCTTTTCACCGCTTCCACCAGCTTTGTGTAATCGCCGTGAGCCATCAAGGCCTCATACTTACCAAGCAACACTTCTTTAGCGCCTGGACCAAGGTATTGCGGCACATGAGCCGGAACCAAGTGATGCAGCCCGATGTGGTCACCATGATAATGCGTATAGAACACCGCATCTGCCCCTTCAGTAATTTCTGACACTTGTTCGGCTGTCAGTTCCACCTTGCCCGTTCCAGGAAGATTGCTCCCCAAATCAATCAGCACCTTACAGTCTTCCGTTGATATTTCAGTAATGCATCCTCCTATCTGGTTGACTCCCCGATGAATTGTGATGTTCATAGCTTCAAAAGCGGTTTCTGTTCGTCACTGATACAGATACACGGCTGTCCGATTTCGTCACACGCACTCTTGAAACGATCCATCTCCGGGCCCGCGTATGTCAGATAAAATTCAGGCTTCTCAACCGGAATTTTTACACCTTCAAGTTCTTTCGGCAAAATTCCAAACTCTACCTTTGCCGACAACACACCTTCCATTTCCTGCACAAATTCACGATACCCTCTGTCGCTTCCTAAGGTATCCTTAAACTTGTTAATATGGTCCTGCACGCCAGATTTCGTATTTTTATTAAAAGAGCCATCCCCTTGCAGCCCCGTAGCCCCTATTCCCTTTTTCAGTTCAATGACAGCCAGCCGATAATTCTTTCCTGGCTGTACGGCAATGAGGTCAAAGCGAGGATGAGAATATGCATTCGAATGATAGCTGACACTTTCATCGTCCGTAACCGAAAACTCAATATCTATCACAATGAAATCAGTCTCTTCCCCTTTCCTGTTACACACCGATATTTTCTGTTGCAGCAATCTTTCTTCATGCACCCCATTCGACTCTTCCAACAATGCCTGACTCCATTTATCCATCACCTTTCCTGCCTCCTTAAAATATGCTTCCGGAGTTTCAATCTTCATCAATCCATCACTTTTTGCTTTCAAATCCGCAAAGACCTTTTTAGCCTCGGACACAGACAAGCATTGTTCTTTCCCAATCTTTCTTTTACGGAGCTCTGCCTGTTCGTCATTAGCCATGAATTCCATCCAGGTTCTTGGAATATTCTGATGCTCTTTTTTGAGATAAAAATAGTTAGAATCAAAATTCTTTGTCCGTGAAGTAATTTTTAATATCCGCCCTCCTTTGTAATAAACATGCACCTCATTACCTCTCAAGTGGACATCAAGTTTTTCATCTATCGGTACCTCAGGATTGTTGACTGTGTCATTCGCATAGGCTATAAACCCAGCCCATCTGCCTTTGTCCTTCCAAATACGGTGGTCCTTAAACTCACCTCGTCTAATATATGCCATAATTTTATTTTATGATGATTTCATTTATATCTTTTCCACGTAGCCCAAACCCACTTCAGCAGACTATCCTTCAACTCCTGCGGTTCACGCATCTCCTGCAGGAATCTCCTTTAGCAAAATCCGGCCTTTCATGTTCCGACCCGCATCAATCATGTTCGATACGGTGAATGAATTCAATTCAGGAGAAGATACATAATATTCACAAGTTGACAAATCACACTTTATCTCCACACCAAACAATTCGGCAATCGCCTCCCTATGCACATGAAACATTCGCTTGGCAAGCGGATTTCCATCTCCCATGCAACTATGCTTCCAACGGTCAGCAATCTTCTCAAAAGTCTACTTACAACCTAGCCACCAATGTCTTTTCGTTTACAATAGACACACCATTAGTCGGGAAAAAGCGAATTTTATACTTCTGATGTAATCTTTTGTATTCTGTGACATCATCAAAAATAGTTTGATTAAATGACACCTTATTCTTTCTAGGAAACGATATTATCCCATAAACACGCTGGTTTTCAATAATACCTTTATCCCTAAATATTTGCACTGTAGATATAATCTGAGTCTTTACTTTATCTTTATATACAGATATATTTTTTGACTTACAATCTTTTATCTCTACAAAAGCCATACCTATATTTTCCCGCTCACTTTCAGGGAATAACACACATTCGCAATGTGACAAATCTTTTCCTTTCTCATCTTTAAACTGATGATCATCAAAAATATTACAGACCACCGACAATTGTGCGGAATTTTCAAAAACCAGGCAATCCATATCCGTAGTACTATCAGGAACTTGCGGTATGATTTCATGAAATTCCACTTTCCTGCTGCTATTTGTTCTTTCAGTAAAATCAGCAATATACAGTTTAGAGGCAGTACTACTACAAAAGACTGATTGCGGATAAACGACCTGTATTTTACTCTTCATCTTCGTAGTAATTTAAAAGTTCCAAATACTCCTCTGAATTCTTCTTATATGCCTTATTTAAATAATTGTCCTCAATTATACCATCTTCATCTTGTACACAGCGAAGAGTTCCACTATCCAATTCAAAGACAGACACCAATTTGGGGTTAATCCATGCCGAATGAGAAGCAAAATCAAAAACTTCCTCTTCTGGAATATTATCTCTTACCAACCCTCCCATCATACAATTATTAAGGGCAAACAATATATATGGACTATGTGTGGTAATAATAGCAGCATGTTTCTTATCATTCTGCATAATTTCCAGCAACCAATAAACAAATTCCTGTTGTGTATCTGGGAAAAGATTCTGCTCAGGCTCTTCTATAAACAACTGAGTATAATGATAATTAAACAACCGCTCCATAACGTGAACAGCCTCATATATATTATGAGACAAATCTTCTGGTGACAAATCCGAAAGCTTGTTTATTGCCTTTACATCATAACTCTCAAGCATTTTAAACATAGAAATCAATAGATTGGAATGTTTCTTGAAGTTACTGATATTTTCTCCATCAGCAATTCTATTGGCCACCATAATCATTTCATTAGCGAAATCCTTTTTCGCCATTTCTTTTGACGGAGACAACGCCCTTTGCTTCTGATACAGATTTGATAACATATATATTATCGTCTGGTATAATGGCAATACAGATTGAACACCACTCGATGCATTCGTAAGCAATAACTTTGCTCCATTGTCAAATATATAGTCCTTGTCATTAATATTTTCATAAGAAACTTTCCTGCTAAGAAGATTTGAAATATCAAGTTTCTTAATATCTTCTTTAGCTTCCGACCAGTCATAGGCAAAATAAAGTAACACATTGTTTCCTTCATTATACTTGCTAAAATTAGGTACTCCAGCCACAAAGTTACGTTCCGAAGGGATATAACATATTTTGGGATAAGAGAATACCATTTTATCATTTAACTTAATAGTAGTCTTCTTTGAGCTATGAGTATAAGTTATAGTCATAGCCTCTCCCTCATACTTTATACTCGCATTTTTGTGAAAATATCCATCCAGTTTATGATATTCTACAAGAGAATCATAAAATACGCCCTGTTTTTGGTAATTTTCCAGCTGTTTATCATTCAAGAAACAAGTCTTCTCTACCCACTGACAGTGGCAAAGTATTTTAGATATAGTACTCTTTCCTGACGATTGAGGTCCCATAAAAACATTTATTCTGTTCACCTCAAATTCTACAAGCTTTATCGCTCCTATATTCTTTATTGTAAGTTTTTGCATACCTTTTTCCCTTATTTAATGTGTATCTTGCGCTTAAATAAAAAATTGAAGAACATCTTTTCCTATTTTAAATTGGAAACCTCTTATAAATAGAATTACACACTTATATTTTAATAAAATCCTATTTACAAATATACACATTCTTTTGATAGTTATTTAGATGTTCAATAATAAAACAACATTATAACTATGACAAGTTTATCAATAAAATCCTACATGAATCTGATTCTATTTATTTACTCTCCAGCTGAGCAGGCGAAGAAAGCCCCTCGTTGGCATCATAGCTCTGTTTTGACGGAATCACACCTCTTACCCCACCTTTCGGATTAGGCACATCGCCCTTGTAGCGCGGAATCAAGTGCATATGTACGTGAAAGACCGACTGTCCAGCCGCCTCGTTCACATTAATACCCACATTGTATCCGTCCGGATGGTATCGCTCGTCTACCTTCTGCTTCACGTACTGAAGCACCACATTCATGGCCTCCCGTTCGTGATTGGTCAGGTCAAAATAAGAAGCCACATGCCGCTTGGGGATAATCAGTGCATGACCAGGCGATACCGGATAACCGTCATAGAACGCCACACAAGTAGCCGTCTCACAAATAATTTCCACTCTTCGCGACAGACGGCAGAAAGGACAAACCTCCCCTTCCTTCCGGGGCAACTTATTGAAATGCTGATACTGATAAAGCTCATAGCTCGAATTACGTTCCAAACTCTGGAAAGGCAGTCGCACATTACACTGATAGGTGTACTGGCGATGAATGGCATGCAATCTGAATCCTTCTTCCGTCAGGTCACGACGCACGGCAAAAAAGGCCGTTCCCGTAGAAACAAGAAGGTTCGTGACATTCATCATCACTTCCGCCTGTGCGTATGGCTCCAATACATTCAGTACATAGTGGTATAGGGTAGTAAGTATTTGTGATTGTGGTATTTGCATACAATTAGCGATTTGAGTTTTATTAAAACTATAATACACACAAAGATAAAACGTTTTATTAACTTATTATAATTACAACTTATCCTTGTTTGCTCTTTTACTCCCCCACCACATACACCGGCTGATACTTCGTCCCCGCATTCTTCAACACCTCTTCCTTCACCAGCTCCCGAATCACCCGCGTAGACTTCGACGAATTAAACCCTGTGAGCTGTTCAAAATCGCGGCGTTGCAGGAAAGAATGCGTCTTGAAATACTCCGCTAATTTCTGTTTCACCTCTTCCTCGTCCAGTTTGGCAGAATGATGCGCCTCGTCCACCTTGCGCTCCAGATACACACTCTGAAAGCGGTCAATCAAATCCTTGTCGGGCGTGAACTTGATGCTTCTCACCTGTACATCGTCATCCTTAATATACTTCGGATTAATGTCCGGCGCACATTTCAGACTCAGACTGAAATAGCCGATTCCTTCCAGATGCACCGCATATCCGTTGCTCAGGTTCTCATAGAGTTCATCGTTCAGGGCCGTGATGACGGCTGCCACATCGGCCGGAGAGGCGGTACATTTCTTGCGTATCGCTTCACGGATTTCACGGGTGGTCACCACGTCTTTAGTAATCACTTTTGCATGCAACTTCGGCGCGGAGACTCCCTCCTTTACCGGATTCTCAAACAGGTCAAATTTTATAGCCATAATCGTTTTAGTTATATTGTAATTATACTTCTTTCGAAATGCTTATACAAAAATACCTCGACACGTTGCTGTCAAGGTCGCGACACGAACGTGACGAGACATCAGCACGAACGTGTCAAGACCTCGTCACGTACGTGTCGAGGTAAATTTAACTCAATTTTTAAGAAAAAGCAAGAAAATGTAATAAAACATCAATTACTACAATCATTTATTTTCTATCAATCAAAACTATACAATTTAAATGAAGTACAACATAAAAAAGAGAATTCATTTTATATATTATCATGTTTATAATATCTTTGTATGAAGCAACTCAATAAATAATTGTCAAAACAAAAATCACTATGCCAGAATATATACCACTTCACAAAAACGATACATCTTCAAATGGACAAATAAGAATTATAGACGAAGACAGACTTTGTTTCCTTGTAGAATCTACAAGCAAAGGAGCATACGGCTTACGAACCATATCAAAATCCCTCTTGAAAGAATACATCGATTACTTTGAGAAACATCCAGATGCAACACCTTACGATGCCCGCAATGACTTATCTGGATTGACTCAAACTGATAAATATGAATATGGATATACTTCTACATTAACTTTAATGGCCAAAATGGCTTTAGGAAAAGAGGCAATTATCAATACCTCTGAAAACAGCAGATTATCGCACACAAACAAGAAGCCACACCAAATTATATTCTACGGTGCCCCAGGCACAGGGAAGTCATACACTATCAATGAAACGACCAAGGATGAAAGTGTAATCCGTACGACATTCCATCCAGACAGTGATTATTCTACATTTGTAGGTGCTTACAAGCCTACCACTATTCAAGTAACAATGCGCGACGTGTCTGGACATAAAATTATCGAAGGCGGAAAAGAAGTGAAGGAAGACCGTATTGTGTATGAATTTGTAAACCAATCCTTTCTACAGGCCTACATACAGGCTTGGAAATATTATGCCGAAACAGCGGTTGACGCAGAGCCACAAAAACAATATCTTATTATTGAAGAAATAAACCGTGGTAACTGTGCCCAAATCTTTGGTGATTTATTCCAGCTTCTTGATCGAAACTCCACGGGGTTCTCTGACTATCCCATCTATACAGACAATGATATGAGGAAACAACTTTTCAAAACTTTTGAAGGACTCTCCATTTCTCAGTCTGAAAACATCAACAACCTATACAACGGACGAAACGTTACAGAGCAGGTACTCAAAGGAGAAATCCTGCTTCTGCCAAACAACTTATATATCTGGGCAACCATGAATACCAGCGACCAGTCACTCTTTCCTGTGGATTCTGCATTTAAACGTCGCTGGGAATGGCAATACATGCCTATCGGCAAAGGTTATGATGACAACGGAAATGAGTTAAACTGGAAAATATGTATAGGAGCAAACGAATATGACTGGTGGTCATTTATTGAAAAAATCAATCTCCAGATTGGTTCTACAACTAACTCAGAGGATAAAAAATTAGGTTTTTTCTTCTGCAAAGCTGAAAATAACTGCATCAGTGCAGAAACCTTCGTTGGAAAAGTCATATTTTACTTATGGAACGATGTGTTTAAAGACTATGGATTTGACGGTACTATTTTCAAAGATACAGATGGTGGCACACTTTCCTTTGACAAATTCTATAGAGCAGACCGCAATGGCAAGGCCATCGTACAGAACGACAAAATTGATTTATTCCTAAACAATTTAGGTGTAAAAATGACCAATGATTCTGAAAACCTTTTTTTAGATGAAAACGGAAACACTGAAAATTCACCAACAAAAGATTTCTCCAGATATTCTTTAAACGGGAATGGAAATTACAGCAAAGGAGGTATCGTTTATGAAGCTATAAAACTATATGCTGAAAATAATCCAGAAATAACTGCACAAAAAATAGTTGACACATGGCTTTCTCTTTCAATAAACATTTCTAATCTGATAGAAACAGATGACATGTGGAATAAAAGAAAAGAGCAGACTAAAGATGCCAAGTTTGAGTCAAAATCTAAAGTTCTTACTTTACACAACGGAGAAGTTATTCACATCTCTAATCAATTCAATGTAAACCGTATACAAGATTTCATCAATTGCGTGAATGCACAAGACTGGAATATCAGAATTGAAAAATTATGAAAATCATCATAGAAGGACATAAATATCTTGCAGCAAGTGTAAAAGGCATTCTCCACGGCATTGATGCTTTGGAGAATGTAGAAGGCTATGTAATCCTGAATTATGTGGGCTATTTTTATAATACCCAACTGCATGACTGCGTATTTATCTTGCCCAAAGTCCTTCTGGAAGAGATAGATGGAAAAGAATTGGTTTTTGGGAAATATGAACCTGAAAACATTATCAATCTCGATACAAGCAATCTGCTTACTCAAAAAGAAAAGAATTTCATTTATGAGTTCTCTGTATGGATTTATCGTACAATTGATGTGTTCAGAACAGACCGGAATAACCAGACAGACATTGTTTTTCATAAAAAAATTGTCCATATAGGGAAAGGAAGCCGCAGATTAAGCAACACATTCCTGGACATATTACTTTCTCTTATTCAATTCAATAAGGATAACAGAAGTTTTTTCTTCTTCATTTTGAGAAACCTGCATTCCGGTTATAATAAAATAAACTGGACCCGTACCATAGGAACAACCACTGCCATCGTACAAAACAACCATCCAGTGTACCTGAATCCCGTCAACAAAAAACGACAGATAAACTTTGACGAAGAACTTCTGGTCATATTCTTCTCCATTCTGAACTACATAGGCGACCATTACGGATTTACTAAAGAAATAGACTGCCACTTCAACCTGATTAAAGGTAAACAGTTTGATGCATACTTGAACGGGTTGGGCAAGACCCGCCTATTGCAAATAAAATACAAATATTTCTCCGACAAGGCACTGGAACTTTGGAATCTTTGTTATGCCTTTTTTGATGCGGCAAGACAGGTCCAGATAAATACCGACCTGCAAGAATACCTTCTTGTAAAAAATTTCAATATTGTTTTTGAAGCGATTATTGATGAACTTATCGGCGACAAAGACATTCCTAATGGATTAAAAGAGCAGGAAGACGGAAAGATGGTGGATCACATGTACACCTACAAAAGCCTGACAACTACCGATGAACAGCCTATTTATTACATAGGTGATTCTAAATACTACAAACGAGGCAATGCCATAGGACAGCATTCTGTCTACAAGCAGTTTACCTATGCTCGTAACGTGATTCAATGGAACTTGAACTTGTTCATGAATGGCGAAGACGAGAAGAACAGCTTGTCAAAAGCAAAAGGAGTGTCCAAGTTGCGGGATGACCTGACTGAAGGATATAACATTATCCCAAATTTCTTTATCAGCGCCCGACTAAATGAAGAACTGAACTACAAAGAAGAATTGCAAATCACAGATAAGCAACATACTCATTTCAATAACAGACAGTTTGACAACCGACTGTTTGACCGCGACACATTGCTTGTATGTCACTATGATGTAAATTTTCTTTATGTAGTGTCATTGTATGCACGAAACAATGCCTTACAAAAAGATTCATGGAAGGCTGCGGTTAGAGAGAAGTTCCGTCAGGAAATACAAAAGATTCTGGAAGATAATTTCCAGTTCCATGCCATGAAAGCACGCAGCGGAGTGAATGCGGAATCATACATCAGGGAGCATTTTCAGGAATTACTTGGAAAAATCTATACGCCATATCCGGAAAAAGACATTTATTCATTGGCTCTCAGCAAAGATTTTCCTAATGAAAACCAAACTCTTCTGGACAAGCTGGGTAAATACTTTGTCATCCAGAAATGTCAAATGGGAGAAGACCCGAAACCTATGTTTGAACAATACGCTTCTGAGACAAGAGGCATAGTTCCATCAGAAATGGTCACTTCTGTAAAAAATGTATTTACAGGTTTTATCCGTGTCAAAGATGAGGATTATGAAATATTCCGAAACCATCAGGCTCAATTATACACGATGGAAAAGATTCCAGCAATCAATCTCATTGAGGTAAAATACTTCCTGCCTATGGTAGGTGGAAAGATTGACGGAGTCTATAAAATAGAGAGATTACAGTTCGGCAATTATCAGGATAAAGAGGGTAATACACGACCATGCCTGAAATTCAAACTTGGAAAGTACATTCACATTGGAGATACATGGAAATCTATTTATGATATAATGCGTCCAGGAGAAGTTATCTCCATTGAAGATATTATCAGAATGTATAACAAGGCAAAGTAACAGAGTAAAATCATGGACATCCTCTCCAAAGACCAGCGGCACAAAAACATGGCTGCCATTCATTCGGCTAACACCAAGCCGGAAATGATAGTCAGGAAGTATCTGTTTGCTCATGGATTCAGATACCGCCTGAACCATCCGCGTCTGCCGGGACGTCCGGACATTGTGCTGCGGAAATACCGCACCTGCATCTTTATCAACGGCTGTTTCTGGCATGGTCATGAGGGTTGCAAATATTACGTCATTCCCAAATCGAACACGGAGTTCTGGACACGAAAAATTACACGCAACATCGAGCGTGACAAGCGGGTACAGCAGGAACTGGCACGAATGGGGTGGCACTGCATGACGATATGGGAATGTGAGTTGAAACCCCAAAAACGGGAACAGACGCTCCTGGCACTGGAATATACGCTCAACCATATTTACCTGAAAGACCACACCGTGAGCTATTCCTTTGACGAAGAAGAGAAACCGCTTATGGCTGCGGAAGAATCAGAAGATACTTATCATACCCTAAAAAAATAAACCTCACAACATCAGCTCCATAGTAGTACCCATAATAGGGGTAATCTATCTGCTGGCCGGTGGCCAACGATACGACCACAACTAACGGGATGCCTGAGCGATAATCTCCTTCACCACCTCCACATCGGCCGGGAGCCACGCCACGCTGTCCAGCTCTTCCAGTCTCAGCCAGGCGGCACTCTCATGCTCTTTCAGCACCAGACTGCCGGAAACGACCGAACAGCGGTAGCAATGCATCGTGAGGTGGAACGACGGATACTCACAGTTTACCGTGGTGAGGAAGGCATCCACCCGGATGACGGTGTCCAGTTCCTCGCGAATTTCACGCACCAGGGCCTCTTCCCTGCTCTCGCCCGGCTCTACCTTTCCACCGGGAAATTCCCAATAGTCCTTGAACTCGCCATAGCCGCGCTGGGTGGCGAAGTACTTTCCGTCGCGCACCATCACCGCTGCCACGACCTCGATGTGTTTCTTCACTTCGCAGCACTCTCCTTCCCGACGGATGCACCAGAACGGGACGGACTTGGCGTCGGTAAACTCTTGCATCCGCCAGGCTGATTCGAAACCGCTGGCCACGAAATGCATGGGTACAAACAAGTCGGTACGGAACACGTCGAGAAACTGACGGGCTCCGCGGGTGTAGCCGTTGCCGATGCGCCCGTCTACGGGGAACATCACCACATCGAAACGGTCGGTGAGTTTGCGGATGTCTTTCAGCTCGCCCAGGAAACGCTTTTCTTCCTTGGCAGGGTCAATGTCGATGCCGAAGTCGGAGCTGTAGACCAGTCCCCCGTGATAATCGTCGGTCAGGAAGCGGGCGTACCAGTTGTTCAGGTCACCGGCATGGAAGATACGCTTGCCGTCGGTCTCTATCACCCACGACACACCGCTGTCGTTGCTTCCGGTGGCCGTCACGCGGAGGAGTTCGTCTTCCCACGTGACACCTTTCCCCAGCCAAGCGTCGGCTTCTTCCTTCTGCGCCCGACGGTGTTTCAGGATGTCTTTCGAAAGAATGTAGCGCACGTTCGCTTTCCGGGTTCGCCAGGAGAAGATGTGGCGGTTGAAATGGTCTTCATGGAAATGGCTGGAGAAAACGTACAGGGGCTTGGGCGACTGCAACAGGCGGGGCATCACGCCGGCAGGGTCCATCCAGTAGTCGAACACGAGGATGCAGCGGTCAGTCTCGAGGGCAAAGCCGCTGTGGAAGATATAGGTAAGTTGCATAGGCTGCTTGAATAGTTTGTGCAAAGATAGCGTTTTTGCCGGAAAGCGTGATATTACTTACAAAGGCAGAAAAAGATACGTCCAAAATATTCGTATCTTTGCGTCAAACTAACAGCTACATGGAGAATACGAAACAAGACATAAAACGCATGCAGTGGGAAAACGACCCGCTCTACCGACTGATAAGAACCATCAAGAATGTGATGGACCGATACTACCTCGACCCTCTCATCGGATTGCTTTTCCCGACGGCGGGCGACATTTTCTCTTCGGCCATGACACTGCCCTTTCTCACGGTATCGCTGTTCAAAATCAAGTCCATTCCCCTCACCCTGGCCATCCTCTACAACATGCTGGTGGACATGATGCTGGGTATCATTCCGCTCTGGATTGGCGACCTGCTGGATATTTTCAGCCGTTCGTACGCGAAAAACTACCGCTTGATTGTGGGGTTCGTGGAAGGTGACAAAGAGGTGATTCAAGAGGTGAACCGCAAAGCCGTGGTGACAGCCGCAGGCATCCTGGTGCTGTGCGTAATTATCTACTGGGTGGCCAGACTGGCGGTCTACCTGACCACGGTACTGTGGGGATGGATAAGCGGACTGTTTTAAGTATCCCGGAAAATACGTACCTTTACGCCAAAATCATTCATCATGGGAAAGAAAGAATACATGCAGGCCAACAAGGACTGGCTGGCCGAAAAGGCAAAGGAAGAGGGAGTGATGCCGCTCCCGAAGGGTATTTATTACAAGGTGCTGGCATCGGGCAAGAACGACGGCAAGCATCCCACACCGCGGAGTATCGTCACCGCGCACTACACGGGATGGACCATCAACGGCAAGAAGTTTGACAGCAGCCGCAGCGGTGCGCCCGTAGCCTTCCGCCTGAGCGACCTGATTGAGGGATGGATTATCGCCATGCAGCAGATGTGTGTGGGCGACAAATGGGAGGTGTACATCCCGTCGGAAATGGGATACGGAAAGTTCTCACAGCCCGGCATCCCCGGCGGCTCCACCCTGATTTTTGAGATTGAATTGTTTGGAATAGCCTGAGTACAGGCTATTCCGAATTATCTTTATCTTACAGTGCAGCTTTCAGAATAGAAAGGATGTCCTGTTCGTTCAGCGGAGCAAACGTGCCCGGTGCGTCCAGTCCTTCATTCACGGCAATGTGGTGTGCCATTTCTTCCAGACGGGAATCGTCGATGCCTACCTCGCGCAGGGTCATCGGCATACCCAGGCTCTTGAAGAACTGTGCGGTACGTGCGATGGTCTGCTCGGCAATTTCCGACGGAGCCTGATCGGCAGCCAGTCCGAACACGTTCACACCAAATTTCACGATGCGTTCCTGTGTGCGCTCGTTGAGCACGTGGCGCATCCAGTGCGGTGTGATGATGGCCAGACCTTCTCCATGCGTAATGTCATAATATCCCGACAGGGCATGTTCGATGCCGTGCATAGGCCAGGGAGAGCCGCCGGTACCGAGGGCCAGCAGGCCGTTGCAACCAAAGGTGCAGGCATACATGATTTCGGCACGCGCTTCGTAATCGTCCGGTTTCTCCAGTGCAATCGGAGCATATTTCATCAGGGTCTTTACCAGTGTTTCACAGAAACCGTCGGCCACGGAGTTGGAAGCATGGGTGAAATACTGTTCCATCACATGATTGATGGCATCGGCCACTCCTGCTGCCGTGTGCTTGGCATTGACCGTGAAGGTATAAGTCGGGTCAAGGAAAGAGCAGGCCGGGAACAGATGCGGGTCGATGTAGGCCACCTTGTCATTGGTCTCTGTGCGGGAGATGACTCCTCCGGCATCGTACTCACTGCCCGTAGCGGCCAGAGTAAGAATATCCACAATCGGCAGTGCAGCCAGTGTAGGAGCCTTACCGATAATCAGGTCCCAGGTCTCGCCATCGTATTTAGCACCTCCGGCAATGGCTTTCGAACAGTCGAGTACCGAACCGCCGCCCACAGAAAGAATCACGTCAATCTGCTGTTCCTTGCAGATACGCACGCCTTCCACTACACTAGTGGAGTATTTGGGGTTTGGTTCGATACCACCCAGTTCAAAAATCTCAAAATCTTTCAACAGTTCTTTCACGCGGTCGTACAAGCCGATACGCTTGATGCTTCCGCCACCGTATGTCAACAGGATGCGACGTCCGAACGGGCGCATCACCTCTGGCAGTCCAGCCACTACATCCCGGCCAAAAATCAGACGGGTCGGGGTTTGATAGTCAAAGTTCTTCATTGTTTGTTCCTTTTTTTGTCGTTTTAATTATGGATGTGGCAAAATTACGCAAAAGAAACCATAGACAATGATACAAATTACCGATGTTTCTACCCCAATGCTCGATTTATCTTTTTTTCATAAATCCGCATCATTGTATGTTCACACCAGTCTGGGATGTCGGACATATTCTCACACTGCCGGCTGCAATTCGCCCGATGCGGTCATGCGGTGTAGTTCCTTTCTTCCTTCGGCGGTACAAACGCCCGCCAGATAGGTCAGCACGGCATTGCCATACGTAAGGGCACGCTTCGGTTCCTCATAAGGGGCAAAAAGTGCATAAAGCAAGGTGTTTTCAAAAAACATGAAAGCCAGCTCAAAATTACTTTCCGGCTGTATCAGCTTTTTCTGCTGGGCTTCACGGAACAGGCTGGCACACTTTTCATGCAGAGGTTCACGGTATTCCCGGCTGAAAAGTGCCAGGGCTTCCGGGTATTTCACAATCTCCCGGCAAAAATCGGCCGACAATATTCCCGAAAGGGCATACGTCTGATAGTTCAGATAGACAATGGCCTCCAGACAGTTCAGCGTGCGGCATTTCTCTTCTATCTGTTTTCTGCTTTTTTCTATCTGAAAAGACACACAGGCTTCCAGCAGTTCACTCTTGCTCAAAAACACCTGGTAAAGCGTCCGTTTGGAGATATGCAGCGCTTCAGATATGCTATTCATGGAAGTGGCCTTTATTCCGTTCTTGTGGAAACAGCCTGAAGCTGTCCGGATAATCTTTCTTCTCAACACTCGTGGGTCCATAATTTTTTGTTTTCGTTTGGACAAATATCACGGGATTTTGCAGAAACTCATTTGTTCCATACCGTTTTTCTTTTGTCACCTTCACGGCCCGGACGAGCGTTTAAACTTTTTTTGAATACGTCTTCCGGTTTGTTCACATTCCTTGAATCTGCCACACGGCTGTAGGTATTCCCGAGAATAAGTATTACATTTGCCTGAAAATAAAATTGACAGATGATGAAAGAAGAAGTGATAGAACTGGACACAGTGGATAAATACAACAAATTCTTCGGAGTGGAGACGTATCATCCCATGGTTACCGTGGTAGACCTTTCAAAGATTACTCAACCTGCACAGCCATTTACCATAAATTATGGCATCTATGCCTTGTTTCTGAAAGATACGCTCTGCGGAGACATTACCTACGGCCGGCAGCCTTACGACTATCAGGAAGGAACCATTGTCTGTTTTGCACCGGGACAAGTGGCTTCCATCCACGCACAGGAAGGAACGCGTCCCACCGGATACGGACTGCTCTTCCATCCGGATTTTATTCGCGGTACCCAACTGGGACACGACATCCGGAATTATTCTTTCTTCTCTTACGAAGCCCGCGAAGCCTTGCACCTCTCGGAAGAAGAACGGCACACGGTGATAGACTGCCTGCATAAAATCGATACGGAGCTGAGACGTCCTGCCGACAAGCACAGCCGGCGGCTGATTACGGCCAACATCGGACTGTTGCTGGATTACTGCATGCGTTTCTATGAGCGGCAGTTCACCACACGCGAAGCCTCCAACAAGGACATCATCGTACGCTTTGAGCAGCTGTTGGATGAGTACTTCGACGGACAGACACCTCAGGAAGAAGGATTGCCTACGGTGAAATATTTTGCTGAACGGGTATTCCTCTCGCCCAACTATTTCGGTGACATGATCAGTAAACAGACGGGTAAGACGGCTTCCGAGTATATCCAGTCAAAGGTAGTGGAAAGAGCCAAGGACATGCTGCTTTCTACCACCAAGCCCATGAGTGAGATTGCCTACAGCCTGGGCTTCCAGTATCCGCAGCACATGAGCCGCATGTTCAAGCGGGTGGTAGGTCACAGCCCCAATGAATACAGAACGCTGCAAAGGGGCTGAACCGTCCTTTTTACTTGTTCTTCTGATTATCTTCCGCATACTTGGAAGGAGACACGCCGAACATGTCCGTGAAATGCTTGCGGAACGTGGGCAGATCATTGAAGCCCACGCGCTCGGCTACCTCCGTGACCGGGAGACTGGTTTCCATCAGCAGGAATGCGGCCTGCGTCATGCGGATGTGGCGAATCAGTTCCACAGCCGACAGGTCGGTGTGCTGTTTCAGTTTGCGGTAGAGCGTAGCCTGACTCATGTGGAGTTCTCCGGCCAGCACCTTGACATTGAACTCCGGATTGCTGGCATGGCCCTCGATGCACGACAGCACCTGTTGCATGAACTCACTTTCGGTGCCTTCGGGTTTCTCTTCCGATACGGAAGAAGCATGTAGCAGCGTACGGGTGTAAATCTGCTTCAGGCGACGACGCATGTCGAGCAGATGGGCCACCTTGGCCAGCAGCACTTCCGGATTGAACGGTTTACGCACATAGTCGTCGGCTCCACGATAAGAAGCTTCCACACTGTCCTTATCTTCTGCTTTGGCCGTAAGCAGCAGAATGGGAATGTGAGCCGTTTCCTTCCGCTTGCGCAGCTCGGCACAGCAGGTAAATCCGTCCATCACCGGCATCATCACATCCGACAGAACCAGGTCGGGCACCTGTTCCACGGCCACCTTCACTCCCTCTTCTCCGTTCTCCGCTTCCAGTACCCGATAGTGTTTCTTCATCAGGTCGCGCAGGTAACGGCGCATGTCGGTATTGTCTCCTATGATAAGTACCGTCTGACGGGCGGCGGTACGTTCTTCCTCCGTTTTCTGTGAGGTTTCTTCCGCTTCCGGCAACAGCATCAGGTCTGAGATACTTTCTCTTCCCTTTTCTTTATCATCCGCGTCCGGAGTTTCATCCCACGTGCAGTCGTCTTCTTCGAAATGCGATTTTCCTTCGGGCAGGTACACAGCGAACGATGTTCCTTTTCCCGGTTCACTCTCCACGTTCACCCGTCCGTGATGCATTTCCACGATGTGCTTCACGATTTTCAGTCCCACTCCCATGCGGGTAGAGACTGCCGGATCTGCATCGCCGGTTACGAAAGGCTCAAAAATGTGTTGCAACAATCCGGCATCTATTCCCTTTCCGGTGTCCGTCACCGAAATGCAGCAGAAAGGTTTCTGGTCGAACTCCTTCCGTTCTACCGAAAGGCTGATTTTTCCTCCTTCGGGTGTGTATTTAAAGGCATTCGAAATCAGGTTCTGGATGACTGATGAAAGCTTCTCCCGGTCGGCCCATATTGTGACATGTTCCGCCCCCTGCACCCATGCATACGTTATCCGGCGTTCGGCTGCCAGCGGCTGAAAACCTTCTGCCACATCCCTCATCAGGGATAGCACGTCTACCGCAGACAGACGCAACTTCACCATGCCCGCTTCTGCTTTCTGGATATACAGCAAACGGTCGGTAAGGGTATGCAGTCCTTCGGCATACTTGAACATAACAGACAAACGGTTGTAAAACGGATGTGCGGGTGTAATTTTGGAGAGCAGTTCACGCAGCGGAGACAAGATAAGGGTAAGCGGAGTGCGCAGTTCATGAGCTGCCATCGTGAAGAAAGCCTCACGCTCCTTGCGAAGTTCCACTTCCTTGTTTCGCTCCATATTAGCCGTAAACAGTTCATGCTCCAAACGCAATTCATACTGTATCTGCTTTTGCTTCAACCGCAGACGATGCAAGTAAATCAATACGATACTGACCAGACCAGCTGCTACGAGCAAGCGGAACCAGAGGGTTTCGCTCCAATGAGGAGCAATCACCACCTTCAGGCTACTGATATCCCCTTCACTCTGATCCTGGAAAATAGTCTTCACCTGAAAAGTATAGGTACCGGCCGGCAGACGGTCGTACGAAATTTTTTCTCCTTCATCGGCCATAATCCATTCCTCCTGATAAGGATACAGGCGGAAAAGGTACTTCTGAAGTTTCGTCAGATAAAGCAGATTGGTAAACAGCAGAGAGAAACTGCGGTTTTCATGCGTCAGGTGCAGTTCGGAGGTATAAAGGAGCGACTGAGGCAACACCACCTGCCCGTTGACCTTCTGCCCGATTTGCACGGGGGTATGGTTCACTTCCAGGTCGGTAAAAATCACCCGTCCCTTTTCCTTCGGATAATTAAAGCGAAGGTCGGAAGGACGAAAATAGGTCAGCATGCTGTGGTTTCCCCAGAAAAGGAAGTCCTCGCCGAAAAAGACAGAGCGGTTGCTTCCCGAAATATAATAGTTATAGAATGACTGCAAGTGACGGCTCAGACGGGAAATGCCGGAGTTGGAGCCTACCCAAAGAGAGTGGTCGTTGTCTTCGGCCAGCGTGGTCACAAAATTGCTGCACAAACCCTGGGCGGTGGTATAGCGGGTCAGGATGCTGTCTCCTTCCGGCGAACAGGCCACCAAACCGCTTCCGGCGTATCCCGCCCACAGTTTCTTGTCTGTCCCATACAGCAGGGCGCGGACTTCGATTTCCGTATCCGGTATTCCGGCCTTAGCCTCATATCCGGCGTGTGTCCGCAGCACCTTGGTACCGCTCATCCACAGCCGCAGCAAGCCTCTTCCGGTTCCCAGCCACAAAGTCTGATTATCTCCGGCCGCCAACGCACGTATATGTATATGATCCGGGATTTGCGGATTACTCCAGCCGACGTGCGTTGAAGTTCCCCGCTGAAAGTCCACCCAGTACAGGCCGTCGCTGGTACCCGCCCAACATTGTTCGTCCGAAACCATAAGCAGGCTCCATACCACCGGAGAAGGCTGGCCGGGAGTGCCAACCCGCATGTCATCCCACTTCCGGTCTTTTCCGTAACGAAGCACCCGTCCGTCCTGCGTGCCGAACCAGAAACCTCCATTCTTGTCCGACGAACTGCAAAGCACGGTTTTCAGGCCCGGGATGCCGGTATCAAACGATTCAAACGACAGCGTATGCGACACGTCAAAAGGCTGCGTGCTCCGCAACACTCCCTTGTGAAACGTAGCCAGCCAGACGTAACCTTCTTCGTCCATCTGGATGCCACAGATTTCATTGGAACGTGTCTGCGCATACTGGTGATAAAACAGCTGGCGCAGGTCGGAAAACAGCACCCCTCCTCCTTCGGTGCCAATCCAGAGCAGTCCTTCCTCGTCGTAATAACCAGAAATCATACGTGTTTCGAAATATTGTTTTCCGTTATGAAGGAAGGACTGAAAATCGCGCAACTTGATTTCCCGTTCCGGCGTAAGGCTCAACAAAGTATATCCGTTCCAGGTCACGGCCAGGTACCGGGAATTCCCGATCGGGAGCAAACGAAAGACATCATTATGCGACAGCTGCTCCCCCATTCTTTCTGAAATATACTGCCAATGATGCAACTTTCCGTTTGTCAGATCATAACCATACAACCCGTCACCCACAGTGGAAATCCAGATAAACGAATCATCGTTCAGTACAGAGGAAACCCACTTACTAGACGACAACTGCCCGTCACAAACTTTCTTCAACTGCTTTTGCCCGGGGGTAAAACGATAGACCGTTCCATTCCGGCTTGCACAATATAACGCTTTACCATCTTCTGCCATACACAGCACCACAAACGGATCGCTTTGTAAATTGTTCACCACATGACGCACAGAAACAAACGCTGTGTCCTGCACATAGGAGGACGGAAAAGTCACCTCCGACAATTCGCTGGAAGATACGCCCCAGCAGCTGCCCCCAGAACCGGCTACAAAGTCGGCAAACATCACAGGCTGTTTGCTCACCGAATCGCATACGGGAAGAAAGCGTTCGTATTTCTTGTCGAACAAAAACAAGTTCTGTTCCGAACGAAGAAGCAGGTAATCCGTATCCAGCGATACCACCCGGTCAATTCTCCGGTAAAAAATTCCCGGCATCCGGAACACTTTGAAGGTACGTCCGTCGTAACGGTTCAGTCCGCTTCCGGTTCCGAACCACATGAATCCTTCCGTATCCTTTGCCACGGAATGAATGTCGTTGTCCGACAATCCATCGTTCATATTCAATACCTGAAAATCCTTCTCGGAAAGTGTCTGTGCACCCGCCGGAAGAAGCGAGAAAATACAAAGGAAAGATACAATGAGCAGGCAGTATATATTTTTCATTTCTCAGATTAAGCTATATAATGGTTACGCAAAGAAACAAAAATCTTGTCTAAAAAGTCAGAATACCGGTAAAAAAAACAGTTTTTACCCCCATAAAAACGCAGATAAGAAGAATACCGACTGTTAATGCAACGTTTACCCGCTGCCCTTACACCATTTATTTCGGAGATTTGCGACAAGAAAACCTGCCAACTTGTTTAACCATCTATATATAAACTTTAATCTTAAAACCATGAGTCACATGAAAACACAATTCATCTCTCTGCTCATAGCCTTGCTGGCAGGACTATTACCACTGCAAGCGCAACAGGTGAGCATCTCCGGAATTGTTACAGACAAAAAACTGAACGAGCCTATCATCGGAGCTTCAGTAGTAGTTAAAGGTACAAGCAACGGTTGTATCACCGACCTGGACGGAAACTTCCAGCTGAACAACGTTGCCTCAGGAAGTACATTGGTAGTTTCCTACATCGGTTATCAAACCCAGGAAATCCCCGTACAAAAAGGAAAGACTTCTTATCAGGTAACTTTGTCGGAAGATACTCAGACACTTGATGAAGTGGTAGTAGTAGGTTTCGGTACACAGAAGAAAGTGAATCTGACCGGTGCCGTGGCCACAGTCGACACCAAGGCTTTGGAATCAAGACCTGTGTCACAAGTGGGACAGGCATTGCAGGGTACCGTGCCGGGACTAAACTTATCAACTGCCGACCTGGGTGGACAGCTCGGACAATCCATGAAAGTAAACATCCGTGGAACAGGAACAATCGGTACCGGTTCTAAGGGTGAACCTCTTATCTTGATTGACGGAATGGAAGGAAACATGAATACCCTGAACCCAGAAGATATTGAAAGCATCTCCGTACTGAAAGACGCTGCATCTTCTTCTATCTACGGTTCACGTGCTGCATTCGGTGTAATCCTGATCACTACAAAAAAAGGTAAGGCTGGAAAAATGACCATCAACTACAACAACAGTTTCCGTTATTCCGGCCCGACCAACCTGCCGAATCAGCTTGATTCTTACCGTTTTGCCAACTTCTTCAACGAAGCAGCCGTAAATCAGGGTGATAAAATCATTTTCGACGAAGAAACTATCGGACGTATTCAGGACTACATGGCAGGTAAAATCACTACCACTACCATTCCTAACGGCAGCAACTGGCATTTCCATGAAAAAGCCAATGACAACGTCAACTGGTATAAAACACACTTCACCTGGGCATGGAGCCAGGAACACAACCTCAGCATGAGCGGAGGAACCGAAAAGCTGCAATATTATGTATCAGGAAGTTACCTGAACCAGAACGGTAACCTGCGCTACGGTAATGATAACATGAAACGTTACAACCTGAGTGCAAAGATCAACACAAAAATTAATAAATATATTGATTTCAACCTGAGCACAAAATTCATCCGCTACGACCTTGACAACCCAATTTATCTGGAAGAAGGCGGCTTGCTGTATCATGACATTGCCCGTATGTGGCCGACAATGCCATTTAAAGATCCGAACGGACACTATATGCGCAACGGAAAGCTGGCACAGCTGACTGACGGCGGTCGTTCCAAAACACACAACGATGACATCTATCTGCAAGGACAGGTGATACTCCACCCGCTTAAGAATTGGAATATCTATGCGGAAGCTGGCATGCGCGTCATTAACCAGAACAAGCAGGTGAACCTGAACAAGATTTATGAATATGACATAAACAACAATCCTGTGGAACTGGCATTCAGCGGTAGCTATGCACCGGGAGCCACCTTTGCCCGCATGAACTACCTGAACAGCAACTTCTACACCACTTCTTTCTATACCGATTATACACTCGAAAAGAATGACCATTACCTGAAAGTAATGTTGGGTATGAATACGGAAGAATACATTGTACGTTCTCTGTCAGCACAACGCAGCGATGTCATTTCTGGACTGATTCCGGAAATCAGCGCTTCGGTAGGTGAAGATAAAATCAACAATGATGACAATAATCCTACCCAATACAGAAACTGGGCAACAGCCGGCTTCTTCGGACGTATCAACTACTCTTATAAAGAACGTTATTTGTTTGAAGCCAACCTCCGTTACGATGGTTCTTCACGCTTCCTTCGCGACCAGCGCTGGAACCTCTTCCCGTCATTCTCTTTCGGATGGAACATGGCACACGAATCATTCTTTGCTCCGCTGACCAAAGTTATCAATACGTTCAAGCCACGTGTATCATGGGGTATGCTGGGTAACCAGAACACTGATGCGTTCTATCCGTTCTATCTGACACAAAACGTAGTAGCCAATGGCGGAAACTGGCTGATGGGCGGCGTACGTCCTACCATTTCCGGTGTGCCGGGACTGGTCAGCAGTACACTTACCTGGGAAAAGATTTACAATACCAATATCGGCTTTGACTTCGGATTGCTTAACAACCGCCTGACAGGTTCATTTGAATACTTCATCCGCCGTACCAAAGGTATGGTAGGTCCTCCGGCTGAAATCGGTGCCGCTCTGGGTACTACACTGCCTAACACCAACAATGCCGAACTGGAAAACAAAGGATGGGACCTGAACATCTCCTGGAGAGACCGTATCGGACAAGTGAACTACGATTTGGGCTTCAACCTTTCTGACAACCGTGCAAAAGTGAAAAAATATCCGAATGCTTCAAAAGCTATCTATCAGGCCGACGGTGTAACCTATGCTTACTACGATGGAAAGACTATCGGTGAAATCTGGGGATATGAAACTCAGGGTATTGCACAGAGCGACCAGCAGATGCAGGAATGGCAGGCTGCAAACGATCAGAGCAAACTGGGTTCTCAGTGGGGCGCTGGTGATATCATGTACAAGGACTTAAACGGTGACAAAGTGGTTGACGATGGTTCCAAGACAGTAGACGACCACGGTGATTTGAGAGTTATCGGTAACAGCGAACCTCGTTTCAACTTTGGCCTTCACCTCAGTGCCGACTGGAAAGGCTTCGATGTACAGATGTTCTTCCAGGGTGTATTGAAACGCGATCTCTGGCTCAGCGGTCCGTTATTCTGGGGAGCTGACGGAGGAGAGTGGCAGTCTGTAGGTTACGAAGAACACCTTGATTACTGGCGTCCGGAAAACACAACTTCTATCTTCGGCCCGAACACAGATGCCTACTACCCGAAAGCTTATATCGGCGACAAGGGAAATAAGAACAAACTGACACAGACCGGTTACCTGCAAAACGGAGCTTACATGCGTATGAAGAACCTGCAAGTGGGTTACACTTTCCCGAAAGCATGGACCAGCAAAGTCAATATCGAAAAAGTACGCGTGTACTTCAGTGCAGAAAACCTGTTTACCATCAGCGGTATTGCTGATATGTTCGACCCGGAAGCCATTGCAGCCAACGGATGGTCCAGCGGAAAAACTTACCCGCTTTCACAGACCTTCTCATTCGGTATCAACGTGACACTCTAACCTTTAAACATTTGAACGAACCATGAAAAAAAATATATTATTCGCCATTGGTATGACAGCCCTGGCCTGCTCCTGCAACGATTTTCTGGACAGAGAGCCACTAGATGCAGTACCCGTAGAAAAATATTTGCTCAGCGAAAACGACCTGGCAGCCTATACAGCCAACCTATATAACGCACTACCTTCGCATAAACCTGGCGTATACGACATCGGTGTCTTCGCAGCCGATAACAACAGCGACAACCAGGCAGCTTCCAATCCGGAAAAGTTGTTTGTGAACGGTGAAAACCGTGTGGCACAATCAGGAGGTGCCTGGAACTTCAGCGAGATCCGTTCGGCAAACTACTTCATCAACCGTGTACGTCCGTTGCTTGAAGCCGGCGAGTTGGCTGGAAATGAAGCCAACAACAAGCATTATTTGGGTGAAGCCTATTTCTTCCGTGCATATTATTATGCCAACAAGCTGGACTCACTGGGCGACTTCCCTATCATCAAGACAACCATTGCCGACAATTATGAGGCTGTAAAACAAGCCAGTCAACGCCGTCCACGCAACGAAGTGGCCCGCTTCATTATTGAAGACCTTGACTCAGCTTACTATTTCATGTCAAATACACCTCCAGCCAGCAACCGACTGACCAAAGACTGTGCAGCCTTGCTGAAAAGCCGCATAGCTTTGTTCGAAGGTACATGGGAAAAATACCACAAAGGCACAGCACGTGTTCCGGGCGGACCAGGATGGCCAGGTGCCCAGAAAGAGTATCTGAAAGATTTCACCATCGACATTGATGCTGAAATCAGCTATTTCCTGAACCAGGCCAAACAGGCAGCACAGATTGTAGCCGACAACTATCCACTATACAATGACTATCCGGCTCTGTTCAACAGCAACTCACTAAGTTCCATGCCCGAAGTCTTACTGTGGAGAGCTTACGATGCCAACCTGACTCCGGCTGTGAACCACTTCGTAGTGGGCTATCTGCAACGTAACGGAGGTGGAAATAGTGGTTACACCCGCAGTATGATCAATACATACCTGATGCAGAACGGACTTCCTATCTACGCTACCGGAGCAGATTACAAAGGCGACCGTACCTATCAGGATGTGGCAGAAGGACGTGACCCGCGTCTGACCTACAATACCCTGATGCCGGGCGACATGCTGACTGAAAAGGCTGCCATGACCGAAGCTATCATTGACGGAGCCGGCTATTACTACCGCGCCCCGATTACGGAAATGGCTGAAAACCGCAGTACAACCGGTTATTCCGTTAAAAAAGGCTTGAATACCGATCCCTCACAAGGTCCTACCCTGCCATCTACTACTGCATGTGTCATCTTCCGTGCCGCCGAAGCTTATCTTAACTACATGGAAGCAGACTATGAACTGAACCATTCACTTGATGCGAAAAGTAAAGGATACTGGGAAGCTATCCGCAGACGTGCCGGTATGGATACCGACTACGAAAAGACTAATCGTAATACGGATTTGACGAAAGAAATCGACCTGGCACGCTACTCAGGCAATAATCTGGTAGACGTTACGCTCTACAACATCCGTCGTGAACGCCGCGTGGAACTGGCTGCCGAAGGATTCCGCCTGCGTGACCTCCGCCGCTGGTGTGCCCTCGACAAGATGCAGAACTATCAGGTAGAAGGATTCAATCTGTGGGCAGAGAACTACAAACGTTACGCTACTCCAGATGCTGGCATCAACGGCCAGAATTTCGATAAGGCCTTAGGTAAGATTGACCTTAAAGAAGCCGGCACAGAAGGGGCCAACGTATCGGCCAAGAGCGATGGTGACTACCTGCTTCCGTACCGTGTCATTTCCAGCAATATTGCCTATAACGGCTACAACTGGAATCCGAACCGTTACCTCTTCCCCATTGCGTTCGACCATTTCCGTCTGACAACCGAAGTGGAAGGTTCAGGTGACTATACTTCCTCTCCTATCTATCAGAATCCGGGATGGAAGATTGAAACAAACAGTTTGCCCGAAGGCGAATAATAATATCCCAACCTTGTAAACCCCAAAGGAGAAGTTCTTATGAAGATCACTTTTTCCCCTGTAATCTTCTTAAAAACTTCTCCTTTTTCCGATTTTTCTCCTACCTTTACCTCCATTGATATGAAACTGACACTACTCGTTTATACCTCTGCCTTAGGCGTCGTGCTTCCGTTCTCGGCATGTTCCCGCCCGGAATCCAAGCCCTCGCGTCCCAACCTGGTCTTCATCATGGCCGATCAGTTCAGAGGCGATGCCATGGGATGCATGGGAAAGGAACCCGTACAGACTCCGAACCTCGACCGTCTGGCTTCCGAAGGAATCCTCTTTACCGATGCCGTGAGCAGCTATCCGGTATCATCGCCCGCACGGGCCATGCTGATGACAGGGATGTATCCGGCAGCCAACGGGGTGACAGGCAACTGCAACTCGCAGAATACCCCCTACGGCGTGGAGCTTTCGGAAGAGGCTGTATGCTGGAGCGACGTGCTGAAGGAAGAAGGGTATCGCACGGCCTACATCGGTAAGTGGCATCTCGATGCCCCGTACCGCCCCTACGTGGATACGTACAACAACAAGGGAGAAGTGGCCTGGAACGAATGGTGTCCGCCTGAACGTCGCCACGGGTTCGACAAGTGGATTGCTTACGGCACGTACGACAATCACCTGAAACCGATGTACTGGGATACGAAATCCGGACGGGAGGAGTTCTACTACGTCAACCAGTGGGGACCTGCCTACGAGGCCGACCAGGCCATCGAGTTCATCCGTACGGAAGGCACACAAACTGACCATCCCTTTGCCATGGTGGTGTCTATGAATCCTCCGCATACGGGCTACGAACTGGTGCCCGAAACCTACAAGCGGCTGTACGACTCGCTCGATGTGGAAGCCCTGGCCCGACAGTTGCCCTACATTCCGGAAAAGGGAACCCCTGAAGGCGACTACTTCCGCGAAAACATCCGCAACTACTACGCCTGCATCACCGGAGTAGACGAACATGTGGGACGCATCATCCAGGCTTTGAAAGACTGCGGCGTGTACGACAATACCCTCATCGTCTTCACCTCCGACCACGGCGTCTGCATGGGCGGACACGGAGTGGAAGGCAAGAACGTGTTCTACGAAGAATCCATGCGCATCCCCATGATTTGCTGCTGGAAGGGCAAGCTGCATCCGCAGAAAAGTGACCTGCCCATGGCGTTTGCCGACCTGTATCCTACCCTGCTCTCGCTCATGGGAATGGAAGCACAGATACCGGCATCCGTACAGACACACAACTGGGGACCACTGCTGCTGAACAAGGAAATACAAACGCCTGAGGAGGCTTTCCAGCCTTATTATTTCTGCGTACCCTCGGATTCTACTTCTGGCCGACGCGGCATCCGCACCGCACGCTACACGTATGTGACAGAGGTGGAAGAAGGCCAGCCCACGCACGTATGGCTGTACGACCGGCTTCACGACCCGAACCAGCTGCACAACCTTGCGGAAAGTCAGCCAGCTCTTTGTGATTCACTGAAACGAACTCTTTCTTCATGGCTCGAACAGACCCATGACCCATTTGAAAAATACTTGAAACCATGAATATGAAAAAGACATTACTGACACTACTGACACTGTTCGCCCTCTGCGCGACCACTACCGCAGCCCGTAATACCGACTACGAAGGTCCCCGCCCGGCTCCTCACCAGCTTAAATGGCACGAAGCCGAACTGGGCGTGGTGTTCCACTACGACCTGCACGTGTTCGACGGACTGGTGTACGGACAAGGCAACAACCGCATCAACCCGATTGAGGACTATAACATTTTCCATCCCGACCAGCTCGACACCGACCAGTGGATTCAGTCGGCCAAGGCTGCCGGAGCCAAATTTGCCATCCTCACTGCCACCCACGAAACCGGTTTCGGGCTGTGGCAGAGCGACGTGAATCCTTACTGCATGAAGGCCCTGAAATGGCGCGACGGAAAGGGTGACATCGTGCGCGACTTCGTGAACTCCTGCCGCAAGTACGGTGTGCAGCCAGGCATCTACATCGGCATCCGCTGGAATTCCCTGCTGGGTATCCACAACTTCAAGGCAGAAGGCGAAGGCGAGTTTGCCCGCAACCGCCAGGAGTGGTACAAGCGCCTGTGCGAAAAGATGGTGACGGAACTCTGCACCCGCTACGGCGAACTCTTCATGATCTGGTTTGACGGCGGTGCCGACGATCCGAAAGGAATGGGCCCCGACGTGGAACCCATCGTGAACAAGTACCAGTCCAACTGTCTGTTCTACCACAACGTGAACCGTGCCGACCTGCGCTGGGGCGGTTCGGAAAGCGGTACCGTAGGCTACCCCTGCTGGTCGAGTTTCCCCTACCCGTACAGCCACAGCAACGCTACCGACGGAGTGACCGACCACAACAAGCTACTGGCACACGGTGACCCCAATGGTAAGTTCTGGGTGCCTGCCATGGCCGACACGCCTCTGCGCGGATACAACGGACGCCACGAGTGGTTCTGGGAACCGGGTGACGACGACAAGGCCGTCTATCCGTTAGCCAACCTGATGGAGATGTACGAAAAGTCAGTCGGCCGCAATGCCACGCTGATGGTAGGACTTACCCCGAATCCCGACGGATTGATTCCGGAAGGTGACGTACGCCGCCTGCAGGAATGGGGTGCCGAAATCAACCGCCGCTTCGGTCAGCCGCTGACAGCAACTTCGGCCACCGGCAAGAAGAAAGTATCGCTCTCGCTCGGCAAGGTACAGCCCGTCAACTATTACCAGATTCAGGAAGACATTTCCGGCGGCGAACGCATCCGTGCCTACCGGGTAGAAGCCCAGGTGAACGGCAAGTGGACTACCGTGGCCAAAGGTACTTCCGTGGGGCACAAGCGCATTGAATCCTTCCCTGCCGTAGAGGCTAAATCCTTCCGTCTGGTAGTAGAAGAATGCACAGCTGAGCCCCTCATCCGAAACTTTAGCGTTTATCACGTAAACCCTTAATCTAAAGAAAGATATTATGAACAAAAATCTTTTAGCACTTCTCGGGATAGCCCCCGTGCTTTCCCCGTTGCATACCCTGGCCAACGACCGTCCCGACCCACGTCCGAACATCATTTTCTTTCTGGTGGACGACATGGGATGGCAGGACACTTCACTGCCTTTCTGGACAGAGAAGACCATGTACAACGAGCGTTACGAAACCCCTAACATGGAGCGTCTGGCCCGTCAGGGAATGATGTTCACGCAGGCTTATGCCTCGAGCATCAGCTCGCCTACCCGCTGCAGTCTGATGACCGGAGCCAACGCAGCCCGCCACCGGGTGACCAACTGGACCTTGCAGAAGAACAAGACCACCGATGCCCAAAGCGAGGTGCTGCAACTGCCCGACTGGAACTACAACGGCATTGCGCAGGTGGAAGGCACGAACCACACCTTCGTGGCCAAGTCGTTCGTGCAATACCTGAAAGACAGCGGCTACCACACCATCCACTGCGGAAAGGCACACTGGGGAGCCATCGACACTCCGGGAGAGAACCCCTGCCACTTCGGCTTTGAAACGAACATTGCCGGCCATGCAGCAGGCGGACTGGCTACCTACCTGAGTGAACTGAACTACGGACACGACGAGAAAGGCAACCCCACCTCGCTCATGTCGATTCCGGGACTGGAGAAATACTGGAAAACAGGCACCTTCGTCACCGAGGCCCTGACACAGGAAGCCCTGAAAGCCCTCGACAAAGCCAAGGAATACAACCAGCCGTTCTACCTCTACATGTCGCATTATGCCATCCACATCCCTATCGACAAGGACATGCGTTTCTATGACAAGTACAAGAAGAAAGGCATGTCGGACAAGGAAGCAGCCTACGCCTCCCTCATCGAAGGCATGGACAAGAGTCTGGGCGACATCATGGACTGGCTGGAAAAGAACGGAGAAGCCGACAATACCATCATCCTGTTCTGTGGTGACAACGGAGGATATGCCACCGGTGCCGGATGGAGAGATGAGCCGCTCTACACGCAGAATGCTCCCCTAAACTGCGGAAAAGGCTCTGCCTACGAAGGCGGTATCCGCGAACCGATGATTGTGAGCTGGCCGGGCGTGACTCAACCCAATACCCGCTGCGACAAGTATGTCATCGTGGAAGATTATTTCCCCAGCATCCTCGAAATGGCCGGCATTACCGACTGGAAAGCACCGCAGACCGTGGACGGCGTGAGCTTCGTGCCCCTGCTCAAGCAGACCGGCGACCCGTCGGAAGGCAGAAGCCTTTACTGGAACTGTCCGAACCTGTGGGGCGAGCAAGGCCCGGGCATCGGCGCAACCTGCACCGTACGTCAGGGAAAATGGAAACTGATTTATTTCTACGAAACGGGCAAGAAGGAACTGTATGACATTCCGGCCGACATCAGCGAGAAGCACAACCTGGCCGAACGCTATCCGGACGTAGTGAAATCCCTCTCGGCTAACCTCGGCGAGTTCCTCCGCAGCTCCGGTGCACAGCGTCCATCGTTCAAAAAGACCGGAAAACCCTGCCCGTGGCCGGATGAAATCTGACCCTCAGAAACACACCTTTGCGTTTCAGTAAAAACGCAAGTGCATTTCATACAAAACGTCCTTGCGTCTGAATTGAAACGCAAGGACGTTTTACTGAAAACTCCTTTACGTTTTTTTCAAGCGTAAAGGAGTTTTTTTTCGGAGTATAAACCCCGTATTTTTCAATGGTTCTCACCGCATCGTAACTCCCAGAAAGCTACAGCCGAAGCGGCTGCCACATTGAGCGAATCCACTCCGTGTGCCATAGGAATGCGCACCACATAGTCCGCTCCCTCGATGGCTGCTTCCGGCAGTCCGTCACCTTCGGTACCCATCACCAGGGCCAGCCGCGGTTCCTCCTTCAGCGGCGGATAATCCAGCGGAACGGAACGGTCGGTCAGTGCCATGGCTGCCGTGCGGAACCCCAGTTCCTTCAACTGCTCCAGCGGACGGTCTACCCACGTCCAGGGCACCAGGAACACCGAACCCATCGACACCCGCACTGCCCGACGGTTCAGCGGGTCGCACGAATCCGTGGTAAGCAATACGGCATCGATACCCAGTGCGGCTGCCGAACGGAAGATGGCCCCGATGTTGGTGGTATCCACCACCCCATGAATGACCACTACCCTGCGTGCCCCACGACATACTTCCTCCACCGGACGTGGAGCCGGACGCCGCATGGCACACAGCACACCCCGCGTCAGCGTATAACCGGTGAGCCGGGCCAGCAGTTCCCGGTCGCCCGTATAAATTGGCAGATGCGCCATGCGCTGCACAATGTCCGCTGCATCACCCGTAAGGTGCTTCCGCTCACAGAGCAAGGACACAGGTTCATAGCCGGCCTCCAGCGCCACCCGAATCACTTTCGGGCTTTCGGCGATAAAGATGCCCCGCTGCGGGTCAATGCGGTTGCGCAACTGGGCTTCGGTCAGGGTGCTGAACACTTCCACTCCGGGATGCTCCAGCGAGGTGATTTCAATAACGGACATAACGTAGACTTTTTGAATGAACCGCAAAGTTACGACATCTGCCGCACATTCCAAGAATCACCCCGCGGGAAAATCAGATATCCCATTCACTCGGCTGCCGTATCCAGCAACGGAGCTTCCTCTTCCTCCGCTCCACGAGGTCCCGGCCCCGGTCTCTCGCCTTCCGGCATCGGAGGCAACACCTGCGGCTGCGGTTTCACGGTCTGCCAGGTGGCATACTGTTCTTCGGTAAGAATCTTGCGGATTTTCTTCTCCCGCTTTTCCTGCTCCTTCTGCATTTTCTCGGCATGCTCCTTCATCAGTTCTTCCGGATTCATACCCTCCGGAGCTCCTCCCATTCCGGGGAATCCTCCACCCTGCGGCGGCATTCCACCTCCCATCGGAGGGCGTCCTCCACCCATCGGGGGTCTTCCTCCCATGGGAGGCTGTCCGTTCATTCCTCCCGGATGACGCTGCATCATGTTTTCCACTTTTTCCTTTTCTTCCTTCAGGAACAACTTGTAAATCTTCTTGTACTGCTTCTCCGTCAGGTTCAATGCCTTATCCATCTCGTCGGTCCGTCGCTGGGCCGCCTTCTCCGGATTGGGCACTTCTTTCTTCTGTACTTTCTCCTGCGGGTCATCGTAGCGGACGTTCGCACTTGCACTCAAAGGTGCACACATCAAGGCCATTCCGCAGGCCATCCACACAATTTTCTTCATCTTACTTACAATTTTAAATGAAAACTAATCGGAAACAAATGTAGAAGTCGCCTGCAATTTTTAAAAATAGAATCCACCAAATGCGGTTTTCTGTCTACCAATTGGAAAGAAATCTCGTATATTTGCCCTCAGTTTAACCAATTACACACGCCTTTATGGAAAAAGAAACAATACCTACCTGTGTGGACTGCGGCACACAGAACTGCAAATACAAAGACCGCACCTACCCTGATTTCTGTCCTACAGATAACCTGAAAGAGGAAGACCGCCAGTGGGCGCTGGAGCGTTACGACGAGGGGCGCAACCGCGAGATTATGATTGCCAGTGCAGAAGTGGAATACGAGGGCTACTGCCAGTGGACCCGCGTGCAGGAAATCATGGAGTTTGCCCGGAAAATAGGTGCACACCGCATCGGCATTGCCAACTGCATCGGCCTCATCCGCGAAGCCCGTATCTTTGCCCGCATCCTCCGTGCCAACGGCTTCGAAGCTTACTCGGTCATCTGCAAGGTAGCCGGCCAGCCCAAAACGTCGATGGGCATCCCCGCACAATGTGAAAGTATCGGTGCCGCCATGTGCAACCCGATTCTGCAAGCCCGTCTGCTGAACGAAGCACATACCGACCTGAACGTGGTAATCGGTCTCTGCGTGGGACACGACAGCCTGTTCTACAAATACTCGGATGCCTACGTCACCACCCTCGTAACCAAGGACCGTGTGACAGGCAATAACCCTACGGCAGCACTATATACGGCAGATTCTTATTACCGGAAGAAGTTTTTTGGAGGGAAATAAAAGACTCTGACTAATAGTATATAAAAAAGGGAAGCAGCACATCGATACGCCGCTTCCCCTTTTTATAATATTCTATTTCAATCATGCTACAATCCACCGCTCAATGCTTCGTGTCTCGTCACTGAAGTTTATCCCGACCTTTATCACCTTCCGGCTATCGGAAGCAAAGGCTGAGGCATACCCTTTCTCATCTATCTGCTGCATGGCTTCTTCGGCGGTACCGTTCAACTTGAACTCCATCACGTAGATGTAGTCGGACGTCTTCAGCACCAGGTCTACCCGGCCACGCGATGTGCGGTATTCCACCTCGGTGTGGAAACCCATCAGCTTGAACACGATGTAAAGAATGTTCTGGTAATGCACCTCACGGTCACGGGCCAATTCGTAGGGAGTATCATCGAAGAAGGTCTGCAAACGACTCAGGAAACCATCCACATCACCCTTGCGAACCTCGCCCACAAAGCACTGAATTTCATAAGGGGACTTGCTCACGCTCACCGACGCATAGTGAGGAAGCAGGAAACGAAGGAAACCCTGCTCCACCTCCCGGTTCGGGAAACCGAGGGTATAGTTCTCAAACTCCGCGTTATAGTCCTTGATGGTCAGATAACCGCTTTGATAGATGACCGGTACCGGATCGGTAGAAGCCGCATCGATGGAATCCAGCACCGGACTGCTGGTTACGATGTGCTCAATCTCTTCCACCGGATAATGATGAAGCTTCATCAGCTCTACCAGGTAAGTCGGGGTACCCGTTTCAAACCAGTAGCTGCCTATCTGCATATTGGCAAAAGTACTCAGTAGACTGAAAGGATTGTACATGCCGACTGAATTATAACAGAAATGATAACCGTCATAGTTTTCCTTCAGCAGTCCACAAGCTTTGGTATAATCTATACTCAGTTTATCGGCAAGCGAATGAATGTCCTCGTCAAAGTACTGGTGAAGCTCCGCATCACTGATACCACAAATTTCTGAATATTGATTCACCATGGATATATCACGCAGGTTATTCAAATCACTGAACACGCTCACCTTGCTGAACTTCGTCACGCCCGTCAGCATGGCAAAATGAATAGAACCGTCGCACGACTTGAGGGCACCGTAAAAAGCTTTGAGTGTGTTACGGAATTTTGTCTGCAATTCCGGATTTGTAATGGCCTGAAGCATGGGCTTGTCGTACTCATCAATCAAAATCACCACCTTTTGCCCCATTTTCTTCGCAGCCCGACGAATAACTCCTTCGAAACGGGTCGCCACGGAATACTCATCCGGGTTATGGCCATATTCTGCTTCCCACTGCTTCAACGTCAGTTCCAACTTGTTTTCCAGACTTGCTTCCGTATCATACTTTTCCGTATTCAAATCCATGTGTAGCACGGGATGCACCGCCCAGTCCTTTTCCAGACTTTCCATGGCAAGCCCCTTGAACAACTCACGCTTTCCCAGAAAATAAGCCTCCAATGTAGAAATCATCAGGCTCTTACCGAACCGTCGGGGACGGCTCAGGAAATAGTACTTGCCTGTCTGTACCAGGGTATATAAAAGCGAAGTCTTGTCTACATAAATATATCCCCTGCTACGGAGATCCTCGAAATTCTGTATGCCTACCGGATAAAGTCTGTTCATGGCCGTGTCGTTTTAATCCTTTCGTACACACAAAGGTAAGATTTATCTGTCGCAATTCCTAATCTGACTACCTGAAATCAAAAGCGATAAGCAATTCCTGGTAAGAGTTAAAATATTTACCTACCTTTGAAACGTACAATCGTTACTGAAATCAGTTTTTTTCAACAAATGAAAGCAAGCAAAGCTCTAACACTATTTTCAATATTATTGTTTACGTTATCCGTTAACGGACAAATACTATCAGAAGAACTTACTTATCTCCAGACTGACAAGGGCATCTACGAGACAGGTGAAGACCTGTGGTTCAAGTCGTATGTCTTTGATAGAAGTAATCTAACCCTTTCAGGCAGAAGCAGAACGCTGTTCGTTGAGATGCTAAACGATAAAGACAGTATCGTATGGCAGGAAAAGTATCCCATACAGTCTAGCATTTCTGACGGACATATCTATGTGGACAAAAACCTTAGACCGGGAGATTATCGGATACATGCCTACACAAAGTGTTCATTCACGGCTGATACATTGAGACCTTACCATCCGAAAGTGATACGCATCGTAAAAAACATAACTGACAAAAGACACGCAAAGGACAGCGGAACAGAACGGAAAGTGTCTCGTCTGTCCTTCTTTCCCGAGGGCGGCAGTCTCATAGACGGTGTGGCGGCAAAGGTGGCTTTCAAGGGCACTGACAAGAAAGGGATGCCCGCAGATGTGAAGGGCGAGCTTCGTGAGGACGGCAGACGTATTGCACGTTTGGAGTCTTTGCATGACGGCATGGGTATGTTCATGCTTCTTCCGCACAAGGATTCGCGTTATACCGCAGTCCTTGATGACGGTACTGAATATGATTTTCCCGAAGTTGAACCTTCCGGTCCTTCACTCCAATTAAGAAAACAGACCGATGAATATATAGAGTTCCTTCTTTCGCAACGGAAGGATGCAGCTCCGCAGCGAATACATCTTGAAGGCAAGATGAGGGGCGTGAAGTACTGCATGGCCGAAGGAACGCTGCATGAAATCCTGAAGGTAAGGATACCGGTAAGGGATTTTCCTCTTCAGGGTATAGCAGAATTTACACTATACAATGAAAACGGACTTCCCGTTGCAGAACGCCTTGTCTATCTCAACCCCAAAAGGAAGTTGAACATAGAGATCAGGACCGACAAGGAAAGATACACCACAAGGGAGAAAGGAAAAGTCTCGGTCCATGTATCTGATGAACAGGGAAATCCTGTCATGGCCCATCTCGGTCTGAGCATCTTCGATGCCTCATATATCAATGAAGCGGTTCCGGAAAACATGCTTTCCTACTGTATGCTGTCCTCCGAAATAAGAGGCAACATACACAATCCTGTATACTATTTCAATGACGGGAACAAAGACAGGCTCCGGGCGCTTGACCTTCTTCTACTTACCCAAGGATGGAGAAGGTACGTATGGGAGAACTGTGATACTATAGAGTCAGTAACTTTTCTCTCTGACGAAATAACAGGCAGACAGATTATAGGCAAGAAAAGGAAACAGAAAGAGGCTGGCAACATGCAGCAACTTCTCCAGATGTCGGGACCTGAAGCGAATGCACAGTTCATTATGACCGACACGCTGGGTTACTTTACCATCCCCACCGAACAGATGCTTGCCCTGCGTGGTGGCTATGTTTACCTAAAACCAATGCTTGACAAGGACGAGTACAAGCCGGAGGTGTCGTTCAAGGCTGATTTCCCGATAGCAGACAGTCTGAGAAGTCATCTCAAATGCTATACCGCATTTCAAGACATGAATCTTGTGAAGTCAGTAGAAGAGTTTGACAATTCCGTCATAAGCCGTGACAGCAGTATCCTTCTGTCCGAGGTGACCGTTACAGGAACGAGAGGAAGGGTGTTCAGGGACAAGATGATGGGAAGGCTGGACAGTCTGGCGCAGCTGAATACAAATTCTGCTTATGTATGTACCACATGTAATTATTTAATCAACTATAGAATGGATTACAATGCACACCATAATGAATTTGGTCATTGCCCGGCAAAAGGTCGAAAGAAACCAATCAATGGTAAAACCTATTCCATTGCTAAATTCAAATATAATGGTGATACTTCTACTTCAGGTACTTCTTTCAGTGTGGTAGATGTTCAAAGTATTGTATATCAATCTCCTTTTTATTCAGAAAAGGAGCTTCTGCGTATGAATAACCTGTATCGTGTAAAAGGCTATTATGGCAAGCGCGAATTCTATAAGCCAGAGGAAGCGGACATGCTGCTGCCAATGCCAGATGCACGCAATGTACTGATGTGGAAACCTGACATAATTACGGATGAAAACGGATGTGCAGAGGTAGAATTTTTCTGTTCCGACATTAACACTAATTTCATTGGGATAATTGAAGGAACAGATGGAACAGGTAATATAGGAACTTCCATGTGTGAGTTCAACGTATGGAATTCCAAATGAAAATTATAAGCCCAAACAAAAAATTCCTTACCTTTGGACTAAACAACATAATATGTCATAAAACTTAAACTCTATAGTATATGAAAGCCAAACACATCGCATTCCTTTCACTCAGTGTGCTTGCAGGAACATTTGCCTCATGCACCGGCTCACACGAAATAAAGATTACAGGCTCGGCAAAAAATTTAGACGGAGGCACAATTATCTATCAGAAATCCATCGACGGAATGTTTAATTCGCAATCTCAGGATACATTGAAACTGAATACGGACAGCACGTTCAGTCTCACACTCCCCAGCAACGGGTACGAACAGATACGCCTGTTCCTGTGGGGAAAGCGTTACTTAGGTTCCTTCATTGCCGACGGCGGAAACTATCGCCTGCAAATTGATGCCGTAGCCACGCATCCCATCTCCATTCTGGAAGGCAAGAATGAAAAGAACATGGAGGTATCAAGACTAATGGACGAACTGGGACAAGACGTGTTTGATGTACTTTCAAGAAAAGGCGACAAGTGGGGTATTACCCAGGACACCATAGCCACGTCAGTCAGCAAAAAGTTGCAGGATGCGGTATTAGCCTTAGATGAAAAGATGAAAGGTGTAGATAAAGATTTATATGAAAAAGCCTGCCAGAATACACGCATACAGACAATGTGGGCCTTCCAGAACCAGCTTTTCGGCATTGCCTACCGCTATTCCGAAGCCACCAAGCAAAGCTGGCTCAAGGAATGGGAAAAGATGATGGAATTCTGTCGGGTAAATCACCCGGCCAGCACTTTCTCGCCCGCTTTCCATGAAGTAGTCTATAACAATGCCGGCATTACTTACTACACTAAAGAAGAACCGGTAGACGAAGACTTAAAGAAAAATCCCAATAAGTTGATTTTCCATTACATCGAAAAGAACCTTACGGGACAGGCGCAGGAATCGGCCATGGCACTGCTTTTCCTGAGGGACGCAAACGAGGAAAAATACGACCCAGAAATACTTCCGCTGGAAGAACGATTCGAGCAACTGTATCCACAAAGCAAATGGCAACCGCTGATAGATGAAGCCATTGCCAAGAACAAGGCTTTCAATCAAGCTAAAATACCCGACTACATCCACTTTCCTGATGTAGACAACGCCAAGACATTCAAAGACATTACTGACTTATATAAAGGAAAGGTTATCTTCATGGATATATGGGCAACCTGGTGCGGTCCTTGTCGTGCCTCTTTCGCCTATGTAAAACCCTTACAGGAGTATGCCAAAGCGAACGACATCGTACTGCTGTATCTCTCCATCGACCGCCCGGAAGAAGATGCCAAATGGCGCAAGATGGCAGCACATTATGACCTGATGGGCGAGCATGTACGCGTGCAGGAAGCGTTTAAGGATGAAATATACACAACCTTCGGCAACGCACAAAAAGCGCTTTCCATTCCTCATTGCGTGATTATCGGGAAGGATGGAGAAATCAAGTTCAAATCGGCTGCTTCTCCAGAAGATATGGAAAAACTAAAATCTCAATTGAAAGAGGCAGCGCAGGCAGAAGCATAACCCCTATTGCTACTGAAACTCCTAATGCATAAAAAGGCCGCCACACATTCCTTCCGAGATGTGTTGCGGCTATATTTTACTTCAATGCTTTCCCGTCGGAAAAGGCATTGCCCACCTTCTCTCCTATCACCAGATAATGATGATGAATCGGGTCATACGTAATCGGTTTCAGACGGGCAGGGTCAATCTGTCCGTTTTCATCCAGAATCTCTTCCGCAGCCGACACGTTGACAATACGGCCTACCAGATGATTGCTCTCCTGATCGTATGAAACCAGCTCACATTCCAGTGTCATAGGCAGTTCCTCAATGACCGGCGCATTCACAAACTCCGATTTTACGGCATGGAAACCGGCTTTGGCAAATTTGTCCGGCTCCTTCTTTCCTGAGACAAGGCCCACATAATCGCAGGCTACCACATGGTCGGCTGTAGCCATGCTCACGGTAAAGGCCTTCGTGCCCAGAATATTCTGGGTCGTCTTGTGTCCTTCGGCCAGGCAGATGCCCACCATGTCATCCGTATAGATTCCTCCCCACGCCGCATTCATGGCGTTGGGGTTTCCATTCTCGTCATACGCTGCCACAATAAATACGGGCATCGGGTACAACCATGTTTTTACTCCAAAATTCTTTCGCATAGTCTGTATATTTTTAGTTGCAGTATCGAATCATTTGTCATTTCGAGGACTCACCGCCACCTTAATCACCCCATCCAGGCGGTTCTCGAAGATGCGGTAGGCTTCTTCTATTTCATTAAGCGGAAAGCGGTGTGTGATGAGCGGCGTAGTGTCAATCTTTCCTTCCGCTATCAACCGGAGGATTTCGGCACAGTCACAACCATCTACTCCGCCTGTCTTGAAAGTGAGGTTCTTACCGTACATGTCAGGCAAGGGAAGCACCTGCGGACGGTCGTACAAGGCCACAACGGTCACAATGGCATTCGGACGAGCGCACTCCCAAGCCAGCCGGAAGGTATCATCAGCTCCGGCCACTTCAATGACTACGTCGGCTCCTCCATGCGTACTGTGGGCTTTCACAAACTCCTGACACTGTTCCGGTGTAGTGACCAGAACTTCGGGATAATGAGTCTGCACAAAACGGATACGCTCTTCCGATTTCTCACATACAATGAGACGGCGCGGATGTTTCAGCCGGGCACAGAGTAACGTACAGATTCCCGTAGGTCCGGCTCCAATCAGCAGTACCGTATCTTCGGGTGTGATTTCCGAGATACGGGCAGCCCAGAAACCAGTGGCCAGAATGTCACCCACGAAAAGTGCCTGCTCATCCGTCACCCCGTCGGGAATGCGGTTCAATCCCTGGTCGGCATGCGGCACCCGCACGTATTCCGCCTGTCCGCCGTCGATGCGGCAACCCAATGCCCATCCTCCGTCGGGGTCCTCACAATTGTTTACATATCCGTGCTGGCAGAAGAAACATTCTCCGCAGAAGGTCTCCACGTTGACCGTTACCCGGTCACCCGGCTTCACGGTAGTGACTTCTGAACCGACCTTTTCCACGATGCCCACCATCTCATGCCCCACCGTAATACCCGGTACAGCACGCGGCACACTGCCGTGCTTGATGTGCAAATCACTGGTGCAGATACTTCCCAACGTGACGCGCACCAGGGCGTCCTTCGGGTCTTTCAATTCGGGCACAGGCTTCTCTATCAGTGAGAAACGACCGTGCTCCATATACGTATAAGCTAACATACTCTTAAATTTTAATGAAAATACGCCTTCAACACTTCTCCGAACACCTCTCCCGGTGCTATCTTATCAAACAATTTCATCGAGGTATGCAGTTTCAGCACGTCCACCTCCGATCCCATCAGTTCCCGCACCGTGCGATGGCCACGATGACCTAACAAGGCATGGGAGATTTCCCGCAAGCGAGCACCCAATACAGGATGTGCCAGATAAGCCCGGGCCTCTTCTTCCCCGTCCAGTCCATAAAACTCCGAGTTATAACTATAGCCTAACCCCTTCTGCTGAGGGAAGATATACCAAATCCAATGGCTGCGCTTACCTCCATTCCTGATTTCCTTCAATGCCACAGGATACACGCCTTCCTGCGCATCCAGAAACCGTTGCAGATTAAAATTCGTGTGCGACATATTCCTTCGTTTTTTATCTTTACTCAAATGTAAGGATAATCCCTTAATGAGCCAACGGTCGCGAGGAGAATTATTTTTGTCAAAAGTATGATTTTCCTCCCTAATTCTTCGTTTATTAAAGAGTTATGCTTATATTTGTTCCGAAAATCCGCACAAGGCGGTTTTCATCGCACATTGATTTTTAGATACAACAAATGATCGTTAAAGATGTCACACAAAGTTTTCGTTACGTTCCGCTGAGGTCCTGACCGGATTTTTCTCAGCATAGGAATCGAATGAATTATTGCTTCCGGCAAGGAGGCCGGGATTGTTGTGCTCTTTGACGTACTAGCCGCACACCTCTCTTTCGATGGGGAAACGAGAGGGAATCTACGCTGCTACGGACCTTTAGTGTCCGTAAGCTTCTATCTTTATCTATTTCTATTTTCTCATTTTAAAATTCGTTTGTTGTATATGAAAAATGTCATGTTACGTGCTACACGCACCTTTATTGAAGATCTCTGTGCTCCCGAATATGCTCACAACCACCTCGCCGTGGAAATCTCTCATCCCGATGGTTTTACTGATGCCCAGGAACTCTCTATCCGGGTATATTCCAGCGAATACCGCCTGCTGGGCTGTGACACCCGTTCACTGAAAGGAAAAAGGCCCCGAAAAGTACGGTTCGACATCCTCTCTGAAGAAGAATGGGAAGCCGGACTCTACCGTATCTACGTCTACCGCAACGGACACCCGATGGGATGGACGCTCCTGGAGCTCTATTCCGGCTATGAATGCTGGGACAGGACCGAAGTGGAGGATTTCCAGACCCGCCCTGAAGAAAAATACTTTGCCGAGACTTTCTGCTTCCTGCCCCTGTTCTCCTGGATGCACCAGGAACAGTGTGACTCGAACCTCATCCGGCAGTTCCTCGAAACATTGTATGCGTTCGACAGCCATCAGCTTGCCGTGCCTCACCTGCTCGTTTCAGGCAATCAGGCTCGTAAATATGCCGCCCGCCTGCTGGCTCTCCATTTCTGTGAGAAGCAGACTGCTCTCTGCAGCCATTTCTCCCTACAGGAATTGCTGGAGGGTTCCCTGCAATGGAAAGTCCTGCAAGAGAAGATGGATACTCGAAAAGTGGTGCTGGTGGAAGTGCCCTACATGGACTACTCTCGGCAGGAATCCAACCTACTCGACTTGCTAGGAAACCTGATGGAACAGAAAACTTCTTCTGGCCCAATCTTCATCTTCTACGGTACGATGGACAGTACCTATCAGTTGCGCAGATGCAGCACAGCGATGAGCCGCATTTTTACGGAAGAGAACACCATCTATACACCCGACAAGTCGGAAACCGATGACCCAGGCGAAGCCTTTCCGGTAGATGATCTTCCTTTACCGTTTGATGATGAACAGCCGCTTTCGCATACCGAAGAAGATAATCCCTTGCCCGAATACGACACGCCATCGGATGCCGAACAGGCCTTGCAGGAGATGGTGGGACTGACCCGCCTGAAGGAAGACTTGCGGGAAGCCCGGATGCTGGCCGCCTTCATGAAACGGCGTATGGAATTAGGGCTCGACACGGAGCTGGATAACCGCCACCACATGCTGTTTTTAGGCAATCCCGGTACAGGAAAGACGACGGTGGCCAAACTCATCGGACAGCTGTATCACCAGATGGGACTCCTTTCCAGCGGACATACCATAGAAACATGCCGCACAAAGCTGGTGGGCGAATACATCGGTGAGACAGAAAAGCACATCAGGCAAGCCATTGAGGAGGCCCGGGGAGGCGTACTCTTCATCGACGAAGCCTACACCCTGATTACCACAAAGCAAGAAACGAAAGATTTCGGGAAAGAGGTGATTCACGCCCTGCTCACCGTGCTCTCGGAACCCAATCCTGACATGATTATCATCCTGGCCGGCTACGAGGACAAAATGCAGCAGATGCTCCGTACCAATCCCGGCTTGCAGGAGCGTTTCCCTCTCCAGTTCTACTTTGACGATTACAATGCGGACGAACTGATGGAAATGGCACACCGTCTCTTGCAGAAACGCAATTTCCAACTGACCTCCGAAGCGGACAAGGAACTGTACACTCTGATTACGGAAGCTACCGCCCAGCGCGATGAGTATTTCGGCAACGGACGCTGGCTGCACAACCTGATTGAGCAGGGCATCATCAAGTGCATGGCTCAGCGTATCATGTCGCAACCTTCCATCCCCGACAATACCTTCCTGTTCCGTACCATCACCCAGGAAGATGTCGTGAAGGCAGGTAATCGTCTCCGCGGCAAGCAGGTGGTGAAACTGGAACCGCAGCCCATCCGTCGCATCGGGTTCAGAGCATGAAAAAAAGGTGCAGGAATTACTCCCTGCACCTCCCACACATTCATCTTTATAGGTATGTTAACGAAGTTTTCTTCCGTTCCAATGTTCATAATGAACATAAGTTGGTTTCCATTTGTCTTTCGGAGCAGCATCACCCTCCGGATACCCCACAGGAATTACGTTCAAAGGAACAATATTAGCCGGCAGGTGCAAAAGCTTCTTCAAATAATACACCCGCTCCTGCATAGGATAAACGCCACACCATACGGCACCCAGTCCCAACGCATGAGCAGCCAGCAAAAGATTTTCTGAAGCAGCCGACGCATCTTCCACCCAATAGTCCTTACCGTCTTCCGGAAACGTATCGTCCATATCACCACAAACAACAATGGCCAGCGGTGCATGCTCCGCCATCTTCATTGTTTGGAAATGTGCAGAAATCTCTTTCAATGTCTGACGGTCTTCTATAACAACAAATCTCCAGGGCTGCTTGTTGCCTGCCGTTGGAGCTGCCATAGCTGCACGCAGCAACTGTTCCACCTTCTCATCCTCCACCGGACGGTCCTGATAAGCCCGAATGCTGGTACGAGTCAAGATACATTTCATCACAGCATCTCCCGATGAAGCCGCAGAATGTCTAGCCAATAATGCAACAGTCACGGCAAGTACCACTACCGCAAACACCAGCACAATATTCCATGTATTTACTTTCTTCATATTCTCAAATCTATCCATTTCATAAATCATTTTCCTTCAGCCACCCGTTTCATCCAGGCAAACAAATCGTCCAAATTGTAGTCTCCCGTATGCGGACGGTTCCATGGTAAGGCAAAATCTACTTCTACTCCCGTATTCTGCAACTTTGTGGCCAGATTCACCGGTACCAGGAAAGAAGTATCACGGTCGCGTGCCCCATGACGTATATACCAGTGCCCTGCAAGAGTGGTCTGCGAATCTCCGCCAATAAAGTTCATTGGATTCATCAGGTAAATGCGATGACGGAGTTCTTCATCCAGCACAGCATTCGAATCCTTTGTACGACGCTGCAAACTAAAAGTTGTAAAATTGGCAGATTCCCCCTGCGCATTACCAAACACCTTGTTTTCCGGTGAGGCCGTTTCCACCAACACTCCTTCCTGGTCAAAGGCAGGAGGTGTTTTCAGCGGAGTAACCGAGGCCACATAAGTCAGATACCGGTCCAGATTCAAGTCGGCAACAAAGTCTGTATGCAACTCCATACGAGGTGGACGTCCTGCAGGGCCAAACGAAGGGGCTTCTCTTCCATCCAGGCCTTCCGGAAACCGTCTCTCCCCAGAAGGCCTGCTTCTACGAGGACCAGCTCCCATAAAATCCGGCTTTTCCTGATAAAACACCACGCCTATACTGTCGGGAATCTCGGCTCCTTCCTGCAATGCCCGCTGCATGGATGCCATCAACAAGTTCTTGAGATAATTCCGGTAATTGTCGGCTGTCAGTTTCTCTCCCGAAGGCGTGGTCAGGTTCAGACTACGCAAATAATCCGGACAAAGTGCCGCCAGTTCTTCCGATACCGCCTTCTGACTCTCATCCAGTCCCCTTATTCCGTCATTAGTACAACTGTACAGCCATTCATATTCACAGTCGGCATGCTCCAAATCAGTAATCGGACAATAACAGATAGCCGCAAACACCTCATCACGTGCCGGAGCTGCTCCCATTTTTTCCAGATACGGTTCATAGTCTTTCCCGTTTCCGGTAGCCCCCAGCAAAGCCGACATGGCTCCTCCTGCACTTGTTCCATCTGTAAAAATACGGTTGGCATCTCCCGGCATCACCTCGTCATTATAGTGCAAATAGCGTACGGCCGCCTTCAAGTCAAGCAAACCATTCGGAGCGATTCCCGTATAAACCTCCTCTCCGTTCCGCTTTACCACAGAGTTAGCCCCTCTGCTTCCAGGTATGCACACCACATAACCTTCCTTCAAAGCCCTTCCAGTAGCATCGGTAGCCGAAGGCGTCTTGGCTGTAGAAGCCATGTAACCTCCTACATAGGTGCGCAATAAAATAGGCACAGAATCCGTATCTTTCACCCCAAAAGGCACATACAAATTCAGGGTCTGATAAGTGGAATCTTCTACATTTTTCACATAATAAATTCCCTCATAAGCCTTATAGGAAACCATCTCCCCATCGGGCATCTGTAAGGACTTCAGCGTATAATTTTCCGCATTAAAACGCAAGGCATCTCCCGCTGCCGAAGCGCCCAGACACAGGCCTGCAAAAGCCATTGTAAACCAAAGTCTTCTCTTCATAATCCAGTAAAATAACAGAAATATATTTAATTATAATCAGAAAAAGCGACCATCCTGCGACAGCCATCCATCTACATAGTCAAATGCATTTTTCAGCGTGTCACCATAATCCGCCTGCCAATAATGCTCAGCATCTCCAGCAGCCGAGAACATGTGTGAAGCTCCTTCCACAAAGGCAATACTCTTATCCTGACTGACAGAGTGAACGTATATATATTCAGCAGCCAGATATTCCCAGCTTCCTGTCATTCCCATAACAAGCGTAGACACTGCAATACCCGTCACATTACCAATAGGCGTACTAAGGTTTGAAGTCCATTCAACCCCTTCAAAACCGTCTTCCAATATCTTGAAATCAGGAGATACAGACAAGGCAACCGAACTCAGGAAACCTCTTACAGAAGTATTCAGTGAAGCACTGAACAAGCTACTCTCAGCTCCAGCTTTCATCGGAGCACGCACACTCCGCACGGTATCTACCGTGACCGACCCGTCCTTATGAATTAATGGCCACACACCACGGGTGTGCGACAGCAAACGTAAATCCTGCGGGAACAACTTATTATAAAAACGCATCAGATTGCCTCCGGGAATCACCAGTGGCTCATCATCTGCAAACCGCCCTTTTCCTTCTTTAATTAATGCCAAACGATTTTTAGCCGTAGTCACTATACGAGAGAAGCGCTGTTGCTGGGCATGCGAAAAAGCCGACTCAAACGCGTCTGTGAAAAGGCTGCTTCCACTGGGATTATATCCCTCCGCCTGTGTAAGGTCAAATCTCCGTTCTTTTACCATCCCTGTACTTTCATCCGTCACATCCGGGTCCAGACTCATCAAGGTCATCAGTGAAAGGCCATAATTGGCATCCATCAGCAACAATCCGTCGGCAGGCGGCAAGTGGTCAATCAGACTGGAGTAATCTGTATAAATCTTTCCCTCCAGTGCCTTCCGTCCCTGTTCAGCCAGCAACTGATAAGCTGTCATCACTGTAGCCCCTCCTGAATGCCCCAGCAATACAATTTTGCGGATGTCCGATCGCCGACGAAGATACTCCACACAAGCCGCCACATTCCGTAATTTTTCCTCCATTATCTGTCCGGAGGAAGGAACTGTTGCCAACACCGTATACCCTCTCCGGGCCAGCTCAGCGTTGGCTACAAATCCCATGTAATTTTCATCAGAATGCATCACGACCACTGCCACACCACTTTTGGCCGACAAGGTGTCTGGAGCATACAAAAGTGCATCCTGACGATTTAAAGAAACATACGTAGTGGAATAATTACCGGTGGCAAGGACGGATAACAAACCAGCACACCAGCATACGACAAGCAATAAAAAACTCCTTTGCATACTTACATACAATGAACATAAAACAACTAAAAAACAATGGAGCTTTATTGCTATGCAAAACCTCTACCAAGGCAGGACAAAGATAGAACATTATAGAATAAGGAAAGATAAAATGCTTACGCTTTTTAAATTTTTTCGCAACATTTGTACTTATTCCTTACTATACACCAGCCTGTCCGTATCATATCCGCGCTTCCGAAGTTTATCAAGGAGTTCCTGAAGCACCCCGTCGGGCAAGGTTTCCTCGCGGCTCATAATCCAAAGATACTTGTCACTGCTACTGCCTATCAGCACGTAGCGGTAATCCGGGTCAATATCGAGCACATAATAGTCGGCATAGAACCACAGGAAGAACGATACTTTCAGTTTGCCGGGGTCGTTCGGATCGGGCTGTTTGGCCTTTCCCTTGATTTCCTTGTACTTCCCATCTTTGTATCCCGCGTTCAGCACCTCAATGCGCCCGTTGGAAAGCAAGGTATAAGTGGCCGTTACACGGGTCATGCCCTTTTCAAAGCGGTGGTCGTAACGGGCTATTTCGTGCCACTTCCCCATAAAACGCGGCACGTCGAATGTCTGTACCGTCCGGTTGTCTATCTCAGTAGTGTTACTGCTTTGGCAACTGCCAAGCCCTAACAGGGCACACAGAAGAATCAGGATGTGTTTCATAACGTGTATTTTTTAAGTTCAAAGGTTGTATCTCCCACAAATATACCAAAACCTGACCAATTACGGAGGCATTTATCAAAAATAAATCCCTCAATCGTTAGGTCAGCTACATAAGAATGCATACCTTTAAGACCGTTATTTTTTACCAGGCAATCTATCAGAAAAATATGAAAAAGACAAAACTATTTTTTGTAGGTGCTGCCGTCCTGATATGGGGAGGAACGGCCGTACATGCCCAGTCGTGGAGAAACGGCGGGGCAGTTTCTTTGGATAAGCAGTATGCCGATTATCCTTGTGTAAATTTACTGGACAGTACCAGTGTGACAGTGGAACCTACCGGACAAGGTTCGTTTGCGGTCTGCCGGGCCGTACGGGTGCAGACAACTGCCGGAGCCTTGCAGCAACGGGTACTGAAATACGATTACGACCCGCTGACGGCAGCCGCCACCTTCAAGCGAGTGACCATCTACCATGCCGACGGGACATATACATCGGTCGATGTGAGCAAGGCGTGCGACTATGCCGCTCCGGCCAGAGCTATCTACTGGGGAGCCCGCCAGATTATGCTGGAACTGGGCGCATTGCAACCGGGCGACATCATCGACTATGAGATCGACAAGAAAGGATTCACGTACGCCTTGCTGGGTGATGCACCCCAAGCAGGAGACGACTCCCGCTTTATCCCGCCCATGCGCGGACAGTTCTACGACATCGTGCCCTTCTGGTCGCCCGATCCCACCCTGCGCAAAGTGTACCGCGTCAGTCTGCCGGCCGAAAAAGAAATGCAATTCCAGTTCTATCAGGGCAGCTGCGCTTCCTCCATGCGCTATGAAGACGGACGGAAAGTCTATACCTTCGCCAAAGATGCCATCCTGCCCTTCCGTCGGGAACCGAATATGGTCGATTTCTATGATGCCGCACCGAAGCTGATGATGTCTACCACCGCCGACTGGAAAGAAAAGTCACGCTGGTTCTACGGAGTCAACGAAGACTACGGCAGTTTCACCGCCATTCCAGAGGCCCAGAAGAAAGTAGACGAGCTCATTCGGGGTAAAAAGACCGAACTGGAGAAAGTGGCAGTACTTACCCACTGGGTAGCCGACAACATCCGTTATGCAGGTATCTCCATGGGCAAGGGAGAAGGATTCACCCTGCACAACCTGAAAATGAACTACACCGACCGCTGTGGCGTGTGCAAGGACATTGCCGGCACGCTGATTGCATTCCTGCGGATGGCAGGATTCGAAGCCTTTCCGGCCATGACCATGGCAGGCAGCCGGGTGGAGACCATTCCGGCCGACCATTTCAATCACTGCGTGGCTGTGGTGAAACTCAGTGACGGCACGATGATGCCGCTCGACCCCACGTGGGTACCTTTCTGCCGGGAACTGTGGAGCAGTGCCGAACAGCAGCAGAATTACCTGCCAGGCACACCGGAAGGCACCGACCTGTGCCTGACTCCCATCTCCGACCCGGAAAACCATTACGTACGCATCAAGGCACAGAACACCCTCGATGAAAAAGGCACGCTGAAAGGCACCTTTACCATCGAAGCAGAAGGACAGAGCGACAGTAACATCCGCCGCATCTTCACCACCGGATTCCAAAGCGAATGGGCACATACCATGGAACGCCAGTTGCTGAACGTATCGCCCAAAGCCCGATTGAAAAGTGTGGACTACGGACGAACACCGAAAGACTACCAGAGCGCCCCCATCCAGATTACGTTCCGCTACGAAATTCCGGAATATGCACTGAAGGGCGACCAGGGAGAAATGTTTTTCAAACCCTTCGTGCTGAACAACCTCTACACGCAAGTCCTCTCCTACCTGCGGATAGATACCAGCCTGGAGAAACGGGCCTACGGCTTCAAGGACGGCTGCTCCCGTCTGGTGGAAATGGAAGAAAACCTGAAACTTCCTGCCGGATACGAATGGCAAGGAAAGGAGAAACGCGACCAGATGGACGGCTCCGGAGCCGGATTCACCGGATACATGGGCCAAAACGGCAACCAGTTGCAGGTGAAAACATCCTTACGCCTGAAAAAACGGGTCTACGAAGCTTCCGACTGGGAAAGTTTCCGAAACGCAGTGAACACAGCCAAGGGATATGGAGAATATATTGTGGTAAAGAAATAACCACTCATTCGAGGATTTAACAAGAAACGAAGCGTAATGAAAACATTATCAATCTACATAGGAATCATAGGAATGCTTTTGCTGGCAGTGCTGCCGGCCAGAGCCGCATCGGAAGCGGAATTCCGCAAACTTTCGAAAACGTACACCCTGCGTGCCGACGGCAGTCAAGAGATGCGGGTACAAAAGGAACTCACCCTGTTCACCCATGCCGCCATGAACGGCCTGTACGGAGAAACATTTATCGTGTATAACCCCGATTTTCAGAAACTGGAGATTCACGCGTCCTACACCCGCCAAAAAGATGGCACCGTGGTTCAGACACCCGCCAATGCCTTCGTAGAAGTATTGCCTGCCGCAGCCGCCAACGCACCAGCCTACAACCAGCTGAAAGAGATGGTCGTGGTACACACCGGACTTGAGTTAGGTGCCACCATCGTGCTGGACTACTCCATTGTGAGTAAAGCCGGTTACCTGCCGGAACTCGATGTCTGCTGTCCGGTCAAGGAACTCTCTCCCATCAAGGAATTTACCTTCCGCCTGAACGTACCAGCCGGAAAATCTGTACACTATGAACTGCTGAACGCCTCTGCCCAGCCGTCCATTGCCCAAAGAGACGGAATGAAATCCTTCACCTGGACACTGAAGGAAGTAAAACCCCGCCCTTACGCCTATCCTTCTGCAAGAGAAAGCATAGGACAAGCACAAGCGGTAGCCAGCGGCATGATGCCCGTCTTCATGGCCTCAACCTGGTCACGGTACGATGAAGCCCTGAAAAGCCTGAAAGCACAGTTCCAGCCCGGCAACCGTTCCATCATTGAAGCAAAGGTAGCCGAACTAACCCGAGGCATCCAAGACAATCCACAGGCAGTCCGCAACGCCATCGCCCACTACATGACTGAACTGTATCAATTGGGCCGTTGCGGTGTATCACTGCAGGATGCCGGCTATCGTTTGCGTCCGGCATCGGAAGTCATCCGTTCGGCTTACGGCACCCAGGCAGAATTAGCGAACCTGGATGTTACCCTGCAGCAGGCAGCCGGACTGGAAGCGGAAGTAGCCGTATGTGCCTTGCGTCCGTCGAAAGCAGAAAACCAAGGTTTGTCTACCATCGTATCGCTGGTAGCCCAAAGCGAGCTGATGCCCGAAAAAGTCGCCCTGACAGGCACCGAAGAAGCCAACCTGCAACCCTTCCTGGCGGTGACCAGTCTGGATGGAAAACCACTGACAATGGAAGCTTACTTAGGAGCCAAGGAAATGCAGCAGACCGACACCCTGAAGGTGGACGGGAAGAAGTTGCAGCAGCCCGCCGAAGGATGGGGAATCGTGACACTGAACGACCCTACACCGGCCCGCACGCTCTATGCGTATGCTGCCAATACAACCATTCCCGAAAATATCCTTCTGTCGAGAACGGTGAACTGCACACTGGAGACCATTGTCTGCCTGCCGGAAGGTATGAAAGTGACTCCCCGCGCCAACAAGGAAATCAGTAATGCCTGCGGAAAAGTAGTATTCAGCTACCAGCCCACGAAAGAAGGCATGAAAGTAACCCGCAGCCTGCGCATCAGCCGCCAGTTACAGACTCCGTCGAGCTACAAAGAACTGTATGCCCTTCTGGCAGAATGGAGAGATGCCAATAACCATACGCTGGTGGTGAAAAAAGTAGCAGAATAAACTGAAAAATAAATCTCACGAAAAAGGAATCGCCTCTTAAATGGGTCGGTTCCTTTTCTTTTTCCCGAAGCCGCTACCACACTCAGCAACTTTTCCGGCCAACTTTTCCGTTTCCTGTTTCCTGCCTGTTTGAATGTTCACTGAAAATTACTACATTCGCAGTAGAATCAAAATCCAGTGGTTATGAGCAAGCTATATCCGGTAGGAGTGCAGAACTTTGAGAAAGTGATATTGGGTGGTTATGAATACGTCGATAAGACCGCCTTGACTTATCAGTTGTTCAATACAGGAAGTTACTATTTTCTGAGCCGTCCGCGACGCTTCGGAAAAAGCCTGCTATTGTCGACCCTTGAAGCCTACGCACAAGGAAAGAAAGAGCTTTTCAAGGGACTGGCACTGGAGAAACTGGAGAAGGACTGGACAGTATATCCGGTGCTGCACCTGGATTTGAATACACAGAAATACGATACGCCGGAATCGCTGACCAGCATTTTGAATGATAATCTATGTATCTGGGAAAGCCAGTACGGCGCACGGGAAAGTGAGACAAGTCTTTCCCTTCGTTTCCAGGGCATCATCCGCCGTGCCTGCGAGCAGACAGGCCGCCGGGTGGTGATTCTCATCGACGAATACGACAAGCCCATGCTCCAGGCCATCGGCAATGAAACCTTGCAGAACGAATACCGCAGTACCCTGAAAGCCTTCTACGGAGCATTGAAATCCATGGACGGATGCATCCGCTTTGCCCTGCTCACGGGAGTGACCAAGTTCGGTAAGGTCAGCGTGTTCAGTGATTTGAATAACCTGCGTGACATTTCCATGATTGACCAGTATGCCGAAATCTGCGGTATCAGTGAGAAAGAAATTTATACCTATTTTGAAGAGGATATTCACGAATTGGCCGCAGCTACAGACATGAGCTATAAGGAAGCTTGTGCGGAACTGAAAACAAACTACGACGGGTATCATTTCACAGAAAATGCCATCGGTATGTACAATCCGTTCAGCCTGCTGAATACCTTTGCCAACCGGCGGTTCGGCAGCTACTGGTTTGAGACAGGCACACCGACCTACCTTGTCGAACTGCTCAAGCTCCATCACTATCCGATAGAAGACTTGGAACACATCGTCACCAGCCAGCCGGTGCTGGACAGTATTGATACGGCCTCTACCGACCCGATTCCAGTCATCTACCAGAGCGGCTACCTCACCATCAAGGGCTATAACAAGATGTTTGAGAACTACACGCTGGGGTTCCCCAACCGCGAGGTGGAACAGGGGTTCTTCAAGTTCCTGCTGCCCAACTACGCGTCGGTGAGCGTAAGCAAGTCACCCTATCAGATTCAGTGCTTTGTGGAGGAAGTAATGGCGGGCAAGGTGGACGATTTTTTCGAACGGTTGAAGACCATGTTTGCCGACATTCCTTACGAGCTGGCGCGCGACCGTGAAGTGCATTACCAGAATATTCTCTACATCATTTTCAAGCTGATGGGTTTCTATGTGCAGGTGGAATACCACACCAGCCGCGGTCGGATTGACCTGGTGCTCCAGACGCAGGACTACGTGTACATCATGGAATTCAAGTTGAACGGCAGCGCGGACGAAGCTTTGGCCCAGATTCGGGAGAAAGGCTATGCCGCACCTTTTGCCAAGGACAGCCGTACGGTCTACAAGATTGGTGTCAACTTCAGTGATGAGCTTCGGAACATTCAGGAAGTGAAGGTGGAAGTGGAGTCTTAAGCATCGTGTCAGTTTATTTCAACTCATAAAAGAAACAATATCACATAGAAATGTCAGATGATAATTATTATATTGACATATTGATATATAAATCATAGATAAAATTCTTGACTTTATCATATTTTTGACAGATTGGTTCGGTTGATATTTATGTCAACAAATAGCGATTTAACCTTTTGTATATTACCCGATATAAAACAATTATTATGATATCAATAATCAAAAATAGATATGAAACGAAGTTACATTTTATTTCAAGTCATTCTTATTGTTGTAGGGCTGACTTTTTGTAGTTGCAATGTAGAAAAAATGTCCAACGTAATGGAGTGAAAATAGATAAGGTCGTGGAACCATCAGCCGAAGAGGTGATGCGTGGAATGGATGTACAGCTGCAAGCTGCGATTGACTATCTGCAAGGAGTTAACATCTGATTTCAAAAACAGTTTTTATGAAACAAATATTCATATTCATTCTGCTTGTATTAAGCACATACCTGAAAGCACAAAGCATTCAGGAAATAGACTCATTATTGTTGGTGGCCTATGAAAATGACCAGAAAGTCAGAACGGAGTCCATGATTCTAATGAATAAGCTGAACAGCACAGGAGCTAATGACGTTCCAGTCTCTGTAATAGATTCTCTTATGCTGCTTCAGGAACAAACACAGGCCATCGACAAGGAAAACCAGATTCTTGTTACTTCAATATTGAAGAAGGGACTGCCTGAAGGTTTGTCCCAGCAATCCTATAAGACTATATGGTTGATTGTAGATCATGCTAATCTGAAATTCCAGAAAAAGCATCTTCCTATAATGGAAGAAGCAGTGCAGAAAGAACTTGTAAGTGCCGGCGATTTTGCTATTTTGACAGATAGAATCAGAATGAGGGAATGTAAGCCGCAGAAATATGGGACACAATCTTATACCGTCACGGTGGACGGCAGGCAGGTTATATATATCTGGCCTGTAGAAGATGCCAAAATGCTGAATGAACTTCGAAATGAAATCGGCGTCGGTGATATTGAATCATATATCCAGGTCCTTAAGGCAACGGCAGGCTGTGAGGTGATCTACGATCCGGAACTGACAGTTCATCAAATGAAAAAGATGGGACTACTGAAAAATAAAAAAGGGAGAATCTGACGGCTCGAAGCTGAAGATTCTCCCTTTTTATTCTATCATAATACCATCCGTTTATTGTTTCTCTGCATAAGGGATAGCCTCCATATACATATCCTTCAAGTTGATAATCACTTTAGAGAACTTTTCCAGTGCATTCAAGCCGAGTACCCCATCTTCTGTACCGTGGGATTTCATCTGTCCCGTATGCAAATCAATCCCGGTATTTACTTTGACCGAATCAATCGTCGCGATACCGTTTCCTATATGGAATTTCATTTGCGGCAACCTGTAGGTACGGGTAATTGCCACACCCCCTATTCCAGCCATGCGAAGCGAATCGGGCACTCCTGCTGAATCCACCTCTTTTTGGTGACGATTGTACCAGGCGGGCTGCATATAAGTGTAATAAGAGCCTGTATCAAAATGAAGATAGACAGGATGCCCGATATCAATTGTCGTCTTTAACTGCAATCCTTCTGTATCCGTGCGCAGAAGGTTACTTTTGCCCCACGGAGATGACGTCTGTGTGGTTGGGATAATGAGTTCACGGTGTTCAAAATCCAACTGAATTTCCTGCATACAAAACATGACAGGGAGTCCGATGACAGGAGGAAGCTGAAATTTTTCACTGAACTTATCTGCTTCATCATGTCCCGTCCGGGCATCAATTACGGCAAAAGGCACATTCACCCAGGTCATTTCCCCGATACGCAACGTGTCTGCAATAGCATAATCTCCCTGTTTCAGTCCTCCAACACCTCCCACGGTGATATCTGCATCCAAAGAACGCAAACCATATTTCTTTGCCAATTCTGGGGTTATCAGGTTTCCTCCGGCTCCAGTATCGAACAGAAAACGTCCTTCTCTCCCATTGATGCTTCCATCCATTTCAATGGAGTGTTGCCCGCCTTTATCATCAATCACCATCGGAATGCGGTATTCATCCGATTTATGAAGCGGTCTATAGAGGGTGCCACAGGCAGCCAAAGCCCGATATTGCTGTGCCTGATCGCGATATGCCACGGTCAGGGTGCTTGTCCGTACCCAAAGCAGTCAGTTGGTCATAGAGACTCTGAAGCAGTCCGGCTGCATCATTGTAATGACCGGTTCTAGCCAGATTGGTACTCAACAGGATAACCATATTCATGGTGTGATCGCCCAGTTCTTGCTGATGATTGCCCAGCAAATCAGAAAGAACGACACATGCTGAGTCTGGACGGTTGAAATAATGATGCGTCATGGCTGTAGCCAACTGCCGCAAAAATGGTGATATGGAATTAGCAGGAGTTTCTTTCAACGCTTGTTCCAACTCAAACCAGTTGCTTTGATTAATTAGCGAGGCGATTCGCTCGTCGACATTCTGGGCTTGCATGCTCATTGAAACGAACAAGCTGAATATGGCAAAAAGTTTTTTCCACATAATCTTATCTGTTTATATACTCATAATTAATTCATTCCTTCTTTTGCCTGTAACAATCGGCGCATCGCTTTCAGCCTAACCAATTGGTAAAAATCAGGATGCAATCAATCAGCCTCTCTATCAGTTTGTCTACCTTCTTTCTTACACCTTTCCAATATATTTTCCTCATAAAGCTGCCCTCCTCTAAAACAAACAACCGTCTATTGCAAATATACTATTTTTTCACTTCAGAAGGCCCCACACGATCTTTAAGATATTGTTAATATTTAAACAGAATGCACCATTTCCCAGCCAACTTTTCCGTTTTTACTGTCCCCGTCTACAAGATTGGTGTCAACTTCAGCGATGAAATTCGGAACATTCAGAAAATGAAGGTAGAAGTTATACGATTTTTTTGAAAATCATCAATAACTTATTGCATAAATCGAATATTTTAACCGTTCATTTTACGAGAATGACATCATCAATAAAGATAAACTTCTTCAGGACATCTACCTTGAGGAAATAAAAAACCAACCTAAAAAAATAGGGATAAAGATTTAGAGATAAATCTTGCTTTTTCATATAAATATCAGTATATTGGCATAAAAGTAAATTCTAATATGAAGGAAAGACTTCTTATAAAATGTGATACGACTATTTATGCAGACGAGATTACAAATCTGCTTATTGAAAATAACATTGTTTCTCGCCAGCATGATGAGGGGCAAGACCAAAATCCTGGTGCTTATGGTGCTATCACAGGTATTGCGATATATGTTTTCGAGAAAGATTATGAAAAAGCTGTTGAGATAATAAATCCTATTGTTGACAGTAGAAATAAATCTCATGTCTGGTGTCCTAAATGTGGAAGTTACAATGTGTCAGCCATAGCCGTAAGTAATAAATACGGAACTGCTATAGCATTATGGTGCATCTTTCTTTTTCTTATTCCGGGGCTTTATTTTGTTTGGGCAAATGATTTGGGTATCAGATCAACTATTGCCGATTATATAGCATTGTTTATGTTTATATCATTTCTTGTAGTTGCATTCTTGGGAAAAATTTCTAATGCCAATTATATATGTAAAGACTGTAATAAAAGGTTCCACCATAAATGATTTCCTGCAGTAAGCTCCACCGAGTTTAAAGTAATATACTATATCCGCTTCGTTATTCAGCAAACTTTAAAAAGACTTCAGCAGCGAACTGTTCACCGACCTATCGACCTCTCGTCTGACTTTTTTCGTTTTGTAACCGAAGTCAAAGGTATAAGCTAATTTGATGTGGCAGTACTGACCGCTTGTCCTGAAATCTTCGTCCGAACCATATGCATAGAAGGCATGCTGGAACGTTTTTCGAAACTTCCGGTCGGTAAACGGAGACACGACATTGACTTCCGCAAAAAAGTTTCCTTTGCCGTAAGTACACTCCAGACCGTAGTTGACGGGAGTCTCTTCTATTCCCAGCGAAGTGGTGTTGACAATCTTGTTTCTGAAATTGACGTAGGGCGAAAGACTGAAATCACCCAGGTAAACATTGGCATTGAGGTTGCCGGTCAGATTTCTGTTGCCGAAACCACACACGGAGTGAACAGACGTATAATTGTATCTTATATCGCCCGACAGGCTGAACATCCGGTTGAACGAGTGCGAAGCCGCCAGTATGGCAGCATAGTAATGAATGTTTCCACGGTTAATGAACGACCTGACGAGGTAAGTATCCTGAACATAATAGTCGTGAACCACCGGATTATGCTCCAGCTTGTACTGGAGAATGGCCGAAAGTTCGGTTTTCTTTATCTTACCGGAATAATACAGGAACGAATTGAATGAACATCCGCTCTTCAGGTTCGGATTGCCGGTCTGTACCAGATAAGGATTAAGCCCGATGCGTGCCTGATTGATGAGGTCCATGCCGTAATTATAATTGTTATAGGAGGAGGACCATAACAGCATCCCTCCTTTCAGCTGGTATTGAAGGTTCAGATTGACACGCGGCGACAGCTTGCTGAATTTTTCGCTGCCGTGAAGCCGGTACTGAAGCCAGTCCACTCCCACCCTTGACCGTAGCGACAGTTTCGGGCTAAAAGCATAATTATAGGAAAGGAAAGCCAGCGACTCATTTTTCCATAGTGACTGCCTCAGCGGATGGCTGCCCTCGTATTGCGCATTCCACACATGATGAAAATCGAACAGCTCGGCCGAAAATGAATGCTTTCCTTTGGACAGGTTATAGATGGCCGACAACTGAAATCCTCCGGCATTTTCCGATTCATAGGAACCCGTCTCATAGTCCTGTTCAGAGTAAGTACGGTTGTACAAGTTACGAGAATAAGTGCCATGTAATCCAAAAGTAAAATCCTGTGTCTTCGATAGAGGGATAGTACCCGTCAGATCTAATTTAGGAGAAAAGCTCTTCTGGTCAGTATACATCGCAAAATTAGAAGCATTACCCACCGACTCTACCGTGCCGGCCATATTCTCACGAGGAGTGTTTTTGTGTATAAACGACAGTTTCCCGACGATATACCGACCTGCCTTCTGATGCTGGAGACGGAACTGTACATACTCACTGTGCCGGGAATAATCTTCATCGGATGTACTAAAACGCTCGACGGACTGCCCGGGTAATGCATAGGTTTCAGCCATGTGATTATGATTATCCTTCACATTAAAGTAATCACTTCCAGCAAACAAGGAATAGGTCGTATTGTTACGGTTGACGGTGGTAGCAATATTGTAGTCGCCATGCGTATATCCAATTGTCTGCAAGCCATCCATCTGCAAATAACCACCCGTCTTATATTGCTTCAGTATAAAGTTGACAGCTATCTTATCTTTTGCATATTTTCCGGTTGGATTGTCATGATACTCAATCTTTTCTATGTCCTTCGGGCGAAGCATCTGGATATCTTTGGAATCGGCCTGCTGCCCATTGATATAGAACGACACGGGCATCCCCATTGCCTCAGCTCTATTGGACCGTGTATCGATAATCATACCCGGAATCATCAAGCGTTTCAACACTCCATAGCCGCTGTTAGTCGATTTCTTCTGCTGAGAGTTAGGATAAATTACCAAATGATTGTCTACCCGCGACACGTTCGATGCCACGATAGTCACCTCATCCAACGCGATAGTCCGGCTGACGGAATCATTTGACAACGTCTGCGCAATCATGCAGAAGGGGCATGAAAGGAGAAAACAGCCCATTATTATTCTGGACATGTATTTCCTTTTATCCATATAAGACCTGTACTTATTCATTTTGTTCTCATGACATTTGCAAATATATAACATTTATCCATTCATTCTCCGTACCTTTATCAGTCATTTGTATTACATCACAAATATAGTACAGTTATAGCCTGCTCTTTCATTTCCAGATAAAATAAAAGAGCGGTAAACAGCTCTTATCACAAAGCCATTTATCGCCCTTCTTATGTAGCGTTCAGTTTATACTACTTTTAAGCTTCGTCCGGAATTTCTACATCCTCCAGTGATTCACCTTCTTCCTGAGAAGCAAGAAGTTCAGCTCTTACATCAGCTGCACTCTTAGTAATTTCTTCACACTCCGAGAAGTTGATTCCATCCACATTCGACAAGTCTACCGATGCATCCATAGGTAAACCTTCTTCGGTGAACGTATTCTGATAAGCACTCAAGACCTTCTTGCATTCCTTCATCAGTTTCACCTGTTCCTTTACAGCCTTGATATCGTTCATAGAAGCCAAAGCACCCGCAGCAGCACCTACGCCAGCACCAATCCAGGCTCCTTTCTTAGATCCTCCGAATTTTTTTCCCAATAAAGCTCCCGCAGTGGCTCCTCCGCCCACTTTCAACAAAATGAAAGCTCCGGATTTCAACGCCGAATTCAAATGTTTCTTTGCCGTATTGGGTGCACAAACTTTACCGTTTTTATCTATTAATAAGTACTTATAGCGTGCAGTACCATCTTCATTTGTGATTGCATTTCCCAATGAGTCTGTTTCTGTAACTTTCTTTACAGAATAAGAAGGTGCTTTTTCAAGAAATTCTTTGGGTGAGATACTATCGTTCTCTGATTTCTGTTCTGTCGATTCTCCTCCCGTAACTTCATTCACTGTATTCGTTACAGATTCTACCTTCTCTGCTGCACTCTTCAATTTTTTCAGAAAACTCTGAGCAGACATATCTGTTACATCCAAAGTAACAAATGCCATCAGAAACACCCCTTTTAAAAAATTCATTTTCATAATAATAAATAATTTAATTAATAATTATTTCACATACATTTTCAGACGGAATTGTTTTTCGATATATGTCCCATGCGCTTGATACATCAATTCATTCATGGTCATATATTTAATTTTAATATTACTGTCTTTACCTGGACGGAATAAAATTCCTTGAGGAAGACTTGTTCTATCCAGATTTATTTCTACCAGTCCTTGCTCATCAGATACCCCTACCTGAGCATAATCCACCCCATTTTTCTCTATTATTTTCTCAAACCTCCGGTCTGAAGAAAATGTATTAGAAGAAACGGGAAGTTCACCCTTGTAGGTCCAAACTTCTACACCAGGAATTTTATTTCCTTCATTCAGTGTTTTCCACTCTACAATCGTAAATCTGATTTTCAGAGGCATCTCGGCAAGCAGGTTCTCCATGCGTTCTATACGGGTGCGATAAAAATCATCCGGATTATAGGTATTCACCATCTCCATAAATTCTTTAGCAGCCGAGGCATAGCGAGCTACTTCTTCTTGCGTAGCATTTCCATTTTTTTTAGCTCTGCTATTTTCTTTATAGAGCGGGCTGCTAAAGTCTCATATAACATGCAAGTGTCACACTGGGCTATAGACTCGCGAATGGCAGGACGCAGGCTGGGAATGATATCTTCGGAGTTCCATGCATCTTCATACGCTACGCGTGCTTCCTTGTATTTGCGCATGCCAAACAGCTTTCCACCTTCATTCATAAACGCACTGCATTGCGTAACATAAACGTTCTTTTCTACCACAATAGGAAGAACGGCATAGCATTTCTTCATACGTCCAGTCAACCCGCTTATATCGATGTTCAACCGGTTAGTTCCTTCCCCGTAAACCTCGACATTTACCAGTTCCCTGTACTGACTTTCAGCCTTTGCCAGTTCTGCCTCCAGTTCTTCCAGTTTATTCCAGACTTCTTCCGGTGCATTATCTACCCTTGTTTTCGCATCCTGTGCCGCACAATCTTTTTTCAGCTGCTCAATATGCTGTAGTGCGTCGGACAACGAAGCCACCGGAATTTTTACGGTTATTATTGTCACGCTCGGATCTGCAGCACTCGGATTACTTTCAATTGTAGCCCCCAGCTGCGGATGACAATCTACTTTCAAATCCTTAATGGTAGTAGTGAATTCCAGAACCGCCATCGATGCATCCATATAGGCATCATTTGCCTGAGTCTGTTCATCCGTCCGAATAGGATTCTGTACTTCTTCTATCTTATAAGCAATCAAGAAATTGGGTTGGATACGCTGTACAATTTCTGTTTTATACACATTTCCACGCCGGCTGATTTCAAATTTGGGCGTACGAGTTTCACCCTCTTTTATAATGACACAAAATTCATAATAACCGTCAGGGCGTTCCCCGTTAAAACGGATTGATTTATTTTTCACATTAGGCAAGGCTATAACCAGGTCTTTATGCCTGGACAGTAAAATAACCCCTCCGTCACCACCAAGATCCTCAAAACGGTCTTCAGTAGTACAGCGGCTGTTTGAGATATATTGATTTTGCGCTCCTAACGGCAACAATACTGCCATCAGGAATAAGGTCAGCAATACTTGTCTCATCTTATTCATACAAACTATCATATTAAATTACAGATCAAATGCTCCTAACGTAGAGATGTCATCATCCGGCTGCTGACGAACTCCCCCTACCCATTCGGGCTGCCAGGTGCGCACATGAATAATGGGATCTCTACCGTCTTCCGGGAATTCCCACAAGAGGAACAAGTAGCCTTTGTCACTATAGTTACTGGAGTTCCATTCCTGACGCAACCGCACACCGTACTTGGTCTTATCTACGGTAGACTGTGTAATACCGGCGCATCCTCCTTCTTCTCCATTTTCACCAATCTCGCTAAACTTCACATCAATCCACTTATTGCGTCTGAAAGCTCGTTTTAAGTTGCGGAGATATTGTTCCTTGGTCTGCTTGGTATATTCAACCTTCTGGTTCATCCCCCCTACATCACTCCGGCTGCGGGTTGTTACCACCTTACCCGTAATAATCAACGCATCGTCGCTGAATATTTTCTCAATATAATTAGAGTCACGCTGGTTATAGGCCGTACGGAAGCGTTCGATATATTGCATGATAATCATCTGCTTTTCCTTTTCTACCACACTTCCACAACGCTCCATACTTTCAGCCGTATGCGCATCCAACGCCAAACGGAAATCAGTTATGTTACCTCTTCTGTCAAATTCTACGACAGCCTCTTGATAGGTTCCCACACCGAAATCTTCTCCCTCTGGCGTAATAATCAGTGGAATATGGCTCACCATCATGGTGCCGTCCTTGAATATCCAGCAACGTTCCACCACTTCTTCATCGTCGCAATAAAATGGAGTAACTGCCCACAAACGCAACAACGACTTAAGCGAGAAATCGTCCATCGGAAATCCTTTAGTCGTCAAGATGGACTTAGCCTGCTGCGCACGGTTGATTTCAGTTAAAATAAGTCCTAAATTATGTTCCGCCTGACTCAAGGCCACCGGACGCTCTACGCCTTCATCAATGGTCAATGTCACAGAAACAGCCTTGGCCTCATTCACACACCACATCCACATGGAAACGAGTGCAATGCACACGTATAAAACCCTTCTTTTCATTATCGATAATTTTATCATTTCTATTACAATTCAAATCCAATAGCTCCGCATCCGCTATAATTCTTCACACCATCAGGTTTGTTGGTCTTCACATTCCGACGATCTGGGCCGGGAGTAAGAACAGCCACTACTTTTCCTTCACGATTGTATATAGCCAAATAACATTTATCGGGGTTGGACAGCGAAGCGTAACGTCCATAACTCTTTATTTTTCCCTCAGTCTTCATTTGCTGGATTTTCTCTGCCATGTCACCGTATTTTGTACATGCAGCTATTTGGCTTACCACTTCCGGCAACTGACTTTGAATGGATTCTTCTACTGGAGGAAGAGATTCGTTAGCTATAACGACTGCATTTTCTGCCGGAATAATGTCTTTCTTCTTTACATAGATAAACGAACGATACATGTTACTACCGCGAGGCATTGACAACATGGTCCACAACTCTTTCCGGTTATTCACCACGAAATTCGAGCTTTTCTTCAATTTTTTCTGTGTGGCTACCCACGCATTGATTTCTTCATACAGTTTACTCTCTGCATAACTTCGTGCGTCTGCCTCCGTTGGAGCGGTAGACTCCGCGTAAATATACGAACTGCTCTTCTTTACTTTATTGATTTGAGCCTTTATCTCATCCACATTGTCAGCAAATGCCGTAAAAAAAGGCAGACAAGCGACCATGAAGGTTAATAATAATCTGATATTCACTGTCAATTCTGTTTTATATTATTAATAAAAAATCTTTCCGTAATATTTTGCAGAGGAGTATAGGTATAAATCGTTCCTTCTACTTTCATTTCTGCCCCATCAAGAATTTTTAAGGGGAATTTCAAGCTCACAGTATGGTTATAGGCCATCTTCAGATTTACGGCAAAAAGTGTAGCCGTAATGTAGTCGGAGGTTCGATCCTTTATACCCAGATAAACTTTACAGTTTTCCATGCGGAAATATGCCAGCAGTTGCTGTAGTGTGATTTCTATCTGCGACTTATTATAACCATATTTATCAACGGTTAATTTCAAAGGTATATCCTTCTCAGAATGTCCGGTCAGCAAAATATTATTCACACTCTGCAAAGGTCTCGACACATCCTTCACAAGAAATAATGTTCCATCCTGCTCGTACAAATAAAGGTCAGACCGTATCTGGTCACTCAGATAGCAACCATTACTAACAATGAACAAACTATCAGCATGCGACCTGCGGCCTTGCAACCATTCCTTTGGCAACGTACCCTCTGTGGGCTCCAGCCTGGTTCTCCTCACATCGCGTTCAAAGATCTGTTCCAGTTCCACGGCATTGGCGCCTGTAAACAACTGGTAATCGGCAGAAACCTGCAAGCGTACCTTTAAGCTGTCTTTTTCCCAGGCTACAGTATAACTCCGACGCTCTATCTCACTGACGGTACAATTTGTTTCCGGGTCTATATTACGAAGCATTGACACATTTCCTTCAATAAAAGTAACCCGTTTCCGGCTGGCTTCTTCGGCCTTGTCCACCCCTTCACGACGCACGTCCTGCTCCAGGGCATAACGTTCCAGAAAATCAAGTAAAGGACGAGCATCATGCGCCACAGCCCACTGAGAATCAAACAACTTATACCCGATATGAGACACGTCTCCATAAGTATTGGTTCTTACCCGCAAAGGTTTGCCGGCGTAATGCCAGGTAGAATCATTGTCCACATCTGCCTCCATACGGTCAGGCAAGTTTAGTTTCATGGCTTTTGAAAGGGTTTCCAGACAGCGGGTATAAAACGACGGAGCTGCATCCACTTTAAAAGTGAATGCTGCTGCCGTCATCATAATCCATGCTATGTGGAAACGTAGACTCATGGCTTCACCACAGTTTCATTTCCATCATGCTTCCAATATCCCAGTCCGCTGATCTTACCGTCACGGAATTCTCCTTCGAAGGTATCACCCGGATTCGCCACAAAATCTTTTGAAGATACAATCTTGCGACTGCTCTTGTATGTCAACGTACCATATCCGTGAGGCTTACCATTCTTAAGGTCGCCAGTATAAGTGGCATAACCCAAATCAATGGTACCTCTACCGTTAATCACCACCGGTGCAGTGCTTGTTGGAGTGGTCTTCTCTTCCTTCACTTCAGGAGTATCGACTTTCATTGTATCTGCCGCCGGAACTACCACAGGAGGAACTTCCAAGGAATCAGGTTCTGCAACATCAGGACCTGTATTGCCGCTCATGAAATAATAGCCGCCACCACCCAGGGCTGCAAGCACAACGATTCCCCCCACAATCAGGCCCAGCTTACTCTTTTTGCCGCTGTCATCAGGGTCCTTTTTAGAGGATTTGCCTTCTTTCAAGGGTTGATGACACAAAGGGCATTCAAACTCGCCTCCGGGTTCTACTTCTACTTCTTTCTTGTAATTGTCACAATCGATATTTACACAAATTCCTATTTTCTTTGCCATAATCTTTTTTTTAATATTAAGTTTAGTCAATCTTCAAATCATTATCACACAGAATTTCCGCAGCCCTGTTGAATGCCACAAATTCCGGATTATTGTCATTTCCGCCTACTAACGGCAACAATACGTTATCGAGGGTTTCACCCATCTTCAACATCAGCTGACGTTTCTTTTCGATATGCTTATAATTGGTTTCCAACTCAGTCTGTACAGCCTTTTTCAGGGCATCGGCATCCACCGCACGAGTCATCTTACACAACTCGTTCAAGGTCTGTATCATATCGTTGCCGACATAAATCCAGCGGCTTACACGTCCCATCAGATTCTTCTCGCCTGCGAAGGCCATTGCCTTTTCGCCGGTTTCTACATCTTCACGTTCCACCAGAATGCCGTCAAGCGTATAAGCCATCAACACAATCGGACGCATACGTTTCTTCAGTTCTGAAGCATCCAGGGCAAACAGTTCAGGCAACGGTTTGGAGAATGATTCCGTATGTATCACCATGCGGTTCACTTCACTGCGTACCAATACGTCATACTTCTCTTTCAGCACCCGAACGTTATCTACATAACGCAACGGGAATCCGCTGTGCGCTGTTACGACCACAATCTGGTTGCTCTTGAAGTTGACAGACACATCATTGTCTTTATTAAACGGAATCTTTCCACTTTCGCCAAAATCTTTGATAAAGTCATTGCGGAAAGCATCGTCATCTTCGTACAGCGGCAAAGAGAGCTGAATCATTTTCTGATGGTTGGCTGCCGTCTCCGGACTACCTTTTCCTTCTTCCGACCCATTGAACGGCAAGAAGCTCTGCGCTGCGTTGTAGATTTCCTTCACAAAGCGCTTGCGCTTGTCCGGTGTGCTGCAATCGGTATTACGCAACTTATCCAAGATATTCACATTGACCAGACGCTGATTGGCATTTTTAAGTGAATAATCGTCCATCTCCTTGCGGGCACTCTCAATGCAAATCTTCAATGTAATTTCCTGCAATGTGCTGACATTGATCTTCTTGCCCAGACTTGCGAATCCCACATTGGTCGTACCCATTGATTCTACAATACTAGCCCGCAAGCTGCTGGCATACGACTTCTGGTTGGCCTGATTCTTAAGGAAGCCCTGCACGGTGTCGCGAACCAGTTTCGGATCATATTCCTTCACCACTTCACTATTCATGCTTCCGCCTTCCGCATCACTCAGCTTGCATTTTTCTTCAGCCTGCTTCTTCATGTTATCAGCAAAGTCTGCCAGCACCTTCATGAAAGGTTCTACACAATTGCTGTTTAACAAAGTCAGCATATTGATGATTTCCGACATCAATTTAACGGCATAACTGTAAGCGGCTACCGTAGTGGCAATGGTAAGCTGTTCACGTTTGGCATCTGCAAAACGGCCAAACGTTTTGGTAGACGCATTGGTAATGGCATCTCTTAGCCAGCCGATATTATTCCAGTCCGTACGGATAGCTTCCAGCTGGTCTGCCAAATCTTCATTAAGATAAGTGGTACGCTTGGTAATCTTATTCTTGAAGCCTTCTACACGTTCTGCGCATTTATCAATCAGCACCGCAATGTACTTGTGTACCTCGATAATAGACATCTCGCCATTCTTCCATTTGGCAAACAAATTATTCTCAATACGGCGGCAAATTTCTTCCGCAAACCCCGGAATCTGGCTTTCATAATCAAAGTAGAATTTCTTCACGCCACAGCCACGATACATGGAATCAAAGAATTTCTCACAAAGCTGATTGAATTCTTCATACCATTCTTTTTTCTGGCATTCGGCCTGCACATCCTGTTTGTAACGGTCTACATAGAATTCCCATCCCTGCACAATCGGTTTCCAGTTAGTTACGTGCTTCTCGATAGAAGGCAGCGGCTTGCTCAACATCAGGTAGTCGTCAGTCAGCAAGTTCGCTTCTTTTTCGGCTTCCTTATCCACATCGTGCACGAAAGACTTTCCAACCATATCTTCAGTACACTCAATGTATCCGCGCGCTTCATCCCATAAACCGTAAAGCATTTGCATGGAAGCCTGGCGCGCAAAATGATAGGCTCCGTATTCCACTACCTCTGTTTCAGGATATTCAATGCGTTTTACTCCAAAAGTCATAAACTTGCGGCTACGAACCGGTTCTCCCGTTTCATTGTTTTCGGGCAGCAAGCCATTGTTCTCATTACTTTCCAGACGAGCCATTTTTCCATTGGTCTGCATGGAAGAAGCCACAATCTTCTGGAACAAGAAGTCTCCCACAATACCCGGAAGCACCTTATGCAAGTTCACCTCCTTGCCAGCCTCATTCACATTGGTATAGAGGTAAGCCATGTCAAATGCATCCTGTCCCTTCAGCAGACGGCGGACATTACCATATTCATCCGTGTTTCCTTTCACGTCCGTAGGATAATAACGTCCTACCGACATGGCATTCAATTCCAGCAAGGCAGCATATCCATTCGGCTGATAATAGCGGTTGCTGTCTTCTCCACCCGGAATCTGGATAATCTTTTCCGGCACATAAAGGTAAAGTTGAATCTTAAATTTAGAGCGGTCGTCTCCCGTACGCTGGAATTCATTACGAATCTGAGCCACTGCATCTACGATGGAACCAGAACCTGTTCCTCCACCTAATCCTGCACAGATATGGAAAGTCACATCATCCACATCTTCCTTTTCCTTGAGCGCACGCACACGGGCATGTACCTGTCCCACAAATGTATTCTGAGGCAAACCGCACATATTATTGGCTATCAACATACGTCCGAAGCGACGACGCTGTCCGCCAATACCTTCACTGATGATGGCTCCTATACCCTCTTTCAGCATGGCTTCATCCTTGCGGTTGATAAATGAATTAATGCCCGGATACTGGTCTAGATTGCTCAATACCCCTGCACCTATACCGTTAATTGACAGACGCTGTGCGGGAGATAATTGTACTGACACCCCCAAAGTCTGCCAGTCTTCTTCGTTGTTCAAATCGGCCAGACTTGAATCTACATATAAATATTCTATATTCGCACTTCCCTTCGGGTCGTTTGAACGAAATTCTTCATAAATGCGTTTACGTAAGGCACGCAAGACTGAACCTCCCGTTCCTCCCAATCCGATTACCAAATGATTTGCCATAATTTATTCTTTTTTAGTTTATAGATTAATCATCATAACGTTTTCTTCTGCTTCCTGCCATGCGACCTCTGCTGCTGGAGTAACTCCGGCGTGAAACACGCTCCATGGATTTTATCACAATCACAGCACCACAAATAATGAACAAGAGGCTCCAGCCGATACGACGAAGTATGAAATAATTCATAAACGAACGTAACTCCTCGGCCATAGCCGGTCCAAGGGATTCAGATGTATGTCCTGTAAAATCGGCACCACCCACAAAGTAGCCCACCAAAGGCCACTCTTCTGTAATCCGCTCCAACACATTCTGGCTTGCCTCCTGATCAAACTGTACATCTGAAGGAACACTGGCCACCCATCCGTTAATGGCGTGCTCCACATCATCAGAATACGACTTGATGGTGACCGCGCCACATAACAATATAGCTTGAAAAGAAAGAAAAAGAAAAAGAATTCCCCCGGTGATATAACTAAGAGGCGTATACGTACAATTAGAACGCCAAGATTGTATCAGAACAAACATTAATACAACTCCTACGATAGTAAGGATTACGCCTAAAAACAGATTTCCCAGCGAGTACGCAATAATTTGAAATAAGGCCCCCATCTTTCTTTGTTTTTCAATTAATAATAGTCATCGATATAGGTCAAGTGACGCAAATATATAAATTTTTCAACAAAACGCACCTCATGCACTGATAAATTGAAAAAAAGATGTCATTTTTTTATTCGATTTGTCAATTCGTACAAACATATTTCAAAAAACAGTTTACTATTTTCTTTTTTACTTTAGAGATAGTACCTTTATAAAAAATAACGTATCATGATTGGAAGCATTCTAGGCGACATCGCAGGCAGCATCTACGAGTTCCGCAACATCAAGACAAAAGAGTTTCCTTTCCTCACTCCGCAGAAAGGATATACCGACGACAGCATCCTGACCCTCGCCACGGCCGACTGGCTGCTGCACGGCGGAGACTGTGCTACCTATTATTTCCGTTATGCCACCCGTTACCCCTGCCCGCTGGGAGGCTTCGGCGGACGTTTCCGCGAATGGCTCCGACAGGGACAGCAGACAGGACAGCTCCGTCCTTACGGCAGCTGCGGCAACGGCTCGGCCATGCGCGTAGGCCCTGTGGGATGGGCATTCCGCACGGAGGAAGAGACACTGGAGGCAGCACGCACATCGGCGGCCTGCACGCACAACCATCCCGAAGGCATCAAGGGTGCCCAGGCTACGGCACTCTGCATCTTTCTGGCCCGGAACGGGAAAAGCAAGGAGGACATAAAAAATTCCGTCGAAGCAAAATTCGGCTACAACCTGAACTTCACCTGCGACGGTATTCGTGACACCTATCAATGGGATGCCACCTGCCAGGGTACCGTGCCCCAGGCCATCCGCGCCTTTCTGGACGGGACGGACTTTGAGGACTGTGTACGTACGGCCATCTCACTGGGTGGCGACAGCGACACGCTAGCCTGCATCACGGGCAGCATTGCCGAAGCATTCTACGGCATTCCCCCTGCCCTGCACGCTCAGGCCATGCTCTACCTGCCAGCACATTGTCAGCAGATAGTGACAGAATTTGAAGGGAAATTCGGACCGGATATCCGCTAGAATTCACTCCCCCAAAAAAACACAAGTACATTCACAAGAAAACGCCTTTGCGTTTTACCCGAAACGTAAGTACGTCTTGGGGAAAACGTAAAGGCGTTTGCATCCAAACGTCGAAGCGTTTTTGCGGCAAAGAATTTTTCTGATTCTCAGTCGGTTATTTTTTCAGGAAATCGGCCCGCATCGGAGAGAAGCAGTCGATGAGCAAACCGGCCTCCAGGCACTTGCAACCGTGAAGTACATCCGGTTCAATGTAGATACCGTCGCCAGCAGATACCACCTGCGTCTTCCCGCCCACGGTAAACTCAAACTTTCCGCTGGCCACGTAAGTGGTCTGCGTGTGATAATGCGTGTGGGCTGTACCTACGGCACCCTTCTCAAACTTCACCTTTACGAGCATCACCTGTCCGTCGTATCCCATAATCTGACGGGTTACTCCCTCGCCAGCCGGCTCCCACTCGGTTCCTTTCTCTGTTATGAAAACCTCGCTGCGTGTCTTCTTTGTCGGTGTGTCGGTCGTGTTTTCTGTGGTAGCCGACAGCACACTGGTCATTGCCAAAGCTGCTATCAATACAAATGCTTTTTTCATGTTTCTATTTTTTAGTTGACTTCAAAACGAAGGGTCGTGCCCCGATCCTTTCCTTGCGGAAGCGCATGCGTGCCCTGCTTTCCGTTCACCGTAATCTGCACCTCATCCTGACACTGCATGGGGTCACTGAAGTACACCTCCCAGCGTCCGCCCGCTCCCCGTCCGATACGGTACAGACCAGGCGTGTGAAAATCCACTTCCAGTTCCGGTGTTACGCGAAGGGTGAAAGGTTCACGCACGGCTGCCCAGCAGACCGAACGGTCGACTTGCCACACTGCCTGCAAACGGCTGTCATTACACATCACCCGGAAATTGTCGGTACGGAAATTACGCAAGTCGGCTTCCGTAGTCTCGGGAAGGACAGCATAACAGTAAGAAGACTCTTTCGGACGTACGCCGTGGTCCAGATAAAGGGTGAACAACCGGCCCGAAACGGTATCGTTCTTGTACATCTTCATCACGTCGTGCCAACTTCCGGAAGAAGCTGCCGTGCGGGCAAAGCAACTGTCCAAATTATTCCACAGCACATACCCACGTCCGTGATGCCAGATTCGCGTATCGTCGGCAGTAGAGATGCGAAGCGGTTCCTCCCTGCTCCAGCACTGCTCCACGGCGGTAGTGACATGAAGAGCCGAATCGGAAGAGATGCCTGCTCCCAGACAAAGCACCGCCTCATCGGCAAAGAGCCAGAACTTCTGCGCCTTCAGCCCGTCACGGTCCAGCTCCATGGCGCTGATTCCGTTTTTCCCATCCGACAAGCCTCCCACAAAGCGGCCCCGATTGCGCGGATAATAGCTGTGCTTGAGCAACGACACCGGCCGCACATCGTCGTAACAGGTCACACCGGGCAATTTGCGCCAGTCCCATAACGGGAAGATATCGTAATATTCCGTTGCATCCTTATAGATATAGAGGGCCCCGTCGCCCATGTAATAGCCTTTCATGTTATCGCCGTTCATGCTCTCCACTCCCATCACGCGGTCGGATGCCATCTTGAGCGAGGCCATCCATCCGGCACGGCGGCTCAGCGTGTAGTCCGACTGCCAGAAATGCTTGTGGCCAATCAGCCCGTTGCGCGGCGAAAAACAGTTTTCCAGCAGGCGGGCAGCCACCTGATTGCAGCGTGCATCGCGTCCGCCTCCCAGTTCGGTAGCGGCAAAAGCCAGACTCAATGCCTTGTGCAGCGGAGCCGAAGAAAAGAGCTGGCGTCCCAGGGAAGCAATGTCCATTTTCCCCTGCCAGATAACCCACTGATAACCCTCTTCCAGCAATCCGGCAATCACCTCCAGTTGCGAAGGCGTAAAAGCCATCGACGTATCCGAAAAAAGGCCCGACAAAAGGCTCATGGTGTACACATACGCCAGCCCGTAATTTCCGAACTGAGGTTGCGGTCCGTGCTGGTGGAAGCACCCGTCGTCCTTGATACCTTCCTTTCCGCCCCGCACAATCTCCGACACAATCGTATCGCGCGCCTGCTTCACTAAATCCAGGTCGTTCTCCAGCACCCCTCGCATCATGACGTTGCCTGCCAGCCACACCTTGTTCTGTCCGGTCATGCCGAAACGGGCCTGCTTCATCACCGTGATGGCATCCTGCTTCTCGGCATCGGTCAGGAAAGGTTCAAACAAGATGAAGGCAGTGCCCAGCGTACGGGGAATACCAATCTGATTATAGTACCAGTTCAGGCAGACCGGCTTCTGGACAAACCAGTAGCGCAAGGCCCGATGAATGGCCTTCTCCACCTTCTTCGAATGATAATATTCGTTTTCCGGATTGCTGAAGTGCTTCACCATCTCGAGTATCCGTTCGGCATGCAGACGCGGGTCCCATCCCGAGCGGTTGGTGTCCTGATAATTGATGTCACTCCACGAGCCGTCGGCCTGCAACGCTTTAAGGTAATGCCTCATCCGAGCCGCTTCGTACGGCACACGCTGCTGGAGTTCCATCACCACACGATCGGACACTGAGAAGCCCGGCTGGTTCTGCAAGAGCAGCTCTTTCAGAGGAGATTCCTCCCCTTCCGACTGCACATAAATCCGGTTGAAATTCTGCCGGATGACCGACAAATCGCCTTCCGCCTTGCCGAAAGCCTGCGAAAAGGCCAGGCATGCGCAAAAAGAAAAAACTAAACGGGTGTATTTCATAGACATAGACTGAACGGTATTTTCCTATGACAACATTCCGCCCGGCACGCGACCGATTTCCACTTTCTCGAATTTATATCCCAAGCGTTTGAGTTCAATGGCCACCCCGATGCGGAACATCGTACGGCAGGCACGGGCAAACACATGGAAAGCCAGCAGACTCTGCGGCTCTATCTGCTCATGGCGAATCAGTCCCACGGTAGTTTGTCCGCAGCGGCGGATGATGTCCTCCAGCTGGCGGGCCTCCTCACCGTCGAGCGACAGGCCGAGCAAATCACGCACGATGTGTTCATCCATATCATCAAATCCCTGCTCTCCGTAGTACGACTGATAAGAAGCCTTTGCACTGGCCTCCCAGTCCTCGTCCCAGCAAAAAGCTACTCCCAAACCCAGATAAGCTGCCCAGGCCACCGACACCACGGGATAGTCACGAATCTGTTCCACGGCATCGGCCACATACTCCGGTGCCAGATCGTGCCAGCGGTTGTCCAGGTCCTCCGTAGCCAGCAGAGTGCCGTCCAGCACATGATAGTCAGTACACAAACGCAGCAATTCCTGCTGCAATCTCTCTTCAAAACGGTTCAAATATTCTGTATCCATTGAGGTTTCTTTATTTTTTTTGTCAAAGATACGAGTTATGTACCAGTTTTTAAATCGTGTGAATTGCTTTTAAAATGATTTGACATTTTAAGGACTTATGCCTAAATTTGACATAGGTAGGTGCTTTACTTTGCCACATCACCAAAACTTTTCATTTTATTATTTATGGCAGCAAACAAATTCGGACGATATATATGGCTGGTGGATTTAATCCGATGCCACCCGTACATCACCTTCAACGAAATCAGTGAACGATGGGAAACCTGCGGACTGGGCGACGGGAAACCGCTTCCGTGGAAAACCTTCATGAATCACAAGAAGGCCGTGCAGACCATCTTCGATATTCTCATCTCCTGCGATACCAGTCGAGGATATGGCTATTACATAGAGGATGCGGAATCGCTGGAAGGCGACTCCTTCCGTTCGTGGCTCATCGATTCGTATGCCACCCTGAACCAGCTTCAGGCAGACCATCAGCTGGAGAAACGCATCTCATTCGAGAAGATTCCTTCGGGAAATAAATATTTGCAGACTTTCCTTCAGGCCATGCGTCAGAATTGCGTGGTAGAAATTACTCACCAAGGCTTTGGCAGGTCCCATGCCAGCACGTTTCAGGTAGAACCTTATCACCTGAAGGTGTATAACCGCCGCTGGTACCTGATTGGATACTCGGTCTATTCCGAGGAGATAAGGACATACGCGCTCGACAGGATTCTCAATGTCAAAGTTACGGATACAACATTTAAACTTCCTGATTCATTTGATATAAATGAATATTTTGAAGGATGCGTAGGCATTATAGCTGACGGAGATATTGATATTGAGCGTGTGGTAATTAAGGCATATGGATGGGCAAGAAAATACCTGGCTACTTTACCTATACATGATTCTCAGCGTGAGATTGCATCTGATGATGAATCTACTACATTCGAAATGACAGTCCGGCCCACTTATGATTTTCTTCAGGCATTGCTCCAACAGACAGACCAGATAAAAATTATCGAGCCACAATGGGTAAAGGATGAAATATGCAGGTTTGCAGAGAATATATTGTCTTACTATAAAAAATCAAATAATGACTGATAAATCAGAGATTAATTTCATAGCAATAGACTTTGAAACGGCTACCTCCAAACGTGCTTCAATATGTGAGGTGGGAATCTGTGTTGTACGACACGGAGAAATAGCAGAGACCCGTTCATGGCTGGTACGTCCTGAAGGCAACCGTTATCAGTATTGGAACATAAAAGTACATGGTATCCGACCGCATGATACAGAAGATGCTCCTGATTTCCGTCAGGTATGGGAAGAGATAGAACGGACTTATCTGGATGAGTTCGATACTTTTGTTGCACATAACGTACCTTTTGACAGAAGCTGCTTGCAGCATTCTGCTGAACTCTACCGCATTCATCTACCTGAGCTGAAATGGATATGTTCTTTGCAAATGGCACGGAAGATTTACTCCTTTGGATGTAATTCGCTGGATTATCTTTGTGAACAATTGGGCATAGAACAAGGGACACACCATCGTGCCGGTGATGATGCAGAGATGTGTGTGAGGTTGTATTTGAGGGAGTTAGAAGTAAATAATGAAGATTTATAAATATTTAAAATATATGAGTGAGTTAAAGAAAAGAACATTTGATTGTATAAATGCAGATATAGATAAGGATAGTAACGTATGTCAAGAAAGTGTTACGTTTATTATACCATATCTGCAACGTGCATACAAGTGGAAAGAAAAGCAAGCAAAACAAATGCTTGAAGATTTTTCAGAATTTCTAAAACAAGAGAAAACTTATTATTGTATGCAACCCTTGGCTGTTGTGAAAACAGAAGATAATAAATATGAACTTCTGGACGGCCAACAACGACTAACAACTCTTTTGATTCTTTGGAGGATATTATTTGAAGATAATAAGGAGAATACTTTCTATCCATATATATTTGAATATGAAAGAGATTCTTCTGAATCGAATACACTTCTAAATAGATACTCTTTTATTACAGAGTCAGATGAAATCAAAAAAGGGGAACACAGAAACATAGACGAGTATTATATGTCAAAGGTGTATGGAGCCATAAAACAATATTTTATCGATAATTCTGATAATCAAAAGGAGGATTTTAAAAAACTTCTTAAAGGCGAAGGTAAACATATCTTATTTTTATGGTATGAAGTTAATGAGGAAGAAAAGCATACCACATTTGCTCATCTCAATAGTGGTAAGATAGAATTGACATGCTCTGAACTGATAAAGGCAATTTTGCTTTCAGACGATAACAAGGAATCGTCTGACAATAATGGATTGCCAGACAAATCATTGGTGGCTGCCCAGTATGCTGAAATGGAAGAAGCCTTTAATGATGACAGATTATGGTACATGCTTCAAACCGACGAGCCTTTATATAATGGTTCAAGGATGGATTTATTATTCAACATGGTACTTAATATTAGTCGGAAAACTTATGAAGCTGACCCTAAAGCCGCTTTTTACGAGGTGTATACTGAAAAAAGGGTTGATCTTTCAAAGTTCTGGAAAGATTGCAGAACATGTTTTGTACGTATAATGGATTTATATAAGAATCCTTATAGTTACCATTATATGGGGTATCTTACCTACACTGAAGGTAATAACAAGATTGATGATTGGGTAAAAGCATACAAAGAGTCAGGTCTGAAAGGATGTATAGAACAATTGAAGAGTAAAGTCAGGGAAAGTATTTCAGGTTTGGGCGATTTTGAAAAAATCACTTATAGTGATACAAGTAAAGCTACTCTAAGGAAAATATTTATACTTCATAATATTCAGACCATTTTAATTCATTATGAAGCCATTAAAAAAGCCAATCTCGGATTAAGATTCTCTTATGAACAGTTCCCTTTCGAATTGCTCTATTCGCAAAGATGGGATATTGAGCATATCGCATCACAGACAGAAAATCCACTCACTAAACAAAAGGATTTTGAGGATTGGATTGCTTCGGTTAAGGCAGATTATCCGGAAATTTTTGCCCAAAGGCCGGAACTGAATAATGAAATTGATCTCTTTGAAAAAGACTATAAGATCGAGAAGTTCAAACAGATTTATAATGAAATTGTAGGCAGTGCAGAAAAGAATTCTCCTCAAAATAAAGATGGCTTGGGAAATCTTGTTTTATTGGATAGCCATACAAACCGAAGCTACCATAATTCTCTTTATAAGAGAAAGAGAAAGATTATTCTTGCCGCATCCAATATAGATAATCAGAATAATGAGTACCAAGTGACATATATACCTCGGTGTACATTGAATGTCTTTCTAAAAACATATAATACTGGTATGGATGTAAATCTTGTAGAATGGACTCAGGATGATTATAATAAATATTTAGGTGATATTAAAGAAAAACAGGAACAAATATGAATAATTTTAAAAATATAGTGATACCCAGCCTGCAAAGGGATTATGTACAAGGTAATCAGTATGATAAAATAGAGCCTTTTATTGAATATTTATTGGATGGACTCAATAGTGATAAGGGTATAGATCTAAATTATATCTATGGTATAGAAAATGATGAAGGAAAAACGTTTTATCCAATTGATGGGCAGCAAAGACTGACTACACTGTGGTTGTTACGTATGTATCTTACATCCAAAGCTAATATTAATAACCCAACGGATAAAAAAGTTCTGGAGCAAAAGCTGATTTATCAGACACGGGAATATGCACATGACTTTTGTATGGAAATGTCAGAACATATAAATGAGCTTTTTACTACACAATGTAAACTAGTAAAAATTGAAGAACAGAACTGGTTTATTGATGCATGGCGTCATGACACCACGGTGCGTGGTTGTATATCAACGTTAGAAATAATTGATAGGAAGTTCGGCAACAATAATGCGGTAAAAATGCTGGAGAATTTTGATCGTAATTTGCATTATACAATAGAATCGCTTAATGATAATGATGTCAATGGTGATATTTATATCAAAATGAATGGTAGAGGTGTTCCGTTGACAGAATACGAAAACCTCAAATCCTGGTTGGATAAAAAAGTGGAAGATTTATTTGGAAAAGATAGTTCATGCTTTGTAAGCAATTGGAGAATCTGTACCGATAATAAATGGACAGATATGGTGTGGGAGAATCTTAATGAAAGTCAAAAATCTCTAATAGACAATTATCAACTGAGGTTATTGTACACTTTGATTTTTTTATATTGGAGAAATAAGAATTTGGCTGGCTCTATTGAAGATTCCGATTCCAATCTCGAAAATTTATCCATTAGTCTAGGTATAGAATATTATGATAATAAGGATATTCTTAAAGAGGAAATCGCAGATAAGATATTGCATAAGATTATCAAAAGAGAGAATTTCGGACTTTCATTATATGTTCTTGACCGATTACCTATTTTTAATAAAGATGCTTTAATGTTTATCGCAGCAAGCTATGATAAGTTATATTCACGTAGGAAAGAACTAAATGATTTGAAAATAGAAAACGAAAATGAAGTTGATAGGAAACTTTATTTTTGGAAAGCTAATAAAGAAACGACACTTTTCTTTCAGATGTTTTTGGATGAAACTTTGGAATCTATTCCTTATGGAAAATTAGCTTTGTGTTATTCCGTTGTTGCTTATCCCGACAAGAAAATATCCGAAGATTTTTATGAATGGATGTATCGTATGAGAAACCTGATTATCAATCAAGATATACATAATGGGAATATAGATTCTGTCATGGAGTCTATTGATAAAATGTCTGAATATTTATCTGTAAGTTTGGCTGTAAGTTTTGATTTAATATTTAGGAGCGCCCAATATGAAGATGCGCTTAAAGCATTCACAAAACAACAGCGTGATGAAGAAAAACATAAAATAAGCATTAAAGATATTGAATTGCAGAGATTTATAAGAAGCTTGGAAAATCATCCATTCTTTGTAGGGCAAATAAAGTTTATGTTTAATTTTTGTGGCATAGAGTCGGAATCAGATAATTTAATCTATAAGAATAAATTTATCCGCTATGCAGAAGTGATGAAATGTCTGTTTGATGAAAACGGATTTGCCAAAAGATACGATCATTGGCGCTTGCGCAGAGCCTTATTAGGCTGTTCTGTTCATTATGGATTTGGGTATGAAAGAAGCTCTAATTGGAATTTTTTGAGTAGCAGATCTGATAAGAAGAGATTTATATCTGACTGTGAATCTTATGAAGAGCAACCCCATAATAAATGTTTGCAATCAGTTGTTGAGGTAATAGCAGATAAAGTATTCGATAATTATGATTCTGAATTAAAAATCCAGGACATTGATATAAATGGCATATTGAACGAGATTGCGGAGGATAAATTTAGGTCAGGTTCCAAGCCTATAACAGATTGGAGAAAGTATTTTTATGATAAGTATATATGGGATTATATGGAACAGCATAATGTTCGGTGGAATAGTGATTATGACATTTATTTAATGAAAAAGATACGATGGAACGGCGAGCATGTTGATATACGTGTTTATCATTTATATAATAAACTAAAGAATCTACAGGGGTTTGAAAATGGATGTTGGAAGGATTGGAAATATGATATTTGGTCATACGAAGAGAGTTGTGTTTATCTTGAAAAGAAGTTTAATGATAAACCTTTAGTGATTGATATAAAACATGATAATGGAACTGATAATTGTTTTAAGTTTAATGTTTTTGTGAGGGATGACAAGGAGAAAACAAAAAAACTGACTGAATTTACAAATGAATTGCCAGGTGAATTATCTAATGATAAATATGTTATCCGAGATAGTATTACTTTTGAAGAAATTAAAGATAAAATAAAAACTGTAATAGAAGTGCTAGAAGCCAATAAATCTTACTTGTTTTAACGTGACCGTAATTCAAACTGTGTCAATCCCTAACAAGCCTGGGTAGTGTAAAATAAACTGTGTCACGCATTATTTCCTATTAGAAAACTCATCGGTCGGGGAA